>JAESFZ010000123.1_pt1 | contig 163389 bp, 159 predicted proteins | sample 9269561 | NCBI WGS metagenome assembly JAESFZ01 (sample SAMN14515552, study PRJNA621657) | algae metagenome | isolation source: Tildeniella nuda ZEHNDER 1965/U140 and co-occurring heterotrophs from wet... | place: Switzerland: Stansstaad, Zurih | collected 1965-01-01 | reverse complement strand
ATCGTCTACTTGGGCGAGCGCGAATGCTCGATCCAGCGCCGTCACCAGAAGGTCGTCGAGGAAGCCCCCTCGCCCTTCGTCACCCCCGAGATGCGCCGCAACATGGGCGAGCAGGCGGTGCGCCTTGAAGCGGTTATCCGCGTTAAATTCCGGGCTGTCGGAAGTGGACGTCCCTGACCGACCGAGGGGTTCGCGGGCCGCGACGGCGCGAAGCCGACCTGATCGAGGGAGCTGCATCAGGCGAAGCGTGGCAGCCGCTTCCCGGGAAGAAGATCGTAAGGCGCCCGCCACGCGGGCAACTCGGCGATCCGTTGCAACCACGCGTGAACGGCCGGGTAGTCGGCTGCAAGATCATAGCCGGTCTCGTCGGCCGGGAACGACAGGTAAGCGCACATCGAAAGGTCAGCGATGGTCGCATGGTCGCCGATCACGAAGGGGCGGTCCGCGATCTGGCGCTCGACGATGCCAAGGAAGTCGTCGACGCGCTTCCGCAGATAGGCCAGCACCGCGGGATCGGACGTGCGCGTGAAGGTGCGCAGGAAACGGTAGTTGGCCATGTGGCCGGACAGCTTCTGGTTGTCCCAGAACAACCATCGCAGGACCTCGAACCGGTCAGCCTCCTCGCCACCGAAGCGGCCATAGCGGTCGGCCAGCCGCAGCAGGATGGGGGCGGTCTGGCTCAGCTTCTCGCCGTCCGCCTCCAGCACGGGAATCTCTCCCATGGCGTTGATGGTCGCGCGCCATTCGGGTGTCCAGGTGACCCGCGCCGCAAAGTCGGTCCATATCGGCTCGAACGTTTCGCCACAGAGGGTGAGCATCAGGGCCAGCTTGTAGCTGTTGCCGGACTCCGGGAAGTAATGAAGCCGATACGTCGTCACTTTTGGTCCTCCGCCGCTCGCCCTCGGCGCGGCTGTTCGAGTTGGGTGAGCGCCGAAGGTCGCCTGAGGCGATTGCGGGCCGGCTTCGTCCGCTCATTGCGCCGCAGGACCGAAAGCGGAGGGGTCGTTCGGGCGCCGCTGAGTTCATTTGAGAGCCGACATTTGGCGATAATATAGTTGTTTGGCCCGGCGCGGCCGATAACGTAATCGTCTGCCGCCCTGCATCATCGGTATCGCCCCGCGCCGAGGCGCCGGGCGTGCCCCGAGCGCTTCTATTCGTCGCGCAATTCCGGACGACGTGTCGAAGGTCAGTGCCCGCGGCCGGGTCGATGAAACTGCTCGCGATACGCCCCCGGGCTCAACCCAAGGCGCCGGCCGAACACGGCGCGCATCCGATCGGCGTCGCCGAAGCCGCAATCATAGGCGATCGCCTTGAGCGGTAGCTCCCCCGCTTCGAGCAGATTGCGGGCCGCATCGACGCGCGCCCGCTCGACGAACTCGCGGGGTGTGACGCCGGCTTCCTCCATGAAATGCCGGCTGAAGCTCCGCACGCTCATGCGCGCTGCGCCGGCCAACTGCTCTATCGAGAGCGCGGCATGAAGATTGTTGACAACATATGTCTGCACACGGGCCTTGAGAGAATCCTCGCTGGGCGGCGCTGTGAGGAACGGGCTGAACTGAGACTGCCCGCCTCGGCGCTGGGCCACGACGACGAGATGCTTGGCGACCGCGAGCGCCACTTGCGGCCCGTGATGCTGGTTGACGATCGCCAGCGCCAGATCGATGCCGGCAGTGATGCCTGCCGATGTGACCAGACGACCGTCACGCAGGAAGATGCAGTCGGGCTCGACCTTTGCGTGCGGAAAAGCTTCGGCAAGCGCGGCGGCGCAGCCCCAGTGGGTCGTGCAGCGGCGGTGGTCGAGCAGGCGCGCATGGCCCAGCGCAAAGGCGCCGGCGCAAATGGCGCCATAGAGGTCGGCGCGCGCTGCCGCCGAGACGAGCCAGGCGAGCACGGCATCGCTTGGCCTCACACCGAGATAGAGCGCCTCCCCTCCGGCGACGAGCACGACGGCGAAACTGTCCTTCGCCTCCGCGAGTGAGCGGTCGGGGAGGATGCGCGTGCCGTTGGATGTCCGAACCGGGTCGAGACCTTCGGCGACGAGAATGATTTCGTAGCGGTCCTCCTGCGCGACGCTGCGACTTGCCTCTGCGAACACATCGACCGGGCCGGCGACGTCAAGCGCCTGCACGCCGTCGTAGATCAGGATGGCGACCCTCTGGACCGGCATGAGCTCCCCCAGCGCCACTTCCCGAGCGAGGGCACCCGCTTGGCCGAAACGCGGGTGTCGTTGGCCGGGAACGACGGCTTCGGATTGTTGCAGCGCAACGGCCAAATCGCAACAAGGAGGGACAGGGCCGCCAAGCGCAGGGGCGCTGGCGATTTCGAGACCAGGTCCGTTCGGCAGCCGGTCAGGCAGCACTTCCACCCGGTGGAAGCGATCGCCTCCTGCTGCTTGACGCCGGCAAACGAAAAGGAGCCATCCATGTACGTCACCACACGCGACGGCACGCAGCTATACTACAAGGACTGGGGAACCGGGCAGCCGGTGGTGCTCAGCCATGGCTGGCCGCTCACCGCCGACAGCTGGGAAGCGCAGGCGCTGCATCTCGCCGCCAACGGCTTGCGCGTCGTCGCGCACGACCGGCGCGGCCATGGCCGATCGAGCCAACCCTGGCATGGCAACGAGATGGACAGCTATGCCGACGACCTCGGCGAGCTCATCGAGGCGCTCGACCTCCGTGACATCATCCTGATCGGCTTCTCAACCGGCGGCGGCGAAGTAGCGCGCTACATCGGTCGCCACGGCACCGGGCGGGTCGCCAAGATCGCCCTCATCTCGGCCGTGCCGCCGGTCATGGTCAAGAAGGACAGCAATCCCGGGGGACTGCCGATCGAACTGTTCGACGGCCTGCGCGCCGCCTCGCTCAAGGACCGCTCGCAGCTCTACCGGGATCTCGCGTCGGGCCCCTTCTTCGGCTTCAACCGGCCGGGCGCCGCCCCGAGCCAGGGAATGATCGACAGCTTCTGGCTGCAGGGAATGATGGCCGGTCACAAGAATGCCTATGACTGCATCAAGGCGTTCTCGGAAACCGACTTCAGCGAGGACCTGAAGAGGTTCGACCGGCCAACGCTGGTGGTGCACGGCGACGACGACCAGATCGTGCCGATCGACGCCTCCGCCAATGCGGTTCCGAAGTTCGTCCCGCATGCGGTGGTGAAGGTCTATGCCGGCGCGCCGCACGGGCTCGCCGACACCCACAAGGACCAGCTCAACGCGGACCTGCTGGCGTTCGCCAAATCCTGATGCGCAAACGGCCGGCGCCCGGGCCTCCGCACCAACCGGAGACACATCATGACGACCCTCACTACCGCCCACGACCTGCGTGACCGGTGCCATCATCGCGGGGGCGAGCTGTCGCTCTTCGCCGCTCGACCGCTCCTCAGCGGGATAGCGGTCGGCGCGGTCACCCTGCTGCCGCACGCCTTCCTGCCTCCGCAGGCTTCGCTTGGCTTCGCGGCAGTGGTCATCGCGCTGATCGCCGGCATCTATTTCGGCTTTGCCGTCGTCAACGGTTCGCCGCGCGACCAGTTCGTCGAATTCAACGTCACGGGGCTCTTCACGCTGGCGGCGCTGCTCGGGCTGCTCTGGTGGCCGCTGCTGCTGGCGCTCGCCTATTTCGGTCACGCCGCGTGGGATCTGGCGCACCATAACCGGGCGAGGCTTTCGCTGGTGAAGATCCCGCAGTGGTACGTTCCCTGGTGCGTGGTGATCGACGTCATCGTCGGCACCGGCCTGCTCATCATCTGGAAGAGCGACGGCCTCATCTGACGATGAAGGCGTGCCGCAACGAAGCCGACCTTTCAGCTGGGCCGCGTGGCCGGACCCGGCGCCGACGACGGTGAGACAGGCCACCCCTTCCCCGGTGCCGAAACGCCCGCATCGCGGACTGCCGGCAACAAGCAAAGGAGCCATCTCATGTACCACGCCATCGTTCGTCGTCAGGTTCGCAAGATCTTCGAAGGTCTGAGCGCAGGCGACTGGGAATCCGCGCTCGGCGGGATGGCCGAGCGGTTCGAGCATATCTTCCCTGGCGATCACGCCCTTGGCGGCACCAGGCATACGAAGTCGGGCTTGCGGGCCTGGTTCCAGCGCCTGTTCAGCGTCCATCCGCAACTCCGCTTCGAGATCAAGCATATCGCCTCGAGCGGTACGCCGTGGGATACCACCGCCGTTGTCGAGTGGCGCGACTATGCGGTGATGGCCGATGGCGACACATCCTATGTCAACGACGGCGTGCATGTGATCCGGCTCCGCTGGGGCAAGATCGTCAGCCTGCATCCCTATCTCGACACCCAGAAATACGCCGCCGCGCTGCGCCGGCTTGCGAGCACAGGATTTGCGGAGGCCGGTGCGGTCCCGATCGAGGACTAGGCGCACGCGGACGCAAGGGCGACCCCGTCCTAAGCGCAGCTTTCGCATGGTAGGCAAAGCTGGGCGGTCGGCGCTCCAATGGGGACACAAATGGCGGAGAGTGGCCCCGAACTTTCATCGAGCCGACAGCGCCCCAGCGCCGGCTCGGTGCTGCGCCCCCGCGCTACTCGGGGTTCGCCGGCGGCGCCGCGACGCCGACATTGACGAACCATTGCTGCCCGGCGCGACGGCGGCGGTCGACGACCGCCTCCTGCAGCTCGAACATCCCCGGTACCGGATCGGTGGCAACAACCGGCCGCTCGCCGAACCGCATATAGGCTTCGTCGTCGCCATAGGGCGGCCAGGCGGGGGCGCGCGCCGCCCGCGGCGTACCGGTCCGGGCAAAGCCCACCCAATAGTCGATCATCGCGTCCGACAGCGCCGCCGCGCCGGCGGCGACCGGCCGCGGCCAGTTCGGCGGCAATGCGGCGTCGGTGCCGACCTGGCCGAAGACATAGGGGAGTTCCGACGCATGGAAGCCGCAGAGGCGGCGCGCCGCCGTCGCCGGATCGCAATGGTCGAACAGATACATGAACGCCGGCACCCCGGCGGCCGTCTGCTGGCGCACCATCCGTTCGACCGCCCAGCCGTAGATCGCGTCGCGAAGCGTCGCCAGCATGCTCTCGCCGATGTCCGTCGCCGGGTAGATCCGCAGGAAGGCCGGCGCGAGGTCGCCGTAGCGGTGGCGGATCTCGGCCTCATAGGCCGCGGCGCTCGACGGTGCGGGCGGCACGAAGATACGCTGCGAGCGGACCTCGCCGCTGTTGAACCCGGCGAGGATCGGTACGCGCGCCTGCCGCATGCCATCGAACGCCTCGACGACCTGCCTCGGCAGCGCCCAGCCGTCGATCGTGCCCTGCGGCACGAAGCGCGCCGCGATCGCCGCAGCCGCCAGCGCCCGCGCGTCGACGGCGCGCAACGCGGCGACATCGGCCGCGCCGACGCGGTCGCCGACCGCGGTGCCGATCGCCGCGGCGGAGGGCAGCCCGTGCGCGGCGCGCGCCAGTTCGGGCACCGCGCGGATGTTCGGGCTCTGGATGATCGCCTTGTCGAACAGCCCGCGCGCCAGCGGGCTGGTCAGCAGGTAGGTGATGCTGAGCGCGCCGGCCGATTCGCCCATCACCGTGACGTTGCCCGGGTCGCCGCCGAACGCCGCGATGTTGGCGCGCACCCAGCGCAGCGCCGCCATCTGGTCGAGCAGGCCATAATTGCCCGCCGCCCGCTGCGGCGATTCGGCGATCAGCCCGGGGTGCGCCAGCCAGCCGAGCACGCCGAGACGGTAGTTGATCGACACGAACACCACGCCGCGCCGCGCGAACGCCGTCCCGTCGAAGGTCGGCGCGGCGCTGCCGCCATAGTGCAGCGAACCGCCGTGGATCCAGACGACGACCGGTGCGGGCGTCGCTGCCGCCGGCGCCCAGACGTTGAGCGTCAGACAATCCTCGCTCATCGCCACGGGCGGGTCGGCGTAGAGGCTGCCCGCCGGCATCGCCGGCTGGATGCAGCTGGGGCCGAAGGACGTGGCATCGCGAAGCCCGTCCCATGGCAGCGGCGGCGCCGGCGGCCGCCAGCGGCGGTCGCCGGTGGGCGGCAGCGCATAGGGGATTCCCCGAAACAGCCGCACGTCGCCGGCAACGGTGCCGACGACCGGCCCCTGCACGGTCGGCGCGACCGGCCGGCCGGCATCGGCAGCCGCTGCGCCCGGCAGCAGCATCAGCAAGGCCGCGAGTTGCCATCGCCAGTGCCGCATCATCGCCTCCGCTTGCAACCGCGGGTCTCCACCCATACACTCACACGCAAGTGAATAACATCTGACGCGCAGGGAAGCGATGATCCGGCCGACGCGACGACAGCTGCTGGCGGGCGCCGGCGCCCTGCCGCTCGGCGCCGCGGCGTCGGCGGCGCCGGCGGGCGCCGGGCAGATCGCGGCCGATCTCGACCGCTACATCGGCTTCGGCAGCAAGCAGGCGGGCGGGAGCGGCGACCACGCCTGCGGATCATGGCTCGCCGACGAGCTCGCGCGCAGCGGCTATGCGATCGAACGGCAGGAGGTGGCGGTCCCCTTCTTCGTTCCCGGTCGCTGCGAGCTGGCGATCGCCGGCACGCGAGCGAGCGTCTGGCCGCAGCCGATCGTCGTCCCGACCGGTCCCGACGGACGCAGCGGCCACCTGGTACGCGTCGATGCCGACGGCCGGGCGTCGGCGCCGCTCGCGGGCGCCGTCGCGCTCGTCGACCTGCCGTTCGGCCGTTGGTCGTCGGCGCTCGCCAGGGCGATCCGCCTGCCGATCGACACCGCCTTCGCCGACGGCGCGGTCGCGGCGGTCGCGATCACCAATGGTCCGACCGGCAAGGTGATCGCGCTCAACGCCGACGGCCGCAAGCCGATGTTCGCCGGCCCGGTGGCGTTGCTGGCCCCCGACGACGCCGATCCCTTTCTTGCCGCGGCCCGGCGCGGCGACCGTGCGACGCTGCGCCTCGAGGGGCGGGGCGGCCAGCGGCCCGCCTTCAACTTCGTCGGCCGCCGCGACCGCGGCAGGCGGCGATGGCTGGTCGTGTCGACGCCGCGGTCGGGCTGGTTCGGCTGCGCCGGCGAGCGCGGCGGCGGGATTGCCGCCTGGCTGCACCTCGCGCGGTGGGCAGCGGCGGCGCTCCCCGATCACGATCTCGCCTTCCTGTGCAACAGCGGCCATGAATATGAATATCTCGGCGCCGAACACGCGCTCGGCGTGCTGGCACCGCCGCCGGCCGTCACCGATTTCTGGCTGCACCTCGGCGCCAACCTTGCCGCGCGCGACTGGCACGACGCGCTCGGCGGCGGGCTGGCGCCGCTTCCGGGCACCGATTCGCAGCGCTATCTCGCGGCGAGCGCGACGCTGCTCCCGCTGGTCCGCACATTGTTCGCCGGCCTGCCGGGGCTTGAGGCGCCCTATGACAGCGCGAAGGTTTCGGCGGGCGAGCTCACCGGTATCGTCGCCGCCGGCTATCGCCCGGCGGCGGGCGTTTTCGGCCTCCACCGGTTCCACCACGTGGCCGACGACGACGCCCGCTGCGTGTCGCCGGCCGCGGTCGCCGAAACCACCGCGGCGTTCCGCCGGCTGATCGAAGGGGCGCTCCGCGTCAGCTGAGCGACGGCCGTCCGCCGACGCCTGAACTCGCCAGGAACGTCAGTCGTGATGGCGGAAAGGCCATGGCGCGCCGGCGGCGTGCCATGGCCTTCCTGACGCCGCCGCGGGCGCTGCGCTTCGCGGGCTCGAACCCTAGCGCGCCGGCACCGTCCACATGTAGATCATGTTGCCGTCGACCTCCTGGCTGCGCTGCGGCTCCCAGTCGCCCATGCGGAAGGCGTGGCTGACGATGCGCGTGCCGGGCTTCAGCTCGCGCAGCAGCTTGGGGCGCAGCTTCTCGTTGAGCGTATTGAGCAGATAGAGCGTGACGACGCTCGCCTCGCTGAAGTCGGCGGTGAACAGGTCGTCGGTGCGGAAGGTGACGAGGTTGGTGACCTTCGCGTCCTGCGCATTTTCGTTCGCCTCGGCGATCCGCTCGGGATTGATCTCGATGCCGACCGCACGGACGCCATATTGCCGCGCCGCGGTGATCGGGATGCGGCCGTCGCCCGACCCCAGGTCGTAGAGAATGTCGCCCTTCTTCACATTCGCCATCTTGAGCATCGCGTCGACCACCGGTTGCGGTGTCGGCACATAGACGACGTCGGGCTGCCGCGACGGGGCGGCGGGCGCGGCCGGGCTTTGCGCCTGGACGCCGGCAAGCGGCACGGCAAGAGCGATACTGGCAGCAGCAAAGATCCAGGTTCGGTGCGTCACGGGGCAGGCTCCTTCTGGGGGGTAGGCTTGAGAAACGGGAGGAGGAGAGCGCCGGTCGCGAGGACGGCGACGCCGACCAGCGCGCCCCAGCCGGTGTAGGCCAGGCTCGACCAGAGCAGATAGGCGTTCACCGCGCAGAAGATCAGCGGCAGCAGCGGATAGAGCGGCACGCGGAACGGCCGCTCGGCATCGGGCGCCTCGCGGCGCAGAACGAACAGCGCGATGCCGACCAGCAGGAAGAACAGCCAGAAGACCGGCGCGGTATATTCGACGGCGAGCTGGAAGCCGTCGCGCGCGAAGGCGCCGGCGATGACCAGCAGCAGCGCGATGATCCCCTGGGCCACCAGCGCGTTGCGCGGCGATCCGCTCTCGCCGTTCCAGCGGCCGAGGACGGCGAGCGCCGGAACGTCGCGGCCCAGCGCATAGGCCGACCGCGCGCCGGTCACCACCGTCGCATTGGCCGAGGTGAGCGCCGCGACGGCGATCGCCACCGCGATGAAGGCGGCGCCGCCCTCGCCGAACGCGGCGCGCATGACGTCGGCGGCCACCGCATCGGACGACGCCATGCCGGCCAGCCCGAGCGCGCGCAGATAGGCGAGATTGGCGAGCAGGTAGAGCACCGCGATGATGCCGAGGCTGATCACCAGCACGCGCGCCATCCGCCGCCGCCCGTCGCGCAGCTCCGCCGAGACATAGGCCACCTCGTTCCAGCCGCCGTAGGTGAGCAGCACGAACACCATCACGAGGCCGAGCGCGCTGGCGTCGCCGTCGGCGGCCGGGCGGACGCCGGTCTCGATCGCCGGGGCGAACAGCAGCCCGGCGACGATGACGAGCGCGAGGCCGGCGACCTCGACAAGCGTGAGCCAGTTCTGCGTGCGCGTCCCCTGGCGGACGCCCAGCCAGTTGACGAAGGTGATGCCGATCACCGCGAGCGCCGCATAGACGGCGGACGAATTGGCGCCCAGCGGCAGCAGGTCGGAGAGATAGTCGCCGAAGACATAGGCGAGGATGACCACCGAACCGGTCTGGATCACCGCCAGCCGCGCCCAGGCGTAGAGAAAGGCGAGGCGCCCGCCGAAGGCGCGGCGCAGATAATAATAGTCGCCGCCGGCATTGGGATAGGCGCTCGCCAGTTCGGCGTAGCAGAGCGCGCCGACGACGGCGATCAGCGCGCCGGCGACCCACACCAGCATGAGCATCGTCGCGCTGTCGACGCCGCCCGCCACCAGCGACGGCGTCCGGAAGATGCCGGCGCCCAGCACGATGCCGATCGTGATCGCCACCGCGTCGCGCGCCCGCAGCGATTCGCGCGGCCCGCCGGCCGGACGCGCGGCCGCCGGGCGGTCCGGTCCGTCCGGCGCGGGGCTAGGCGCCACGTCGCCCCGTACGGCTTGGAACGCCGAGACCCCGCCAACCGCAACTCGGGCTGTCGACCGCTTCGGCGCGGGAGACCGCGAAGTCACCGGGGTGGGGCATCGACCGCTCCTCTCGGGGTCGTTGCGATATCCACGAAGGCGCCGCTCGACCGGTTGAGTCCTGACAACGCCGCTGCCGCGGAATCGGCCCAGCCGGGGGCTAAATTGCCGCAGCTACCGTCGCGGCGCCGGTCGTCTGGCGGTTCAGCCGTCGATGTTCCGCCGGAAGGTCTCGGGAAGGAACAGCAGCCCGACGATCAATGTCATCGCGGCGATGATCACCGGATACCAGAGCCCGTAGTAGATATCGCCGGTGGCCGCGACCATCGCGAAGGCGGTGGTCGGCAGGAAGCCGCCGAACCAGCCGTTGCCGACATGATAGGGCAGCGACAGCGCGCTGTAGCGGATGCGCGCCGGAAACAGCTCGACGAGCAGCGCCGCCATCGGCCCGTAAACCATCGTCACCGGCAGCAGGATGGCGAACAGGATCGCGACGACCAGCGGCTTGTTCATCGCGGCCGGATCGGCCTTCGCCGGATAGCCCGCCGCGACGAGCGCCGCGCCGACCTCGGCGCGGAACTCGGCGACCGCCGCGGCGCGCGCGGCACCGGCGACCTGGCGGGGATCGGGCGCGACGATCGTGGTCCCGCCGACGCGCACCTCGGCGACGCGCCCGGCCGGCGCCTCGACATTGGCATAGTTGGTGCCGCCCTTTGCCAGATAGGCCTTGGCGATGTCGCAGCTCGTCGCGTCGAAGGTGTTTCGCCCGATCGGGTCGAACTGGAACGAGCATTCGGCATCGTGCGCGACGACGGTCACCGGCGCCGTCTCGACCGCCACCGCCAGCGCCGGGTTGGCGGCGTGCGTCAATGCCGCGAACAGCGGGAAATAGCCGATCACCGCGATGAGACAGCCGGTGACGACCAGCGGCTTGCGGCCGATGCGGTCGCTGAGCCAGCCGAACAGCACGAAGAACGGCGTCACCATCGCCAGCGCGATGGCGATCAGGATGTTGGCGGTGGCGCCGTCGACGCGCGCGATGCGCTCGAGGTAGAAGAGCGTGTAGAATTGGCCGGTATAGCCCAGCACCGCCTGGCCGGCGACGGCGCCGAGCAGCGCGATCAGCACGAACTTCAGATTCTTCCATTCGCCGAAGGCTTCGCGCAGCGGCGCCTTCGAGGTCTTGCCCTGTTCCTTCATCCGCTGGAACACCGGGCTCTCGTTGAGCTTCAGGCGGATCCACAGCGAGATGCCGAGCAGCGCGATCGAGACGAGAAACGGCACGCGCCAGCCCCAGTCGGCGAACGCCGCCTCGCCGAGCGCGACGCGCAGCCCGATCACCAGCAGCAGCGCCATGAACAGGCCCGCGGTCGCCGTGGTCTGGACGAAGCTGGTATAGAAGCCGCGTCGGTCGGCGGGCGCATGCTCGGCGACATAGGTGGCGGCGCCGCCATATTCGCCGCCGACCGCCAGTCCCTGGAGCAGGCGAAGCCCGACGAGGATCAGCGGCGCGGCGACGCCGATCGCGGCATAGTTCGGCAGAAGCCCGACCGCGAAGGTCGACAGGCCCATCAGCACCATGGTGACCAGAAAGGTGTTCTTGCGGCCGACGAGGTCGCCGACCCGGCCGAACACCAGCGAGCCGAACGGCCGTACGGCGAACCCGGCCGCGAAGGCGGCGAGCGCGAGGATGAAGCCGGTGGTCTCGTTGACCCCCGAAAAGAACTGCGCCGAGATATAGGTGGCGAGCAGGCCGTAGAGGTAGAAATCATACCATTCGAACATCGTGCCGAGCGACGAGGCGACGATGACGAGCTTCTCATCCTGCCGCGGCGTCTCAGCGGTCGCTTCCCGATCGGTCACCCTCGTTCCTCCCCAGTCGCCGACACACAATCACTCTCTCGTTAGTTAGCGTCTTTTCCGCGGACGTCGCCGCGTCGCGCCTCGATCCTCGCTCAGGCTCGTTCGGCCTTTCGCTGCGCGCAGACGGCGATGAAGCCGGCGGCCATGAAGGTCGCCATCCGCTTCTTCACCGCGGCGAAATCCTCGGACTTGCACAGGCCGCCCGACAGCTTGTCGATGCGGCCGGTGCGCGCCAGCGTCAGCATCAGCGCCCCGGTCACGAAGTGATAACCCCAGAAGATGTCCTCTTCGGCCGCGTCGGGCAGCGCGCGGCGCAGCAGGCCGATCAGCCGCAGGACGACCGGGTCGAAATGCTGGTCCATCATCTCGGCGCCCCATTCGGGGGTGTTGGCGACCTGCGCGCCGAGCGCCGCATAGTTTTTCCAGCCCTCGCCGCCCTCGATGTAGAGATCGAGATCGGTGTCGAGGAAGGCGTGAAGCGCCCCTTCGACGGTCGGCTTGCCGCCGCTGGCCTTTTCATAATCGTCGAGCGCGCGCATGCGACGCTCGCTCGTCACTGCGGCGCGGCGCGCGAACACCTCGTCGAACAGCTTGCGCTTGTCGTCGAAATAATAGTTGAGCAGCGTGTGGTGAACGCCGACGCGCTTCGCCACGTCCTTCAGCGTCACGCCGTAGAGGCCGTGCTTGGAGAAGAGATATTCGGCCGCGTCGAGGATCTGCTCGGTGGTCTCGGCGCGCCGCTCCGCCTTGGTCGGAGTACGGCGACGGGATTTGACCTCTGCAGACAAGACGGGAACCTTCCGTGTACCGGCGCGCCGGTCCGTCGAAACAGACGCCGTGCCGCTCATGCGCCACCATATTCTGATCTGAGCCGCATCTTGTCGATCTTGCCGGTCGGCGCCAGTGGCATATTGGCGAGCCGGATGACCGCGTCGGGGATCCACCAGGGCGCCACCCGCCCGTGCAGCGGGGCCAGCAGCTCCTCGTCGCTGATCGCGCTTCCGGCGGGCGTCTCGACGAGGAGGATCGGCCGCTCGCCCCATTTGGCGTCGGCACGCCCGATGACCGCGACCAGCGACACCTGCGGCAGCGCGCCGACCACCGCCTCGATCTCGACGGGGTTGATCCATTCGCCGCCCGACTTGATCAGGTCCTTCGCGCGCCCGGTGATGAACAGATTGCCGGCGGCATCGAGCCGCGCGAGATCGCCGGTATCGAACCAGCCGTCGGCGTCGGTCGCCGGCTGCGTCTCGCCGAAATAGCGCTCGACGACGGCGGCGCCGCGCACCTGCAGGCGGCCCTCGTCGCCGCGCTGCTCAGCCAGCGGCCGCCCCTCGCTGTCGGCGATGCGCAGGTCGACGCCGATCGCCGGCCGCCCCGAGGCGGCGGCGCTGCGCGCCGGATCGTCGGGCGCCGCCATCGTGCCGAGCGGCGACAGCTCGGTCATGCCCCAGCTGGTCTGCACCGTGGCGCCGAGCCCGCGCTCGATGCGCTTCATCAGCGCCGGCGGCATCGGCGCGCCGCCGACGAGGATGCGTTCCAGCGACGGCACCGCGCCGCCACTCGCCTCGAGATGCTCGACGAGGCCGAGCCAGACGGTCGGCACGCCGGCCGCCACCGTCACCCCCTCCGCCGCGATCAGCCGCGCGAGGCTGGCGCCGTCGGCATGGCGGCCCGGCAGCACCAGCCGCGCGCCGCACGCCGGCGCCGCGAACGGCAGCCCCCAGGCGTTGGCGTGGAACATCGGCACCACCGCGAGCACGGTATCGGCGGCGGTCAGCGCCATGACGTCGGCCTGCAACAGCCGCAGCGTGTGCAGGAAGCTCGACCGGTGCGTGTAGGTCACGCCCTTGGGCGCGCCGGTCGTCCCCGAAGTGAAGCACAGCCCCGACGGCGCGGTCTCGTCGAAGTCGCCCCACGGCACCTCTCCCGTCGCGCCGGCCACGGCGTCGGCAAAGCGCTGCACGGCAGGACGGCGCCCACCGGCGGCCCACGCCGCGGCCGGTCCGTCGACGACGAGGACATGCGCGATCGCTGCAGCGCGCGCCACGATCTGCTCGGCGAGCCCGGCGAGGTCGGCGCTGACGACCAGCACGCGCGCCTGCGACTGCTGGAGCATCGCCGCCAGCTGCGGCGCGGTGAGCCGCGGGTTGAGCGTATGGCATACCGCGCCCATGCCGATGATCGCGTACCAGGCCTCGACATGCGCGCCGCTGTTCCAGGCGAGCGTCGCCACCCGGTCGCCGCGTGCGATGCCGAGCGCCGCCAGCGCCGCCGACGCGCGACGGGCGCGAACGCGGAGCGCGGCATAGCCGATCCGCTCGATCGCCCCGCCCTCGCCCGCCGTTACCACCTCGGCCGCCGGATGCCATTTGGCGGCGTGGTCGAGCAGTCTGTCGAGCGTCAGCGGAAAGGCCTGCATCGCGCCGTCGGTCATCGGCACCCCGGCGCCGGCGGCGCCAGCGGCGGCGCGGCGATCCCGACGTTCCAGTTCCAAGGCGTGTCGCCCGCGCCGCGGCGGCGGCAGACCACCGCCTCGTGCAACGCGAATGCCCCGCCCATCGGACTCGCGGCGGCGCGTGGCCGGTCGGCGAACAGCATGAAGGCTTCGCCGCCGGCGAAGGCGGGCCAGTCGGGCTGCCCGGCGGCGACCGGCGTTCCGGTGCGCACGAACGACGACCAATAGTCCATCATCGCGTCGGTCATCGCCAGCGCGGCGCTGCCGTCGGCCTTCGGCCACAGCGCCGGGGTGCGCGACATCGTGCCGAACACGAAGGGGATTTCGGCGGCGTGGAACGCGTGCAGGCCGTTGTCGTCCGAGGCCGGATAACCATGGTCGAAGACATAGAGGAAGCTCGGGGCGCCCGCCGCCGCCTGGCTCGCGGCGAGCCGCTGCGCCGTCCAGCCATACATGGCGTCGCGCGTGGTCGCGAGCATGCTCTCGCCGACGTTGCGCGCGGGATAATGTTCGAGGAACGGCGCGGCGAACACGCCATAGCCCTTGCGGATCGCCGCTTCATAGGCAGCGGCGTCCACCGCTGGCGGCAGCAGGAAGCGCAGGCTGCGGATCTCGCCGCTGTTGTATCCGGCCAGCAGCGGCACCGGCGCCTGCTCGCCGCGGTCGAAGGTCTCGGGAAGCTGGCGCGGCAGCACGCGGCCGTCGACGGTGCCGAGGGGGAAATAGCCGGCCTTGAACGCCGCGGCGGTCAGCGTGTCGGCGGCCGTCGCGCGCAATGCGGCGATGTCGCCGGCACCGACGGCGGCGGCGATGCGCATGCCGGTCGCCTCGGCAGGCTCCATGCCGAAGCGGCTGGCGCGCAGCGACGGCGTCGAGATCATATAGGCGCTCTGGGCGATCGCCCGGGCGAACAGCCCGTCCGCCGGCGGCGACGCCAGCAGGTACATCACGCTGAGCGCACCCGCCGATTCGCCGGCGATGGTGACGTTCGCCGGATCGCCGCCGAACGCCGCGATGTTGCGCCTGACCCATTGCAGCGCGGCGATCTGGTCGAGCAATCCGTAGTTGCCCGAGATGTTCTCGGGCGATTCGGCGCTCAGCCCGGGGTGCGCGAGATAGCCGAGAACGCCGAGCCGATAGTTGATCGTGACGACGATCATGCCGCGCTTCGCCAGGCGGGTGCCGTCGTACATCGGCTGACTGCCGGCGCCGGTGGTGAGCGACCCGCCATGGATCCAGACGAAGACCGGCAGCTTGGCGCCCGCCGCCGGCGCCCAGATGTTGAGCGACAGGCAATCCTCGCTCATCGCGGCGGGAGGCTCGGAATAGATGCTGCCCGGGCGCGACGGCGGCTGGATGCAGGCGGGGCCGAAGCGCGTCGCGTCGCGTTCGGCGGTCCAGGCCGGCATCGCCGCCGGCGGCTTCCACCGCGCCGCACCGACCGGCGGCATCGCATAGGGCAGCCCCTTGAAGACGCGGATGCCGTCGCGCTCGGTGCCGCGCACCGGCCCGGCCGGCGCCGCCACGCGCGGGCCGTCCGCCGCCAGCGCGGGAACCGCAAGGCCGAGCACGGCGGCGGTCGCCGCGATACGCCACAGGATGCGCATGACTAGACCCCGGTCCCGAGGGCTGCGTCCGCCCGGCCGCGCCGCCGAGGCGGCGCCGCCGGGCGGACACGCGAGGCGTGGCCTCCTTGGGGAGAGATGGAGACCACGCCGGCGCTCAGAGGCTGTAGCCGATCCGGATGCCGACCGTCCGCGGGCGCAGCATGCCGAAGCGGCTGGCGAGGAAGGCTTCCGGATGGACATAGGTGATCGAATGATCGTCGAAGAGATTCTCGACATAGGCCGTCACCGCGAGCGGCCCGCGGGTAATTCCGAGCGCCAGGTTCACATTCTCGAAGCTCTCGGTGTAGGCGAAGGTCGGTGCGATCTGCGCCGGCCGGCCCGGCACGCGCGGGAACATGCCCGGGTACGAACCGACATGCGCGATCGTGCCCGAGGCAAAGCCCTGCGTCGTGTCGCTGAGGTCGAAATTGTAGCGCGCGGTCGCCGCGCCCTGGAATTTCGGCGCCGCCAGCCGCGCACCGTCCACCGCGCCCGAGATCGCCGCCTCCACCGGGGTGAGCCGGTTGACGTTGGCATCGTTGAGCGAGCCGTTGAACGATAGCGTGAAGCTGTCGCTCGGCAGCGCGACCACTTCGAACTCGAGCCCCTTCGATACCGCGCCGCCGATGTTGGTGGCGAACTGGATCGAGTCCGACACGCGGTTGGCCTGCACCTGGATGTTCTTCCAGTCGATATAGTAGGCGGCGACGTTGGCGGTCAGCGCGCCTTCCAGCCACCGGCCCTTCACGCCGAGTTCGTAGCTGGTGAGCTTGTCCGACGACGCCCCCGCCGGGATGACGATGTCGGTCGGGTCGACAAGGCTGACCGCGCCGCCGCGCGCGTTGATGATCGGCGTGCGGAAGCCGGTGGCGACGGTGGCATAGGTGGTCAGCGCCGGCGACGGCTTGAACGAGGCGCTGAGCTTGTAGGACAGCTTGTCCGCCTTGGCCTTGGGACCGGTACCGGCGACGATCGGCACGATCGTCAGCGGACCCGTCGCGCCGGGCGTCAGCGCACGCGCCAGATAATTGCTGTTGTAGCCGAAATTCTCGGTCGTGGTCTGCGCATCGGTGCTGCCGTAGCGCAGGCCGCCGGTCAGCCAGAATTTGTCGCTGAACCGGTAGGTGATCTCGCCGAAGCCGGCCAGCTCGTTCGACTTGGTGTGGATGCCGAAATAATTATAGGTGTCGCGCGGGATCCCCGGCGTGGTCGGCAGACCGGTGAAGCCGCGCTGCGCGAGATAGGCGTCGGAGGCGCGATAGATGTAATCGACGTCGCGGCGCTTGTAATAATAGAAGCCGCCGATCACCCAGTCCCAATTGCCGCCGGCGTCGGACGCGAGGCGGGTCTCCTGGACGAACAGATCGTCATAGGCGAGCGCATCGAGCCGGAACGGCAGCGCGAAGGCGAAGGTGTTGGCGAGATCGACGAAGAAGCGCTGGTCGAACGTTCCCGCCGTCGACGAGCTGGTCAGCCGCGCGCCGTCGAACTGATAGTCGAACGTCATGTTGTAGGTGGTGAGCTCGGCGGTGAAGAGGTCGGGTCGGTCCGACCGGCGCTGCTCGCGCTCGAGCGGGGCGCTGACCAGCGAGCTGTCCTCGGGATAGCTGTCCTCGTGCGCCGCGGTGAAGCGCAGCGACAGCCGGTCGGTCGGCTCCCACAGCAGGATGGCGCGTCCGCCCCAGGCCTCGAGCGTGTTCGAATTGTGCTCGCCGGTGCCGATGTTGTCGAGATAGCCCTCCTCGTGCCGGTAGAAGCCGACGATGCGCAGGCCGAGCTTGTCCTCGACGAGCGGCACGTTGACCATGCCGTTGTAGCGCTGGCGGAACGAGTCCGATCCGGTGAGGCCGAAGTCGCCCTGCAGCGCATAGTCGGTCGTCGACAGATTGGGGCTCTTGGTGAGAATGCGCATCGCGCCGGCGAGCGATCCCGAGCCGAACAGCGTGCCCTGCGGCCCGCGCAGGAATTCGACGCGCTCGACGTCGAACAGCGTCGGATCGAGGATGGTCGAATTGCCGTTGGCCGAGATCGGCAGCTCGTCGATGTAGATGGCGACGGTGCCCTGCAGATTGGCGTTGTAGCCGTTGGTCGCGATGCCGCGCGCGGTGAAATTGTTGAAGTTGGCGCTCGGCCGGTTGACGATGACGCCCGGCGTCTCGTGCGCGATGCCTTCGTAGCCGACGATGCCCTTGGTGGTGAGCTCGGCCTGCGAATAGGCGGTGACCGCGACCGGGACGTCCTGCAGACGGGCGTTTCGCCGCGTCGCGGTGACGATGATCTCGCCGTCGGGTCGCTCTTCGGTGGCGACGGCGGTCGACTGTGCTTCGGTGGTTTCGGGCCCTGCGGTCTGCGCGTGCGCGACCATCGGCACGAACGCGAGCGTGATCGCAGACGCGGACGCGTAGAGTTCCTTCTTCATCGAAAACCCTCCCCTGGGTGCTTCTCGGTCTTTGCCGAACTGCACCTTTCATCCGATAGCCGGGGAGCGGAGTCAATACTCACTCTCTCGCGCGTGAATAACTTTCGTTTCGGCGGCGTCGGCTCGTCTGCGGTGGCTTGCGGTTGCCGGGCGTGCGCCTAGTCTTCGGCCGGTGCATGGCTGACGGAACCGGGCCGATATGGATCGACGCATCGCGACACTCGTCGCCGCGCTGTTGTTGCTGGCCGCGGCGCCACCGGTGCGGCAAGGGATCGAGCTGTCGATCCTGCAGCCGCCGGTGCCCTTGCCCACGGTGGCGGGAGCGCGCCTCGCCTACGAACTGCATCTGACCAGCTTTGCGCGCGACGACATCGAGATCGTCAGCCTTCGCATGGTCGATCCGCGCGGCGGCGACACGATCGCGACGCTGAGCGAGGAAGCGTTGAAGGCCGCCACGCGAATCGTCGGCCTGCCGGTCGACGGCACCGACCACCGGCGCCTCGCCGCCGGACGCCGGGCGATCGTCTATCTCGACCTCGCGATCGACGGCCCGCCGCCGCCGGCGATCGATCATCGGGTCGCGTTTCGCCTGCGCTCGGGAGACCTGGCCGAGGTCCGCCGGACGGTCGATGTCGGCACGCGGGCGCTGCCGCGGCTCGGGCCGCCGCTCGCCGGGGGCCCGTGGGTGGCGGTTTACGAGCCGGCGATGGACTTCGGACACCGACGCTATGTCTATGCCGTCGCCGGCGCAGCGCGCATTCCGGGCCGGCACGCCGTCGACTGGCTGCGGCCCGCGGGCGCCGCCGCTCCCGCGCTCGGCGCGCCGGTGCTGGCCGTGGCGGACGCCATCGTCGTCGCCGCGCGTGACGACTTCGCCGAGCCCGACCCGAAGGCGCCGCGTCCCGACGTCGCGCTCGGCGATGCGACCGGCAACTATGTCGCGCTTGATCTCGGTGCCGGCCACTTCGCCTTCTACGAGCATCTGATGCCCGGCCTGAGGGTCGCAAAGGGCGATCGCGTGCGGCGCGGCCAGGTCATCGCGCGCGTCGGCTCGACCGGCCAGGCGTCGGCGCCGCACCTGCATTTCCACCTCGCCTCGGCCAACCATCCGCTCGACGCCGAGGGGCTGCCCTACCGGCTCGACGGGCTGCGGGTGATCGGCCGCTACGCGTCAATCGAGGCGTTCGGCCGCGGCGACGACTGGCAGCGGACGCCCGCCGCCGCTGCCCCCTTTCCGCCGCCCAACGCCGTCGTCACCTTCGACGCGGTCGCCGCTCAGGGCGTCGCCGATCCCCAATAGTTGAAGCTCATCGGCCGCAGCCCGGGGATGTACATCGTGTCGAGCCGGTCGATCGCGAAGCCGCCGGCGCGCAGCAGCGCCGGGATGTCGCGATTGAGATGGCAGCCGCCGCCGATCTTTCCCCACAGGCCGTCGAGCCGGTCCTGCCAGCGCCGAACCGACGCATCGGGGGCGCGGCCATGCTCGGCGAACAGCAGCCGACCGCCCGGCCGGAGCACGCGGCGCATCTCCTGCAAGGCGCCGACGGCGTCGGGGATGGTGCAGAGCGTATAGGTGGTGACGACGGTATCGACGCTGCCATCGTCGAGCGGGATCGATTCGCCCGGCAGGCCGATGAAGTCGACCGGGAACGGCGCATCCGTCGCTGCTCTCTCGGCCATGCGGCGGATCTCGACCGAGGGCTCGAGCCCCCAGAGCTTCTCGACCTTCGCCGGATCATAGAAGGGCAGGTTCAGCCCCGATCCGATGCCGATCTCGAGCACGCGCCCTTCGGCCTGCGGCACCACCTTGCGGCGCTGGTAGCGGATCGGCTTGGCGCCGCAGGCGGCGTTGATGAGGTGCGGCAGGATATGGCGGTCGTAGAAGCCCATGCGCGACTTGTTGCGCATAAGGCCGGGCACGGCAATCGAGCTGTACATTCTCCCGCCTGGGGCAGGTCAGCCGCTAACGCCCGCCGAGGCGCAGCCCGATCCACAAGGTGCGCGGCGTACCGAGATCGAGCAGGCCGGTGCCCGAGATGCCGGCGACCACCTGCTCGTCGAACAGATTCTCGGCGCGCGCGTGCAGCGTCAGCGACGGCGTCAGCCGCCACTCGGCGCCCGCGTCGATGGTGAGGGCATCGGGCAGCTGGCGTTGCCCGAGGTCGTCCTCGGCCTGCCGGCCGGCGTAGCGCGCGGTGACGTCGGCCGATGCCGCGCCGGCCGACCAGCCGAGCGTCGCGGAAGCCTGGTGCTTCGGGGTCTGCGCCGGACGCTGGCCGTCGAGCGCGGCGGCGGGGCCGCTCGCCCGCACCCGCGCGTCGGCATAGGCGTAGGCGCCGCGCAGCCGCCAGTCGCCATAAGCGAGGCTGCCGGTCGCCTCGACGCCACGCACGCGGATCGCGTCGACGTTGCGGCGCTCGCGGAAGGTGCCGCCGGCGGCGACGAAGCCGACCTGCGGAAAATTGCCCGGCCCCTGCCCCAGGCTGACGTTGGAGATCGCGTCCTCGAGCTCGTTCCAATAGGCGGTGACGCCGAAACTGATCGTGTTGAGCGGCCGGAAGTCGACGCCGACTTCGGCGCCGCGCAGCCGCTCGAGATCGAGCCCGGGGTTGGCGGCGGTGGCGTCGGCGCCGACGCGGAACGGCCGGTAGAGCTCGTTGAGCGTCGGCAGCCGGAAGCCAGCATAGGCCGCGGCGCGCAGATCGATCGCCTGCGTCGGACGATAGACGGCGCCGCCGCGCGCGGTCGGCCGCCAGCCGTCGCGGTCGGCCACCGGCTGCGTCAGCGTCGGCGCGCCGGTCTGCGCGTCGAATTCGTCGAGGAAGCCATCGGCGATTTCCCAGCGGTCGAGGCGCACACCACCGGTCAGCGTCAGCGCCGCCGACGGGGTCCAGCTGTCCTCGAGGTAAAGGCCCGCCGTCATTGACCGGCCGCCGGCCTCGCGCAGCCGGGTGAAGCGATCGACCTGGAAGCGGAAGCGCTCGCGCGTGCGACCGTCCTGCACGCGGATGTCGGCGCCGATCTGCAGCGCATGCCCCGCGCCGATGTCGGGGCGCAGCTCGAGCTTGCCGCCGATCCCGGTCGACGGCGTGTTGTACTGGTCGAGCGATGGCGCCGACGACGCCCGGTCGGCGGGGGTGGCGCGGAAGCCCGACGTGAAGCGGCGCGCCTGCACATAGGCGAGCGCCTCGAACGGCAGGTCGCCGCGGCCGATCAGCCGCAGGCTGGCGTCGGCGCCGCGGCTGCCCGATTCGGCGCCGACCTGCCCGCGCCGCCGCTCGTCGTCGAACGCCTGCGTGCTCGCCTGCAGCTCGACGGCGTCGGCGACCGCGGTGACCGCGCGCAGCGCGACGCTCCATGATTCATAGCCGGCGCGCACGTCGACGGCGCCGCGCTGCGCTTTGGGCACGAGAAAATAGCCGTCGCCGCGATCGTAGCGCGCCGTCGCGGTGACGAAGCCGTCGCCGAGCCGCGCGCCGCCGCCCGTCGCCGCGGCGATCGAGTCGCGGCTGCCATAGGCGAGGCTGGCGAACGGCCGCAGCTCGTCGGCATCGGCGCTGAACAGCTCGATGGTGCCCGCGACCGCGCCGGCGCCGAACGCCCCGGCCCCGCCGCCGCGCGTGACGCGCGCCGCCGAGAGCCGCTCGGGCGCGAGCGATGGCCAGGCCACCCAGCCGGCAAAGGGATCGAGCTGCGGCACGCCGTCCAAGAGCACCAGCGCGCGGCTCGAGGCGTTGCCGCCGAGCGCGCGCAAGGTCGCGCCCTGGCTGGTCGGATTGGCGGCGCGGCTGTCCGAGCGCCGGAACTGCTGGAAGCCGGCGACGTCGCGCAGCGCATTCTCCAGCCTCCCGCTCGCCTCGTCGGTCAGCCGGTCGCGGTCGATGAGGGTGGTGCCATAAGCGGCGGCGCCGGCGGGCGCGGGCAGGCTGCGCCCGGTGACGACGATCGTCTCGGCGTCCTCGGCGAGCGCCGGGGCGGCGAGCCCGAGCGCGGCGACGATCAGCGCGCGCCTCACAGCCGCTGCAACAGGTCGGCGGCGAACAGCGACAGCGTATCGTCGCGCGCGCCCATCACCACGATGCGGTCGCCGCGCCGCGCCAGCGCGACGAGCCGGTCGCCGCAGGCGGCGCGGTCGGGCAGCGCCTCGGCCTGTCGCCCGCGCGCCGCGACCCCGTCGGTGATCGCCGACGAGCCGATGCTGCGATCGACGGTGCCGCCGAAATAGACCGGTTCGGGCATCAGCAGCACGTCGTCCTCGGCGAGATGCGTCGCGAAGCCATCGATGAATTCCTCCCGCATCAGCCGCAGCGGCCCGAAGCCGTGCGGCTGGAACATCAGCAGCAGCCGGCCGGGAAAGCCGTGCAGCGTATTGAGCGTCGCGGCGATCTTGTCGGGGTTGTGCCCGAAATCGTCGATCACGGTGATGCCCCTGGCGGTGCCGACGACGTCCATCCGCCGCCGGATGCCGCGGAAGTCGGCGAGCGCCCGCGCCCCCGTCGCCAGGTCGACCCCGGCGGCGCGCGCCGCGGCGAGCGCCGCCAGCGCGTTGGACACATTGTGTCGTCCCGGCGTGCGCAGCGACACGCGCGCCGTCGCGCCGGAGGCGCGCTCGACGACCTCGAAGCCGATGCCGTCGGGTGCCGGCGCAAGCGCCTGCGCGCGCAGGTCGGCGTCGGCGCGGTCGAGCGCATAGGTCACCGCCTTGCCCGGCGGCAGCGTCGCGGCGAGCGCGGCGGTCTCGTCGTTGTCGAGGTTGAGGATCGCCGTATCGGCACCGGCGACGAAATCGCCGAACAGCCGGCGGAGTTCCGCCATCGGCTTGTGGTCGATCGAGATGTTGCTGACGATCGCGATGCCCGGCCGGAAGCGCGCGATCGAGCCGTCGCTCTCGTCGATCTCGCTGACGAAGGCGGCGCCGCCGCCGGTCAGCGCGCTGGCGAAGGGCGCGTCGTCGGTCATGAAATTCTTCATGTCGGCGCCGTTCATGATCGTCGGCGACAGGCCGGCGGCGGCGAGGATCCAGCCGGTCATGCCGGTGATCGTCGACTTGCCGCTGGTGCCGCCGACGCCGATGCGCAGCGCCGCGGCGTTGAACAGCCCCGACAGCAGCTCGGCGCGGGTGACGATCGCCGCGCCGACGCGGCGCGCCGCCTGCACGTCGGGAATCGTCTCCTCGACCGCCGCCGACACGACGAGGATCTGTTCGGGCCGCGTCAGCCCCGAGCCGTCCTGCGGGTGCAGCATGACGCCGCGCCGCGCGAGGAAATCGAACTTCGCCGGGGTGCGGCCCTGGTCGCGCGCGCGGTCCGATCCGGCGACGGTACCGCCGCGCGCGGTGACGATCATCGCCAGCGGCGCCATGCCGCTGCCGCCGACGCCGCAGAAGAAAAATTCTTTGCCCTGAATCACGGCGCGACCCTAGGGAGCCGATATGGGTCACGCAACCGGGAGCGAGTGCCGTTGAGGATCGCCGTCACAGCTCCGTCGTGCCGTCTGCCCGAACTTGCCGCCGAACGCGTTGCCGCGCTCGCCGCCTTGCATTTCCCCGATGTCGAGCTGGTCTTCCATCCGCAATGCTTCCTGACCGACGGCCACTTCGCCGGACCGGACCAGGCGCGGGCCGAAGCCTTCGTCGAATGCGCCAACGACCCGGGCTTCGATGCCCTGTGGTTCGCACGCGGCGGCTATGGCTCCAACCGCGCGGTGGCGGCAACGCTGCCGGCGCTGGGCGACGCGGCACGCGCCAAGGCCTATCTCGGCTACAGCGACGCCGGCTTCATGCTCGGCGCGCTCTACGCGGCGGGGATCGGCGAGGTGGCGCACGGCCCGATGCCCGGTGACATCAACCGCGCCGGCGGCGAGGCGGCGGTGGTGCGCGCGCTCGGCTGGCTGGCAAACCGCGACCCGGCATCGATCGAGGCGTCGGTAGCGGGAGGGCCGCCGGCGGCGGCGTTCAACCTCACCATCCTCAGCCATCTGCTCGGCACCCCGTGGGCGCCCGACCTCGCCGGCCATGTGCTGATGCTCGAGGAGGTCGGCGAATATATGTACCGCATCGACCGCGCGCTGTTCCACGTCACCTCGGACCCGATGATCCGGCGCATCGCCGGGCTGAAGCTCGGGCGCTGCAGCGACATTCCGGAAAATGACCCCGACTTCGTGCGCACCGAGGAGGACGTGGCGCGCGAATGGTGCGAGCGATCGGGAATCGCCTGGCTGGGGCGCGCCGACATCGGGCATGATGTCGACAACAAGGTGGTGCCGTTCGGAGGCTCGCGGTGACGCATCGGATCTACGCCATGGCCTTCGCCGCCGTGTACCCGGCCTATGTCGCCAAGGCGGAGAAGAAGGGCCGCACCCGCGACGAGGTCGACGCGATCATCCGCTGGCTGACCGGCTATGCGCAGCCGCAGCTCGACGCCGAGATCGAGAAGCGCACGAGCTTCGAGAACTTCTTCGCCAACGCCCCGGCGATGAACCCGGCACGGGCGCTGATCACCGGCAAGGTGTGCGGCGTCCAGGTCGACGCGATCGAGGACCCGCTGATGCGCGAGATCCGCTATCTCGACAAGCTGATCGACGAGCTCGCCAAGGGCCGGCCGATGGCGAAGATCTTGCGGGGGTAGCGGGCGCGTTTCGATCGCTCCGCCACTATGCTCTTCCGTCATTCCGGCGAAAGCCGGAACCCGGGAACCGCCGTCTTTCTGGGTTCCGGCTTTCGCCGGAATGACGGCTTGGGGGGCGCTCCCCCTCACAGCGTCGATGCGTCGGTCTCCAGCCCGAGCAGCACCCGGCCCGCCAGCTCGTAGGTCGCCGGGCCGACCATCATGTGCTGCGTCATCGCATGCGCGTCGCGGAAGCGGCGCTGGAGCGGGTTGGACAGGTAGAGCGCGGCGCCGCCGCCCAGATCATAGGCGTCGCGGGTGACGGCGGCGGCAGTGCGCGTCATGTGCGTCGCGGCGAGGCGGAGGTCGGCGCGGGTGGCGGTGTCGATCGTGCCGTCGGCCTGCGCGCGCGCCCAGGCCTCGTCGATGCTGCCGTAGAGGAGCGCACGCGCGGCGCGCAGCGCGGCTTCCGCCTTCGCGACCTCGACCTGCACCGCGCCGCGTTCGGCGGCGCTGCGCTTCGACCCGGGCGCGCGCTTGCTCGCCAGCCCGGCTTTCACCTCGTCGAGCGCGCTGCGCGCATTGCCGCTGGCGACGCCGGCGATGCCGAGCGCCAGCAGCCCGAACGCCGGGAAGGCGTAGAGCGCGCCGCGCTCGACCGGCCGGTCGACGATCAGCGACACCGAGCGCTCGCGCGGCACGCGCACGTCCTTGACCGCGAAATCGCCCGAGCCGGTGCCCTTCAGCCCCGCCGAATGCCAGGTGTCGATCAGCTCCACCTCGGCGCGCGGCATCACCATCATCCGGTGATCGGGCTGGCCGTTGGGCAGCAGCCGCACCGCGCCGTCCTCGACGATCACCGCGCCGCCGACGATCCAGCCGCAATTGGCGGTGCCCGATCCCCAGCTCCAGCGGCCGCTGACACGGTAATGGTCGCCCTCGACCACCGCCTTGCCCATCGGCGCGAACACCCCGCCGGTGATCACGTCGGGATCGGCGAACACCGCCTGCGCCACCGCGCGCGGCAGATAGGCGCTGGTGAGGCCGGTGGTCGCGGCGATCATCAGGCACCAGCCGGTGCTGGCATCGGCCGCGGCGACCGCCTCGATCGTCGCGACCACCTCGGCGGGCGGCATCTCGAGCCCGCCGAGCGCGCGCGGCACGATCATCCGGAACAGCCCGGCGGCGGCGAGCTCGGCGGCGAGGTCGGCGGGCAGCCGCCGCGCCGCCTCGATCTCCTCGGCGCGGGCGGCGATGACGGGCGCCAGTGTGGCGACAGCGGGGTGCGGCATCGTCATAGGCGCAGCAGGCTCGCGAGGTTGTTCTTCTGCATGTCGCTCGAGCCGCCGACGATCGGCATGCCGAGCAGGTCGCGGACATGGCGGTCCATGTCGTAGGCATCCGACAGCGCATAGGCGCCCATCACCTGCTGGCAGGCGAGCGCGATCTCGACGCCGGTGTCGGCGATGAACAGCTTGGCCATCGAGGTCTCGACCGAGCAGGGCCGCCGCTCGTTGGCGAGCCAGGCGGCGTGGTAGAGCATGTGCCGGCACGCCTGCAGCTTGGTCCGGGCAGTGACGAGCTTGTGGCGGATCGCCTGGTGCTGGGAGATCGGCTTGCCGAACTGCACGCGCTCCTTGGCATATTGCCAGGCCTCTTCGAGCGCGGCGCGGGCGATGCCGTAGGCGCAGGCCGAAATCTCGATCTTCTCGACGTCGAGCGCGCGGCCGGCGAGCAGCTCCCAGCCGCGGTTCCACATCGCCGGGCCGCCGACGATGTTGGCCGCCGGCACGCGCACATTGTCGAAATAGACGTCCTGGCTCCGGGTGTAGCGCAGGTTCGAATGCTCGATGTCGTGCTGGGTGATGCCTGGCGTGCCGGTCGGGATCAGCACGAAGCTCAAATTGCGGTAGCGCTCCTCCGGCGGCCCCGAGCGGACGAGGCAGTAGATGACGTCGGCCCAGTCGGCGCCGGTGCACCAGCGCTTGGCCCCGTCGATGACGACATGATCGCCGTCGAGCCGCGCGCGCGTCTCGACGCTGGCGAGGTCGCCGCCGACATTGGGTTCGGACAGGCCGTAGGCGAAGAACAATTCGCCGCGGGCGAGGCGCGGCAGATATTCCGCCTTCTGCGCGTCCGAGCCGTTCTCGCTGAGGTTCATGCCGCCGTAGAAGGCGCTGTGGATGAACGGCCCGGCGAGGAACGGCCCCGCCTGCGCCAGCTCCTCGATCACCGCCACCGCCGCGACGATGTCCTGCCCCGCCCCGCCATGTTCCTCGGCGATGGTCAGGCCGGTGAGGCCGAGCGCGTTGAGCTTGGCATATTCGGCGCGCGGCCAGGCCTGCGCCTTGTCCCAGGCGATGCGCTTCTCGCGCGGCGCATGCGTCGCGACGAAGCGGCGGATCTGCTCGCGCAGCGCGGCAATTTCCGCGGGTTCGTCGGTGAAGCTCTGGAAGCCGCTCATGTCCCCTCGCCCCGCACACCCTTACCCGTCATTCCGGCGGAAGCCGGAACCCAGACCGGCGCCCGTGCTGGGTTCCGGCTTCCGCCGGAATGACGGGATCTTGTGGGGCAAATGGCGCTCATTCCCCCGTCAGCTTCGCCGGGCGCTTCTCGATGAACGCCGCCACCGCCTCGGCGCGGTCCTTCGTCACGTTCGACATCATCTCGTAGCCGATCGACGCCTCCATCAGCTGCGAGGCGAGCGCCTTCAGCGGCATGTTGGCGAGCGTCTTGGTCCAGCGGACCGCCCAGCGCGGATTGGCCATGATCTTGCCCGCCACCTCGGCGACCTTCGCGTCGAGCTGGTCGCCCGGCACGACATGGTTGATCAGCCCGATCTCGGCGGCCTTCGCGGCGGTCAGCAGCTCGCCGGTCATCAGCAGCTCCTTGGCGCGCGCGAAGCCGATCAGCTGCGGCCAGATCACCGCGCCGCCGTCGCCCGCCACCAGCCCGACCTTGACGTGCGGGTCGCCGATCACCGCCTTCTCGTCGGCGACGATGACGTCGCAGAGCAGCGCGATCGTCGCGCCCAGGCCGGCAGCGGCGCCGTTCATCCGGCAGATCAGCGGCTTTTCGACGTCGAGCAGCGAGGTGACGATGCGCTTGGCGTCCCAGCCGATGGCGCGGAAGGTCGCCGGGTCGGCGATCTGCTCCCTGAACCAGTCGAAGTCGCCGCCGGCGCAGAAGGCGCGGCCCTTGCCGGTGAGGATGATGAGATCGCTGTCGGGGTCCTGCTGCAGGTCGGTGAACACCCGCGCCAGTTCCTCGTGCAGAAGCGCATCGACGCCGTTGACCGGGCCGGGCGCGGCGATCGTCGCGGTGAGGATGCGCCCGTCGCGGCTGAATTCGAAACGCTCGTAGCCATCGAGCCTTTTGCCGCTCATGCGCCCGCCCCCAGGCGCACCAGCCGCCGCCCGAAGTCGGCGTTGCCGCGCTCGAACAGCTCGCTGAACAGTTGCGGCAGCGCCTCGACCCCGTCGCGGATCACCTCGCGCGTCTTCAGTTTCCCGTCGCGGATCAGCGCCGCCACCTCGGCCTGCGCCGCGGGGAAGGCGGGCAAATCGTCGAACACCACCATCCCCTCCATGCGCAGCCGCCGGCCGATGAACTCGCGCGTATTGTGCAGCCCGGGCGTCTCCGCCGGCGTGCGGTTGTAGTCGGCGACCATCCCCGACACGACGATCCGCCCGCGCGGCCGCATCAGCGGCAGCACCCGGTCGATCATCGCGTTGCCGACATTGTCGAACAGCACGTCGACCCCTTCCGGGAAGGCCGCGGCGAGCTGCGCGTCGAGATCGGCGGCGCGGTAGTCGATCGCCGCGTCGAAGCCGGTCTCGTCGGTCAGCCAGCGCCGCCCCGCTTCGCCGCCGGCGAGCCCGACGACCTTCGCCGCACCCCACAGCTTCGCCAGCTGCCCGGCGGTGGCGCCGACCGGTCCCGCCGCCGAGGTGACGAGAACGGTGGCCCCGGCGCGCAGCTCGGCGACGCGCTTCAGCCCGAAATAGGCGGTCATTCCCGGCACGCCGAGCGCGCCGAGCCAGGCGGTCGCCGGCACGCCGAGATCGGGCAGCGCCGCGACATAGCCGCGGCCGTTCGAGATCGAGTGCGTCGCCCAGCCGCCGGCGCCGAGCGTCAGCAAGGTGCCGACCGGATATTTGTCGTTGCGGCTGTCGACCACCCGCCCGACCGAGAAGCCGTCGATGGTGGCGCCCGGCTGCAGCGGCGGCGCGTAGCTGGCGCCGGGCGACAGCCGCGACCGCGTCCCCGGATCGGCCGAGACGAACTCGTTGGCGACAAGGAACTGATGCTCGGCGAGCGGCGGGATCGGCACCTGTTCGATGCGGAAATCGTCAGCCGTCGGCGCGCCGGCGATATGCCGGGCGAGCACGACGCGCGTGAGTGTGGCTTCTGCCATATGGCCCCCCAAGGCGATGTTCGTTGGGGTCGAGTGTGGCGGATTAGTGGGTCGGCGTTAAGGGGCTTGAACGAACAATCGGCTCTTGCCACTTTATACCTAAATGGGCATATCTGTCGTCGGCATTCGGTCGAGGTGGGAATGCGCACGATCGAGTGGATAGGAAGCAGCCGTGACGACCTGTCCACCATGCCGGCTGAGGTGTGCAGCGAGTTCGGGCACGGCCTGTATCTCGCGCAGATTGGCGAGCGGCATCTCAATGCCAAACCCTTCGGCGAGAGCATCGAACTGATCGAACGCTACGACGGCAACACCTACCGCTGTGTCTATAACATCAGGATCGATGACGATCTTTACGTCCTCCACGCGTTTCAGAAGAAGTCGACTCGCGGCATCGCCGTCCCGAAGCACGACCGGGAAACCATCGAGGCCCGTCTGAAGGAAGCGAAGCGGATCGCAGCCAACAAGCGGGCTCAGAAGAGCAGAAAGGCACCCTGACATGACGGCCGGCCACACGACCTCCAGCGGCAACGTCTTTGCGGATCTGGGCTTCCCCGATGCCGAACAGCGGCTGGTGAAATCCAAGCTGGCGGCGGCCCTGCAACGCAGCATGCGCGAGATGGGGCTGAGCCAGACCGCCGCCGCGGCACGCATGGACATCCCCCAGCCGAAACTGTCGAAGATCCTTCGGGGTCGCTTCGACGGCATCAGCGAGACCTACATCACCGAGGGCCTCCGCAAGCTCGGCCACGACGTCGAAATCCGCGTCAAGCCGCGGCATGACGGCGTGGGAGCCATGCGCGTTCTGGAAGCGGCCTGAGCGCTTTCGCTACCCTGCCGACGACCCTTGCCGAAAGCCCCCGCGCATGGCGTTGACCGATCTCCTCGTCCCCACCTGGCGCCAGCTGCTCGGCACGCTGGCGCGCTGGCTCGACAAGGCGGAGAGCGCACCACCCGCCGGCGGCACCGCGGCGCTGCTCGCCGCACGCCTCGCCCCCGACATGTTCCCGCTGGCGACGCAGATCCGCTTCGCCTGCGTGCAGGTGTGGGAGGGCGTCCACCGGCTGCAGCGGCAGGAGCTGCCGGCGTCGGTCGCGGCGCTGCTCGACGAGGGCCGTATGGGCGGCGAGCGCCCCGGCACCCTCGCCGACGCGCGCGCGCGGATCGCCGAGACGCTGGCGCTGCTCGACGGCCTCCCCGCCGGCGCGCTCGACGCCGACGCGCAGACGCCGATCGCGCATGCGCTGCCCAACGGCATGATCTTCGACCTCACCCCCGAGCAATACGCGCGCGACTGGGCGCTGCCGCAATTCTACTTCCACCTGATGGCCGCCTATTCGATCCTCCGCGCACAGGGCGTCGCGCTCGGCAAGGCGGACTATGTGGCGCACATGTTCGCCCATCTGCGGCCGGGGACGGCGCCGGCGGGGTGAGCGATCGGGTGCCGGCCTGCCGGCGCCGGCTCGGCATCGGGTGATTCAACGCCGCGGCAGCGCGCGTGCCCGCCGCTCGCTCACCCGCCCCACGCCTCGCCATAGAGACGCAGCAGGTTGGCGCCGAGTACCTTGTCGATGCGGGCAGCCGGCCAGCCCGACGTCGACAGCGCGTCGGCGAACATGCGGAAGCGGCGGTGGCTGTTGAGATCGTGGACGTAGTTGAACACGTCGGCGCCCTCGCCCGGCGCCGCGATGCCGCGCGCGGCGCGGCCGTCGTAGAACTGCTTCTGCCGCGCCCGCGCGGCATCGTCGATGACGAGCGCCGACAGTCCGCCGTCGGTGCCGATCGAGAGATGGTCCTCGCCGCAGACCTTCAGCGCATGGTCCATGTGGCGGATGAGGTCGGCGGTGTTCGGCTTGCCGTTGGCGACGAGGAAGGGCATCCAGTAGATGCCGACCACCCCGCCCTTGTCCGCCACCATCCTCATCGCGCTGTCGTCGACGTTGCGCGGATTGTCGTTGAGCGCGCGGCAGCCGGTGTGGCTGATGGCGAGCGGCCGCTTCGCCGCGGCGGCGGCCTCGGCGATCGTCCGCCGCCCGCCGTGCGACAGGTCGAGCAGCAGCCTTTCCGCCTCGATCCGCTCGATCGTCTCGCGCCCCAGCTTCGACAGCCCGGCGTTGTCGGGCTCGAGCGCGCCGTCGCCGCTGAGGTTGCGCAGATTGTAGGTGAGCTGGACGCTGCGAACGCCGACGCCCTTCAGGATCGCCAGCCGGTCGAGGTCGGCGCCGACCATCGCGGTGTCCTGCAGCCCGTAGATCACCGCGACCTTGCCCGCCGCCTTCGCCGCGCGGATGTCGGCGGCGCGGCGGGCGACGACGAACAGCTCGGGGTTGGCGTCGACAATGGCGTTGATGAACGACATGCGCTGGAAGGTGGCGTCCCACGCGTCGACGTTGTTGCCGACCTCGCCCACCGTCACGTTCACCGCGGTCAGCCCCGATTCCCTAAGCTCGGCGATGCCGCGCGGCGAATAGGCGAAATTGCCGGGCTTCATCTCGGGATCGGTCGGCAGGCCCAGCCCGTCGATGACGATCGCGCGCGCATAGTCGGCGTCGCCATAGGCGCGCCCGCGCGGCGCGGCGGCGAGCGCGCAGGGCGCGGCGGCGATGAGGCCCAGGGCCTGGCGGCGGTTCATGTCGTTCTCCCTCCCGATGACGGCCCGAGAGTGCCTCGCCGCGCTTGCTCCCGCAACCGCGACCGAGCGGGCGCGGCGACGGTCTGCGTCACGTCGAAAGCGGCCGGTCGGCTGCCGGCAGCGACGTCCGCGCTCGAGACCTCGGGCACGCTCGCCGACGCGCGCGGCAGGATCGCCGAGACGCGGGCGCGGCTCGACGGCATCGGCGCCGGTTAGCCCAGCCCGATGGTGAATGCATAGGCCTGGCGCAGCGCCTCGTCGTCGACCGGGGGCGGCCGCGTTGCCGCCAGGACCAGCGGCGCCGCCAGCAGCAGCGCGGTGACGTCGCGCCGGCTCGGCCCGGCCTTCGCCCGCTCAGCCCCGGTGCGCATCGAGGAACGCCGCCAGCGCGGCATTGTAAGCCGCGGGCTGTTCGACCTGCATGCCGTGCCCCGAATTGGCGATGCGCGCGAGCTTCGCACCGGGCACCGCCTGCGCCGTCGCCTCGACCAGCCACGGCACCTGCAGCGTGTCCTGCTCGGCGAGGACGAAGAGGAACGGCACCTTCACCCCCGAATAGTCGCCCGGCGGCGTTTTCTGCATCGCTTCGTAATAGGCGAGATAGCCCTTCGAATAGCGCGGGATCGGCCGGGGCGGATTGAAGCGGCGCATCGCCATGTGGAGATAGTGGAGCGCCGGTTCGCGCTGCGCGAAATCGGGCGCGTAACTATTGTCCTCGATGCGGAAGCCCTTGGGGATCTTGTCGAGCATCTCGCCCGCCCAGCGCTGCATCGCCGCGGTCTGGAAGCCGAAGGTGGTGCCGCTCATGATCGCGCCCTGCACGCGCGCGGGGTGGTTGAGCGCCAGCCCCGACACCGCGCCGCCGCCCATCGAATGGCCGTTGACGAAGGCGCGGTCGATCTTCAGCGCGTCCATCAGCCCGAGCAGGTCGCGCCAGGCGGTGTCGCCGGCTTCCTCGGGCGATCCGGTCGCGCGCGTCAGCCCGTGCCAGCGCGCGTCATAGACGACGCAGCGGTGGCGATCGCGGAACGCCCCGACCTGCTTCCACCACACCAGATGGTTCGACCCGCCGCCATGGGCGAAGATCAGCCACGGCCCGGTGTCGCCTTCGATTTCATAATAGAGCTCTGCCCCGTCGAGCGTCGCGAACGGCATTCGCCATCTCCCTGCCTTCGTCCCTGGCGCGACATGCGGTCCGTGCGGACAGCCGGGGGCGTGAGACCACCCTTTCCGCATTGATGTGGCGCCGCATTTTTGCGAATTTCCCGACGGCGTCATGGAGTGGGATTTGCGGCGGGTCGTCAAGCCGATATCGGGTCCGCCTCACCGTCGCGGCCCGCCCGGCGCGGCGGCCGGGGCGCCGCGTTCCTGGAAAAAGGCGCGGCGCATCCACCGAGCGCCGGGGCCGTAGCGCCGGACTTTCGCGGCCACCTCATCCGGGCAGGCCGCGTCGGCGAAGCCAAGTCGTTCGCAGTAGCCGGCGGCCCCCGCCACCGCGATGAGCTCGGCGAGCTGCAAGCCGTCGCGAGCGGCCAGGCCGACAGCCCCAGCGATCAGCTGCTCACCGATCGCCATTCCGCGCGCGCCGGCATCGACCGTCAGGTCATGGATGTAAAGCACCTCGCTCGGCGCGTCGCGCCGCAGGAACGCCCCGACCGCCGGCGGCGATTCGCGCGGCCATCCGTGGGCGAGCAGATAGCCCAACAGCCGGCGATCGCGCGTCGCCGCGAAGCAATAGGGCGCGGTCACATCCAGACGACTGGCGAATGCCGCCGCATCCTCCTGCAGAAATGCCGGATATGCCGCCGCCTGCAGCCGGAGGGCGGCCGGCAGGTCATCGGGGTTCAGCGGCCGCACGACCGCGGACGGCTCGCCGCGCATCGCGGGAAAATGAGCGCGCGGGAGGCGAATGGCAACGGGCGCGGCGGGCGGCAGGCGGCGCGCAGCCGACCGATCCGCAAACCGGATCGCGCCGTCTTGCGCCTCGCCTCGACATAGTAGCACCGGCAACCTCAGCCCGCTTCGCTTGCGTTCAAGGTCTTGGAGGGCGTGCAGCGGCTGCAGCGGCGGGACTTCCCGCCGGCGATGGAGTTGCAGCTCGACAGGAGTCGGCGGCGGGCGCGCTTTCCAGATGTCCGCCTCGCGCCCTTATGCAGATCCTTATCACTGCCAAAGACTCTCCCAGATCGAACAGTCGCTGGCGTGTTACGAGAATGACCGCCGTCCTTTCGACGGGAGGCGACGGCCGGACTTGACAGTCGTGCTTGTCGAAGGCCTTCGCTTCGGAGCTTTACGACTACTACAGTATTCGTCTCTGCCCCTTACGTATGGCCTTCCAGCGAACATTTGATAGCTGAGCCCGATACGTTGGCTCTGGAGCCAGCCCTAAATCTGGCGCACATTGGGATCACTGCGGGGGCATATCGAACTGGGGGCACGACCAGGAAACATTGCTCTGCGCTAGCTTGTGAGTGGGGCGACAGGCGTGGAAATTACCGAGGTCCTCGGGCAGGGGCTGATTAGATTCTTCACGAAGGTACCGGGCGTCGGCGACGCCATGGCGGCCTTCTTGGCGCTCGGGCTGGTACTGCTGTCGATCGCAATCGCGATCCTGTATCGGATCCGACACCATACGCCGCTCGTCACGGCGATAGATCAGCGCGTCGCGGCGATCGACGAGGCGATGGGCGCGACCGATGACGACATCGATGCCGCCCGGCTTGGGTTTTCGAAGAACTTCAACTCGATCGACCGAGTGATGATGGAAGCCCGCCACCCGCAAGCCCGAGCGCTGCGGCGGAGTTGGGAGGAGTATCGGGAGACAATCGCCGACCCGTCGGCAGAGATTCTCCACAACACGGCGCGGCCAGAGCATTTCTTCCTCAACCTCGCCGACAGGCACCGCGGCCTCGGCTGGTTCGCCAACATCTTCATTGCCGTTGGCCTGCTGATCACATTCCTTGGCATCATCGCCGCGTTGTCGACGCTCGATTTTAGCGGCGGCGTCGACGCGATGCAGGCGCGCCTCAATGAACTGATGAAGGTGGCCGGAGCCAAGTTCTGGGCGTCGGTCGGTGGCATCGTCGCATCGATCATCCTGCGAGCGTTCGACTATCGCTTCGGCAAACGTGTCGATACCGCGCTGAGCGACCTCTGCGACAAGCTCGAACACGGCATGGTCTACTTGCCGCCGCAGCGGATCGCCAGCGATCAACTGGAGGAGCTGAAGAACCAGACGCCGGCCCTACGCGCCTTCTCCGAGCAACTTGCCATCGCGCTCGACGGCGTGCTCGAAAAGCAGATGGCGCCCATGATCGCACACCTCGGCTCGATCCAACAGGGTATCGACAAGATCAGCGGCGGCGGCGGCGAGGCCGTTCGGGACGCGATCGCGACAAGCGCCGGCGCCGAGATGGCCGGGTTGGCCGATGCGATCAGCGGCATGACGTTGGCGATGGCGACCATGGCCGATAGGCTGGAGAAGCAGAGCGGAGAGGCCGACCGGCAGATCGAGGATGCGGTCCGCCGGTTCAGCCAGGCTTCCGAAGAGATGCGCGCGGCCTTCGCCGAACTGAACCGCAACTTCGAAGCCGTGGCGGCCCGGATGCGGGCCGATAGCGAACATGCAAGTGTTGAAGCGCGCAAGCAACTCGATGCATTGTTCGGGTCGCTCGGCGAGACGCTCGACGGGATGAAGGCGGGACTCGCGCGCGCCGCCGGCGATCTCGGCGCGGCAAGTACGCAGGCTGCAACCGACGCGGCGCGACTGGGTAAGGAGGCGCTTGAGGGGGCGTTCGCAGGCTTTGTCCAGCGGTTCAACGAGGCTGGTGAGCCACTCGTCGAGAGCATGCGCGAAGCCGGCGGCGTCATCAGGACGTCGAGCGAAGGCTTGCGCGGTTCGCAGCAGGCGATCGGCGATCATGCCCGCGCCATTGAAGGTGTGGCACGCGGCTCGAACGATCTGGTCGTGGCATTCGGAGCCGCCGCTGACGACCTGCAGCGGGCCGGGGCGCCGATCAGCGCATCGGCAGAGGCAATTGCAAAGGCGGCCGGCTCAATCGAGCGATCGCTGGACGCGGAGGCGCGCTCCAATGAAGCCGCGCGGTCAGAGGCGCAGCAGCTTGCCGCCGCGCTTCAGGACACCGCGCGTGCTGCCGGAGAGGCTTGGGCCGATTATCGGGCGCGCTTTGCCGATGTTGATCGCGCGCTCGGAGAAGCACTGGTCAAGTTGACCGACGCGTCGACCAGTCATGCGGAAAATCTGAATGAGCGCGTCGCCCAGATCGACGCGGCGCTCGGCAACGGCATTGCCCAGTTGGCAGGCGCGCTTGAGCCCCTGTCAACGCTTCGGGATACCGTCGAGGAGCTTGCCGACACCATGAGCGGCCGCGCGGTCCAGGCGGCGGAGTGAGCAAGCGCCGATGATGGAGCAAGGCGTTCGGCGGCGCCCGGCCGAGGAGAGCGAGAGCTATTTCATGTCGATGACCGACATGATGGTCGGCCTGCTGCTAATCTTCATTATCCTGCTCGTCTACTTTGCCCTTAACCTTCAGACGAAGACCGCCGAATTGACCGGCGGCAATCGCACCCGCGCGCAGATCCTGCAGGACCTACAGCGCTCGCTTCGCGACAAGGGCCTTCAGGTCGAGATCGATACTCAGACCGGCGTGCTTCGCCTGCCGGACGACGTCCTGTTCGACAAGGGCGAGTTCATGCTGACCCCGCGAGGCGAGGTGGCCGTCGAGAAGGTCGCAACCGCGATGGCCGAGGTGCTGCCGTGCTTCACCTCCAGCGACCGCTGCCGCGGTGAGCGCAGCGCACATCTCATCGATGCTGTTTTCGTTGAAGGGCACACCGACAAGGATGTGATGGTCGGGGAGATGAACAACTACGGCCTCTCCGTGCGCCGTGCCGAGGCGACGTTCGCCAAGCTACAGACCGCGCGTCCTGAACTCAACGCGTACCGCAACAAGCCAGAGAATGAGCCGGGCTCAGCGCCGATCCTAGGCCTGAGCGGCTATGGGCCTGACCGACCTATCGCTGACGGTGATGATGAAGCCGCCAAGAAACGGAACCGCCGTATCGATCTTCGCTTCCTGATGATGGCCCCTGGCGCGATTGCACTCGACGCGAACATCCTGCTCGGTGGCAAGCAGTGACGACGGCGTTGAAGGACGCGGTCGATCGCGCTCAACGGATCGCACGCGCAGGCTTCCCGCGACCGCCAACGACGCAGCCGGAGATCGAGCGCCAGATCCATGCGCTTGATCAACAGGTAGGTGAAGCTGAGAACGTCGAGGCGCTGCGTCCATTTCTGGAGCGTGCATTAACGTCGGGCGCGTCGCTCCTCCGCCGGTTCGAACTGAATCGCGTGCTGCGCGGCGCCTGGTGCGAGGAGCATTTCGACAACCTGGGCCGAGAGGCGCTGGTACGCGCCGGCGACGTTGCAAAGCGCAGCTCCGATCAGGCACTGATCGAAGGGTATCTCAGTTGGTTTCCACGAGGGCGAGGCGTCATCGATGAACTGGCGCATGCAGCGCAGAGGGCAGCCGATCGCCATGACTGGGCTTGGCGACGGCGCGCAGCCGATTGGCGACTGTTCGATCACGCGACTGGGCCAGGTCGAGTAGGCGAAGCGCTCGCCGCTGCTAGGCCGGGAGCCGCTGCCGAACTGCTGAGCGCGATCGGAATCGGGCGTCAGATCGCGGCAACCCAATTCGGCCGCGCGGCCTTCGTAGCGGCCTGCCGCTCGGTCGCGTCGCTGCGCGGAACTCGCGCGACCGAGGCGCAGTCAGGGTTGATCGCTTTGTTCGACACAAAGGTGCAAGCGAGCGATATGCCCGAACTGGTGCGGGCGCTGCTTGAGCCTTGGGTCAGCGAAAAGCCTGACAGCGACCACCGGAAGGAGCTTTCGGGTTTCCTGGTTGATCAGGTCGGAGATCCGAGAAGCGCGCCTGGCCGCTGGACGCACATCCTCGCGATCTTGGCCGAGAACGTCGGCTCTGCCCGCGCCGAAGCGATCGTGAACGTCCTGAAGCGCTGGCTGACCGACGTCGCAATGCGCGAATTCTTCCGCGCAATCGCAAAAACCACTGACCGGCCCGACCAATGGAAGCAGAGGTCGACTTTCTGGCTCGCCTACCTCGACGCCGGGATGGTCAGCGACGCATGGCCCGCGCTTGGCCTTCGTGCGCGACACGGGATTGAGGACATCATGCGGCAGAGCGGCGAGCGTCCGGAATACGGCGTGATGCACGGCGGCCCGCTCTCGTCTTCAGCAATCATCATGCAGATCGGCGACGTGCGGATTGCCGAGTGGAGCGACAACGGGGCGTGCCGCTTCTGGAGCGATTCCGATCGAACCGCTCCAAAGCTGTACGCCAAGAAATATTCTGGCGAAGCGCTGCGAACGACAGGCGGCGGCGCTGAATTCGAATATCATTCGCACGTGCCGCAAAGCCCGGGTTGGGAAGCCAAATTCGCGGGTGTCATCCACCGGCGGACGAACGTCTCGCATCCGATATTGGGGCGGGGCAGGCCACGGACGTGGAGCGATCGATGGTAGCGGCGAGCTTTATCGCGACCCAGACGGCAGGCGGCGACGAGCGGATCGAACTCGTCGAGGAGCGGCCCGGCGGCTTCCTTCGACGGGCCGCGACGCGGCGCATCGCCAGAACTGAGTGGGTTCGACATGCGCCACCGGCGGGACTGGCGGCGCTTTCCGCCGCGCGTGCACTAAGCGGCGCCGAGGATCTCGTTGAGGACGAGGACGGCATGGTCCTTCCCGCCTCGGTTGTAGCCGCCTTGGGCGAGCTTGAGGCCCGGGCGCTCGGTCTGCCGCCGGTGACCCCCCTCACCCTGCAGCTTCACTCGCGTGGGTCGCTGGCGGAAGGGTCGATCGAGGTCCACACGCGCTGGTTGCGCCGCGGGGGCTCGCCAGTCCGCGCCGACGTAGCCGGCGCGCGCGTGCGCGAAGGCGATCGCTCGGGGCGGTTGGTGGATCCGCTGCGCACCGCAGCTCTCCTCTCACTGCAGGTCAATGCGGCTGCCAGCGGAGACGACCGGCGTGCTGCCTTTGCGGCATTTCGCGATGCGCTCGGCCCGCAGATCGCCGAAGGAATTGAAGCGGACGGCTTTATCGAACGCATCCGCATCGCCTACGCAGCCAACTTCTCGCTCGATGCCAAAACCAGCGGCGCGCGTTTCGACTTCGATCCGGTTCTGTTCGGTCGGCATGTCCGCGAGACGGTTGAAGGCGATCTTGTTGATGCCTCCGAGGCTTCGCTGTTGACACCTCAGGAAAGCCTCCAGTTTCAGCACCGCTTCCGTACCCAAGACGGAGCTCGGCGCAGCTATCTGATGGCGGACGGGACGCTGCTGTTCGTCGATCCGCTGCTCGGCCGCGCGCTGCAACTCGTGAGAGAAAAGCAGAAAGGATCGTCTGACGAGAGGCGCGACTTCCTGCGCGCGCCACAACGCCATCTACGCGAGGCCCTCGGGCTAGACAACTCAGGCGATGACAGCGCGGCCGATCTGCTCTTCATTGAGACACGCCAGTTCTCGGAGCGAGTTAACGGCATCGAGGTGTGGCGGCTGCCGGTCCTTCCGTGGATCAAGCCGAAGCCCAACAGCTGGCTGCCCGAAGCATTCGGCATCCGGGTCGGTGAAGCGCCTGACGATCGGTTTGTCGAACTGGAGCCTGGCGAGGCCAACAAACTGGTTGACGCTGTCGATACTGCGATCGGTCGCGGCGACGAGCACGTGGTGTGGAAGAACGACAAGCTGCCCGCCACGCCCGCGACCCGCCGTGCGGCGGTGGCGGTTGCCGCCATGGAAAGAGAGGCCGCCGCAGCGATCGGGGATGGCAGCGCGACCAGCGACGAGCCCTCCGAGGCGCTTCAGACCTTCTTTCTTCAGGTCGGGCAGAACTTCGAGACGCTCGACTATGCGCGCCTCCCGCGAGCCAGCGTCGAGCCCGACTTTATTGCGCCGAAGCTTCCTGCCGGAATTGTTAGCGTCCCGAAGCTTCACCAGCAGGCCGCCTTCGAATGGGCGAGCGAGGCCTTTAGTCGCAAGATGCCAGGGCTGCTGCTGGCCGACGACATGGGCCTCGGCAAGACCTTCCAAGCGCTGATCTTCCTGCGATGGTTGCGCGCCGAGGCGGCGCCGGGTCGCCCCATCCTCATCATCGCGCCTACGGGATTGCTGCGCAACTGGCAGGCCGAGATCGCGCTGCACCTGGCGCCGGGTGCGTTGGGGCGGGTCATCGAGGCGTTCGGCTCCGAGCTGCGAATGTTCAGAACCGGACCGGGGAACGACATTAGAGGAGGGACCACCCGCCTCGATGTGGAGGCCTGGGACGAAGCTGGCATCGTTCTCACAACCTACGAGACGATGCGCGACTATCACATGAGCTTTGCGCGGCTTCGCTTCTCGGCGATCGTCTTCGATGAGGCTCAGAAGCTTAAGAACCCTGCGAGCCAGATGACGCGCGCGGCCAAGGCGCTCAATGCCGACCTGCAACTCGCGATGACCGGCACCCCCGTCGAGAACAGACTGCAGGATCTGTGGTCGATTGCCGACATCGTCTACCCCGGCTTTCTTGGCTCGAGCCGCGAGTTCGAGGCGACGTATCCGGCGACCGACAGGTCAGCGCTTATGCGACTGCAGGCCCTCCTCGTCGAGCGTGAGGCGGGGCTGCCGCCCTTCATGCTGCGCCGCATGAAGGACGAGATTCTAACCGGGCTCCCGAAGAAGATGTCCCGCAGCTACGCGGTCACGATGCCACCGACACAGGCCGCGGCATACGACGAGGTGCTGGCAAGGGCGCGTGCGCTGCGGCAGAGCGGCGAGAAGGGCGCGATGCTCAAGGTGCTGCATATGCTGCGCGGCCGCTCGTTGCATCCGTACCCGCCGCGGGGCATCTCGGACTTCGACGCATACGTCGCCCAGTCGGCCCGCCTCAGCAAGACGTTCGAGATCCTGGCTGATGTCAAAGCGGCTGGCGAAAAGGCGCTCGTCTTCTGCGAAGATCTGGAGATGCAATCCTTCCTCGCGGTGGCGCTGCAGGCCCGCTTTCACCTGAAGCGCACACCGGTCTGCATCAGTGGCGAGGTGCCCGGGCCCCGCCGGCAGGAACTCGTTCAGGCATTCCAGTCGGCGCCGCCAGGCTTTGACGTGATGATCCTCTCGCCCAAGGCGGGGGGCGTTGGGCTCACCATCACGGCCGCAAATCATGTCATCCATCTGTCGCGCTGGTGGAATCCCGCGGTCGAGGATCAGGCGACCGATCGAGCGTACCGCATCGGCCAGTCGCGAGAGGTGACCGTGCACCTCCCGATTGCAACTCACCCGGATCCGGCTATCGGGCCGTTCAGCTTCGATCACCGGCTCGACGAACTCATGGCTCGCAAGCGCGCACTCAGCCGTGGCCTGCTCGTCCCGCCCGAAAATGAACGCGACGTCGAGGAGTTGCTTTCGTCGGTGCTTGACGGGGATAGCCCGGGGCAGGCCTTTTCGCCTCCATCTCAAGTTCCAGATGCTGAAGGTGACAGCGGCAGCGGCTTGGACGCTGAGGTAGAGGCCGCCGCCACATCTTTCCTCCAGGTCGAAGCGGATGTCGGCGTGACGCCGGAACCGGCTTCCGGCTCCACTCGCGACCGGCAGGCCAGCGACGACCGCCCCGATGATTCGCAAGCCGCGAAAGCTGCTGAAGTCGAGGACGCCGCCGAACGTGATGACACCTTCACCGCCGGTGAAGGCGAAAACACGCCAATCGGCGCTGAAGCCGCGCTGTCGAATGCCGATGAACTGGCACGCGACGATAGCGGCGCTGCTGAAGGCGCGATAGAGGCAAAGACGCCGGTAGGCGCAACTGCTCCTCATGGCGCAACGCCTCCAACCACTCGTCCCGTGCTCTCAGCCAGACCGACACCCATAGAGGCGGCTGAGGCGCGCGCGCCTTCCATCCGGCGGATTGAGTTCGAGCCCTTCAAGATTAGAGACTGGGCAATCTTTGATCAGTATCTGGTTGGCGCAATGATCTCGCGGCTTCGCATCCAGGACCCCTATTGCTGCGCAGATACCGCCGCTCGCGACCGGCTGGTGCAGTTCGTCAGGCATTTCTGGCAGAAGGCCGAACGCATTGAGCGGGTTGAGGTGGTCGCGTTCGACGCCGACTCCCTGAGCGCGCGGGTGGTGGAGACCAACAGCGAGCAGCGGACCGAACTCGAGCAACGCTGGCGCAAGACTCTCTCCAGTCTGCCGCTCACCTTCCTGCAGCGGTCGAGGCGGGCGCAGGGTGACCTGCATGACCGCTTCATCCAGGCGCATCTAGACGATGGCGATCACATCATCTGGGACCTTGGTCGAGGGATCGACGGCATAATGAGCGCCCGCTTCGGCTGCATTGTGAACGCATCGTACGAAAAACTGGAGAGCCGCCAGCACGGGTGATGCGGCGGTCAACGGCTGCTCTTCGCTGCGCGTTGGCCAGCAACTCACAGTCGCCTTTCGACGCAATAGCCCCCCCGCATCCCCACGCACCCCCTCCCCGTACCTGTCCACACCAAAATTCACCGTTCCCGCCGGCCGCGCGCGCCGCTAGGCTGGACGCGCGGCCAGGGGGAGGACCGTTTTATGTCAGGTTGGTTCATCCTGCCGCCCGCGCGCCGCAACCCGGGGGGCGCCCGATGACCGCGGCGATCCTCGTCGCGTTGCTGATCCCGACAGCGATCATGATCGGCGTCTGGGCCTATCATGAGCGCACGCACAAGTCGGGCTGGATCGACGTCGCCTGGACGGCGGCGGTCGGGCTCGGCGCGGTCGGCGGTTCGCTGTGGCCGTTCGACGGGGTGGCGGCGCGGCCCGGCCTCTATGCGGCGATGGCGGCGCTGTGGTCGCTGCGGCTGAGCTGGCATCTGGCGCAGCGGACGCTGGGGCACCCCGACGATGTGCGCTACGCCAAGATGCGGAAAGAATGGGGCGCGTCGTCGCCGCTGAAGATGTTCGGGCTGCTGCTGTTCCAGGCGGTCGTCGCGGCGGTGCTGGCGATCTGCGTCGTGCTGGTCGCGCGGGCCCCCGCCAGCGGGCTGACCGGCGCCGACATCGCCGCGGCGGCGCTGTTCCTCGTCGCGCTGATCGGCGAGACGACCGCCGACGCGCAGATGCGCAGCTTTCGCGCCGCGCCGGCGAACCACGGAAAGATCTGCGACGTCGGGCTGTGGCGCTGGTCGCGGCACCCCAACTATTTCTTCGAGTGGCTGAGCTGGGTGGCGATCGCGATCGGCGTGCTCGCCGCGCCGGCGTGGCTGCCGGGGTGGATCGCGCTCGCCGCGCCGCTGATGATGCTGCACCTGCTGCTCAACATGTCGGGGGTGCCGCCGCTCGAGGCGCATATGCGGCGGACGCGCGGCAGCGCCTGGGCGGCCTATGTCGCGCGCACCAGCCGCTTCGTGCCGCTGCCGCCGAAGACCGGCGCAAAGCCCGCGGGCAAGCCCGCCGCGAAGCCATCGGGCGCGCGCAAAGCCGCCGCCGCGCCTCCACCCAAACCCAAGCGCAAGCCGCGCCTGCCGCGAAGCCAGCGGTCATGAGCGTCGACGCGCTGTTCTCCTCGATCGGCGAGCGGCTACCCGTCCCCGACGCGCTGACGCGCGCGGTGATCCAGGGCTTCGTCGGCAAGACGAACCGGCGGCTGGCGGTGGCGGGCGAGGACACGGCGGATTTCGCGCGGGCGATGACGGCGCAGCCGATCGCGGTGCATACCGACGCCGCCAACCGGCAGCATTATGAGGTACCCGCCGCGCTGTTCGTGCAGACGCTCGGCAGCCGGCTGAAATACAGCTCCTGCCTGTTCCCGCGGCCCGACATGACGCTCGACGAGGGCGAGGTCGCGGCGCTCGCCGAGACCTGCGCGCATGCGCAGCTCGAGGACGGGCAGGCGGTGCTCGAGCTGGGCTGCGGCTGGGGCTCGCTGACCTTGTGGATGGCCGAACGCTATCCGGCGTCGCGGATCACCGCGGTGTCCAATTCGGCGTCGCAGCGCGACTATATCGAGGCGCAGGCGGCGGCGCGCGGGCTGACGAACGTCCGCATCATCACCGCCGACGCCAATGTGTTCGCGCCCGATTTCCGCCCCGACCGCATCGTGTCGGTCGAGATGTTCGAGCATATGTCGAACTGGCGCGCGCTGCTCACGCGGCTCAGGGCGTGGCTGAAGCCCGACGGGCGGCTGTTCGCGCATTTCTTCGCGCATCGCCGTGCGCCCTACCGCTTCGACGCGGGCGACGAGGCCGACTGGATCGCGCAGCATTTCTTCACCGGCGGCATCATGCCGAGCGAGGCGCTGGCGGCACAGTTCCCCGACCTGTTTTCGGTCGAGGCGCAATATTGGTGGCCGGGCACCCATTATGCGCGGACGGCGCGGCTGTGGCTGGAGAATTACGACCGCCACGGCGACGCGATCGTCCCCGTGCTGAAGGCCACCTACGGCAAGGACTGGCGGCTGTGGCGGCGGCGCTGGCGGCTGTTCTTCCTCGCCACCGAGGGGCTGTTCGGCCATGCCGGCGGCGACGCCTGGGGGGTGGTGCAGGTGCGGCTGAAGCCCGCGGCGGCGGCGAACGAGGGGTGATGCGCCCCCCTCCCCCTCCTCGTCATTCCGGCGAAAGCCGGAGCCCAGGCGGGCGGCGGGGCTGGGTTCCGGCGTTCGCCGGAATGACGGGTGAAGAAGCCGGAATGACGGGTGAAGAAGAATGAGCGCGCACGGGGCGATGCGGGGGATCGGCGCATGAGGACGGGATTTTCGACGGGGCGCTTCCTCACCGCCTATGTCGCGGCGCTCGGCACGATGCTGGTGCTCGACGCGCTGTGGCTCACCTATGCGATCACCAGCTTCCAGGCGGCGCTCGGCGACATGCTGCTCGACAGCATCCGCCTCGCGCCGGCAGCGGTCTTCTACCTTGGCTATATTGCGCTGGTGCTGGCGTTCGCGATCGACTGGAAGAGCCAGCGGCTGGCGCCCGCGGCGCTGCGCGGCGCCGGGCTCGGGCTGATCGGCTATGGCACCTACGAGCTGACCAACCATGCAACGCTGGTGCGCTGGACGGTCGGGCTGGTGCTGACCGACCTCGTCTGGGGCGCCTTCCTGACCGCGGTGGTCGCCGCGGTCGGCCAATATGTGGCGACGCGGCGCTGAGGCGCGACGCGAAAAGCGACGAAGCGATGCAACCGGGGGGCGGCGACATCCGAAGCTGAAGGCAGCAGGCAGCGCGGGGGGATGGGTTGAGCGAGCGTATCGCCGTCATCGGATCGGGAATTTCGGGGCTGTCGTGCGCCTGGCTGCTCGCCGGGCGCCACGACGTCACGCTCTACGAGGCCGACGACCGGCTCGGCGGCCACACCAACACGCGCAAGGTGATGACCGGCCAGGGCGAGGTGGCAGTCGATACCGGCTTCATCGTCTACAACCCGCCCGCCTATCCCAACCTCGTCGCGATGCTCGACCATCTCGGGCTCGAGTCGCACGACACGACGATGACCTTCGCGGTGTCGATCGACGGCGGCCGGATGGAATATTCGGGGACCGACCTGTCGACGCTGTTCGCGCAGAAGCGCAACCTGTTCCGCCCGCGCCACTGGGCGATGATCCGCGACATATTGCGCTTCTACCGCGAGGCGCCGCGCCGCGCCGCCACCGCCGACGACCAGAGCCTCGGCCAGTTCCTCGCCGCCGGCGGCTATGGCGACGCGTTCCGCGACGACCATCTGCTGCCGATGGCGGCGGCGATCTGGTCGGGGCCGATCGACGAGATGCTCGAGCTGCCCGCCGCGGCGTTCGTGCGCTTCTGCGAGAACCACCAGCTGATGATCCCCGGCGCGCGGCCGCCGTGGCGCACGGTGAAGGGCGGCAGCCGCCGCTACATCCACCAATTGCTCGCCGAGGCGCGGCTGCACCTGCGCCAGGGCTGCGCGGTGACGCGGGTCAGGCGCACCAGCGGCGGCGTGCTCGTCACCGATGCCACCGGCGAGGAACATGTCTATGACGAGGTGGTGATCACCACGCACGCCGACCAGGCGCTGGCGATGATCGCCGACCCCACCGACCGCGAACGCGCGCTGCTCGGCGCCTTCCGCTACAGCCGCAACCGCGCGATCCTCCACGACGACCCCCGCGTCATGCCGCAGCGCCGGTCGCTGTGGTCGGCGTGGAATTATCGCGGCGTCACCGACGCGGCGGGGGCGCGCCAGCCGGTGTCGGTCAGCTACTGGATGAACGCGCTGCAGAGCCTCGACTGCCGCGACGACCTGTTCGTGACCTTGAACCCGACGACGCCGATCGATCCGGCGCGGGTCAGATATGCGACGACCTACGCGCATCCGGTGTTCGACCGCGCCGCGCTCGCCGCGCAGCGCGCGCACGCCGACATCCAGGGCATCGACCGGCTGTGGTTCGCCGGCGCGCATCTCGGCGCCGGCTTCCACGAGGATGGCTTGCAGGCCGGGCTCGCCGTCGCCGAGGCGCTGGGCGGCGTGCAGCGGCCGTGGATCGTCGCCGACGCCTGCGGGCGCGTGTCGCTGACCCCGCGCGAGATGCAGCCGATCGAGCCCGAGGTCTTCGCGGCGTGAGCGACGGCTTTTCTTCATCCTCCCCCACCGGGGGAGGGGGACCCCGCGAAGCGGGGTGGAGGGGTACCGGCGCCCGTGCCCCCTCCACCGCCTTCGGCGGTCCCCCTCCCCGTGCCGGGGAGGATCTTGCGGTGCGCCGCTCCGACGGTACGCGGCCCGAGGCCGATCAGGCCCCATTAACTCGCAGCGCGAGCGAACACCCCCCATCCTCCCCCACCGGGGGAGGGGGACCGCCGCAGGCGGTGGAGGGGGCTCCGGCGCCGCCACCCCTCCACCCTGCTGCGCAGGGTCTCCCTCCCCGTGCCGGGGAGGATGTTTCCGTTCGCCTCTACGACACCTGGCTGCGCCACGACCGCTTCGCGCCGACGCCGCACGGCTTCACCTACCGGCTGCTGCTGCTGGCGATCGACCTCGGCGCGCCGCCGCCGCGCGGCTGGCTGTTCGGCCGCAACCGCCGCGCGCTGCTCTCGCTTCGCGACGCCGACCATCTCGACGGCAGCGGCCGGCCGCTCGAGGCGCAGGTCGCCGAGCTGATGGCCGAACATGGCCTCGCGCATGACGGCGGCCGCATCCGGCTGCTGTGCCAGCCGCGGCTGCTCGGCCATGTCTTCAACCCGATCAGCATCTATTATGTCCACCGTCGCGACGGGTCGCTGCGGGCGCTGCTCTACGAGGTCAACAACACCTTCGGCGAGCGCCATTCCTATCTGTTCCCGGTGGCGGGCGGCGCCGGGGAGATCTTCCGCCACGGCTGCGACAAGGTCTTGCACGTGTCGCCGTTCATGGCCCTCGACCTCAGCTATGAGTTCCGCGTCACCGCGCCCGCCGGCGCGATGCGGCTCGACATCGACGTGCGGCGCGGCGACCAGCCGATGCTGACGGCGCGGATGACCGGGCGCGCGCGGCCGTTCACCGCGACGTCGGTGCTGCGCCTGCTCGCCGCCGGCCGGCTGTTTCCGCTCAAGGTGCTCGGCGCCATCCACTGGGAGGCGTTCCGGCTGTGGAAGAAGCGCGTCGGCTTCTGGCAGGCGCCGGCGCCGCCCGACCAGCCCGTCACGCTCGCCGGGCCGATGGTGGACGCATGATCATCGACCGCCGCCGCTTTCTCGCCGGGCTCGGCGCGCTCGCCGTCGCGCCGGCACACGCCGCGCTGCCCGTCCCGCCCGGCCGCCGCCTCGCCTTCGACGTGATGCGCAAGGGCAGCAAGATCGGCGCGCATGTGCTGCGCTTCGAGCCCGCCGGCGATGATCTCAAGGTGCTGATCGACGTCATGCTCAAGGTGTCGTTCGGGCCGATCACCTTCTTCAGCTACCGCCATGACGCCGTCGAGCTCTGGCGCGGCGGCGCGTGGCTGTCGGTCGAGGCCACCACCGTCCAGAACGGCAAGACGATGCGCGTGACCGGCCGCCGCACCGACGACGGCGTGGCGGTCGACGGCCCCAGGGGCCGGTTCGTCGCGCCCGCCGCCACGCTGGCGGCGACGCACTGGAACCGCCGCATGCTCGACGGCCCCTTCCTCAACACGCAGACCGGCGAGGTCCAGCGGCCGAAGATCGAGCGCCGCGGCGAAGTGATGGTGCCGGCGCGCGGCGGCCCGATCCGCGCCGACCATTATGCGATGACCGGCGAGGTCGCGCTCGACACCTATTATGACGCCGGCCCGACCTGGGCGGGGCTCAGGTTCAAGGGCGGCGATGGCTCGACGATCCGCTATGAGCGGGTGTGACCTAGCCCGGCCCGGTGCCTCCCCACACCTCCCCGTGGAAGCATGCGGGTAAGGGGGTTGCGCGGCGATGCGTCGATTTTCGTCCTTGGCACCTGTACCGATCCGCGCGATTGAGCGCCGCATGTACGCTGCTTCCCCGCTCGCCGCCGATCGGTCGCCCGATCAGTTCCGCCGCACCGCCGCCGTCGCGCTCGATATCGACGCGGTGCTGTGCGACCTCGTCGGCGGCTGCCGCGCCACCTGCGCCGAGTTTTTGGGGGTCGCGCCCGAGGAACTGTCGCTCGGCGACAATTATTACGTTCCCTGGGAGCATAAAGACCCGGCGCTGACCGCGCGGCTGGCGCCGGTGATGCTCGACATGTGGAGCAGGGAGCGCACCATCCTCGGCGCGATGCCGGTCGCGGGTGGGCTGGCGCTCGCCAGCACGATCGCTGCGGCCGGGCGGCTCAGGAGCTACATCACCCGCCGCCCGCCCGAGGTCGACTTCCTCACCGCACGCTGGCTGCGCGAGCATGGCTTTCCGCTCGACGGCGTCGAGCTGCACCATGTCGGCGGCACCAACGCCTGCAAGTCGGTGACGGCGCGCGCCGTCGGCGCCGAGCTGCTGATCGACGACAGCGTCCACGAGGCGACCTCGGCGCTCGCCAACGGCATGCATGTGGTGATGGTCGCGATGCCCTATAATCGCGCCGCGGCGATCGAGCTGGCGGCGACCTACGGCGACCGCTTCCACGACGCCGCCGACACTGCGGCGGCGCTCGCCGCGGTCACGCCGGAGGCCTCGTCATGACCGATCCGATGACCGTCAACATTCCGCACCAGCTTGGCGCCGACGAGGCGCGGCGGCGCATCGCCAGCGGTTTCGCGCGGACGGTCGGCAGCGTCCCCGGCGGCGCGATGATCAAGCTCAGCGAACGCTGGGACGGCAACCGGATGATCTTCGAGGCGCGGGCGCTCGGCCAGACGGTGAGCGGCTTCGTCGACGTTGCCGACAGCGTCGTCACGCTGACGCTGACCTTGCCGCCGCTGCTTGCAGGCTTCGCCGACAAGCTGCGCGGCCGCGTCCGCGACGCCGGCCAGCTGCTGCTCAAATAACGATGGTCGGGCGCGGATGACGATGGCGCGCCGCGGCTTCTTCTCGGTGGTCGGTGCCGGCGTCGTCGCGGCCTGCTCGCCGCTCGGCACGCTCAACGGGCTCAACAATCTCGCGCCGGGCGACCGCGGGGTGCGCAAGCTGGCGAGCGGCGTGGCGTTCGGCAGCGATCCGCGCCAGCGGCTCGACGTCTACGGGCCGGCGAGGGCCGACGGCCCCGCGCCGGTGGTCGCCTTCTTCTACGGCGGCAGCTGGGCGAGCGGTAGCCGCGCCGGCTATGGCTTCGCCGCCAAGGCCTTCGCGTCGCGCGGCTATACCGTGGTCATTCCCGACTACCGGCTGGTGCCCGACGTGCATTTCCCGGCCTTCGTCGAGGACGGCGCCGCGGCGATCGCCTGGACGCAGGCCAGCATCGCCGCACACGGCGGCGACCCGGCGCGCGTCGCGCTCGTCGGCCATTCGGCGGGCGCGCACATCGCGATGCTGCTGGCGCTCGACCCGCGCTGGCTGCGTGCCGCCGGCAGCGACCCGGCGCGGCTGCGCGCCGCGGTCGGGATCGCCGGACCCTATGACTTCCTGCCGCTCAGCGTCGGCGCGACGAAGAACGCCTTCGGCCAGGCGCCCGACGCAACGCTGACGCAGCCGATCAACTTCGCGCGCCGCGACGCGCCGCCGATCCTGCTGGCGACGGGCACCGAGGATACGATGGTGCTGCCGCGCAACAGCCGCAAGCTGGCCAAGGCGTTGCAGGCCGCCGGCGCGACCGTCGAGCTGAAGGAATATGACGGCCTCGGCCATGTCGGCGCGGTGCTGGCGCTTTCGAAGCCGTTCCGCGGCCGCGCGCCGCTGCTGGCGGATACGCTGGCGTTCCTGAAGACGCACAACGCTTAAGCCCTCCCGCGTACCACAGCGATATTGGCGGAGGGGGCGGCGTAGTTGCGGGCGTCAGTCCCCGACCAGCGCCAGCAGCGCGAAGGTCGCCAGCCAATGCTCGCCCATATAGTCGCCGGCGACATGCGGCAGGCTGGCGGCGATGTGATCGTCGGCCGCGGCCCCGGCGGCGGCGCGCACCCCCGGATCATCGACCCCCGCGGCGATCGCCCGCCAGCACCACGCGCGGCTGAGGTTCAGTCCGTCGAGATGGACGATCTTGCCGTCGCTACGGTCGCTGACCACCGCCGGGGTGAACAGCGACGCCGGCTCCCGCTGCGCCGCGCGCGGCAGGAAGGCGGCGAACCAGGCCGGAAAGCCCTCTCCCAGCACGCGCTGCATCAGCCGCGCCTCGCTGAGTGCCGACGACAGGAACTCGTCGCCGCCGGGCTCCCACGCCTGGCAGTCGCGGTCGCCGCCGAACCAGTCGCGCGCGCGGGTGCCGATCAGCGCCTGCAACGCCGGGTCATGGCGTCGCGCCCAGTCGTCGGCGAGCACCAGCGCGAAGGCGGTGTTGAAATGCGTGCCGACGCGGATCGGATAGGTGAGCTTGGGCAGGAAAGCGTGGAAGCGCGCCGCGAAGGCGCGCGCCAGCGGCGCGAGCGCCGCACCCCACGGCGCGTCGTGCCGGACCGCCTCGGCGTGGAGCTTGAGCAGCCAGCCCCAGCCATAGGGGCGCTCGAAGCCGGTGCTGGTCGGCCGGCTGAGATAGGCGAGCTCGCCGGCGACCTTGTCGGGCACCAGCATCTCGTCGGCGAGCGCGTCGATCGCCGCGGCCTCGGGGAGGTCGGGGAATTCACGCCGCAACCGCAGCAGCAGCCAATAGCCGTGGACGCAGCTGTGCCAGTCGTAGCTGCCGTGGAAGATCGGGTGGAGCGCGCGCGGCGGCAGCACATCCTCGGGGCCCGCCATCACATGGTCGAGCTTGTAGGGATATTCGCGGCGGACGTGCGCGAGCGCGAGGCCGGCCAGTTTCGCGGCGAGGTCGGGTGTGAGCTTCATCAGAAGGCCAGCCAGTACATCAGCAGCGTGTTGGCGACGAGCAGCGGCAGCGCGGTGCCGATCTGCGCCTTGATGACGCCGTTGCGGTCCTTGAGGTCGAGCAGCGCGGCGGGGACGATGTTGAAGTTGGCCGCCATCGGCGTCATCAGCGTGCCGCAGAAGCCGGCCAGCATGCCGATCGCGGTCACGATCGCCGGGTCGCCGCCGAACTGGCGCACCACCAGCGGCAGCCCGACCGCCGCGGTCATCACCGGGAAGGCGGCGAAGGCGTTGCCCATCACCATGGTGAACAGCGCCATGCCGACGGTATAGGCGGCGACCGCCGCGAGCCGGCTGCCGTCGGGGATGACGCCCCCGACGAGATCGCCGACCACCGCGCCGACGCCGGCCAGCGCGAACACCGCGCCGAGCGCCGCGAGCATCTGCGGCAGCACCGCCGCCCAGCCGACCGAATCGATCAGCCGCCGTCCCTCCTGCAGCGGCGCCAGCAGCGGCGGGCGCAGCCAGGCCATCGCCGCGACGAGCGCGATGAGCACGCCGAAACCGAGCGAGACCAGCGTCAGCTGCTTGGGATCGAGCAGCGGTTCGCCGCCGATGCCGAGGTCGGCGAGCAGCAGGGTGCCGGCGAGCGCGGTCAGCGGGATGATCAGCGCGGGGACGAACAGCCGGTTGCCGCGGCGCGTCGCCTCGGCGCGGCGGTCGTCAATCGTCGTCGTCACCGGCTCGCCGCGCCCGAGCGCGCCGACGCCGGCGAGCGCGACGAGCGCCATCACCAGGACGCCGTTGCCGAGATCGCCGAGCCGGTCGCCGGCGAGGAAGCTGACCGCCAGCAGCCCCCAGAAGGCGGCGTTGCCGAAGCGCTTGCGATTGCTGCGGTCGACGGCGCTCAACCCGGCGAAGGCCGCGAACATCAGCCCGGCGATGGCGTAGACGAAGGGCAGCCCGATCATCACGCCGCCCCCGCGCCGCGCGCGAGCTTGCGGTCGAGCAGCAGCAGGCGGACGCCGTGCACGATGAACGCGACGATTGCCGTGGGGATCGCCCAGACCGACAGCGACAGCGGCGTCACGATGATGCCGTTCGATTCGAGGAAGCCCTTGATCAGCAGGATCGACGACATGGCGATGAAGATGTCCTCGCCGAAGAACACGCCGACATTGTCGGTGGCGGCGGCATAGGCCTTCACCTCGTCGCGCGTGTCGGCGTCGAGGTCGCCGTGACGATTCTCCGCCGCCGCCTCGGTCATCGGCGCGACCAGCGGCCGGACGGTCTGCGCGTGGCCGGCGATCGAATGGAGGCCGATCGCCGCGGTGACCTGGCGGAACAGCAGATAGACGATCAGCAGCCGGCCGACGGTGGCGGCCTTCACCCCGCCGATGACCTGCCGTGCCCGCTCCTGCAGGCCATGGCGTTCGAGCAGCCCGATCACCGGCAGCACGATCCAGATGATCGAGACGTAGCGGTTGTCGTTGAACGCCTTGCCGAACGCCGCGATCACCGTGACGAGGTCGAGCCCGCCGGCCAGCCCGGTCACAAGCGCGGCGACGGTGACGACGAGCAGCGGATTGAGGCGGAGCAGGAAGCCGATGACGACGACGGCGATGCCCGACAGGACGAGCATCGAGGAAGCTTCGGTGGGAATCATCGCCGCATCATCGGGCGCGCGCCGCAAAAGTCCATGCGGCGGCTGCCGCCGCCGTCATCTCGGCCATCTTCAGAACACCGCGTGATCGCCGCGCGCGAGCGTGGCCGCGCCGCTGAGCAGCCGCGCGTGATAGTCGGCCAGCGTCTCGCTGCCGGTGGACGGCGTCGCGTCTGCGTCATAGCTCCCGGTAACCGGATCGAGCAGCAGCATCGACTCGGTTGCATAATAGCGGCCGATGCGCGCCAGCTCGGCCTTTGCAGCGAGCGGCGGGAACAGCCGTCCGACCGGGCCGAGCCCCGCGACGATCGCCCCGAGCAGCGCGACCGGCACTTTGCGAAAGCGTGGCGGACGGCCCGCGAGCGCGAACAGCATTTCGCCCTGCTGGCGCGGCGTCAGCGCCGGGCCCGGCCCGCCGATCGGCAGGATGCGGTTCCATCGCTCCGGATCGTCGAGGCAGTCGGCGAGATAGGCGCCGAGATCGGCGTCGCCGATCGGCTTGCAGGCGGTGAGCATGCCGTCGCCGAACAGCAGATAGGGCTTGCCCGCCTTCACGCGCGCCACCTGCCCCGACAGCGACTTGAAGAAGGCCGTCGGCCGGACGATCGAATAGGTGAGCCCCGAGGCGACGAGCGCCGCTTCGGCCGCCAGCTTGGCGTGCTGGAACGCCAGCCGCGGCTTCTGCACGCAGATCGCCGACAGCAGCACCACATGCCCGACGCCCGCCGCCTTCGCCGCGGCGAGCGCGTCGACATGCACCCGATGGTCGATCGCCCAGGCGTCGCGCGGTTCGCCGGTGCGCGAGGCGAGGCACGACACCAGCGCGTCGAACGCCTCCCCGGCGATCCCGTCGCGCCACAGCGAGGCCGGATCGGTCACGTCGCCATATCGGACGACCGCGCCGTCGAGAAAGCCGGCGGCGGCAGAGCCGGGCCGGACGAGGCAAACCAGATCATGTCCGCGCTCGACCAGCGCGAGCGCCGTCGCGCGGCCGATGGTGCCCGTTGCGCCGAGCAGCAACACCCGCCGGGGCTGTCGGCGGCGCGCGGTCAACCGACGCTCGTCAGGACAGCGATGATCGTCCGGGTCACGCAGCGATCTTGGCGGCTTCGCCCGACCGTCGCAACCGTGTCGCATTGCGTTCGTCGGCGGCGCTGCGTAGGCGCAGGGGGGATGGCCCGACAGTTCAACGTTCGACAGGCACTCCGCACGGCGACCGGCGGGTCGCACGAGCGCGTCGATGCGGCTTTCTCGGGCTTCGACCTCGCCGATCGCCGATCCTATGGCCGCTTTTTGACGGCGCAGGCGGCGGCGCATATCGCCGTCGAGGCGGCGCTCGAGCGCGACGGCGTCGCGACGGTGCTGCTCGACTGGCCGGCGCGGCGCCGTGCCGATCTGCTGCGGGAGGATCTGGCGGCGCTCGGGCTGCCGGTGCCGCCGGCCGTTGCGCAGCCTGCGTTCGAGGGCGCGGCGGCGATGCTCGGCGCGGTATATGTGCTCGAAGGTTCGCGCCTCGGCGGCGCGCTGCTCCGCCGTTCGGTCCCCGACGATCTTCCCCGCGCGTTCCTCGGTGCGGGCGATCCGGCGGCGTGGCGACGCCTGCTCGAGATCCTCGACGAACGCATCCGCGAGGACGAAGATGTCGCGCGCGCAACAAATGCGGCGCTTCGGGTATTCAGTCTCTTCGAACAAAGCGGAAAGCAGTTTCTGAAGGCGGAATAGCGTTGTCTGACATGCGTAACACGGTCGACCTGACCAACTGCGATCGCGAGCCGATCCATATCCTGGGCACGATCCAGCCGATCGGCTTTCTCATCGCCCTCACCTCCGACTGGATGATCGCGCGCGTGTCGGCGAACATCGCCGACTATATCGGCCGCACGCCCGACGAACTGATCGGGTTGCCGCTACGCGACGTCTTCCCCGACAAGGTCATCCACGACCTGCGCAACCGCACCGCCATGTTGCGCGGCCCCGACTCGATCGAGCGCATGTTCAGCTGCGAGATCGTCAAGGGCGAGAGCTGCTTCGACATCGCCGTCCATTTCTCGGGACGATCGATCGTCATCGAGGCCGAGCCGTCGGCGGGCGAACATGTCGACGCCAGCGGCATGGTCCGCTCGATGATCACGCGTCTCGACCAATGCGCCGACATGGCCGCCTTCTACAAGGAGGGCGCGCGGCAGGTGCGCGGGCTGATCGGCTTCGACCGCGTCATGGTCTACCGCTTCGCGGCCGACGGGTCGGGCGAAGTGGTCGCCGAGGCGGTGCGTCCCGGGATCGGCCGCTTCCTCGGCCTCCACTACCCCGCGAGCGACATTCCCGCGCAGGCGCGCGAACTGTACAAGCGCAACCTGCTGCGGATCATCACCGACGTACACGCCACGCCGGTGCCGATCGTGCCGGCGCGCGACGAGGCGGGCCAGCCGCTCGACCTGTCGCTGTCGCTGCTGCGCTCGGTTTCGCCGATCCACATCGAATATCTGAAGAACATGGGCGTCGGCGCCTCGATGTCGATCTCGATCATCGTCGACGGCAAGCTGTGGGGCCTGTTCGCCTGCCACCATTATTCGGCGCGCTGCCCGAGCTTTGACCGAAGGTCGGTGAGCGAACTGTTCGTGCAGATGTTCTCGATGCGGCTCGAGAGCCGCGAGCGCAAGGAAACCGTCGAGTTCGAGCGTCGCGCCCGCGACCTCTCCGACCAGCTGCTCGGCGCGGTCGCCTCCGACGAAACGCTGCTCAAGGACCCCGACTGGCTCGGCGACATCCTCACGCACGCGATCGCCGCCGACGGCGTCGGGGTGTGGATCGCCGGCAATTATGCCTTCTCAGGCAGCACGCCGACGACCGACGCCTTCCGCCGCATCGTCCGCGCGCTCAACGCGACGGCGGCCGGCAAGGTGTTCGCGACCGATCATATCGCCTCGCTGATCACCGATGCCTCCGGGCTCAACAGCACCGCCGGTCTGCTGGCGATCCCGATCTCGCGATCGCCGCGCGATTATGTCGTGCTGTTCAGATCGGAGATGGTCCGGTCGGTGCGCTGGGCCGGCGACCCGCACAAGCCGGTCGAATATGGCCCGAACGGCCCGCGGCTGACGCCGCGCGAAAGCTTCGCCGAATGGAAGGAGCTGGTCGAGGGTCGGTCGACGCCGTTCACCAACTCGGAACTCCGCATCGCCGAAACGCTGCGCGCCACGCTCATCGAGGTGGTGCTGCGGCTCGCCGACGAGGCTTCGACCGAGCGACAGCAGTCGAATGCCCGGCAGGAACTGCTGATCGCCGAGCTCAACCATCGCGTCCGCAATATCCTCGGGGTGATCCGCGGCCTCATCCGCCAGTCGCAGCCCACTGACGAGGCGGTCAAGGAGTTCGCGCGCGTCGTCGACGGGCGCATCCACGCGCTGGCGCGCGCGCACAACCAGATCACCGACGATCATTGGGGACCGGCGCCGATGCAGGCGCTGATCGACGCCGAGGCGGCGGCCTTCGCCGAAGACGAGGGGCGCGTCATGACCAGCGGCGATCCGGTGTTGCTCAACCCGCAGGCCTTTTCGACGATGGCGCTGGTGATCCACGAGCTGGTCACCAACTCGACCAAATATGGCAGCCTGTCGGTGCCCGAGGGGCGGGTGCGTATCCACTGGCACCGCAACGACGCCAACGACCTGATCCTCGAGTGGGAGGAAAGCGGCGGCCCGCCGGCCGCTCCGCCGACGCGCAAGGGTTTCGGCACGACGATTATCGACCGGTCGATTCCCTATGATCTCGGCGGCGCGGCGAGCATCGAATATCTGCCCGAGGGCGTCCGCGCGAAATTCCGCATCCCGGCGCGCCATGTGTCGCAGCCCAAGACCTTCGCGGGGCCGGCGATCAAATTCCCCCGCTCGGCGGTCGGCCACCCCCAGGCGGTGCCGCATCGCATGCTCGCCGGCCATGACCTGCTGCTGGTCGAGGACAGCCTGATCATCGCGCTCGATGCCGAGGACATCGCCACGCGGCTGGGGGCCGACACGGTATCGACCGCCGCCAACATCGAGGCGGCGTTCGACGCGATCGACGCGGCGCGCCCGACGGTGGCGATGCTCGACATCAACCTCGGCGACAGCAACAGCTTCCCGATTGCCGACAAGCTCCTCCTGCTCGGCGTGCCGTTCCTGTTCGCCACCGGCTATGGCGAGCAGGCGCTCCTGCCCGCCGATCATCGCGGCCGCACGGTGATCCAGAAACCCTATACGCTCGAGAATGTCGCGCGCGCGCTCGACGAGTTGCTGGGATCGCATGCCGGCGTGGATTGAGCGCCTGCCCTGTACGCTGGCCGGCGATCGCCGTAAGTCTCGGCCATGAGCGTCAGCGTCTTCGACATCTTCAAGCCGGGTGTCGGCCCTTCGTCGTCGCATACCATGGGGCCGATGACCGCCGGGCTGCGCTTCGTCCGCCATCTGGCCGATAGCGGCACGCTCGGCAGCGTGGTCCGCATCGAGGTCGAGCTGATGGGCTCGCTCGCCGCGACCGGCCTCGGGCACCGGACCGACGTCGCGGTGCAGGCGGGGCTGGCGGGCTTCGACCCCGCCACCGTCGACAGCGATGCGATCGACACGCTGCTCGCCGCCGTCGCCGCCGACCGGCGGCTGCTGCTCAACGGCCGACAGGCGGTGCCCTTCGACCCGGCGACCGACATCGTCTGGACCAAGGCGGCGCACCCGTCGCATGCCAATGCGCTGCGCTTCACCGCGCTCGACGGGCCGCAGAGCGTGCTCGATCGCCGGCTCTATTTCTCGGTCGGCGGCGGCTTCGTGATCGACGAGGCGGAAGCCAATGCGCCCACGCCGTCGGCCCGCGCCGTGCCGCTGCCGTACCCCTTCATTTCCGCCGCCGAACTGCTGGCGCGTGCCGATGCCGCCGGCCTGACCATCGCCCAGCTGATGCGCGCGAACGAACGCGTCCATCGCAGCGACGCCGAGATCGACGCCGGGCTCGACCGCATCTGGGCGCGGATGGACGCCTGCATCCGCCGCGGGCTGCAGAAGGGCGGCATCCTGCCCGGCGGCCTGCGCGTGCCGCGCCGCGCGAAGCAGATCTACGACGCGCTGCGCGCCAACCCCGAGCAACTGATCAGCGACCCGCTGGCGGCGATGGACTTCGTCAACGTCTGGGCGCTGGCGGTCAACGAGGAGAATGCCAGCGGCGGCGCGGTAGTCACCGCGCCGACCAACGGCGCCGCCGGCATCGTCCCCTCGGTGATCACCTATTACCGCAGCTTTCGCGGCGGCACGCCCGCCGGGGTGCGCGACTTCCTGCTGACCGCCGCCGCGGTCGGCGCGCTCTACAAGCGCAACGCCTCGATCTCGGGCGCCGAGGTCGGCTGCCAGGGCGAGGTCGGCGTCGCCTGCTCGATGGCGGCGGCCGGGCTCACCGCCGCGCTCGGCGGCACCAACGCGCAGATCGAGAACGCCGCCGAGATCGGCATGGAGCACAACCTCGGCCTGACCTGCGACCCGATCGGCGGGCTGGTGCAGATCCCGTGCATCGAACGCAACGCCATGGGATCGATCAAGGCGATCGACGCCTCGCGCCTCGCGATGATGGGCGACGGCACGCACCACGTCAGCCTCGACAAGGTGATCGCGACGATGCGCGCCACCGGCGCCGACATGCACGCCCGCTACAAGGAGACGAGCGAGGGCGGTCTCGCGGTCAACGTCGTCGAATGCTGAACTAATTAGCTCAGCGGTTAACTGCTGCCGACGCCTGCTCGTAGGGACCGAGCACCCGTTCCTCGAGCGCGGTGTCGCCATATTCGACGACCTCGGCGATCTTGCCGTCGCGAAAGCGGAAGATGAAGCAATAGTCGTTGGCGTAGCGCTCGCCGTCCTTGGTCAGCACGTCGCCCTTGACCTCGGCGGCGACGGTATCGCCTTCGGCGACCAGGCTGACGAGCTGGGCGGTGTAGGGGGTGGCGAACCGGCCGAAGAGCGGGCGGAGCAGCTCGCGATTGATCGTGTCGAGCCCCTCGAAGCGCCGCGACCAGCTCGATTGGCCGGGCAGCCGCCAGACGCAGTCCTCGTGCAGCGCCGACGCAAACGGCAGGCCGTCGCCGCGCGCCATCGCCTCGTAGATGCGCTCGACGATCTGCCTGTTGCGGTCGCTGCTCATCGCGCTTCTCCATAGCCGCCGCCGCCGGGGGTCTCGACGACGAAGGCGTCACCCGATTCCATCTCGACCGCCGCGGTCGCGCCGTGGGTTTCGATGCGGCCGTCCTTGCGCTCGACGCGGTTGACGCCGGGCGCGCCGGGCGCGCCGCCGGCCAGTCCAAAGGGCGGCACCCGGCGGCGGTTCGACAGGATACCCGCGGTCATCGGCTCGCGGAAGATCACCCGGCGCACCACGCCGTCGCCGCCGTGCCATTTTCCCTCCCCGCCCGAACCGCGGCGCAGGCGGAATTCGTCGAGGATCACCGGGAAACGCGTCTCGAGCACCTCGGGATCGGTCAGCCGGCTGTTGGTCATGTGCGTCTGCACGCCGCTGGCGCCGGCGAAGCCCGGCCCCGCCCCCGCCCCGCCGGCGATCGTTTCATAATATTGGTGGCGCTCGTTGCCGAAGGTGAAGTTGTTCATCGTCCCCTGCGCCCCCGCCATCGCGCCGAGCGCCCCGAAGATCGCATCGGTGATGACCTGGCTGGTCTCGACGTTGCCGGCGACCACCGCGGCGGGATAGCGCGGGTTGAGCATCGAGCCTTCGGGGACGATCAGCTCGATCGGCTTCATGCAGCCGTCGTTCATCGGGATGTCGTCGTCGACGAGGCAACGGAAGGCGTAGAGGACCGCGGCGCGGCACACCGACAGCGGCGCGTTGAAATTGCTCGGCAGCTGCGCGCTGGTCCCGGTGAAATCGACCGTCACCGCACGCGCGCCGCGATCGACCGTCACCGCCACCCGCACCACCGCGCCGTCGTCCATCTCGTAGGCGAAGTCGCCGTCGCTCAGGCGATCGATCACGCGGCGCACCGATTCCTCGGCATTGTCCTGGACGTGGCGCATATAGGCGGCGACGGTGCCGCGGCCGAACTCGCCGACCATGCGGCGCAGCTCGTCGGCGCCCTTGGCGCAGGCGGCGACTTGCGCCTTCAGATCGGCGATGTTCTGGCTGGGGTTGCGCGCCGGCCAGCGCCCCGACGACAGCAGCGCGACCGTCTCGTCCTCGAGGAAGCGCCCGGCGTCGACCAGCAGGACGTTGTCGATGAGCACCCCCTCCTCCTCGACCGTCCGGCTGTCGGGCGGCATCGACCCCGGGGTGATGCCGCCGATGTCGGCCTGGTGGCCGCGCGCCGCGACGTAGAACATCGGCGCGGCATCGTCGGGCGTCTCGAACACCGGCATGATCACGGTGACGTCGGGCAGGTGCGTGCCGCCATTGTAGGGCGCGTTGAGCATGTAGACGTCGCCGGGGCGGATGCCGCGCCCGTCCTCGACCCGGCCACGCGCCGCGATGATCGTCCGGATGCTGTCGCCCATCGAGCCGAGATGCACCGGCATGTGCGGCGCGTTGGCGATGAGCGCGCCGCCCGCGTCGAACAGCGCGCAGGAAAAGTCGAGCCGCTCCTTGATGTTGACCGAATAGGCGGTGTTCTGCAGCGCCACGCCCATCTGCTCGGCGATCGCCATGAACAGATTGTTGAACACCTCGAGCATCACCGGGTCGGCGTCGGTACCAGCGGCGAGGCGCGCCGGTCGCGGCGCGACGCGGTCGAGGATGAGGTTGCCCTGACGGTCGACGCGGGCGCGCCAGCCGGGCTCGATCAGCGTGGTCGACGAGGCATCGGTGACGATCGCCGGGCCGTCGAGCTGGCGGCCCGCCGCGAGGGTGGCGCGGTCGTGGACGGGCGTATCGTAGGTACTGCCGGCAAACTGGACCGAAACCGTGGCGCTGGGCTCGGCGGCGCCTTGCGCCAGCGGCAGGCTCGCCTCCGCCGCGTGCGACGTGCCGATGGCCTCGACGAGCAGCGCGTCGATGACGAGCGGCTTGTCGCTGGCGACGAAGCCGAAGCGGCCCCTATGCTGCGCCTCGAACTCGGCGCGCATCGCCGCGGCATTGGCGACCGCGACCTCGAGCGGCGTGTCGGTGCCGGCATATTTGACATGCGCGCGGCGCAGCACCTCGACCGAGCGCACCGGCACGCCTTGCGTGCGCAGCGCGGTCTCGGCGGCCACCGCCAGCTCGGTCGCCCTGGCGTCGACGGCGCGCATCGCGCCGTCGGCGAGCGGCAGGTTGAGGCTCGCCTCACGCAGCACGCGCAGGTCGGCGAGGCCGATGCCATAGGCCGACAGCACGCCGGCGAGCGGATGCACCATCACCCGGTCCATGCCGAGCGCGTCGGCGACGAGGCAGGCATGCTGCCCACCGGCGCCGCCGAAGCAGGCGAGCGTGTAGCGCGTCACGTCATAGCCGCGCTGCACCGAGATCTGCTTGATCGCGTTGGCCATATTCTCGACGGCGATGGTCAGGAAGCCCTCGGCGATGGCCTCGGGCGTCGGGCGCCTGCCGGTCGCCGCCGCGACCTCGTCGGCGAGCGCGGCGAAGCGCCGGCGCACCACCTCGGCATCGATCGGCTGGTCGCCGCCGGGGCCGAAGACAGGCGGGAACAGCGCGGGCTGCAGCTTGCCGAGCATGACGTTGCAGTCGGTGACGGTGAGCGGCCCGCCCTTGCGGTAGCAGGCCGGCCCGGGGTCGGCGCCCGCCGATTCCGGCCCGACGCGGAAGCGCGCGCCGTCGAAGCGGCAGATCGACCCGCCGCCCGCCGCGACGGTGTGGATGAGCATCATCGGCGCGCGGACGCGCACCCCCGCGACCATCGTCTCGTGCGTGCGCTCGTAGCTGCCGGCATAGTGCGACACGTCGGTCGAGGTGCCGCCCATGTCGAAGCCGATGATGCGGTCGAAACCCGCTGCCGCCGCCGTCTTCGCCATGCCGACGATGCCGCCCGCCGGACCTGACAGAATCGCGTCCTTGCCCTGGAAGGCGCGCGCATCGACGAGGCCGCCGTTCGACTGCATGAACATGAGGCGCGTGCCCGCCGGCAGTTCGCCGGCGACGCGGTCGACATAGGCGCGCAGTACCGGCGACAGATAGGCGTCGACGACGCTGGTGTCGCCGCGGCCGACCAGCTTGATGAGCGCGCCGACCTCGTGGCTGACCGAGATCTGCGGAAAGCCGATGTCGCGCGCGATGGCGGCGACGGCGGTCTCGTGCGCGCTGTGGCGATAGCCGTGCATCAGCACGATGGCGATGGCGCGGTAGCCGGCGTCGTAGGCGGCCTGCAGGTCGGCGCGGGTCCTGGCCTGATCGAGCGGCCGCAGCGTTTCGCCCTCGGCGGTGACGCGCTCCTCGATCTCGACGACGCGGTCGTAGAGCGGTTCGGGCAGCACGATCGCGCGATCGAACAGCCGGGGCCGCGCCTGGTAGCCGATGCGGAGCGCGTCGCCGAAGCCGCGGGTGATGGCGAGCAGGGTCGGTGCGCCCTTGCGCTCCAGCAGCGCGTTGGTCGCGACCGTCGTGCCCATCTTGATCGCCTCGATCGGCGCGTCGTCGTCCGCCATCAGCGCGCGGATGCCGGCGACGGCGGCGTCGCGGTAGCGTTCGGGGTTCTCCGAGAGCAGCTTGTGCGTGACGAGCGTGCCGTCGGGACGGCGGCCGACGATGTCGGTGAAGGTGCCGCCGCGGTCGATCCAGAATTGCCAGCCGGATTGGGTCATGAGCCGCTTATGCCGGGCGGCGCTAACCGGTGCCAGCACGACATTCTCCCACATTGTCATCCCCGCCTGCGCGGGGATGACAATATGTGTTTGTGGCCTAGACGCCGCCGCCCCCCACCGTCACACTGCGGCGAAACCCTGGGGAGGGACGTGCATGGCCGACGCCAAGGATCCGGCGGATTTCTTCCGCGACATGCTCGGACAATGGGAGCGGGCGTCGAACGAGATCGTCGGCAAGATGCTGCAGACCAGCGAGTTCAGCCGCGGCATGAACAACGCCACCACCGTGTCGCTGAAGCTGCAGCAGACGATGCACGAGCAGATGACGCGCTTTCTCGCCGCCGCCAACATGCCGAGCCGCGAGGAGGTCGCCAGCCTCGGCGCCGGGATGCGCGCGCTCGACGAGCGGCTGGCGCGGATCGAGGCGATGTTGATGGCGGCGACCGGTACCAGGCCGGCCGAGCCCGATCGGCCCAAGCCGCCGCGCACGCGCAAGCCGGCAGCCAAGGCCTAGCCGGTGGCCTCGGCGGCGCCGAACCCCCAGCTGCTCGAGCAGGTGCGCGGGCTCGTCGACCGCACGCTCCAGCGCAACATCAAGGGACTCGAATATTTCGCCTCGCCGGCGCCGGCGCTCGGCGCGACGCCCAAGGACGTGCTGCTGGCGCGCGGGACGCTCAACCTCTATCACTACCGGCCGCTGGCCGACGAGATCTACCGCGTGCCGATCCTGCTGGTGATGGCGACGACCAACCGCGGCTACATCCTCGACATGGCGCCGGGGCAGAGCTTCGTCGAGTTCCTGCTGCGCCAGGGCTACGACGTGTTCATGATGGACTGGAGCCCGCCGCGCGCCGACGAGAAGCATCTGCGGATCGAGGATTACGTCCTCGACTTCATCCCCGAGTGCCTCGAGCGGGTGCGAACGGTGACGGGCGAGCCCGACGTCACGCTGGTCGGCTATTGCTTCGGCGGCGTGCTGTCGACGATCTACACCGCGCTCCATGCCGACGGGCCGGTCAGGAATCTCGTCACCTTCACCACGCCGGTCGATTTCACGCAGATGCCGATGTTCCAGGCCTGGTCCGACCCGCGCTACTTCGACGTCGACCGGCTCGTTGACACGCTCGGCAACGTGCCGCCCGACCTGATCTTCGCCTCGTTCGACATGCTGCGTCCGGCGCAGCGCATCGCCGGCAACATCCGGCTGTGGGACCATATGTGGAACGACGAGTTCGTGAAGAGCTACCGGATGTTCGACCGCTGGGCGACCGACGCGCTGCCGCTGGCCGGCGAATATTTCCGCCAGACCACCAAGGAGCTGACGTGGAAGAACGGCCTTTTCCACCGCAGCCTGCAGATCGGCGGCCGCACCGTCGACATCGGCGCGATCACCATGCCGTTCCTGCACGTCGTCGCCGAACATGACCATATCATCCCCTCCGGCGCGTCAAAGCCGCTGGTGCAGATGGTCGGGTCGACCGACAAGGAGGAGGTGGTGCTGAAGGGCGGCCACATCAGCCTCGTCGCCGGCGGCAACGCCATCAGGCGGCTGTGGCCGCGCCTCGATCTCTGGCTTCAGGAGCGTTCATTGTGACCGACAGCGTTCACGACGGCGGCCCGCGCACGCTCAAGCTCTCGGGCGGCGACGTGCTGCTGCGGCCGTTCGCGCCCGGCGACGAGGCGGCGGTCCTGGGCTTCGCGGCGGCGCTGCCCGAGCATGATCTGCTGTTCCTCACCCGCGACATCACCCAGCCGAAGGTGGTGGCGGCCTGGCTGCGCGACGTCGAGGACGGGACGATCGTCAGCCTCCTGGCGCTGCAGGGCCCCAAGGTGGTCGGCACCAGCGCCGTCGTTCGCGACGCGCTGTCCTGGTCGCCGCACGTCGGCGACATCCGCGTGCTGGTGTCCCCCGAGATGCGCGGCCAGGGCCTCGGCCATATCCTCGCGCAGGAGGCGCTGGCGACGGCGACGGCGATGCGACTCGAGAAGCTGACGGTGCGGATGACCATCGACCAGCAGGCGGCGATCGCGGTGTTCGAGAGCCTCGGCTTTCGCGGCGAGGCGCTGCTGCGCGACCATGTGAAGGACCGCGCCGGCACCCGGCACGACATCGCCATCCTCAGCCACGATATCGCCGCGGTGGACGCGCGGCGCAGCGCCTTTGGTATGGACGCGCCGATCGGTTAATATCGCCGCATGAGCGTGGCGTTCACCAAGGAGGGCGATCTCGAGGCGACCGCGGCCGACCTGCCCGATCGCCCGATCTCGCCGCACCCCAATCTCGTCACCCCCGAGGGGCTGGCGCTGATCGACACGGCGCTCGCCGATGCGCGCGCCGCCTATGCCGCGGCGCGCGAGGCGGGCGACGTGCAGACCGACCGCACCGCGATGGCGCGCGCGACGCGCGACCTGCGCTACTGGTCGGCGCGCCGCGCCTCGGCACAGCTGGTAGAGGCGCCCGCCGACAGCCCCACGCTGACGTTCGGCGGCACCGCGACCGTCGAGCGCGATGACGGCGAAGCGCTCCGCTACCGCATCGTCGGCGAGGACGAGGCCGATCCGACGGCGGGCCGCCTCTCCTATGTGGCGCCGCTCGCCCGCGCGCTGATGGGCAAGGGCGTCGGCGAGGTGGCGACGATCAACGGCCGCAGCTTCGAGATCATCGCGCTCGGCTGAGCCTCAGGCCGGCATCCGGTGCAGCGCGCAAAGCTTGTTGCCGGACGGATCGCGCAGATAGGCGAGGTAGAGCTTGCCGAGGCTGCCTTCACGCACGCCGGGGGGATCCTCGCAGGCGGTGCCCCCGTTGGCGACGCCCGCGGCATGCCAGGCATCGGCCTCGGCGGGCGACTTGGCGGCGAAGCCGATCGTCCCACCGTTGGCGCAGGACGCGGGCTGGCCGTTGATCGGCTTGGTGATCGCGAGGATGCCCGTCGGCGTCGCGTAGAAGATCCGGCCCTTGTCGTCGGTGTTGCCCGGCGCGATGCCGAGCGCGCCCAAGGTGGCGTCGTAGAATTTCTTGGCGGCGGCGGTGTCGTCGGCGCCGAGCATGATGTGGCTGAACATCGATCCTCCTTCGTTGATGTCGCGGAATGGACCAGAACGCCGCGCCGCTGTCGACCCGCGCAGGGTGAATAGGTTGACAAGCCCGCGTCGAAAGAGTCGCATGCCGGAACGCCGCGCGAAGACGGCGCGTTGTGCACTGCAACAAAAGAGCGATTGGATTCTTGATGCAGACTGCGACCGCCACGCCGGCGATCAAGCCGCCTTCGGCGCTGCTGGCGCTGACCGAGCTTCACCGTGCCGTCGTCGAACTGACGACGCTGCCGCTCGCCGCGCCGATCCTTCGGCTGGCGCCGCGCGGCGACGGCCACCCGGTGCTGGTGATGCCGGGGTTCACCGCGTCGGACGCCTCGACGGGCATCCTGCGCCGCTATCTCAGGAGCCTCGGCTACGACGTCCACGCCTGGGAGCTCGGCCGCAACCTCGGCCCGAAGGCGATCGGTCGCGAGGGCGAAAAGCTCGTCGCGCGGCTGCAGGCGATCCACGCGGCGACCGGCCAGAAGGTCAGCGTCATCGGCTGGAGCCTCGGCGGCGTCATGGCGCGCCAGCTGTCGCGGCTCGCCCCCGACGCCATCCGCCAGGTGATCACGCTCGGCTCGCCGTTCACCGGCAACCCGCGCGCGACCAACGTGCTGCGCCTCTATGAATTCGTCAGCGGCCAGAAGCTGGCCGACGCCGACACGCAGCGCCAGCTCGCCGAAAGCCGCGAGGCGCCGCCGGTGCCGTCGACGGCGATCTTCACCAGAGGCGACGGCGTCGTCGCCTGGCAGAATTGCATCGAGCCGGCGAGCGCGACGACCGACAATATCGAAGTGTACGGCAGCCATTGCGGGCTGGGCGTCAACGCCGCGGTGCTGTTCGCGGTCGCCGACCGGCTGGCGCAGGACGAGGATGGCTGGAAGCCGTTCGACCGGCGCGGCTGGCGGGCCGCGTTCTACCCGTCGTCGGGGCATCTGAACTGAACGTAGAATATTAAAATCGTCATCCCCGCGAAGGCGGGGATGACGACCAAAAAATAAAACGGGCAGCCGCTCCTATTTCTTGTCGCCCGGCGACACCGCCTCGCGGCCGAACCGGGCGATCAGTTCGCCGATCTCGCGCACCTGGTCCATGCCGCGGCTGGACTGCTCGCGGATGAAATTGCCCTGGATCTCCATGACCTCGGACAGCGATTTGGCGCCGGCGGCGGCGCGCAGCGCGGCGAAGGCCTCGCGGGCGTTCTGCTCGGCCTGGTCGAGCACCTTCAGGTTGATCGCCTGCGTGTTCTCGGCGGCCTTGGCGCCGGCATTCTTGATCGCCTCGCCGGCGTTCTTCAACGGGCCGGTCACGCGGTCGGCAAAGCTCTTGTCGTCAGCCATGTTCAGTCTCCTTCGCTAGGGGGTCAGGCGGCGGCCTTGGCGGCGCGCTTCGCTTTCTTCTTGGGTTCGGCGGGCACGGCATCGCCCGCCGCGGCGGCCTTCAGTTCGGCGAAGGCCTCGTCGAGGCACTGCGCGTAGAAGGCCGGATCGGGCATGACCTCGCGGTCGGCGACGAACGACACGGCGATCCTGTCGCCATAGCTGTAGACCGGGTGGATCAGCCCCATGCCATCGAAGATCGGGCCGGTGCCGTACTGCACGACCATCTGTGCGCCCGCCATGTAGATCGGCACGCGCGGGCCGGGCACGTTGGTGACGACGCAGTTGAACGCCTGGCTCATCCGGTCGGCAAGCCCGAGCTGCGTGTAGAGGCGCGCGCCGAGGCCCGCGAGCGCCGACGGCAGCAGCTTGCTGTATTCGGCGAGCGTGCGCGCGCCGACGGCGTTGGTCATCGCCTTCGAATTCTCCGCCTCGCCGTGCACATAAGCCAGCCGCTCGAGCGGGTCGGCGATGTGGGTGCCAAGCCCCACGACCATCGCCGAGACGAGGTTGCCCATGCTGCCCTTCTCGCCCTCGGCGCGCACCGAGATCGGCGCCATCGCCGACATCGTTTCCTTGGGCAGCTCGCCCTTGGCGTCGAGATATTTGCGCAGGGCCCCGCCGACCACTGTCAGCATGACGTCGTTGACCGTCGCGCCCGCGACGGCGGTGCGCGCGGTGCGGACGTCGGCGAGACTGAACAGCGCGCCCTCGAAGGCGCGATGCGGGCCGACCTTGGCGTTGAAACGGGTTCGCGGCGCCGGCTTGACGTTCTCGAAGCTCAGCTCGCGCTTGCTCCAGCCTTGGCCGAGGCGCGCGAGGCCGGGGACCGAATCGGCGACGGTCTTCATCCAGGCGAAGGGCTGCGCGATATTGTTGAGCTGGGTGCGGACGAGCAGCTCGCCCAAGCCCGGCGCCTTCTCGGGCTTCCACGGCGTGGCGGGCGGCGCGGGCGGCGGCGCCTCGGCCTCGAGCGCGTGGATCGCCGAGGTCATGTCGACCCCCGACATGCCGTCGATCGCCGCGTGATGGACCTTGCTGACCAGCGCGAAGCAGCCGGCGGGCAGCCCCTCGATATTGTCGAGACCCTCGACGACGGTGAATTCCCAGAGCGGCTTCGACATGTCCATCGGCCGCGAGTGGAGGCGCGCCACCTGGATGCACAGCTGCCGCCAGTCGCCGGGCTCGGGCAGCGCGATGTGGCGAACGTGGAATTCGACGTCGAAATTCTCGTCCTCGATCCAATAGGGATGGTCGAGGTTGCCGGGCACGCGCACCAGCTTCTGCCGGAACGGCCGCGCCAGATGCAACCGCGCCTCGATATGGCGGAGGATATCCTTGAAGCGGACCTTGCCGCCGGGCGCCGTCGACGGATCGTAGATCGCGACCGAGCCGATGTGCATCGGCGTATTGGGCGTTTCGAGATAGACGAACGACGCGTCCTGACCGCTGAGCTGTTGCACGCTCGATCCTTCCCCAAGGCTATGCGAACTGCGTAACACAACCGGCGCAACATTTCATGTTGCACTGCAGCATTTTTGTGCAGTGCAACATGACGACGATCGTGTCAAGGGTCACACCCGATCGCGTCATCCCCGCGTAGGCGGGGACCCACTAGGCAACAGTCGCGATGTTCGAGAGTGGGTCCCCGCCTTCGCGGGGATGACGATAAGGGGGCGGCGGGCGAGCGCTACTTCCCGAACCCGAACACGTCCTGGTGATAGCGCCCCTGCTCGATCAGCGCCTCGAGCCAGTCGGAGGCCTGCGTGTAGGGGATGCCGTCCTGCTGCGCCTTGACGCGGATCAGCGCGTCGCGAACTGCCGGGGCCATGAATCGGCCGTCGCCGCACACGTAGATCTGCGCGCCGGCCTCGAGCGCGGTCCATACTTTCTCCTGCTCGGCCCAAAGCGCGTCCTGCACGAAGCGGTAGGGATGTTCGGCCACCGCCGAAAAGGCGAGGTGGAGTTCGGCGACGCCGTCGGCGGCCCAGCGCTCCATCTCGTCGCGGTAGAACCAGTCATGGTCGGGGTGGCGGCAGCCATAGAACAGCAGGCTGGCGGCGACGGCATCGCCCGCCGCCTGCTGCGCGGCGCGTTCCTGCAGGAAGCCGCGGAACGGTGCGAAGCCGGTGCCGGGGCCGATCAGGATCATCGGCACCGAGGGATCGGCGGCGGGCGCGAAGGGCGGGTTGGGGCTGCGCAGGAAGCCGAGCACGCGGTCGCCCGGCGCGACGTCGCGCATGTAGCTCGACGCGAACCCCTGATGATGACCGACGCCCGACCAGGCCGGGGCCGACAAGGTGCCGACGAGCAGCTCGACGCGGTCGGGGCTCGCCAGCGGCGATGACGCGATCGAGTAGAAGCGCGGCTGGATCGGCGCCGACAGTTCGACGAAGGCGGCGGCGGTCAGCTCGATGGCGGGCAGGCGCTCGGCGAGGTCGAGCAGGCTCAGCCGCTTGGCCGCCAGCTCGGGCTCGTAGGCGTCGCCGGCCAGCCGCGTCAGCTCGGCCCGGGTGTGCGGGCAGCGCACCACGTCGGCGAGGCGCTGGACGACGCGGCGCGGCACCGGATCCTGCAGGTCGACGAAGTCGGCGAGCAATTGCCCGATCGTTACCGTCGCGCCGAGCGGCAGGTGGCGGAAGCGCCCCGCGCCCGCCGAAACGACGACCATCGCATCGGCGCGTTCGCCGAGCCGCGACACCGCGCGGTCGACCAGCTCGGGCCGGTTGCGCGCATAGACGGCGACATGGTCGCCGGCGGCGTAGCTGGCACCTTCGGGGAGCTGCAGCACGACATGCCGCGTCGAGGTGCGCGGCGCCTCCTGCGCGAAATCCCACAGGCCGTCCGCAGGCCGCACCAGCTCGCGGTTCTCGACGACGGTAAAGGCCTGCGCATTCTCGGGCAGCGCGGTGGCGCGCACCGAGGCCGAATCGACATGGCGGAGCTCGAGCGGCGTCGCCGTCTCGGCCGGCGCCAGCTGCGCGCCGAGCGCGCTCCACAGCTTGCCGAGGAAGCTCTCGACCGCGGCATCGAAGTCGCCGTCGACGTCGGCGGCGCCGCGAACGATCAGCCGCTGCGCGCCGGCCGCCTCGAGCATGGTGTCGAGCAGCGTGGGGAAGGCCTGGTAGTTGGGCCATTGGCTGTTGCCGACGCCGAGCACCGCGAAGCGAAGGTTCGGGCGCTGCAGGTCGGTGAAGCGCCCGTCGCGGATCGCCGCCTCGAGCTTGACCGCGCTGTCGGGCGCGCGTCCGTTGTAGGTGGCGGTCACCACCACCAGCACGCCGTCCTCGGGCACCGCGCCGCCCTCGTCGAGCGGCTTGGCGCAGGCGTCGAAGCCGTCGCCGACGGCGCGCGCGGCGATCGTCTCGGCGACCTCGCGCGAGGTGCCGAGGCTGGTGCCATAGAGCACGGTCATCACCTGGCCGGCCCCCGCCACCGCCGGCGCGTCGGCCCCCGGCGTCTCCGCCGCGGGCTCGGGTGCGAAGGTCACGCGCTCGTGTGGGCTGCGCGGGCGGATGCGCATGTAGAATTCGTCGGGCTTGATGGTCAGCGTTTCCTTGATCGCCAGCCGGTAGCCATGCGGATCGGCGATCGCGAACTTCTGCAGGATCACCGCCATCGCGAGCTTCGCCTCGGTGATCGCGAACTGGCGGCCGATGCAGGCGCGCGCGCCGCTGCCGAAGGGCTTGTAGGCGTGCGGATTGCGCGCGCGCTCGGCCTCGGGCAGCCAGCGGTCGATGTCGAATTCTTCCGGATGGTCCCAGACGCTCGGGTCGCGGTGCAGCGCCGGACTGATGACGTTGACCGGCACGTCCTTCTTCAGCCGGTATTTGCCGCCGATGACCGTGTCCTCGAACGGCGCGACCGAATAGGCCGGCGCGGTCGGCCACAGCCGCTGCGCCTCCTTCAGCACGCGCTCGATGACGTCCAGCTTCGCGAGATGGCGATATTCGGGCCGGGTGTCGCCGGGCAGCACGCGGTCGGCCTCGGCATAGGCCTGCGCCAGCACGTGCGGATGGCGAAGCAGCAGGTAGAAGGCGAAGGTCAGGAGCCCGCTGGTCGTCTCGTGCCCGGCGATCAGGAAGGTCAGCACCTGGTAGCGGATGTTGACGTCGTCGAGCGACTCGCCCGTTTCGGGATCGACCGCGGTCAGCATGAGGTTGAGCAGATCGTCGGACTCGGCCGGCGTCTGGCGCCGCTCGGCGATGATGCCGTCGACGAGCCCGTTCATCAGCTCGATGTCGGACTCGAACTGGCGCAGTTGCCGCGTCGCGAAGCGCTGCTGGATGCGCAGCCGCATCAGCCGCTGCATCGTCTCGCCGAGCGCGCTGCCCATCGCCTCGAGAAACGGATCGAGCTTCTCATGCTGGAAGCTGTGGAAGCGGTGGCCGAAGCCGGCGATCGCGATCGAGTCGAGCGTCAGCCGCGTCATGTCGTCGGAGACGTGGATGTCGCCCTTGCCCGCCGGGCCGCTCCACTTCTCGACCAGCTCGTCGACGACCTCGAGGATCATGTCGAAATAGCCGCGCATCGCGCGCTGGCTGAACGCCGGCATCAGGATGCGGTGCGCCTTGCCCCAGTTGGGCTCCTCGGTGAAGGCGGTGAACAGCCCGTCGCCGGCAAAGGCGCGCACCTGCCGCAGGCCCGGCCCCGGCATCTTGCGGAAGCGCGTCTCGTCGGACAGCTCGGCGACGAGGTCGGCGGAGTAGATGAACAGGCTCTCGCGCGCGCCGAACGCCATGCGGAAGATGCCCTCGGGATGCTGGCGGCTGACCGCGAGCAGATGCTGAATAAGCTTGCCCTTGGGAATCTGGTGCAGATGGCCGACCAGCGGCAGCTTGCCCGGCGGTGCCGGCGGCGTGGCGAGCGGCGCGTCGATCATGCGGCCTCGACGTCGAAGGCAAGTCCGGCATTGCGGGTGAGACGCTCGACGAGGCGGGTGCCGAGCGCCGCGCCCGGCGTCCAGATGCCGCCCGCCACTTCGGGCGCGTCCTTGACGAGGCAGATCGCCGTCTCGGCGAGCATCTTCGAGGTCGAGCCATAGCCCGGATCGCGGTCGCCCTTGACGCCGACGCGCAGCTGCCGGCCGTCGGCGGCGATGCCGAGAAACAGCAGGTCGTAGAACCCCGCCTCGCGCTCTTCCTTGCTCGGCCCCTCGCCCGGTTTGGGGCCGCCGTCGCCGCCCATCGAGGCGCCGGCGTCGGCCATCGCCCTGGCGACCGCCGCGCCGCGCTCGCCGGGCCCGGCGATCATCATCTCGTCATAGATGAAGTCGCGGCCATAGGCGTGGCCCAGCAGGAAGTTCGAGCGATGGACGTTCTTGGTGTTGATCGGCGCCATCACGAAGGGCGCGACCCAGGCGCCGAGATCGGGATCCTCCATGGGCTTCATGCCGTGCGGCTGCGGCGGCCCCTCGAACCCAGGGACGAGCGCGAACGGATTGCGCAGCAGGTCGAGCACGCTCGGGTCCTTCGCCGCCGCCGCCATCGTCGCCTTGAGGCTGGCGGCGGTGCCGCCCGAGAAGCCGCCCTGCATCGCCCGCACGCGCCCCTTCACGCGCGGCACCGGCCCGCCGAGCTGTCGCTTCGCCGCTTCCTGCAGGAAGAAGACGCCGAGTTCGAAGGGGATCGAGTCGAAGCCGCACGAAAACAGAATGCGCGCGCCCGACGCCTTCGCCGCCGACTCGTGCGCGTCGATCATGTGGCGCATCCACGCCGGCTCGCCGCAGAGGTCGAGATAGTCGGTGCCCGCCGCGGCGCAGGCGGCGACGAGCTCGTTGCCGTAGAGCTGGTACGGGCCGACGGTGGTGACGATCGCCCGGGCGCGGCGCACCATCGCGTCGAGCGACGCCGGGTCGGATGCGTCGGCGACGACCAGCGGCGTATCGGCGGGCGCGCCGATCTCGTCGCGCACCGCCGCGAGCTTGTCGGCGCTGCGCCCCGCCATCGCCCAGCTGACCTCGCCGCCGACACCGTAGCGCGTGCTCAGATATTCGGCGACCAGCCGCCCGGTGAAGCCGCTGGCGCCATAGACGATGAGATCGAATTCGGCCGCCGGATTCATATGCTTCCTCCCCTGTTCGACGCGCTTTCATCCTCCCCGGCACGGGGAGGGGACCCTGCGCAGCAGGGTGGCGGGGTCGCGGTGCTGGCACCCCTCCACCGCCTGCGGCGGTCCTCCTCCCCTTGCAGGGGAGGATCGCGGCGTCTTCGCAAAATATCCGGGCGGATGTTGCCGCTTCCGCGGGGCGGATGCAAACGGCCCGAGGCCTTGCGACCCCTCCGCAATCTCGCAGTCGTCGGCGGCTTTCGACCAAAGCGATTGAACCGCGACGGCGCCGGCGGCAGAAGTGTGCCAGCCCGTTTCCAGGAGATGTCGATGCGCCTGCTGTTGTCCGCCGCCCTGATTGCCCTCGCCATGCCCGCCGCGGCGCAGGTCGCCACCCGCCAGGTCGGCACCGCGACGCTCGAGAATGTGCCGGCGATCCCCGCCGACGTGTCGGCGGCGGTGCAGCGCTACCAGAACTACCGCGAGGCGGTGTTCCAGGACTGGCTGCCCGACGGATCGATGCTCGTCAGCACGCGCTTCGGCGCGACCCGGCAGCTGCATCACGTCAGGGCGCCGGGCGCCGCGCGCACGCAGATCACCTTCTTCGACGAGCCGATCGCCGGTGCGACCACCATTCCCGGATCGTCCAATTTCATCGTCGGCCGCGACACCGGCGGCGACGAATGGTTCCAGATCTACACGATGGGGCTGACCGGCGCGCCGGCGGCGCTGACCGAGCCGGGCACCCGCAACCAGTCGGCGGTGTTCAGCAAGGACGGCAGCCTGCTGCTGTGGTCGCGCGCCACCAAGGGCTCGCCCGACTATGCAATCCTCGCCGCCGACCCCGCCGACCCGTCGAGCCGCCGGGTCCTCTACCAGGGCAAGGGGTCGATCGGTCCCGACGCCATCTCGCCCGACAAGCGCACCGCGCTCATCGCGCAGGGCATCTCGAACCGCGAGACGCGGCTGTCGCTGCTCGACATCGCGACCGGCAAGGTCACGCCGCTGCCCTTCACCGACACGCCGGCGCGCTACGAGGAAGCGACCTTCACGCCCGACGGTCGCAGTATCCTCGTCATTACCGACGCCGACAGCGACGTCCGCCGCCTGGTCGAAATCGATCTCGCCACCGGCAAGCGCACCGTCCTGGCACCCGGCCTCAAATGGGACGTCGAGGCCTTCGACCTGTCCGACGACGGCCGTACGCTCGCCTATGTCGTCAACGAGGACGGCTTTTCGAAGCTCGTCGTGCAGGACCGCATCACCCGGCGCGCGCTGCCGCAGCCTGAGCTGCCGCGCGGCGTGCTGACCGGGCTCGACTTCTCGCCCGACGGCCGGCGGCTGGCGATCGGGCTGACCACCGCGACGACGGCGGGCGACGTCTGGAGCTGGGACGTCGCCGGCGGCGAGCTGACGCGCTGGACGACCTCCGAACTCGGCGGGCTCGACCCGGCGCGGCTCGCCGAGCCGACGCTGGTGCGCTTCAAGTCGTTCGACGGCCTGTCGGTGCCGGCCTTCGTCTATCGGCCGAAGAACGTCGCCGCCGGCACCAAGACGCCGGTGATCGTCGACATCCACGGCGGACCGGAGGCGCAGACGCGCCCGGGCTGGAATCCCGGCGCGCAATATTTCGCCGATACGCTCGGCGCGACGGTGATCCTGCCCAACGTCCGCGGCAGCGACGGCTACGGCAAGCGCTACCTCAACCTCGACAATGCCGAGAAGCGCGAGGACAGCGTCCGCGACGTCGCCGCGCTGCTCGACTGGATCGCGACGCAGCCGGGGCTCGATGCCAGCCGCGTCGCGGTTTATGGCCAGTCCTACGGCGGCTACATGTCGCTCGCCTCGATGACGCATTATTCCGACCGCTTCGTCGGCGGCGTCGAGCGCTACGGCATCTCGAACTGGATCACCTTCCTCAACAACACCGAGGCCTATCGCCGCGACAACCGCCGCGCCGAATATGGCGACGAGCGCGATCCCAAGATGCGCGCGGTGTTCGAGCGCATCTCGCCGATGGCGAACATCCAGAAGATCGGCAAGCCGATGCTCGTCATGCAGGGCGCCAACGACCCGCGCGTCCCGAAGTCGGAATCGGACCAGGTCGTCGCCAAGCTGCGCGAGAACGGCGTCGAGACCTGGTACGTGCTGTTCGCCGACGAGGGGCATGGCTTCCTCAAGAAGCACAACAACGACCTGCGCCGCGAGGTGGAGACGGTGTTCCTGCGCAAGCTGTTCGAGGGCAAGTAGCGGCACCTCCGCAGACCTGATCGCCAGTCGTCAGCCCCGCGAAGCCGGGGATGACGACGGCGGTCGTGCGCCTGTGCCAGGGAACTCCCCCGCCGCTCGCGCCTTTCCCCGTCAGCGATCAACGACGGAGTGTTCCTTGCGGCAGCGATGGCCTTCGAAGCTCTGGGTGGTGCGTCACGGCCAGAGCGCCGGCAACGTGGCGCGCGACCTCGCCGATGCGGCAGGCGCGGCGATGATCGACATCGACCATCGCGACATGGACGTACCGCTGTCGGATCTCGGCGAGGCGCAGGCGCGCTCGCTGGGTCACTGGTTTGCGGCGATGCCCGAAGACGAGCGGCCGCAAGTGGTTCTCGCATCACCCTATGCGCGCGCGGTCCGCACCGCCGAACTGATCGGCGCGGGCGACAAGGTGACGATCGACGAACGGCTGCGCGAGCGCGAATTCGGCGTGCTCGACCGGCTGACGACGCTCGGCATCCACGAGCGCTTCCCCGAACAGGCCGAGCATCGCGCGATCCTCGGCAAATTCTATCATCGCCCGCCCGGCGGCGAGAGCTGGTGCGACGTCATCCTGCGGCTGCGCTCGGCGCTCGACACGATCTCGCTGCATCATGCCGACAAGCGCGTGCTCATCGTCGGCCATCAGGTGGTCGTGCTCTGCCTGCGCTATATCCTCGAGGACCTGACCGAGGCCGAAATCCTGGCGATCGACCGCGAGGGCGACGTCGCCAACTGCGGCGTCACCGAATATGATTTCCGGCCCGATTGTCCCGACGAATGCCGGCCGACGCTCACGCTCTATAATTTCACCGCGCCGCTGGCCGCCGAAGGCACGCCGGTGACGGCCGAGCCCGACGCCAAGGTCGCCGCCGAATGAGCCCGCTGACCGCGATCGACGCCGACTTCCTGCAATCGATGCCGCTGCCGCGACACGGCGCCGACGCCGACAAGGACGAACGCGGGCGCATCCTCGTCGTCGGCGGCAGCCGCTCGGTTCCCGGCGCGCTGCTGCTGTCGGGCGTCGCCGCGCTGCGCGCCGGTGCCGGTAAGCTCCAGCTCGCCACCGTCGCGAGCGCGGCGGTCCAGATCGGGGTCGCGGTGCCCGAGGCGCTGGTGATGTCGCTCGCCGAAACCGACGACGGCGATATCGCGCCCTTTGCGCTCGACGATCTCGCGCAGCGTCTCTGCCGCTGCGATGCGCTGCTCGTCGGCCCCGGCATGCTCGACGAGGCGGCGGCCGCCGCCGTCACGCGCGCGGCGCTCGCCGCCGACGGGCCGGCCTTCGTGCTCGACGCCGGCGCGCTGTGCCAACTGCGCGGCGAGGCGGAGGCGCTGCGCCGCCACGCCGGCCGCGTGGTGATGACGCCGCATGCCGGCGAGATGGCGCGAATGACCGGGCTGGCGCCCGAGGCGATCGCCGCCGATCCGGCGCGCGTCGCGGCGCAGGCCGCGACCGAGCTGGGCGCCGTCGTCGCGCTCAAGGGCGGCTGCACCGTGATCGCCGACCCGCAGGGACGGACGTGGCAATATGCGGGCGGCCAGGTCGGCCTCGCCACCTCGGGCTCGGGCGACACGCTCGCCGGCGTCATCGCCGGGCTGCTGGCGCGCGGCGCCGCGCCGCACGCGGCGGCGATCTGGGGGGTCTATCTCCACGGCGAAGCCGGCAACCGGCTGTCGCGAACGCGCGGACCGGTTGGCTTTCTCGCGCGCGAACTCCTCGCCGAAATCCCGGCGCTGATGGCGGAGCTCGCGCGCTAACATTCGCTGGCACGGGCAACGCCCCGCGCTATAACCCGGCCATGGTCGAGCCGAACGCCCCCGACAACCAGATCCACGTCGAGGACAACCGGCTCAATCCCGCGTTCGTCGACGATGTGACGACGGCGCTCGGCGCGGGCGACCTCGAGCGGGTGCGCGCGCTCGTCGAACCGCTGCACCCCGCCGATGTCGCCGACCTGTTCGAACAGGTCGACGGGCACGAGCGCGCCGGCCTGGCCTTCGCGATCGGCGCCAAGCTCGACGCCGATACCTTCGCCGAGATGAACGACTATGTGCGCGACGAGCTGATCGACGCGCTCGAGCCGCAACAGGTGGCGGACGTCGTCCAGCAGCTCGACACCGACGACGCGGTCGCGATCATCGAGGACCTCGACGCCGACGACCAGCGCGAGGTGCTGCGCTCGCTGCCCGCCGACGACCGCGCTGCGATCGAGGAGGCGCTGTCCTACCCCGAGGAATCGGCGGGCCGCGTCATGCAGCGCGAGCTGATCGCGGTGCCCGAACATTGGACGATCGGCCAGGTCATCGACTTTCTGCGCGAGAACCCCGACCTCGCCACCGACTTCTGGGAGATCTTCGTCGTCGACGCCGGCCACCATCCGGTCGGCACGATGCGGCTGTCCTGGGTGCTGCGCACCCCGCGATCGGTGCCGGTGTCCGACGTCATGCAGCGCGAGCAGACGCTGATCCCGGTCGACATGGATCAGGAGGAGGTGGCGCTCCGCTTCCAGAAATACGCGCTGATCTCCGCCGCAGTCGTCGACGCGACCGGTCGGCTGGTCGGCGTCATCACCGTCGACGACATCGTCCACATCATCCAGGAGGAGGCCGGCGAGGACATCCTCAAGCTGTCGGGCGCCGGCGACGGCGACATCAACGAGCCGGTGTTCGAGACGGTCAGGGCGCGCGTGCGCTGGCTGATGGTCAACCTGGGCACCGCCATCCTCGCCTCGATCGTCATCGGGCTGTTCGCCGCCACCATCGAACAGATGGTGGCGCTCGCCATCCTCATGCCGATCGTCGCGTCGCTCGGCGGCAACGCCGGCACGCAGACGATGGCGGTGGCGGTGCGCGCGCTCGCCACCAACGAGCTGACCAAGTCGAACACCACGCGCCAGATCGGCAAGGAACTGCGCGTCGCGCTGATCAACGGATCGGTGATCGCGATCATCGTCGGACTCGCCGCCGGCGTCTATTTCGCCAACCCGCACCTCGGCTGGGTGATCGCGGTGGCGATGGTCGGCAACATCTTCGTCGCCGGCCTCGCCGGGGTGATGGTGCCGCTCACGCTCGATCGCTTCGACATCGACCCGGCGGTCGCCTCGTCGGTATTCGTCACGATGACGACCGACGTGATGGGCTTCTTCCTGTTCCTGGGGCTCGCCGCCGCCACCGGACTGACGCCGGCGGGCTGAGCTGCGACGTTCCGCGCCTTGAACCCCGCCGCCCGATCGCGATCTGACACCGCGATGACTCGGCTCAACATGACCAAGGTTGCCGTCGGCTGCGCCACGCTGGCCGCGCTCGCGCAGCGCCAGGCGTCGCGCCTCACCGCATATGGCGGCGTCCCTGCCGTGCCCTGCTGGACACGCTACATGCCCAAGCGCGCCGACGAGCTGGTCGGCGGCTCGCTGTTCTGGATCGTCAAGCACACGCTGATCGCCCGGCAGACGATCCTCGGCTTCGAAATGGTCGAGAACGACCGCGGCAAGCAATGCCAGATCTGGCTGACGCCCGACCCCGTGCCGGTGTTCGCGGCGCCGCTGCGCGCGCACCAGGGCTGGCGCTACCGCGAGGCGGCCGATTGCCCGCCCGATCTCGACAGCGTCGGTGCCGAGATGGGCGCGCTGCCGGTCACGCTGATGCGCGACCTGCGCGGGCTGGGGCTGCTGTAGGGCGAGAGCCCCGCGGACATCCCATCGCTACCCCCCCGCGCGGGCGGGTGCCCACGGCAGACCAAACGCTATCTTCCGCGCTCAGCACGAGCGCCTGGGGGGCGGGAGTGGGCCCCCGGTTTCGCGGGGACGACGACAATATGGAACGACCGCGAGCGGCTACTCGGCCGTCGTCTGGCCGCAGCGGACCGAGCCGCTGCCCATCTTGCTGACGTCGCACTTGGCACCGCCCGCGACGGTGACGTCGCCCGAGCCCATCACCGACACCTTGGCGGTCTGCGTGGCATGGGCGTTGACGCCGCCCGAACCGGCGATGCTGGCGGTGAGCGACTGGCAGCGCAGCCCGCCGATGTCGATGTCGCCTGAGCCGGCGATCGACGCCGACGCGGTGCGGCAGCTGCCCGACGCGGTCAGGTCGCCCGAGCCGGCGATCGAGAATTTCGCCGCCGTCGCCGCGAGCGCCGCGATGGTCAGGTCGCCCGAGCCGGCGAGCGAAGCGGTGAAGCTCTCGGCGCGGACGCGATCGACCTGGACGTCGCCCGAGCCGGCGAGCGACACGCCCTTCAGCGCGGGAACGGTAACGAAAATCTTGATCGGCTGCGTGCGCGACCAGTCGGTCCAGCGCCGTTCCTTGCTGCCGATCTCGAGGGCGCGGCCCTCGACCTCGATCTTGAGCCGGTCGAGATCCTTCGCCTCGCCGACGGCGCGGACGCTCGGCGCCTTGCCGACGTTGACGACGACGTCGAACGGTCCGGCGACCTCGATCGCCTCGAAACCGGTCACCGTGAAGCTGCGCTCGGCCGCCTGGGCCTGCGCTGCACCGAGCACTGCCGCGGCTGCCGCCGCCATCATCGCAACCTTGTGCATCGATCGACTCCCATCTGTGTTGGGCACCTAATACGGAGCTACGATTGTAGTGTCAATATCCCGAACGAAAAAGGGCGGCCCGTCAGGACCGCCCTCTTCGTCGATGATCGTGCGACGCCCGCTCAGGCCGCCTTCAGGACCTGCTCGATCTTCTTCTGCGCCGCCGGCTCGTCGATGTTCTCCATCGCCGCCAGCTCGCGCGCCAGGCGGCTCACCGCCGCCTCGTAGATCTGGCGCTCCGAATAGCTCTGCTCGGGCTGGTCCTCGGCGCGGTGGAGGTCGCGGACCACCTCGGCGATCGACACGAGGTCGCCCGAGTTGATCTTCGCCTCATATTCCTGCGCCCGGCGCGACCACATGGTGCGCTTGACCTTGGGCTTGCCCTTGAGCGTGGTGAGCGCCTCGGCGAGCGTGGCGCTGCTCGACAGCTTGCGCATGCCGACCGAATCGGCCTTGTTGGTGGGAACGCGGAGCGTCATGCGCTCCTTCTCGAAGCGAAGCACGTAGAGCTCGAGCTTGGTGCCCGCGATCTCGCTGCTCTGGATCTCCATGACACGGCCGACGCCGTGCTTGGGGTAGACCACATGGTCGCCAACAACGAAGTTGAGCGCCTTTGCCGCCATTCCGCATCCTTTTCTCGTTGCCGGCCCCTGCCGGGCGGGGAACCGGGGAGGATCGCCGCCCGAGGGTCGGGCAGCCGATCGCGTTGACTGTCGGATTCCTGCGAAAATTCTCCGTCACCCGTTCCCGTCAAGCAGGACAGACTTAGAAACGGACGTTGAACCACGGACCCCGACCGAAGCGAGCCATGCGGCTTTGCTGCGGCGGGTGCGCGAGTCTATAGCAGAAATGTCACGCAAATGCCACGGTCAACTTGCCGCGGCGGTGGCGGTGCGCGCCGTCGCGGGCCGAGGCGACGCGACGGTCGCGGCTACTGGCCGTCGGTGCCGGGTTCGGGGGAGAAATATTTCTCGAACTTGCCGTCTTCGCCCTTGTGCGCGTCGGCGTCGGGCGGCGTCGCGCCCTTGACGGTGATGTTCGGCCACTGGTTGGCGTAGGTCGAGTTGAGCTCGAGCCATTTCTCGAGACCGCCCTCGGTGTCGGGCAGGATCGCCTCGGCGGGGCATTCGGGTTCGCAGACCCCGCAGTCGATGCATTCATTGGGGTTGATCACGACCATGTTCTCGCCCTCGTAGAAGCAATCCACGGGGCAGACCTCGACGCAATCCATGTACTTGCACTTGATGCAAGCTTCGGTGACGACGTAGGTCATCGGACAGTCCCCTGAAACTAGGCGTTATCGTTGACGATGTGCTAGCCGTTGGCCGCCCGCGCCGTCAACGGCATAGGTGCCGACAGATCGGTGTAAAGATGCTGTGCCTCCGCAAACGGGCCACGGCGGCTGGCGAGTCCCTCGACGCGGACGACGCGAACCTCGTCGAAATAGGGGTAGCTGATCACCTGTCCCGGCCGGACCAGCGCCGACGCCCGGTCGATCACCCGCCCATCGATGCGGAGGTGCCGGCTTTCCGCCAGTTCCTGCGCCTGACTTCGCGACCGGGTCAGTCGCGCAAACCACAACCATTTGTCGAGCCGCAGTCCGGGTCCATATACCAAGTTCAGCCTCTCCTCATGCCAGCGAGAACAGCGAAGGGGGAATGTTCGGGCGTCGCGCGCGCAAGCGGTCGCTGCGCGTCGGTGCGCGGGCCGCGCCATTCGAAGGCGGCGCGTCCCTCGACGCTCTTCAGCCGGTAGCCGAGCGCGCGCATCAGCCGGGCGAACCCTTCGCGCCGCATGCCGACGCTGGCCACCCAGCTGTCGTCGGGGATGAACGCCGAGCGACCGTCGCGCTTCTGGTGCATCGCCTGCGCGAGCCGCTCGACCATGTCGATGCGCACCGCCTGACCCTCGATCGTCCAGAAGCCGGCGACGTCGTAGAAGCCGCGCGGCGCCGTCGGCTCCACCTCGACGGTGACGCGGCCGGCCGGCGGCGGCGGCGGCGCCGCCTCGACGCCGCGATGCACCGCCCACATCGCCAGTCGCCAGCGCGTCGGCTCGGGGCGCAGCAGATCCTTGACGAACACATGCGCGACACCGAGCCGGACCCCGGCCGCGGCGAGCATCCGGCGATCCTGCTTGTCGAGCGCCGCGATCTGCAGCGCCACGCGCTCGCGCACCAGGCAGCCGAGATTCTCGACGAGCTGGACGATCAGCCCGCGCGCCGCCGGCGACACGCCGCCCGCGCCGCCGGTGAGCGCCGCCACCGCGACGAGCGCCCCGACCTGCCGCTCGCGCTGCGTCGCAAACCATTGCTCCAGCCGCGCCCGCACCGCCGCCCGGTCGGCAGCGGGCAGCACGTCGAGGCTGCGGTCGAGCTCGAGCTTGGGATTGAGCGCATCGCGGCCCTGCACCATCGAGCCGACGCGCGCGCCGTTCCATTCGATGCGTGGCGGCATCGTGCCGTCGAACGCCAGCGCGAACGCCGCATCGTCGGCGCCGGCCAGCAGCCCGGCGCGCCGCGTCAGCTCGCCGGTCAGGCGGCGCTCGGCGGCGGCGAGCAGCATGCGCTTCTCGCCGGCACGCGCAGTGGGATCGGCGTTGAAGCGGAAGCCGTCGAGCGTGCCGATCGCCTCGCCCTCGACGGTGACGCTGCCCTCCCCGTCGATCTCGACGCCGAAGTCGCGGCCGCGCACCTTCAGGTCGCGCATCAGCACCGCGGTGCGCCGGTCGACGAAGCGCTGCGTCAGCCGCTGGTGGAGCGCGTCGGACAGCTTGTCTTCGAGCGCGCGCGTCCGCTCGGCCCAGTGCGCCGCGTCCTCGACCCAGTCGCCGCGGTGCGCGACATAGGTCCAGGTGCGCGCCGCCGAGATGCGGTCGGCGATCGTCGCGATGTCGCCGTTGACGTTGTCGAGATTGGCGACCTCGGCGGCGATCCATTCGGCGGGCAGCTTGCCGTCGCCTTCCGACAGGTGGCGAAACACCCGGCCGACCAGCCGTGCATGCTGCTCGGGCCCGGTCTTGCGATAGTCGGGCAGCCCGCACGCCGCCCACAGCCGCTGCAGCCGCGCCGGCCCCGTGGCGCGATCGGCGATCGCCGGGTCCTGCGACAGGCTGCGCAGCACCGCGAAGTCGACGGCGTCATGCGCCTTGAACAGTTCGGGTGTCGTCGGGCGCTCGTCGAGCGAGGCGATCAGGCGGGGCAGCGATCCGAAGTCGAGCCTGGCGTTGCGCCACACCAGCTGGCTCAGCGGCGGGAACTCGTGCCCCTCGATCGCCTCGACCTCCTCGGGCTCGAAGCCGCGTACCGCCTCGGTGGCGAGCTGCACCATGCCGAAGCTGCCGTCGCGCTGATAGCGGCCGGCGCGGCCGGCGATCTGCGCCATTTCGGCGGTGGTGAGCCGGCGATGCCGGTGCCCGTCGAACTTCGACAGCGATGCGAAGGCGATATGGGCGATGTCCATGTTGAGGCCCATGCCGATCGCATCGGTCGCCACCAGATAGTCGACCTCGCCCGACTGGTAGAGCTCGACCTGCGCGTTGCGGGTGCGCGGCGAGAGACCGCCCATGACGACCGCGGCGCCGCCCTTGTGCCGGCGCAGCATCTCGGCGAGCGCATAGACGTCCTCGGCGCTGAAGGCGACGATCGCCGTGCGCTTGGGCAGCCGCGACAGCTTCTTGGGTCCGGCATAGGCGAGCGTCGAGAAGCGCGGCCGCGTCACGATCTCGGCATCGGGCAGCAGCCGGCGGATCAGCGGGCGCAGCGTCTCCGAGCCGAGGATCATCGTCTCGGCATAGCCGCGCCGGTGCAGCAGCCGGTCGGTGAAGACATGGCCGCGCTCGAGGTCGGCGCCGGTCTGCGCCTCGTCGAGGCCGACGAACGCCACCTCGCGGTCGGTCGGCATCGATTCGGCGGTGCACAGGAAATAGCGGGCGCCCTCGGGCAGGATCTTCTCCTCGCCGGTGATCAGCGCCACCTGGCGCTCGCCCTTGATCTTGACGACGCGGTCGTAGACCTCGCGCGCCAGCAGGCGCAGCGGGAAGCCCATCATGCCGCTGGCATGGCCGCACATGCGCTCGACGGCGAGATGCGTCTTGCCCGTGTTGGTGGGGCCGAGCACGGCGGTCAGGGAGGCGCGCAGCAACCCGCTCATAGCGCCGATATGGTGCGGCTCGCACCCATCGCCAAGCGGTTACCAGAACGCGTCATCGCACCTCATGAAACGCACGAGATGTGCGAAAGGTGACATGTTTGGAGCGAAGGTCAAGTTACCGTTTCGCGCATTTCGGGCAGATGCAGTGGTCGAGTGGCGCACCTGCCACATGATGTGGGGGCAGCATCGACCGACAGGCGACAATCGGGCGCAGCCGCGCGTCCGCGGCGGAAAACCGCGGATTTGCGCGCTTTCCGCCTCCGCCATCGCCTCGTCGTCCTGCGGAATCGTTTCGCCGCAATCGGCTAGAAGTCCGGCCGGCGTTTAATTGACTTTAACGTTCCTGCCCGACACTCTCAAATGATTGGCAAAGCTGTTGAGGGGCAGCTGAAGCCGCATGGGGTCGCGCCGGCCTTCGGCCAGCGCAAATCGGGGACGGGGGTCCAGTGTATCAGCCGGCGGTGCGCACATTCGGTGCGGCAGGAGTGACGGCGGTTGCGACCCCTGCAGCGCTCGGCCGGCCCGCGCCGACGCTGCGCGACCGGTTCCGCCGCTTCGACATCGCCGATCTCGATCTCGTCGTCGATCTTGGCGACGAGATCGGCACCCGCACCTGGTGGCGCGGCCTTGCGACGCTGCTGTTCATCTCGGTGGCGACGATCCAGATCGGCACCCGCCCCGTTGCGCTTCCCGCCGACGTGCCACCGCCGCTGACCGCCGAGCAGCTCGCCTTCGCCGCGCCCGCCGGCATCGCGCCGCTGGCGCTCGGCGGCACCACCGGGCTCGAGGTCCCCGCGACCAAGCGCGTCGTCCGCCTCGCCGAGCCGCCCGAGCGGCCGCGCATCGAGGTGGTCGCGCGTCTCGGCCGCGCCGACAGCGTCGCCGCGGCGTTGCGCCGCGCCGGCGTCGCCTCGATCGAGGTGGCGACGATCGTCGACCTGCTCGACGGCGAGACCAACCTGCGTAGCGTCAAGCCGGGTACCGGCTTCGATCTCGTGCTGGGCCGCCGCGCCAACAAGACCATGCCGCGCCCGCTCGAAAGCCTCGCCTTCCGCGCCGCCTTCGACCTCAAGCTCGAGGTCAACCGCGCGGCCGACGGCAGCCTGGCGCTGAAGCGCATTCCGATCGCCGTCGACGACACGCCGCTGCGCGTGTCGGGCCGCGTCGGCGGCAGCCTCTACCGGTCGGCGCGCGCCGCCGGCGTGCCGGCGGGCGTCGTCGCCGAATATATCAAGCTGATGTCATACGGGCTCGACTTCCAGCGCGACGTGAAGGGCGCGCACCATTTCGACATCGTCGTCGAGCACCGCCGCGCCGAAACCGGCGAGACCGAGACCGGCCGGCTGATCTATGCCGGGCTCGACCAGGGCAAGCGCAAGATCGAGCTGATGCGCTGGGACCCGTCGAACGACCGCGAGCAATTCTTCCATGCCGACGGCTCGAGCGCGCGCAAGGGCCTGATGAAGACGCCGATCGACGGCGCGCGCATGTCGTCGGGCTTCGGCATGCGGCTCCACCCGATCCTCGGCTATTCGCGCCTGCACAAGGGCGTCGACTTCGCCGCCGGCAGCGGCACGCCGATCATGGCGGCGGCGAGCGGCAAGGTGGTCTTCGCCGGCGTCTACCGCGGCTACGGCAACCACGTCCGCATCCGCCACGCCAACGGCATCGAGACGACCTATTCGCACATGAGCCGCTTCGCCAAGGGCGGCCGCGTCGGCGCCCAGGTCGAGCAGGGCCAGCTGATCGGCTATGTCGGCTCGACGGGCATGTCGACCGGCCCGCATCTCCACTACGAGGTCTATCTGAAGGGCCGCGCCGTCGACCCGCGCTCGGCCAAGCTGCCGTTCGGCGTCCAGCTCGCCGGCGGCGACCTGTCGCGCTTCAAGGCGCAGATGGCGCAGATGCGCTCGCTCAAGGCGCAGGGCGCCGACACCGAGCAGGTCGCCGACGCCGAGACAAAGACCGAAAAGAAGGGCTGACGCCTCCTCCCCGGCGGGAAAGAGGAGTTCAGCTGTCCCGCGACCAGCGCGCGAAGATCGCGGTCGGCAGCAGCCGGCCGCGCGCCTCCTCGCGGATCGCCATCTCGCCGACCTCGACGGTGCCGCCGAGGCCCGCCATCGCCTCGGTCAGCAGCTCGCCGATCGCTACCGCCGACATGCGGATGGCGTAGACCGTCAGCACGAGGAAGCGCGACCGCTCGTCGAGCAGCGCGCGGCAGTGCGCGATCATCTCGGGGAGCTTTTCGTAGAGCTCCCACACCTCGCCGTTGGGGCCGCGGCCATATTTGGGCGGGTCGAGGATGATGCCGTCGTAACGCTTGCCGCGGCGCCCCTCGCGCGCGGTGAACTTGAGCGCGTCGTCGACCATCCAGCGGATCGGCCTGTCGCCGCGGCCTGAGAGCTTCTGGTTCTCGACCGCGGCGCCGATCGCCTTCTTCGAGGCGTCGACATGGGTGACGCGCGCGCCCGCCGCCGCGCAGACCAGGCTGGCGACGCCGGTGTAGCCGAACAGGTTGAGCACTTCGGCACCGTCGCCGCAGTGCGCCGCCATCCAGTCCCATTGCGGCGCCATGTCGGGAAAGAAGGCGAGATGGCGGAACGGGGTGTTCGACGCCCAGAATTTGGCGTCGCCGCGCGCCAGCGGCCAGGCCTGCGGCACCTTCGGATCGAGCCGCCAGCGGCCGCCGCCGTCCTCGTCCGAGCCGCCGACGAACTCGCCGTCGGCCTGCCAGTCGTCGCTCGCCGGCGCCCATAGCGCCTGCGGCTCGGGGCGGATGAAGCGGAAGCGGCCATAGCGCTCAAGCTTGCGACCATGACCGCTGTCGACGAGGCCGTAGTCGGGCCAGGGCTCGGCGACCAGCAGCTTCAGATCCATCACGCCGCCCGAAGCTTGATCGCCCCGACATGGGCGCGCGCCACCGGCCCCGCCAGCATGCGCTGCGCCGCGGCGCGAACCTCGTCGACGGTGCAGGCATCGACGCGCGCCACCACCTCCGACGGCGCCATCGGCGCGCCGTAGATCAGCATCTGGCGCGCGATATATTCGGCCTGGCCGGCGCAGCCTTCGAGCGACATCAGCAGCCCCGCCTTGAGCTGCGCCTTGGCGCGCGCCAGCTCGGCCGCGTCGAGCCCCTGCGCGCATTCCTCGAGCACCTGGATGCCGAGCGCGCCGGCGCGCGCCGCGTTGCCGTTGGCCGCGGCGAGATAGACCGAGAACAGCCCGGTGTCGGCGTAGGAGGTCATCGTCGAATAGACGCTGTAGGCGAGGCCGCGCTCCTCGCGCAGCTCCTGGAACAATCGCGAGGACATGCCGCCGCCCGCCGCCGTCGCGAACAGCGTCAGCGGATAATAGTCGGGGGCGCGGTGCGCCGCCGCCTCGTAGCCGAAGGTCAGGTGCGTCTGTTCGAACTTGCGACGGTCGTGGCGGATGCCGCCGGCGTAGCTCGCCGCTTCGCCGCCCGGCTGGGCGCCATCGGGCAGGTCGCCCAGCAAGCGCTCCGCCATCGCCACCAGGGCCTGGTGATCGACCTTGCCCGCCGCCGCCAGCACGCAGGCCGGGCCGCGGAACTGCGCAGCGAGCCAGCCGCGCAGGTCGGCCGCCTCGATCGTCGCCAACGTCTCCTCGCTGCCGAGGATCGACCGGCCGAGCGGCTGGTCGGGATAGGCGGCTTCCTGCAGATGGTCGAAGACGATGTCGTCGGGCGTATCGCGCGCCTCGCCGAGCTCCGAGAGCACGACGTCCTTCTCGCGCACCAGATCGTCGTCGTCGAAGCGCGGCGCGCGGACAAGGTCGGCGATCAGCTCGAACGCCAGCGGCACGTCCTCGCCGAGCACGCGGGCGTGGAACGCCGTCATGTCGCGCGCGGTGTAGGCGTTGAGCTGGCCGCCGACGTCCTCGATCTGCTCGGCGATGGCGCGCGCGCTCCGCGTCTTCGTCCCCTTGAAGACCATATGCTCGAACAGATGCGCGATGCCGTTGACCGGGGCCGCCTCAAAGCGCGAGCCGGTGTCGGCATAGAGGCCGATCGCCGCGGTCTCGGCGCCGGGCGTGGCATGGCTGACGATGCGCAGCCCGTTGGCCAGCGTGGTGACCGCGGGCGTCATGCGGCGACCGCGCGCTCGGCGATATAGGCTTCGATGGCGTCGAGCTCGGCCGGCAGCGTCGCGTAGCGCTCCTCGCGGTCGAACAGCCCCTGCGCGCGCGCCGGCATCGACGGCCGCAGGCCGCTGGCGCGCTCGACGGCGTCGGGGAATTTCGCCGGGTGCGCCGTGGCGAGCGTCACGACCGGCACGTCGGCGGGCAGATCGACGGCGCGCGCGGCGGCCAGCCCGATCGCGGTATGCGGATCGATCAGCTCGTTGGCCGCCGAACAGGCCCAGCGCAGCGCCATCGTCATGCCATCCTCGTCGACGCGGTGGCTCTGGAACAGGGCAGCCTTGCCGCGCTCGTTGCCGAGCGTCAGCGACCGGCTCGCCTCGAAACCCGTCATCGCCGCGGCGAGCCGCGCGCCGTCGCGGTCGTGCAGGTCGAACAGCAGCCGCTCGAAGTTGGAGCTGACCTGGATGTCCATCGACGGCGCGGCGGTCGGCTGGACGGTGCCGACCGAATAGTCGCCGGTGGACAGCGCGCGGTGCAGGATGTCGTTGACGTTGGTGGCGACGACGAGCTTGGCGACCGGCAGCCCCATCTTCGACGCGACATAGCCGGCGAAGACGTCGCCGAAATTGCCGGTGGGGACCGAGAAGGCGACGGGCCGCTCGGGGGCGCCCAGACGCACCGCAGCGTAGAAATAATAGACCACCTGCGCCATCAGCCGCGCCCAGTTGATCGAATTGACCGCCGACAGCCGGAAGCGCGACGCGAACGCCGCGTCGTTGAACATCGCCTTCACCAGCGCCTGCGCATCGTCGAAATTGCCGTCGACGGCGATGTTGTGGACATTGGGCGCCATCACCGTCGTCATCTGGCGGCGCTGGACGTCGGAGACGCGCCCCTGCGGGTGCAGCATGAAGATGTCGACCTTGGCGCGGCCGGCGAGCGCGTGGATCGCCGCCGAGCCGGTGTCGCCCGAAGTGGCGCCGACGACGGTGAGATGCTCGTCGCGCATCGACAGGAAGCGCTCGAAGAGCAGCCCGAGCAGCTGCAGCGCGACGTCCTTGAAGGCGAGCGTCGGCCCGTGGAACAGCTCGAGCAGCCACTGCCGCTCGTCGAGCTGCTTCAGCGGGGTGACCGCGGCATGCGAGAAGCTGCCATAGGCCTGCGTCAGCAGGGCGCGCAGTTCGTCCTCGGCAAGCGCGTCGCCGACGAACGGCCGGCAGACGCGCAGCGCGGTCTCGACATAGCTGAGCCCGCGCAGGTCGGCGATCTCGGCGGCGGACAGCGTCGGCCAGCTTTCGGGCACGTAGAGGCCGCCGTCGCGCGCCAGCCCGGCGAGCGTGACGTCTTCGAAATCGAGGATGGGCGCGGCGCCGCGCGTGCTGATGTAACGCATCGCTGCGCGATTAGCCGGACGAGCGCGAATTTGCAAAGCGGCGGAACCGCACCCTCAGGCGGCCGGCGGCACCGCCGCGGCGCGGCGGCGCACGTAGACGCCATAGATCACCGACAGCACGAGCGCGAACATGAACCATTGCACCGCATAGCCGCGGTGGCTGTTGGCGATCGTGTCCGGACCGGGCGGCGCCTCCGCGGCCAGCGCGCCGACGGGGGTTTCGGCGACCAGCAGGAAGGCCGGGACGCCGCTGCGCGGCACCAGCCGCCCGGTGAAGCGCGCGCCGGGCGCGACGCTGACCCGCGCGGTCGGATCGGTGGCGACGCCGAGCGAGATGAGCAGCGGCTCGCCGGGCGCGCGCTCGCAACGGATCAGCTGGCGGTAGCCGGTCGCCCCTGCGACCGAGCGCGCGGCGGTGGGATCGAGGTCGACGACGCCGGCACAGACGGCGCGCACGCGGCGGAAGCTGAGCTCATCGCGGCGCGGCGACAGCGCCGCCGGGGCGTCGATCGTCGGCGCGGTCGCGTTGGCCGCAAGGCGCGCGAGCAGCGCCTCCTTCCACTCGGCACGGCTCAGCTGCCAGAAGCCGAGCGCGATCATCGTCGGCACCGCGAGCAGCACGATCAGCGTCGGGACGAGCGGCAGCCGCTTCATTGGGAATCGTCGCGCCGGCCCTCGGCCGCCTGGTTGCGAAATTCGAGCGCCAGCAGGACGCCCTTGGTCAGCCGCAGCGCGGCGACGGTGGCGGCGATGATGAGCGGCGGCCACAGGAGCGCATGCACCCACCAGCGCGGGCTCAGGCCGAGCTCGACCCACATCGCCAGCCCGACGACGACCGCGCCGATGATGAGCGTGAGGAAGGCCGCCGGACCATCGCCGACGTTGAACGCCGAGATGTCGAGGCCGCAGGCCGGGCAGCAATCAGCGAATCGCAGCAGCCCGGCATAGATCCGGCCGCGTCCGCAGCGGGGGCAGCAGCCCCTCGCCGCGGCGCGGACCGGATCGATCATCCGTGCGCGCCGGCAACCACCGCGGCGCCAAAGTCGCTGCCCCACACGTAGATCGCCAGGAACAGGAACAGCCAGACGACGTCGACGAAGTGCCAGTACCAGGCCGCCGCCTCGAAGCCGAAGTGATGCTTCGGCGTGAAGTCGCCGCGATAGGCGCGGATCAGGCAGACGATGAGGAAGATGGTGCCGACGAAGACATGGAAGCCGTGGAAGCCGGTCGCCATGTAGAAGGTCGCGCCATAGATGCTGCCCGCGAAGTCGAAGGTGGCATGGCCATATTCATAGATCTGCACGCAGGAGAACAGCGCGCCGAGGATGATGGTCAGCCACAGGCCCTTCTTGAGGCCGTCGCGATCGCCATGGATCAGCGCATGGTGCGCCCAGGTCACCGTGGTTCCCGACAGCAGCAGGATCAGCGTGTTGAGCAGCGGGTAGACGAAGGGGTCGAGCACCTCGACGCCCTGCGGCGGCCACACCCCGCCGATCGCCTCGATGTCGGGCGGCGCCAGCGCCGCGTTGAAATAGGCCCAGAACCACGCCACGAAGAACATCACTTCCGACGCGATGAACAGGATCATCCCGTAGCGGTGATGAAGCTGGACGACCGGGGTATGGTCGCCGGTGTTGGCCTCGCGAACGACGTCCATCCACCAGAACAGCATCGTGGCGAGCACGCCCGCGGTGCCGAGACCGAAGATCCAGGGGCCCCACGTCATTTCGTGCATCCAGCCGATGGCACCAGCCGCCATGACGAGCGCGGTGAAGGCGCCCATCAGCGGCCATGGGCTCGCCGGCAGGATATGATAGTCGTGGTTCTTGGCGCTGGCCATTTCAGCTCATCCCTGATTGGGCGCAGGTTTGGCCTGCGCTGTCTTGACCGCCTTCTGCCCCGACGCCTGCGGCGTGTCCACGGGGAAGAAGGTGTAGCTCAACGTGATCTCGTCGATGCGACGCGCGCTGGCGTCGTCGACGATCGCCGGGTCGACGAAATAGGTCACCGGCATGTCTACGGTCTGCCCGGGCTGCAGCGTCTGCTCGGTGAAGCAGAAGCAGGCGATCTTGGCGAAATAGCCGCCGGCGGTGTCGGGCGACACGTTGAAGGTCGCGGTCCCGGTGATCGGCTTGTCGCTGTTGTTGGTCACCCGGTAGAAGGCGAGGCGCCGTTCGCCGATGCGCACCGTCTCGTGCGTCTTGGCCGGCTCGAAGCTCCACGGCAGGCCCGGGGTGACGTTGGCGTCGAAGCGGACGCTGATCGTCTTCGCCAGCGGCCGCGCCGGCAGGTCGCTCTCCGCCGCCTGCATCGTCGTGCCGCCGAAGCCGGTGACCTGGCAGAATAACTGGTAGAGCGGCACGCTGGCATAGGCGAGGCCGATCATGCCGACCGCGACGCCTGCCGCGAGCAGCCCGGTGCGATGGGTGGCGCGCATCGTCGACATCAGGTCATCCGTGCAATGGTGATGAAATAGAACAGCGCTGCGAAGCCGATCAGCACCAGCCCGAGGACGAGGTTGCGGCTGCGCTGGCGCGCGCGGAACTGCTCCTCGGGGGTCATGCCAGCACCCAGCGATCGACGACCAGCGCGGCGAACAGCATGAACAGATAGAGGATCGAGAAGGCGAAGAGCCGCTTCTCGGGCCCCATCTGCGCCGGATCGGCGGCGCGGTTGCGGAAGACCGCCACCGCGAGCGCGAGGAAGATCGCGCCGAGTCCGCTGGCCGCGACGCCATAGACCGCGCCGGTGAGGCCCATCGCCCAGGGCGCGACGCTCGCCGCGACCAGCGGCAGCGTATAGAGCAACACCTGGCGGCGCGTCTCGCGGTTGCCGGCGGTCACCGGCAGCATCGGCACGCCCGCCTTGGCGTAGTCCGTGCGCACGAACAGCGCGAGCGCCCAGAAATGCGGCGGCGTCCACAGGAAGATGATGGCGAACAGCAGCACCGGCAGCGCGGTGACGTCGCCGGTCGCGGCCGCCCAACCGATCATCGGCGGGAAGGCGCCGGCCGCGCCGCCGATGACGATGTTCTGCGGCGTGCGCCGCTTCAGCCAGATCGTGTAGACGAAGACGTAGAACAGGATCGACGCCAGCAGCAGCACCGCGGCGACGGTGTTGACCGCGAGATACATCACCGCGACCGACCCGACCGCGAGCGTCACGCCGAAGGCGAGCGCCGAGCCGGGATCCATCCGCCCCGCCGGAAGCGGCCGCCCGGCGGTCCGCTTCATCGCGCTGTCGAGATCGATCTCATACCATTGGTTGAGCGCGCCAGCCGCGCCCGCCGCGACCGCGATGCAGAGAATCGCGGTGAAGGCGAGAACCGGATGGATCGAAGCCGGCGCCGCGAGCAGTCCGCACAGGCCGGTAAACACCACCAGCGAGACGACGCGCGGCTTCAGCAGCGCGAAATAGTCGCGCCAGTCCGCCGGCAACGCCGGGGCATCCGCCCCGGCGACGACCGGCGTATCGGCGGTTACGTCAACGCTCCGCATCATACCAACCTACTTGGCCGCGCCTACTTGATCGTCGGCAGCGTCTCGAACTGGTGGAACGGCGGCGGCGACGACAGCGTCCACTCGAGCGTGGTCGCACCCTCGCCCCAGTAATTGCCCTCGACGCGCTTGCCGGCGAACAGCGACCAGATCACGTTGACGAAGAAGAACAGCATGCCGACCGCCATGATCGCATAGCCCCACGACGCCATCTCGTTGTAGCCGGCATAGGCGTCCGGATAGTCGGGGATGCGCCGCGGCATGCCGTCCTGGCCGAGATAGTGCATCGGGAAGAACAGCACGTTCACGCCGACGAAGAAGATCCAGAAGTGCAGCTGGCCCAGGACTTCGTTGTAGGCGCGGCCCGACATCTTGCCGAACCAATAGTAGAAGCCGGCGAACAGCGCGAACACCGCGCCGAGCGACAGCACATAGTGGAAGTGCGCCACGACATAATAGGTGTCGTGCATGTAGGTATCGACGCCGGCGTTCGACAGGATGACGCCGGTGACGCCGCCGAGCGTGAACATGATGATGAAGCCGATCGCCCACAGCATCGGAGTCTTGAAGCTGATCGAGCCGCCCCACATCGTCGCGATCCACGAGAAGATCTTGATGCCGGTGGGCACCGCGATGACCATCGTCGCGGCGGTGAAGTACATCTTCGTGTTCACGTCGAGGCCCACCGTGTACATGTGGTGCGCCCAGACGATGAAGCCGATGAAGCCGATCGCGACCATCGCGTAGGCCATGCCGAGATAGCCGAACGCCGGCTTCTTGGAGAAGGTCGCGATGACCTGGCTGATGATGCCGAAGCCCGGCAGGATCATGATGTAGACTTCGGGGTGGCCGAAGAACCAGAACAGATGCTGGTAGAGGATCGGGTCGCCGCCGCCGCTGGGATCGAAGAAGGTCGTCCCGAAATTGCGGTCGGTGAGCAGCATGGTGATCGCGCCGGCGAGGACCGGGAGCGACAGCAGCAGCAGGAAGGCGGTGACCAGCACCGACCACACGAACAGCGGCATCTTGTGCAGGGTCATCCCCGGCGCGCGCATGTTGAAGATGGTGGTGATGAAGTTGATGGCGCCGAGGATCGACGACGCTCCCGCGAGGTGGAGCGACAGGATCGCCATGTCGACCGCCGGCCCGGGATGGCCGCTCGTCGACAGCGTCGGATAGACCGTCCAGCCGGTGCCGGCGCCGTTGAAGCCGGCCGGACCCTCGACGAACATCGAGCCGAGCAGCAGCAGGAACGCCGGGATGATCAGCCAGAAGCTGATGTTGTTCATCCGCGGGAACGCCATGTCGGGCGCGCCGATCATGATCGGCACGAACCAGTTGCCGAAGCCGCCGATCATCGCCGGCATCACCATGAAGAACACCATGATGAGGCCGTGCGCGGTGATGAAGCTGTTCCACAGATGGTAGGACGCATCGACGTTGCCGCCGACCCACGCCGGCAGCCACTGCATGCCCGGCTCAGCGAGCTCGAGGCGCATCACGCCCGAGATCGCGCCGCCGATGATGCCCGCGAAGATCGCGAAGATCAGGTAGAGCGTGCCGATGTCCTTGTGGTTGGTCGACAGGAACCAGCGCGCGAAGAAACCCGGCTTGTGGTCGTGATCATGGTCATGCGCGCCATGGGCGTCGTGACCTGCGGTGAATTCGGCGGTGTTGGCCATGGCTCTCTCGCTTATTCGGCAGCGGTCGGCGCCGCGGCGGGCGCGGCGTCGGCAGGCGTAGCAGGGGTGGCGGCAGGCAGCGCGGCGGGCGCCGCAGCCGGCGCAGCGGCAACGGTCATGACGAGCTTGCCGTCGGCGCCGCGCGAGAAGCGCGGACCCGGGGTTTCGCTGCCGTTCTCGGCTTCCTTCGCCGCGACCCAGGCGTTGAACTGCGCGGGCTCGACCACCTCGACGGCGATCGGCATGAAGCCGTGCTTGGTGCCGCAGAGCTCCGAGCACTGGCCGAAATAGACGCCCGGCCGGTCGACCTTGAACCAGGTCTCGTTGATGCGGCCGGGGACGGCATCCATCTTCACCCAGAAGGCGGGAACCGCCCAGCTGTGCAGCACGTCGACCGAGGTGACGAGCACCTTCACCACCGCGCCGGCCGGCACGATGATGCGATTGTCGGTGTCGAGCAGGCGCGGCGAGCCCTGCGCGGCACTCTCCTGATCGCTCAGCATCAGCGCGTCGAAGGTGAAGGCGCCATAGTCGGGATATTCATATTCCCAATACCATTGGTGGCCGATCGCCTTGATCGTCAGGTCGGGCTTGGGCGGATCATATTGGTCGGCCAGCAACCGGAACGACGGCACCGCGATCGCGACGAGGATCAGCACCGGAACGACGGTCCAGACGATCTCGATGAAGGTGTTGTGCGAGGTGCGCGACGCCACGGGGTGGCGCTTCGCGGCGAAGCGCCACATCGCATAGGCGAGCAGCGCGAACACCACGAGCGTCACGGCGGCCATCAGCCACAGCAGCACGGTGTTGAACCAGGTGCCATATTCGCCGATCGGCGTGTGCTGCGTCTGGATCCGCCAGCCGCCGTTGGGCTGGCCGACGTCGGGCGTGGGCGCGGCTCGCGCGAAACCATCGGGGTTGGCGGCCGCATCGAGCGCGGCGCTCGCGCTGCCCTGGCCATCGACGATGGCGGGAGCGGCGGGTGCGCCGGGAAGCTGCGGCAGCGGCGTCGTCGCCGCCTCGGTGGCGGCGCTTTCGGCGGAAACCACCGGTGCCACGCTCGGCGCGGTCGTGCCCTGATCGACAGCCTGGGCAAAGGCGAGGTTCGGCAGGACCGCCAGCGCCGCCGCGACTGCCCAGATCTTCGTGCGTCCCATTATACCCCTCGGGTCTTCGAAAGCCGGCCCGGTAGAGAGTCGGCGGAAAGCACGCGCCTTATAGCAGCGCGCCCCATCGTCACAAGCGTTCGGTTTGACGCAAGCGCACGTCGTCGTGCGGCGGGCTTCAGCACCGATTCATCCGGCTTTCAGGTCCCTGAACTGCGCCGGCTGCCGCGTCATCTGCGCCTGGATCGCCAGCTGCGAATCCTCGCCCGGCAACATCGCGGCGTTCCACAGCGCGACATATTCGAGCCCGTCGTCGAGCCCGCGGCCGCGACCATGGTTGAGAACCTGCTTCACGCCGGCGATCGCCAGCGGCGATTTCGAGGCGATCTCGCGCGCCATGGCCATTCCCGCCTCGAGCGCCGCCGCAGCATCGGCGTGCGCGGCATTGAGGAAGCCATAGCGCAGCGCCTCGTCGGCGGCGAAGCGCCGGCCGGTGTAGGCGAGCTCGCGCACCAGGCCCTGCGGCAGCAGGTAGGGGATGCGCTGCAGCGTGCCGACGTCGGCGACGATGCCGACGTTGATCTCCTGGATGGTGAAGAAGCAGTCGGCGGTGCCGATGCGAATGTCGCAGGCGGTGACAAGGTCGACACCGCCGCCGATGCAGCCGCCCTGCACCACCGCGATCACCGGCACGCGGCAGCGGTCGATGACGTTGAACGTTTCCTGCATGCGCTTGACCTTGCGGCGGAAATGCTCGCGGCTGCGCCCGACCTCGATCTCGCGGTTCGCCAGCCCGTCCTCGGCGGCCCATTTGAGATCGAGCCCGGCGGTGAAATGCTTGCCCGTCGAGGCGAGGACGACGGCGCGCACCGTGGCATCGGCGTCGATCGCGTCGAAGATCTCGATCATGTCGGTCCAGAAGGCGGCGTTCATCGTGTTGAGCGCCTGCGGACGGTTGAGCGTCACGCTTGCGACATGCTCCGCGACGTCGAGGCGCAGCGTTTCCAGTTCCATCGGACCCTCCCCTTGGCTATCGGTCAGGCATGACGCGCTTCACGGTCAACAACAACCCCGTAGAATATCAGCTTCCGGCCGACACGCCGCTGCTCTGGGCGCTGCGCGACGCGTCGAACCTGACGGGCACCAAATATGGTTGCGGCGTCGGGCTGTGCGGCGCCTGCACCGTCCATATCGACGGCGTGGCGCAGCGCTCGTGCCAGGTGCGGATCGGCGATATCGAGGGGACGTTCGTCACCACCATCGAGGGCCTGTCGGCGGATCGATCGCACCCGCTGCAGCAGGCGTGGATCGCCGAGAGCGTGCCGCAGTGCGGCTATTGCCAGCCGGGCATGATCATGGCGGCGGCGGCGTTCCTCAAGGAAACGCCCAATCCCAGCGACGAGGATGTGAAGACCGGCATTACGAACCTGTGCCGCTGCGGCACCTATCCCCGCATCAAGCGCGCGATCCTGCGCGCCGCCGAGGGGCTGCGGTCGGGCAGCGCCGACGCCATGGTCGCGCCGCCGGGAACGTCGCTGCGCCAGGCGGCGCGGCAGGTGCCGGCGCTGACCGACCCGGCGGACGAAACACGGTAGCCCCGCCGCACCCGCGCCGCGGGCGCGGCTGCGCAGCGAGTCAGCAAGCCTGGGCGAGGTCGGCCCGCACCTGCTCGCCGAGCTCGGTCAGACGACCGTCGACCCAGCCGCGCCGGCCCATGGCGATGACGCGCGCCGCGTCGAGCTTGCAGAGCGTATGGAGCTTCCACGACAGCCGCCACACGTCGGCCGGCTCCGCCGGCTGCATGGCGAGCAGCACGCGGCGCTGCTCGGGCGTCAAGGTTGCGGCGATATGCTCGGACATGAAGCGACCCCCCGGAACGAAACCCTCGCGCCGATTTCACGCCAGAAAGATTAAGGTCACATTAATGGGAGTTAACGATGGCGGCCGATCCGGCAGCGCTTCGATGAAGCGTTTCGGCGTTGCGCCGAACGCTCAGGAATCGGCGTCGGGCTGACCCTCGGGGCGCGCCTTGCGCACCGCCGGGAGCGCGTTGAGCCGCTTGTCGATGGCGACGAGATTCGGGAAATGCGTGAGGTCGGCGCGCACGCGGCGGGCATTGTACATCTGCGGCACCAGGCAGATGTCGGCGAGCGTTACCGTCTCGCCGAACAGATAGGGGCCCTTCGCGACCTCCGCGAGCTCCTCGAGCGCCGAGAAGCCGGTCTCGATCCAGTGACGCGCCCAGCCATCGATCTCCTCCTGCTCGCAGCCGAGCGGGTCCTTGAGATATTTGAGCACGCGCAGATTGTTGAGCGGGTGGATGTCGCAGGCGATCGCCAGCGCCGCCGCGCGCACCCGCGCCCGGCCGACCGCGTCGTCGGGCAGCAGCCGCGGCTCGGGATAGGTCTCGTCGAGATATTCGATGATCGCGAGGCTCTGGTTCAGCCCGGTGTCGCCATCGATCAGATAGGGCACCAGCCCCTGCGGGTTGAGCAGCTTGAAGCCGACGCCGCCCTGCGCGCCGCTGCGCAGGTCGATGCCCTTGTGATGATAGTCGAGCCCCTTGAGCGCCAGCGCGATGCGGACGCGATAGGCCGCCGACGAGCGCCAGTAGCCGTAGAGCGTGCGATCGCTCACTGGCCGCCGATCGCGCTCGGGTTGAGCGGCTGCACGACCTGGTCGATCGCGCCGAAGATGCTGTGACCTTTATCGTCGAGCATCTCGATGCGGATGCTGTCGCCGAAGCGCATGAACGGCGTCGCCGGCTGGCCGGCGTTGATCGTCTCGATCATGCGGATCTCGGCGATGCAGCTGTAGCCGAGGCCGCCATCGGCGACCGGCCGACCGGGGCCGTCACCTTCCTTGTTGGAGACGGTGCCCGAGCCGACGATGGCGCCGGCGCCGAGACGGCGCGTCTTCGTCACATGTTCGATGAGCCGGGCGAAACTGAAGGTCATGTCGACACCGGCGTCGGGCTTGCCGAAGGGCCGGCCGTTGAGCGTCGAGAGCAGCGGCCGCCGCAGCTTGCCCTCCGCCCAGGCGTCGCCAAGCTCGTCGGAGGTCACCGCCACCGGCGAGAAGGTGGTCGCCGGCTTCGACTGGTAGAAGCCGAAGCCCTTGCCGAGCTCGGCCGGAATCAGGTTGCGCAGCGAGACGTCGTTGACGAGCATCACCAGCTTGATGTGGCGGTGCGCGTCGGCCTCGGTCGTCCCCATCGGCACGTCGCCGGTGACGACCGCGACCTCGCCCTCGAAGTCGATGCCGTAGCTTTCGTCAGGAACGATGATCGGGTCGCGCGGCGGCGTGAAGTCGTCCGAGCCGCCCTGATAGACCAGCGGGTCGGTCCAGAAGCTCTCGGGCATCTCGGCGCCGCGCGCCTTCCTCACCAGCTCGACGTGATTGACGTAGGCCGAGCCATCGACCCAGTGATGCGCGCGCGGCAGCGGCGACAGCGCCTCGCGCTCGTGGAAGCGCATCATCGGGATCGCCTCGTGCTCGAGATCCTCGGCAAGCAGCCGCAGCTTCGGCTCGGCGGTGTGCCAGTCGTCGAGCGCGGCCTGCAGCGTGGGCGCGATGTGCGAGGCGTCGGCGCACCAGGCGAGGTTCCTCGACACGACGACGAGGCGCCCGTCGCGCGTGCCGTTCTTCACAGTCGCCAGCTTCATGCCGTCTCCATCAGTCGCGAATGATGCCAGCGGAGGTGATCCTCGACGAAGCTGGCGATGAAATAATAGCTGTGATCATAGCCGGGCTGCCGACGGAGCGTCAGCGGAATGTTGGCGGCGGCGCAGGCAGCCTCGAGCAGCTCGGGCTTGAGCTGCTCGGCGAGAAAGCCGTCGGCGTCGCCCTGGTCGACGAGAAGCTCCGGAAGCCGGGCGCCATCCTCGATCAGCGCGGTCGCGTCATACGCACGCCACGCCGCGCGGTTCGGCCCGAGATAACCGTCCAGCGCCTTCTCGCCCCACGGGCAGCGCATCGGCGAGGCGATCGGCGCGAAAGCGGAGACGCTGCGGTAGCGGCCGGGATTGCGCAGGCCGATGGTCAGCGCGCCATGGCCGCCCATCGAATGGCCGGTGATGCCCTGCCGCGCCATGTCGACGGGAAAGTTGGCGGCGATCAGCGCCGGCAGTTCGCGCTCGATATAGCTGCGCATCCGGTAATGCGCCGCCCAGGGCGCCTCGGTCGCATCGACATAGAAGCCGGCGCCCATGCCGAAATCATAGGCCGGATCGTCGGCAACGCCCTCGCCGCGCGGACTGGTATCGGGGGCGACGAGCACGAGGCCCAGCTTGGCGGCGATACGCTGCGCGCCCGCCTTGGCGGTGAAATTTTCTTCGGTGCAGGTCAGCCCGGCGAGAAACCACAGCAGCGGGAAAGGCCCCTCCCCCGCCGGCACGAACAGCGAAAAGCGCATCGGCGTGCCGGTTTCGGTCGAGTCGTGGCGGTAGAAGCCCTGCGTGCCGCCGAAGGACGCGTGCCGGGAAAGCGTTTCGAGAGTCATCCAAGCGTTCTAGGCAAAGCGCCAGCCCGGTGAAAGCCTATCTGAACACCACCGTCTTGGCGCCGTTGAGCAGGATGCGGCGTTCGGCCTGCCACTTCACCGCGCGCGCCAGCACCTGCGCCTCGATATCGCGGCCGATCCGGATCAGGTCGTCGATGCCGTCGCGGTGGTCGACGCGGTCGACCGCCTGCTCGATGATCGGTCCCTCGTCGAGGTCGCCGGTGACATAATGCGCGGTGGCGCCGATCAGCTTCACGCCGCGGGCGTGCGCCCGGTGATAGGGCTTCGCGCCCTTGAAGCTCGGCAGGAAGCTGTGGTGGATGTTGATGCAGCGCCCGGCGAGCCGCGCCGCGAGGTCGGGACCGAGCACCTGCATGTAGCGGGCGAGCGCCACGAGATCGGCGCCGCTGGCGTCGACGAGCTCGGCGACCTGCGCCTCCTGCGCCGCCCGCGTCTCGGCGGTGACGGGCAGATGGTGGTAGGGGACGCCGTGCCATTCGGTGAGCGCCCGCATGTCGGGATGGTTCGAGAACACCCCGACCACCTCGACCGGCAGCGCCCCGGTGCTCCAGCGGTGCAGCAGGTCGTTGAGGCAATGGGCATGTTTCGAGACCGCGATCAGCAGCCTGGCGCGCCGCGCCGAGTCGGCGAGCGTCCAGTCCATGCCGTGCCGCGACCCCACCGCTGCAAAGGCGGTGCGCAGCACCTCGAGCCTGAGCGGATCGGGGCCGCTGCTGACGAAGGCGACGCGCATGAAGAAGCGACCCGTCTCGAGGTCGGCATATTGCTGGCTGTCGACGATGAAGCCGCCCTGCTGCGCGAGGAAGCCGGCGACGTCGGCGACGATGCCGACGGCGTCGCGGCACGACAGCGTCAGGATGAAGGGCGGATCGCCGAGGCGAACGTCCGCCATCAGTAGACGATGACGCTGCGGATCGACTTGCCCTCGTGCATGAGGTCGAACGCGTCGTTGATGCGGTCGAGCGGCATGACATGGGTGATCATCGGGTCGATCTCGATCTTCCCGTCCATGTACCAGTCGACGATCTTGGGCACGTCGGTGCGGCCCCGCGCGCCGCCGAAGGCGGTGCCGCGCCAGTTGCGCCCGGTGACCAGCTGGAACGGCCGCGTCGCGATTTCCTTGCCGGCCTCGGCGACGCCGATGACGATGCTCGTCCCCCAGCCGCGGTGGCAGCATTCGAGCGCGGTGCGCATCACCTCGGTGTTGCCGGTGCAGTCGAAGCTGTAGTCGGCGCCGCCGTCGGTCAGCTCGACGATCTTCGCGACGATGTCCTCGCGCGACATGCCGCGGGTGTTGAGGAAATGCGTCATCCCGAAGCGACGCCCCCATTCCTCGCGGTCGGGGTTGATGTCGACGCCGATGATCCGGCTCGCGCCCGCGAGCCTGGCCCCCTGGATGACGTTCAGGCCGATGCCGCCGAGGCCGAAGACCACGATGTTCTCGCCGACCTGCACCTTGGCGGTGTTGACCACCGCGCCGACGCCCGTCGTCACGCCGCAGCCGATGTAGCAGCTCGACTGGAAGGGCGCGTCCTGGCGGATCTTCGCCACCGCGATCTCGGGGAGCACGATGTGGTTCGCGAAGGTCGAGCAGCCCATATAGTGGAAGATCGGCTGCCCCTTGTAGGAGAAGCGCGTCGTGCCGTCGGGCATCAGCCCCTTGCCCTGTGTGGCGCGGATCGCGGTGCAGAGGTTGGTCTTGCCGCTGAGGCACGACTTACACTGGCGGCATTCGGGCGTGTAGAGCGGGATGACATGGTCGCCAGGCGTCACCGAGGTGACGCCCGCGCCGACCTCGAGCACCACGCCGGCGCCCTCGTGCCCGAGGATCGACGGGAAGAGCCCCTCGCTGTCGAGTCCATCGAGCGTGTAGGCGTCGGTATGGCAGACCCCCGTCGCCTTGATCTCGACCAGCACCTCGCCGGCCTTGGGCCCCTCGAGGTCGACCTCGACGATCTCGAGGGGCTTCTTCGCCTCGAAGGCGACGGCAGCGCGGGTCTTCATCGGCGGACCTTCCAGCTTGGGCGATCGTCGCGCACGGCGATCGCCCGTTCGGCTGGCTGATTAGCCCTGCGCCTACCCGCCCGCAACCCGCGGATCAGAGACCGACGACGCCGCCGTCGTCCTTGGTGATGACGATCGTCGCCGAGCGCGGGCGCCCGGTTGCGTTCGCGGCGGCCTGGCTGGCCGGCCAGTTGCTGGGGAAGGTCGTCGGGAAGCCGGTGGTGGTCTCTTCGCCCGGATGCTGGATATTGACGAAGATGGTGCGGCCATCGGGGGTCGAATCGATGCCGGTGATCTCGGCTTCGACCGGGCCGACGAGGAAGCGCTTCATCTGGACGCCGGGCGCGCGGCCGACGAACGTGCCCTGCGTCCTCGAGGTGGTGCCATCGCTGATCGTGATCGACCGCGCGCCGCCGTCGCCGACGCTGCCGGGGATCGCCGCCAGCATCATGCAGTTGGTGACGTCGGTATAGGCGCCGTCGTCGGTCTGGATCCACAGCAGCGGCTTCTCCTGCCCCGACACCCCGGTCGGACGTGCGAACCACAGGCCGTCGGGTGACGAGAAGTCGTTGGTCGCGTCGAGCGCCGAGAGGTTGACGTTAGCGGCGTCGAGGTCGGCGCCGGCGCCGAAGGCATAGATGTCCCACATGAAGCTGGTCGCTTCCGGGTTGTCGCCGGCTTCGCGGAAGCGGATGATGTGGCCGTTGGGGTTGCCGCGCTGCGCGGCCGCCGCGGCGCCCTTGGGATCATTGTAGACGCGCGGGTTGGCGGCATCGGCATTGGCGAGCGTCCGGCCCGCGGCGTTGTTGTTGGTCAGCGTGAAATAGACCTCGCCGGTCCGGGGATTGACCGCGCCCCATTCGGGCCGGTCCATCTTCGTCGCCCCGAGCACGTCACCGGCGAGTCGCGCATTGATCAGCACGTCGGCCTGATCGGCGAAGGCGTAGGTGGTGTTGGCGGCGGTGAGCGGCCCGGTGCCGAAGGTCAGCGGCAGCCAGCTGCCCGCGCCCGTCGCATCGAAACGCGCGACGTAGAGCGTGCCGTCGTCGAGATATTTGTCGCCGATCGCCAGCCGGTTGGCGGCGTTGGCATCGGCAGCGTCCCACGGCGTCGCCGAGACGAACTTGTAGATATATTCGCCGCGCGAATCGTCGCCGAGATAATAGACCGGGCGGCGGCCGGCGACGAAATTGGCCGGCCAGGCGCCCTCGTGCGCGAAGCGGCCGAGCGCGGTGCGGGTGCGCGGCACCGAGGTCGCGTCATAGGGATCGATCTCGACCACCCAGCCGAAGTGGTTCGGTTCGTTGCGGAAGTCGCCGGTCCCGTCGGCGGGGGCGGCCGGGTTCACCGAGGCGTTCCAGCGGGCAAAGCTGGTGTTCGACGAATCGGCGGGCGTGACCGTCGACCAGCCGTAGCTGCCGCTCGCCCCCTGCGTCAGGCCATTGCGGTTGAGCGAGACCACCTGCCTGGCGGTGCGCGCCGCATTGTCGGTCGCCGAGCGCCGGAAATAGCCGGCGTAATTCTCCTCGCAGGTGAGGTAGGTACCCCAGGCGGTGAAACCGTTGGCGCAATTGTTGATCGTGCCGCGCTTCGACGTGCCGTCGGTCGAGAAGCGCGTGCGCATCTGCGCGTTGCCGCGCGCCGGCCCATTGATCGTCATCGTCGTCAGCGGCGTGATCCGCCGGTTGAGCGCGCCCGCCTGCACATAGCTCCAGGCGCCGTCGTTGGCCGCACGGGTCACCTCGACGACCGCGACGCCATGCGCCTCGATCTCCTTCAGCGCTTCCGCCTCGGGGCGAACCCCGCCCGTGGTGGTTGGACCGTTGGGGTGGAGGTAGCGCTGGCTGATATTTTCGTGGTTCATCACGAGCAGGCCGCGCGTGTTGCTGTTGGTGTCGCGCGCCGTGCCGGTCGCCGCCAGGCCGAAATAATAGAGGGCGTCGTGATGATCGCCCGCCCGCTGCGCGTAATTGGTGTCGCTGCCGTTGTTGGCGAAGGCGGGCACCCCGGCGGCGAGCGGGTCGCCGAGCGCATAGAGCACCGTCACGCTGTAGCCGGTCGGCACGGTGACGCGATCGGCGAGGCTCTTCGCCACCGCGGTGAAGCCGAGTTCGGCCGGCGCGACCGTCACCACCGAGTCGGCCGAGGCGGTCTTGTTCTTGCTGTCCATCGCGGTGAAGCGGAAGCCGAGCGGCGTCGAGGCGGCGACCGCCGGCGCGATGAAGCGGACCGTCGCCCCGGTGCCGATCAAGGTCACCGCGGGTCCCGAGATCTGCGCCCACGACGCGGTCGGCACGTCGCTGTCGTCCATCGCGCTGCCGGTCAGCGTCACCATGCGCCCGGCGGCGGTCGAGACATTGGCACCGGCCGTGACCGTCGGCGCCTCGTTGTCCGACCCGCAGGCGGCGAGCAGCGAGCCGCCGAAGATCGCGGTCGCCGCGGCCGACATGCCGCCGACCAGCGCCTGCCGGCGCGAATAGCGCTGCTCCACGATGTCGCCGATGTGCGCATTGCCGGAGAAGTTGCAGTCGTCGGCGTCGATGGCGTGCGTGGCGGCAATGTCGGTCATGTCGAGCGTCCCCTTCGCGATGGAAGCGGAACGGCTAGCCGGCGGACGCGACGGATTCGTGCCGATTGCGCTACCGTCGTGTGACGGCGACGAATTTAGTCGAAGGGGTTCTTGCGGCTGCGCAGATTGAGGCGGATCGGCACGCCGTCGAAGCCGACCTCGTCGCGCAGCGAATTGACGAGATAGCGGCGATAGCTTTCGGGCAGATCGTCGAGCCGGTTGCCGAAGATCACGAAGGTCGGCGGCCGCGTGTTGGCCTGGGTGATGTAGCGCAGCTTGATGCGCTTGCCGCCCGGCGCCGGCGGCGGGTTACGCTCGATCGCCATCTCGAACCAGCGGTTGAGCTGCGAGGTGCCGACGCGGCGGCTCCAGCCCTCGCGCGCCTCGAACGCCGCCTTGAGCATGACGTCGAGCCCCTTGCCGGTGAGGCCCGAGACCGCGAGCAGCGGCACGCCCTTGATCTGCGCCAGCCCCTCGTCGAGCGCCTTGCGCACGCCCTGGAACAGCTTCGACTGGTCCTCGGCGGCATCCCATTTGTTCAGGGCGACGATGAGCGCGCGGCCCTCCTTCAGCACCATGTCGGCGATGCGCAGGTCCTGCGCCTCGAGCCCGAGCTTGGCGTCGAGCAGCAGCACGACGACCTCGGCGAAGTCGATGGCGTGCTTGGTATCGGCGGCGGACAGCTTCTCGAGCTTTTCGACGACCTTGGCACGGCGGCGCAGGCCGGCGGTGTCGATCAGCCGGACGCGCCGGCCGTTCCACTGCCAGTCGATCGCGATCGAATCGCGGGTGATGCCGGCTTCGGGCCCGGTGACGAGCCGGTCCTCCTTCAGCAGCGTGTTGATCAGCGTCGACTTGCCGGCATTCGGGCGACCGACGATCGCCAGCTTGAGCGGCTCGGCGGCGAGGCGCGCATCGCGTTCCTCGTCGCTTTCTTCGGGAAGCTCGTCCTCGGGCGCCGGCATCAGCGGATCGAGGATCGGGCGCAGCGCATCGTACAGATCGGCGAGACCCTCGCCATGCTCGGCCGAGATCGGCACCGGGTCGCCGAGGCCCAGTTCGAAGCTTTCGAACAGCCCGCCGTCGCCCGCCTTGCCCTCCGCCTTGTTGGCGAGCAGCACGACGGTCATGTCCTGATGGCGCAGCCAGCGGGCGAAATGCCGGTCCTGCGGGGTGATGCCGGCGCGCGCGTCGATGACCATCAGCGCCACGTCGGCATCGGTCAGTGCCGCCTCGGTCTGCAGCCGCATGCGGCCCGACAGCGAGTCGGGCGCCTCTTCCTCGAGGCCGGCGGTATCGACGATGCGGAATTTCAGGTCGAACAGCGTGGCGTCGCCCTCGCGCCGGTCGCGCGTGACGCCGGGGGTGTCGTCGACCAGCGCGATGCGCTTGCCGACGAGGCGATTGAACAGCGTCGACTTGCCGACATTGGGGCGGCCGATGATGACGACGGTGGGAACGGGGGAATACATCGCGCGGCCTGTAGCACCCTATGGGCCATTCACAAATTCAGGCGCGCCGGGCGACAGGCGGCGGCGCAGCCTCTATGAGGCGGCGAACCGATGGAAGGCGCGACGTGAGCGACGAAGATTATGTCTATGACGAGGCCACCGGCGAGTGGGTACCCGCCAGTCAGCTGACGAAGCCGGCGGTCGTCGAGGTTCGCGACTCCGTCGGCAATCGGCTCGCCGACGGCGACAGCGTCACGCTGATCAAGGATTTGAAGGTCAAGGGCGCCGGACAGACGCTCAACCGCGGGACCGTCATCAAGTCGATCCGCCTCACCGGCGACGACCAGGAGATCGACTGTCGCTTCGACGGCATCAAAGGCCTCGTGCTGCGCGCCGAGTTCGTGAAGAAGCGATGACGGCGGCACCAACCGCCCGTCCGGTCGTTGCGCGGGGATGAAACTCAGCATCCGCACCCATCTCGACTATCAGTTCGAACAGCCGACCGACATCCTGCTGCAGATCGAAGCTGCCGCGATTCCCGAACAGGCGATCGAGGCCGCGCATATCGACCTGTCGCCCTGCGATCATTTCGCGCGGGTGGCGGCGCAGGACCTGATCGGCGAGCGCATCTGGCTGCGCGCGCAGGGGCGGCTGATCGTCGATTATACCTCGACGGTGTCGATCAACCGGCGGCTCGACGATTGCGGCGCGCTCGCCAAGGTGCCGCCGCACCAGCTTCCCGGCGAGACGGTCCAGTATCTGATGGCCTCGCGCTACTGCCCGTCGGACGAGTTCCAGACCTTCGTCGAGGCGGAGTTCGGCGGCCTTGACGGCGGCGCGCGCGTGACCGCCATCCGCGACTGGATCGAGAAGAGCTTCTCCTATGTACCCGGCGTCAGCAATTCGCAGACGACGGCGCTCGACACCTTCGTGCAGCGTCAGGGCATCTGCCGCGATTTCGCGCATGTGATGATCACGCTGGTGCGTGCCAGCGGCATCCCGGCGCGCATGGCGAGCGTCTACGCGCTCGGCGTCGAGCCGCAGGACTTCCACGCGGTCGCCGAGGTGTTCGTCGGCGGCGAATGGCATCTGATCGACCCGACCGGCATGGCGGAGGAAGCGGCGATGGCCAAGATCGGCGTCGGCCGCGACGCCGCCGACATCGCGTTCCTCACCGCCTATGGAACGGCGGTGATGAACGCGCAGTCGGTCGAGGTCAGCGCGGCGTAGCGCCTAGCGCTTGGCAGGCTTCGCGGGCTTGGCGTCGAGGTCGACCTCGAGCTCGCGCGGCCAGTAACGCAGCGCGGCACAGGCGTCGAGGAAGCCCGCCGCATCCGCCGCCGAGCCGAGCGGCAGGCAGGCGTCGTCGAGGTCGTCGGCGATTCCTGCCTTTTCGAACAGCGGCGCCGCCTCGCGGCCGATGCCGATGAACTTGCAGTGGGCAAAGGCATCGCTGACGAAGTCCTTCGCCGCGGCGTCGCCAGCGAGCAGCATCGCGCCGTCGGCCGACGGCAGCACCGCCACCGCATCGAAGAGCACCGACGGCCCGCCGTCGATCTTGTGCTTCGCGGCGACCGCGGTGCCGTCGGAAAGCGTTACGCCGGCGATCTTGGGCGCGATCACCTCGTAGAGCGCGCCCGCCTTGTCGACCGCCTTCAGCAGCGCGTTGAAGATCGACGCGTCGGCGCCATCGGTTGCCAGGATGCCGAGCTTGCGCCCCTTGAACCCCGGCGAGCCGCGCTTGATGATGCTGAGCGCGTCCGAGACCGCCAGATCGGTTCGGGTCGGCCGCGCCGCCACCGCCGCGTCGGGCATCTCCGTCATGCCGAGGCCATCGGCGACCGTTTCGGCGAGCGTCGCATCGATATTGCGCAGATGCGACACCATCCGCGCGCGGATGTCGGGCCGCTCGACCTTGCTCAACTCGAAGACCAACGCATCGCCGATATGCTTCTGCTCGATCGGCGCCTGGCTGATGAAGAACTGGCGCGCCTGGCTGTAGTGATCGGCAAAGCTTTCGGGACGCAGCCGCTGCTTGGGTTCCGCTTCGGTCGAGGCAAAGCTGCGGAAGCCGCGCACCGGGTCCTCGCGCGGGCCGCCGTCGACGGCGCCCCAGCTGTTGGGCTCATAGTTCACGCGGCCGCGCGGGTTGCGCATCGCCATGTGACCGTCCTGCTGGAAGTGCGCCATCGGGCATTTGGGGGCGTTGATCGGCAGGTGGGTGAAGTTGGGCCCGCCCAGCCGCTTCAGTTGGGTGTCGAGGTAGGAGAAGTTGCGCCCCTGGAGCAGCGGATCGTTGCTGAAGTCGATACCGGGCGGCACGTTGTGCGTGAGGAACGCCACCTGTTCGGTCTCGGCGAAGAAATTATCGACGACGCGGTCGAGCACCAGCCGGCCGACGACGCGCACCGGCAGAATCTCTTCGGGGATGAGCTTGGTCGGATCGAGCACGTCGAAGTCGAACCGGTCGGCAAAGTCCTGGTCGAACAGCTGCACGCCCAGTTCCCATTCGGGGAAGTCGCCGGCGTTGATCGCGTCCCACAGGTCGCGGCGGTGGAAATCGGGATCGGCGCCGTTGATCTTCACCGCCTCGTTCCACACCACCGACTGCAACCCGGCCTTGGGCTTCCAGTGGAACTTGACGAAGGTCGACTTGCCGTCGGCATCGAGCAGCCGGAAGGTATGGACGCCGAAGCCCTCCATCGTCCGATACGAGCGCGGGATGGCGCGATCGGACATGGTCCACATGATCATGTGCATGCTCTCGGGGGTCAGCGAGATGAAGTCCCAGAAATTGTCATGCGCCGAGGCCGCCTGCGGGAATTCGCGGTCGGGCTCGGGCTTTACCGAGTGCACGACGTCGGGGAACTTGATCGCGTCCTGGATGAAGAACACCGGGATGTTATTGCCGACAAGGTCCCAATTGCCCTCCTGCGTATAGAGTTTGACCGCGAAGCCGCGGACGTCGCGCGCCAGGTCGAACGAGCCCTTGTTGCCGGCGACGGTCGAGAAGCGGACGAAGGCGGGCACGCGCTCGCCGACGCGCTGCAGGACGTCGGCGCGGGTCACGTCAGACAGCGATTCGGTCAGCTCGAAGAAGCCGTGTGCGCCATAGCCGCGGGCGTGCACGACGCGCTCGGGGATGCGCTCATGATCGAAGTGGAAGATCTTCTCGCGGAAATGCGCGTCCTCGACGAGCAGCGGGCCGCGAGCGCCCTGGCGCAGCGAGTTCTGATCGTCAGCCACCGGAATCCCGTGCTGCGTGGTGAGCGTCGCGACATCGCCGCCGGCGACCTGGTGCGTCTCGCCGCCATTTCCCTGCGTCTCCGCATAGCGCGTCGACAGGTCGGCACCGGCGGCCGAGGGTGCCTTGCGCGGCGTTTCGCCGGCCTTCTTGGCGGGAGCGTCGATTTTCGAGGGCTTGTTCGCCATGCGGGGATCGTCCTTTGACTGCGGTGAAGCCAAACCGATCGCCGGCGCACGACGTGCGCCGGGTTTAACCGATTGTTCTGGAGGCCTTGCAGAAGAACGTCATGCGCCAGCCGACGTTCCGGACAAACGACGAAGCGGTCGAAATGGTCGGGAAGCGTACCGAGCGGGTTTAGCGCAGCGCGCTGAGCCGGCCCTCGTCGGTCAGCACGTAGAGCATGCCGTCGGCGACGATCGGCGGCAGGTAGATGACCCCGTCGATCTCGGTCGTTCCAAGCACCTCGCCGTTATAGGGCGACACCGACAGGATCTTGCCGTCGGTCCCGGTGAGGATCAGCCGATCGCCGGCCAGCACCGGGCCCGACCATTGGATCGGATCCTTCTTCTTCTCCTCGTTGCGCCACCGGGGCAGCTGGCTGACCCATTTCACCTTCCCCTCGCCGCGCGTCAGCCCGACGAGTTCGCCGTCGATGGTGACCGCAAAGATGAAGTCGCCCGCCACCCAGGGCGTCGACGTGCCGGCGAGGTTGCGCTCCCAGACGCGCTGGCCGGTCGCGATCTCGAGCGCGGCCATGCGGCCGCCGTGGCCGATCGCGAAGACGCGGCCGCGGTCGATGACCGGCGAGGCGTCGATGTCGGCCAGCGCGGCCAGCGCGGTGCTGCGGCCGGTCCGCGCCAGCGCATCCTGCCATACGACGCGGCCGTTCTCGACACGCAGCGCGTTGAGCTCGCCCGACGAGAAGCCGACGACGGCCGTCTCCTGCGCAACCGCGGGCGCGCCGGCGCCGAGCAGCCCGGTCTGCTCGACCGTTCCGCTGGCGTCCCACAGCGTCGAGCCGTCGGTGGTCGACAGCGCGAACATCTGGTTGTCCTGCGCGAGCACGTAGATGCGGCTTCCCTCGATCGACGGCGCACCGCGAAGCGGCATGCCGAGATCGACGCGCCACACCTGGGCGCCGGTCGCCGCATCGAAGGCGGCGGCGACGCCATAGCCCGAGGCCGCGTAAACGCGGCCGTCGGCGGCCGAAACGCCGCCGCCGAACGCAACATTGGTCTTCTCGCCGTCCTTGGCGAGGCGCGTCGACCAGCCGGGCGCGCCGGTCTTGGCGTCGAACGAGCGTACGGTCGCGGTGGTGTCGATCGTGAAGACGCGGCCGCCGGCGACCACCGGCGTCGCGTTGAGCCGGGCGCCCTTGCTGCTGCCTTGGCCGATCGACGCCGTCCAGACCCGCGCCAGCGTCGGCCCGAGCTGGAGATGCCCCATCGACTTGGCGGCATTGCCGCCCGGTTGCGACCACTGGTCGTTCGCCGTCGCCTCGGGCAGGGTGACGGTCAGTTCGGCGAGGTCGGGATCGGCCTCGACCTTGGCCTCATAGCTGAGCACCGGCAGCCGTTCGCCGAGCACCGGCGTCTTGGGCTTCTTGTCGCCGCCACCGAAGACGCCGCAGCCCGAAACGGCCAGCGACGCGGCGAGCAGAATCACGATCGAACGCTTCATCATTGGGCCTCGGTCGGCACCGCGGCCGGCGCGGCGCCGGCGGGGTCGGTCGGAAGGGGGCTGGCGCCGAGCATCGAGGCCATCTGCCCGGTGCGGGCGCGGATCGTTGCCGGAACGTTGGTATCCTTGGCGATCGCGGCGAAGATCGGCGCCGCCCGTTCGGGATTGCCGGCGCGCATATGCGCCACCGCCAGCATCTCGCCGGCGCTGCCGAACCACGGGCTGCCGGCCTTGGCCAGCGGCTGCAGCCGGGCGATCAGCGTCTCGTTGGGGAGCGTGTCGAACTGCAGCATCAGCTGGCGAATCGCCGCCAGTTCGCGGAACGGCTCGGCGATGCCGGTGTCGGCGGCAATCGCCCCGTACAGCGTCGCCGCCTCGGCGGTCTTGCCTTCGCGCACGGCGATCGCCGCCTGCGTCAGCCGCCCGACGGCTTCATAGCCCGGCTGGGGAGCGGTGGCGGCCTTCGCGACGATCGGGCCGGCGCGTTCGATATTGCTCGCCTCGAGCGCATCGGCCGCCTGCAGGAGTTCGGCGCCGAAGTCGCCGGCGATGCGCTTCTGCTCCTCGCGCCAGTAGAGCCAGCCGGCGAGGCCGAGGAGGAAAACGCCGAGCGCGATGAGCAGCCAGCGGCCGTAACGGGTCCAGAAATGCGCGACCTGGTCGCGGCGGAATTCCTCGTCGACCTCGCGGATGAAGGCTTCGCCGGGATCGGCTTCAGGCGGCAGTGCCAATTCGATTTCCCCCAAGGGCTGGAACGCGGCGGACCTTAGCGATGCCTCGCCCCCTGCGCAAAGTCTCTATTGCCGCGCCCCTGACGCGGCGATGAACCGCCGCGTCGGGCTATTCCTTGGGGATGTAGAGATTGTCGGGCCCCGGGAAAGAGCGATCGCGGACCGCCGCGGCATAGGCGCTGGCGGTCGCGTCGATGCGCGCGGCGAGGTCGTCGAAGCGCTTCACGAAGCGCGGTACGCGCTCGAACATGCCGAGCATGTCGTCGACGACCAGCACCTGGCCGTCGCAGGCCGGCGACGCGCCGATGCCGATCGTCGGGCAGGCGACCGCCTCGGTGATGGCGCGCGCCAGCGGCTCCATCACGCCTTCGATGACCAGCGCAAAGGCGCCCGCGTCGGCGACGGCGCGGGCATCGCCCAGGATCTTGTCATGTTCGGCCCGGCTCTTGCCGCGCGCGCCATAGCCGCCGAGCGCGTTGACCGCCTGCGGCGTCAGCCCGACATGGCCGACCACCGGGATGCCGCGGGCGGCGAGGAAGGCAATCGTTTCGGCCATGGCGACGCCGCCCTCGAGCTTGACCGCCGCCGCGCCGGTCTCCTTCATGATCCGCGCCGCGCTGTCGAACGCCTGCGCCGGCCCGGCCTCGTAGGAGCCGAACGGCATGTCGACGACGACGACCGAGCGGTAGGAGCCGCGCACCACCGCCGCCCCATGCGCGCACATCATGTCGAGCGTTACGCGGACGGTTGTGTCGAGCCCGTAGATCACCTGGCCGAGGCTGTCGCCGACCAGCAGCATGTCGCAATGCGGATCGAGCAGCTGCGCCATCCGCGCGGTATAGGCGGTGAGCATGACGATCGGCTCGCCGCCCTTGCGCCCGGCGATCGCCGGCACGGTCTGCCGGCGCACCGGTTCGGGAACCGGGTGGGCGCGCGAGGTTGCGGTGTCGAGCGTGAAGGTGGTGGACATGGCACGCGTCTCCTGACCGATGGCGCCCGATTGTCACGCCGGCGGGGCTGGTGCAAGCTCGGGCGCATGGCACGGGGGCGACCGATGGACCCATTGCACGACCATGACGACGCGGCGCTCGCCGACCAGGCGCGCTTCGCGACGACGCTCGACTATGACTTCATGAAGCAGGTCGCCACGCTGGCGCTGGCAGCGCTCGGCGGCGTCGTAACCTTTGCCGGATCGATCTTCGCCGACGTGCCGGACAAGGACGCGATGTGGCTGAGCGCCGGCCTGTTCGCCGCCGCCGCCATCGCCTCGTTCCAGGCGCAGGACAGCATCGTGCGTCGCGTGCGCCTCGGGCAGGTCGCCGACTGGCGGTACCGGGCCTGGCGGTCGGTTGCCGTCGGCGGGCTCGGTGTCGGCGCCGGCGTGCTGCTCGGCTTTTCCTATCGCGTGCTCAGCTGAGCCGTCGCGGCGCCGCGACGCTCAGACGATCCAGCCGCGCGCCCGCGCACGGCCGGCGAACCAGATCAGCCCCAGCGTGACCGCGAAGATGACGATCGGCAGCCCCGCCGCCTCGACGAAGGGCATCGCCGACAGAATGTCGGTCATCGCGAACACCGTGCCGAACTGCACCACCACCCCGACCAGCGACAGGATGAGGAACGGCTGCGCCCAGGCGCGCCGCAGCAGCAGCCCCACCGCGCCGGCGAAGCCGGACCACACCGCCACCGCATAGGCGGCCGGCACCCAGCCCGGCGACTGATTCCACACATCCTGCTGCGCCGGCGGCAGCGCGGCGAACTGCGCGGGCGTCATCGTCATGTGCATGACATACATCGAGCAGCCGACGGTTTCGAACAGCAGCGCCGCCGCCGCCGCGAACCAGTACCAGCCCGGAACTCGCACACCTGCCTTGGTCGCCATGATCCCCTCCCGATCGTTGCGCGTCCGCAATCTGCCCGGGTCCCCGGCGCTTGGCAATCAAGCGTCGAGCCGGGCCGCCCATTCGGCCGGCGCGAAGCCGACGAGCACCCCTCCCGGATACTCGACCACCGGCCGTTTGATCATCGACGGCTGCGCCAGCATGAGCGCGATCGCCTTCGCGGCGTCGAGACCGGCCTTGTCGGCATCGTCGAGCTTGCGGAAGGTCGTGCCCGACCGGTTGAGCAACTTCTCCCAGCCCGCGGCCGCCACCCAGCGCTCGAGCCGCGACCGGTCGATGCCGGCCGCCTTGTAGTCGTGAAACACATGGTCGCGACCGCGGCCGTCGAGCCAGGCGCGCGCCTTCTTCACCGTGTCGCAATTCTTGATGCCGTACAGCGTCAGCATGTCGTCTCCCTAGACCTGGTCGCGCCGGAAGCAGCCGGCGGCATGATCGTTGACCACCCCGACCGCCTGCATCCAGGCATAGACGATCGTCGGCCCGACGAACTTGAAGCCGCGCCGCTTCAGCTCCTTCGAGATCGTCTCGGACAGCGGCGTCGTCGCGACGAAGGCGCCGCCGTCGCCGACCAGCGGCTTGCCGCCGGTGAACGACCAGCAGAAGTCGGCGAAATCCTCGCCGCGTGCCGCCATGTCGAGGTAGATCTGGGCGCCCTTGATCGTCGCCTCGATCTTCGCGCGGGCGCGGACGATGCCGGGGTCGGCCATCAGCCGCTCGATATCGGCAGGTCCGAACGCCGCGACCTTCACGGGATCGAAGCCGGCGAAGGCGTTGCGGAAGGCGTCGCGCTTGCGAAGGATGATGATCCACGCCAGCCCGGCCTGGAAGCCCTCGAGCATCAGCATTTCCCACAGCAGGCGCGGGTCGCGCTGCGGCACGCCCCATTCGGCGTCATGATAGGCACGCATCAGCGGGTCGGACTGCGCCCAGCTGCAGCGCGGGAGGTCGGTCGTCGTCATGTACCCGCCTCTGCGAAGCCGCGAAGCAAATGTCAAAGCACGGCGGCGCCCCGCTCGCGCGAGACGCCGCCGGTGGTAAGAGTGTCGTCGTTCAGAAGTCGGTCGAGACGGAGACCGCGCGCCAGTCGGCGACGATCGCCGCGTCCGCGACATGCTTCGCCTCGATCGCCGCGACGGTGTCGCTGCCGAGCGGCAGGCGGACCGGCGGGTTGGGCGCCTCAACGAAGGCGATGAGCACGTCGGCGAGCTTCGCCGGGTCGCCGGGCTGGTTGTGGCTGACCTCGGCCGCGAAGCCGCGCACCTCGCCTGCCGTCGCGTCATAGTCGGCGATGCGCAGCGGGCTGACGGTCAGCGACGCCGCGTCGAGGAAATCGGTGCGGAAATAGCCCGGCTCGACGACGGTGACATGGATGCCGAGCGGCGCCAGTTCGGCATGCAGCGCCTCGCTCAGCCCCTCGACCGCGAACTTGGTCGAGCAGTAGACGCCAAAGCCCGCGCCGCTGCGATAGCCGCCGATCGAAGAGATGTTGAGGATGCGCCCCGAGCGAGCCTGGCGCATGTGCGGCAGCACGGCGCGGGTGACGGTCAGCAGCCCGAAGACGTTGGTGCGGTAGACCGCCTCGACCTCGGCGGCGCTGGCTTCCTCGACGGCGCCGAGCAGGCCGAAGCCGGCATTGTTGAGCAGGATGTCGATCTTGCCGAAGCGAGCGATCGCGGCCTCGGCAGCGGCGACGGCCTGGGCTTCGTCGGTGACGTCGAGCGTCACCGCGAGCAGCTTGGGGTGGTCGCCGAAGCGGTCGATGATGGCCTGCGGGTTGCGGGCGGTGGCGACGACGGCGTCGCCCTGCGCGAGCGCGCGTTCGGTGATGAGGGCGCCGAAGCCGCGCGACGCGCCGGTGATGAAACAGGTCTTCATGGTGGATCTCCTTGTCCGGGGCCGGCACAGCGCCGCTCCGTGGGAGACGTTTGAACCTGTTTCATTGGCGCGATTAGCGAGCTAATATTCGCAACACTGCTGAGCAGGAATCATTAATGCGCGCCACCGACCTTGCCGAGCTCGCCGCCTTTGATGCCGTCGCGCGGCATCGCAGCTTTCGCCGCGCGAGCGAAGAGCGCGGCGTCACGCCGTCGGCGATCAGCCATGCGGTGAGCAATCTCGAAGCACGGGTGGGCATCCGGCTGCTCAACCGCACCACGCGCAGCGTGTCGCTGACCGATGCCGGCGCAATGCTGCTGGCGCGGCTGTCGCCGGCCTTCGCCGACATCGGCTCGGCGCTCGACGCGCTCAATCAGTTCCGCGACACGCCCTTTGGCAAGGTGCGGATCAACGTGCCCGCGGCGATAGCTCCGCTGGTCATCGGCCCGGTCCTGGCCCCGCTGATCGCGCAGAATCCCAACCTCCAACTCGAGGTGGCGGCGACCGACCGCCTCGTCGATATCGTCGAGGAGGGATTCGATGCCGGCATCCGGCTCGGCGAGAATCTGCGCGACGGCATGACGGCGGTCAGGATCAAGCCGCGGCTGCGCTTTTCGGTATTCGGATCGCCGGCCTATTTCGCCAAGCGGACGGCGCCGAAGAGGCCCGCCGATCTTCGCGACCATGCCTGCATCCGCACCATCTTCCCGAGCGGTATCGCCTATCCCTGGTGGTTCAGCCGCAACGGCGAGGAGATCGAATTCGAGCCGACGGGGCCGCTGTCGCTCGACGATCAGTCGCTGATGATCGAGGCGGCGCTGTCGGGCATCGCGCTCGCCTATGTGCTCGAGGAGCGCGCGCGGCCGCATGTCGACAGCGGGCGGCTGATCGAATGCCTTGCGGACTGGTGCCCGCCCGAGGACTGGCTCTATCTCTACTACCCGACGCGCAAGCATCTCTCCGCAGGTCTGCGCGCCGTCATCGAGGCGCTGCGCGTCTAACCCGCCATCGATTCGTCCCAGCGGCGCTGCATCTCCGCCGGGGAAACCTCTTCCTGCCGGGTGGCGAGCGTCCAGCTGTGACCGAACGGATCGAGCAGCGTCCCGCAGCGGTCGCCGAAGAACTGGTCCTTGACCGGCCGCACCTCGGTGGCGCCCTGCGCGAGCGCGTGCGCGAAGACGGTGTCGACGTCGTCGACGTAGAGGTGGAACGTCACCGGCGAACCGCCGAGCGTGTCAGGCGAAACCGCGCCGAAGTCGGGATATTCGTCGGCGATCATCATCGTCGTGCCGCCCAGACGGAACTCGGCGTGACCCAGCCGGCCGTCCGACGGATCGACGAGCACGAACTGCTCCTCGGCGCCGAACGCCGCCTTGTAGAAGTCGAGCGCCTGCCGGGCGCCCTTCACGACGATATAGGGCAGGAGCTCGCTCGGCTTGCTCATCACAGGTTCCACTTGCCGCTTGCAATCGACATTACGTTACGTATAGTTTCATAATGCGTAAAGCGGAAAAATCGCCGGCCGTGCGATCGGTCGGACGCCCCCGGAGCGAGCAGGCGCGCCAGGCGATCCTGGCGGCGGCGCGCGAGATCATCGACGCGTCGGGGCCGGCGAGGCTGACCGTCGAGGCGGTCGCGCAGCGCGCCGGCGTCGGCAAGCCGACGATCTACCGCTACTGGCTCAACGCGCAGGAGCTGGCGATGTCGGCGCTGCTCGAGGCCGAGGCTGGCATGAGCGCCGACGGGCGTGGCGACCTGCAGGCGCTCGTCGAATCGATCGTCGAACGGCTCAATACCAAGCGCGGCCGCCAGATGGCGCTGATGCTCGCCGCCGCCGAACCCGACGGCGAATTGTTCAAGGCGTTCGCCAACCGGGTGATGCTCGAGGGCCGCCAGGCGGGGATCGCCATCATCGCGGCGGGGGTGGCGCGGGGCGACATCGAGGCGACGCTCGACCCCGGCCTCGCGATGGACCTGATTCTCGGCGCGATCTTCCTGCGGTTGCTGCTGCGGCACGCGCCGCTCGACGCGGCGAGCGGCAAGGCCGCGGTCGACATCGTGATCCCGCAACGGCGCTGACCGCCGGCGCCCTCCCCGCGGCGGCTACCGCGTCGGCAGCGCGGCGCCCGCCCCCCGCGACACCTCCGCCGTGACCGCAGCGATCGTCGCGCGCAGCCAGCGATGCGCCGGGTCGTGCCGATAGCGGACATGCCAGGCCATCTCGACCGGAAAGGTCCCGAGATCGGCCGGTGCCGGCAGGATCTTCAGCCGCGGATCTTGCGCCAGCCGACGGCAGATCAGGCTCGGCAGCGTCGCGATATGGTCGGTGACCGCGACCATCTCCGCCACCGCGAAGAAGTTGGTGACCGAGATGGCGACATCGCGCTTCAGGCTCTGCTGCGCCAACGCCTGGAACAGGCCGGCGCGAAGCCGCCCCGGGGGCATGACGTTGACATGCTTCATCGCCTCGAACTGCGCGCGCGAGATCCGGGCGCCGATCGCCGGATGATCCGCCCGCACCACGCAGGCGAGCCCGTCGTCCATGAGATGCTGCACGACCAGATTGTCGGGCGGGTCGACGATCCGCCCCAGCACCATCGCGGTGGTGCCGGAAACCACGCCGGTTTCGACCACGTCATTGCCATAGGGGGTGAGGCGCAGCCTGATGCCCGGCGCGACCACCGCGAGCCGCGCGACGATCGCCGGCACCAGCACGAACTCGACATAGCCGTTCGGCGCGATCGTCAGCAGGCGCTCGGCGCGGGCCGGGTCGAAATCCTGCTGACCGAGCACGGCATCGTCCAGCTTTGCCAGCGCATCGGCAATGCCGGGTGCAAGCTCGAGCGCGATCGGCGTCGGCTGGAGGCCATAGCGCTCGCGTACGAACAGCTGGTCCTGCAGCGTCTCGCGCAGGCGCCGCAGCGCGTTGGATAGCGCCGGCTGCGTCATGCCGAGCCGCTCGGCGGCGCGGGTGACGCTGCGCTCCTCGATCAGCGCGACGAAGATCGGCAGCAGGTTGAGATCGTAACGCACAAGTTATATTGTCATGAATATATCTTGAATTAAATATATAAATTTCTGCAATATCTATCAGCTCTCCATAACGGCGGTGCCCGGACGGACATCGGCGCGATGGAGGCTGCAATGACAAAGCGTAGCGTGACCGTGATCGGCTCGGCATCAACCGGCCGTCGACCGGTTGCCGGACGCGCGATCAGTCCGATCCCGGTCGGTTTGCCATCGACGCGTCCCATCGCGACGACCCGCCGTCGCCGGCCACCGGGAAACGCCGCATGACCGTTCCTATATCGCAACGATCGACGCGTTGGCCGAGCGCGTCGCCCGCGGGATCGTCCCATTCGCGTCGGCTGATCGCAGTTTCGCCATCTCAGCCCAGCATCGCAGGAGATCGACCATGAACAACGCAATCGAAGGCAAGGTCGTGCTGATCACCGGTGGCAGCACCGGCCTCGGCGCGGAAGCCGCGCGGCATCTCGCGTCGCGCGGCGCGCTCGTCGCCGTCGCCGCCCGTCGCAAGGACAAGCTCGACGACGTCGTCGCCCGGATCGTCGAGGCCGGCGGAACGGCGCGCGCCTATCAACTCGACGTGGCCGACAAGGCGCGGTTCAAGGCGGTGGTAGACGCCCTCATCGCCGACTTCGGCAGGCTCGACGTGCTCATCAACAATGCCGGCCTGATGCCGATCCGTCCGATGGTCGAGGTCAATACCGACGAGTGGGATGCGATGATCGACGTCAATCTGAAGGGCGTCCTCTACGGCATCGCCGCGGCGCTGCCGGTGTTCGTCGCGCAGGAGAGCGGCCACATCATCAACCTGAGCTCGGTCGCCGGAATCAAGGTGTTTGCGCCGGGCGGCACGGTCTATTCGGGGACCAAGTTCGCCGTCCGCGCCATCTCGGAAGGACTGCGCCAGGAAATCGGCGGGAAGATCCGCGTAACCTCGATCGAACCCGGGGCGATCGACAGCGACCTCAAGTTCACCACGACGGGGACCGCGCAATCGAACGTGCTCGATTTCTACAAGGTCGCCATTCCCGCGAGCTCGGTCGCCCGCGCCATCGCCTTCGCGATCGAGCAGCCGGCCGATGTCGACATCAACGAGATCGTGCTGCGCCCGACGGCGCAGGAATTCTAGCACCCGACGTTTGAAAGGACCGACGATGGCCCTCAAGGATATTCTGCCCGGCAAGCTCGGCTTCGGCGCCGCGCCGCTCGGCAACATGTTTCGCGACATCCCCGAAGCGGAGGCGCTCGCAACCGTCGAGGCGGCCTGGGACCATGGCATCCGCTATTTCGACAATGCGCCCTTCTACGGCGCGGGTCTCGCCGAGATCAGGATGGGCGAGGCGCTCGCCGGCAAGCCGCGCGACGCCTATGTCATCAGCACCAAGGTCGGTCGCATCATCCTCGACGAGATCGAGGATGTGGACGCGCGCGACCTCGGCGACAAGCGCGACGTCTTCAAGCATGGCCGCCCCAACAAGATCGTCAACGACTATTCCGAAGCGGCGACGCTGCGCTCGATCGAGGACAGTCTGAAGCGGCTCGGCACCGACCATATCGAGATCGCCTGGGTCCATGACGTCGCGCAGGATTTCTACGGCGACGAGTGGCTGGCGATGTTCGAAAGCGCCCGCACGGGGGCCTTCCGGGCGCTCGACCGGCTCCGCGACGAGGGCGTGATCGGGGCCTGGGGCCTCGGCGTCAACCGGGTCGAGCCGATCGAGCTGCTGCTCGAGCTCGAGGAGCCGCGTCCCGACGGCTTCCTGCTCGCCGGCCGCTATACGCTGCTCGACCATGACCGCGCGCTGCAGCGCGTGATGCCGATGGTCGCCGAGCGCGGCCTGGGGATCGTGGTCGGCGGACCCTATAGCTCGGGCGCGCTCGTCGGCGGGCCCAACTTCGAATATGCGCCGATCACGCCGGCGATGCGCGACCGCATCGCCAGCATCCGCGCCCTCGCCGACCGCTACGGCATCAGCATGAAGGCCGCCGGCCTGCAGTTCGCGCTCGCCAATCCGGCGGTCGCCGCGGTCATCCCCGGCGCCAGCCGCCCGAGCCGGATCGCCGAGGACAGCGCCGCGCTCGACGAGAACATCCCCGGCGAATTCTGGAGCGAGCTGCGCCAGCGCGGCTTCGTCAACCCGCTGGCACCGCTGCCGGGAGAGAGATAGACGCGCGGGCAGGTCGGACGGGGCTCGTCGGTAGCGCGGAACGGACGAGCCGCGCGGCCCGTCCGAACGTGAGCCGACTGTCGAAACGGCGGCGTCCGGGCGTGCATGGCCGCAGCAGCGTGGCGGAAGGCGGATGAGCCTGAGCCGCGGAAGCGCGACGGCGGCCGCGCCCGGCGATTACCGTCCGCTCATTCCCACTCGATCGTGCCGGGCGGCTTCGAGGTATAGTCGTAGACGACGCGGTTGATGCCGCGCACCTCGTTGACGATGCGCGTCGCCACGCCCGACAGGAAGCTCGATTCGAACGGATAGACGTCGGCGGTCATGCCGTCGACGCTGGTGACGGCGCGCAGGCCGCAGACGAACTCGTAGGTGCGATGGTCGCCCATCACGCCGACGGTGCGCACCGGCAGCAGCACCGCGAATGCCTGCCAGATCGCGTCGTAGAGCCCCGCCTTGCGGATCTCCTCGAGGTAGATCTTGTCGGCCTTGCGCAGGATGTCGCACTTTTCCTGGCTGACCTCGCCGGGGATGCGGATGGCAAGGCCGGGTCCCGGGAACGGATGGCGCGCGACGAAGCCTTCGGGCAGTCCGAGCTCGCGCCCCAACACGCGAACCTCGTCCTTGAAAAGTTCGCGCAAGGGTTCGACGAGCTGCATGTTCATGCGCTCGGGCAGGCCGCCGACATTGTGATGGCTCTTGATGGTCACCGACGGCCCGCCGGTGAAGCTGACGCTCTCGATGACGTCGGGGTAGAGCGTGCCCTGCGCCAGGAAATCGGCGCCGCCGATCTTCTTCGCCTCGGCCTCGAACACGTCGATGAAGGTCTTGCCGATGAACTTGCGCTTGGCCTCGGGGTCGCTGACCCCGGCGAGGCCGCCGAGGAACAGCTCGCTCGCCTCCACATGGACGAGCGGGATGTTGTAGCTGTTGCGGAACAGGCTGACGACCTCGTCGGCCTCGCCCGAGCGCATCAGCCCGTGGTCGACGAACACGCAGGTCAGCTGCTCGCCGATCGCCTCGTGGATCAACACCGCCGCGACCGCCGAATCGACGCCGCCCGACAGGCCGCAGATCACCCGCCCCGTGCCGACCTGCTGGCGGATCTCGGCGATCTTGGCGGCGCGGAAGCCCGCCATCGACCATTTGCCCTCGCAGGCGGCGACGTGGCGGACGAAGTTGGCGATCAGCTTGGCGCCGTCGGGGGTATGCGCGACTTCGGCATGAAACTGGATGCCGTAGAGCCGCTTCTCCTCGTTGGCGATGGCGGCGAAGGGTGCGCCTTCCGAGCGCGCGATGACGTGAAAGCCGTCGGGGATGGCGTCGACGCGGTCGCCGTGGCTCATCCACACCTGGTGGCGCTCGCCGGGCGCCCACAGCCCGTCGAACAGCGCCGAGGGCGAGACGATCTCGATGAAGGCGCGGCCGAACTCGCGGTGGTCGGACGGGGTGACGTTGCCGCCGAGCTGCGCACACATCGTCTGCTCGCCGTAGCAGATGCCGAGGACGGGCACGCCGGCGTCGAACACCGCCTGCGGCGCGCGCGGCGAGAAATCCTCGCTGACCGACGCCGGGCCGCCCGACAGGATGATCGCCTTGGGATCGAGCCGCTTCAGCGCGGCCTCGCCGTCGCTGAACGGCGCGATCTCGCAATAGACGCCGGCCTCGCGGACCCGGCGGGCGATGAGCTGCGTCACCTGGCTGCCGAAGTCGAGGATCAGGATCGATTCCTGGGGGACGACGGACACCGGCGGCTCCTGCGCTGTAATTGGGATGCGCGCGGTCCTACGGGGCGGGACGCGAGGAGTCTAGGGCGGCGGCGTCAGTTGCGCGCCGCATAGTCGAAATCGCCGGTAAGGCGGAACGCGGTCACGCGCCCGTCGCGCGCGGTGCAGCTGAAGCCGGCGCTGTCATATTCGCGCGGGTCGCCGTCCCAGCCGGTGTCGCGCGCCACCTCGACCTCGCCCTCGACGCGATAGTCGTCACCGTCGCGCTCGACGTCGATGTCGCGCACGCGCGGGTCGCGACCGTAGCGCAAGGCCTCGCGCTCGGCGCTGCGGCTGCACTGGTCGATGGCGCGCGCGCGATCGTCGGAGCGATCGACGCTGTCGCCGCGCGTGCGGCGGTCGCGGTCCCAATCGCCGACCTCGTCCTTCAGGACGTTGGCGATGACCGCGACGACGCCGGCCAGTACGGCGGCGCCGACGAGCAGCTCCTCGAAATCGTCACCAAAACGCGCCGCATGCGCCGGCGTCGGCGCCGCGACGCCGACGAGCAGCGCGCCGGCAACGACGGCGCCGAGTCCCCGTTGCAAAAATCGACGCATGCCGGCTCTCCCGTTCAAGCGGCCGACGATGCGCGCGACGACTTGTATCGCCGATGAATGAACGGCCGCGCCACCGGGACGGGAGTGGCGCGGCCGCTCGCGGGGGCCGGGGGGCGAAAGGCGACCCTAGCGCTTGAGCAGCGCGAGCTGCTGCTCGCCGTCGATGCCGAGCGCCGAGAAGGCGGCCTCGAACTTCTTGTTGGCGGCGCGGTCGTTGCCGGCCTCGCAGAGCTTCTCGCCGACCGCGGCGTAGCGGAGCGCCTGCTTGGCGGCGCTGGCGTCGGCGGTCGCGGCGACCTGGCGCACCTGCGTCGGAACGGCGGCACATTTCTCGGCGGCGACGGCGGGGGTCGCGGTGGCGAAGAGAATGGTGGCGGAGACCAGGAAGGCGGCGGGAGCGGTGAAGAGCGTGCGGTTCATGTCGAGTTCCTTTGACCTGAGTGACACTCGATTTCTACGCCGCCTTCTTAGCCACGATAATCTGGTATAATGTGGAAAGGCTATGAAGCAGGATTACATAATCCCGCGAGGGCAGCTCGACGGCGTCGACGCTTTCCTGCGCGTCGCCGAACGCAAGAGCTTCAGCGCCGCCGCCGCCGACCTCGGCGTGTCGCCATCGGCGATCAGCCAGACGGTGCGCGCGCTCGAGGCGCGCGTCGGCGCCGCGCTGCTGACGCGAACCACACGCAGCGTCGGGCTGACGCAGGCGGGGCAATATTTTCTCGAGCGCGCGCGGCCCGCCTTCGCCGACCTCAACGCCGCTTACGAGGCGGCGCGAAGCCTCGGCGACAAGCCGGCCGGCCTGTTGCGGATCAACCTCCCGCGCGTGGTGATCTCGCACATGGTCGAGCCGGTGCTCGCCGGATTTCTGCGCGCCTACCCCGACGTCGAGGTCGAAATCTGCGCCGAGGACAGCTTCGTCGACCTCGCCGCGACCGGCTTCGACGCCGGCATCCGGCTCGGCGAATTCCTCGAGGCCGACATGGTGGCCGTCCGGCTCAGCCCGCCCTTTCGCTTCGTGGTCATCGGGTCGCCCGACTTCTTCGAACGCCACGGCCGCCCGCAACGGCCGGCCGACCTCCGCCGCGTGCCCTGCGTGCGCTTCCGGCAGAGCCGCGGATCGATCCCCAACTGGCAGTTCGTCGACGGCAACCGCCCGGTCGAGGTGTCGGTCAGCGGCCCGATCATCCTCAACGACCTCGGCGCCGCGGTATCGGTCGCGACGCGGGGCATCGCGCTCGCCCATGTCGCCGAGCCGCTCGTCGAGGCGCAGCTGGCGAGCGGCGCGATCGAAACGGTGCTCGATGCCTATGCGCCGAGTTCGCCCGGCATGTATCTCTATTATCCGAGCCGCTCGCAGATACTGCCGAAGCTGCGCGCCTTCATCGACTATATGCGCGCCAACCGGCCGATCGAGGTGAACGGCGAGCGAAGCGCCTAAACCGCGCCGCCGCCCACCAAGGCCTATCGCCATCGACGGGCTGCCATCGACGCGTCGCGCCCGCTATGAAGCGGGCATGACCTCGTTCAGCTTCAACTATGGGCCGCGGCTGCGCTCGGCGCCGGGCGCCGCCGGCGACATCGCCGGCCTCCTCGTCGCCGACGATCTGCTGTTCGTGACCGACGGCGGCGTCCGCGGGCTCGGCCTGTGCGAGCCCGCGCTCGCCGGGCTTGCAGCGGCCGGGCGACGCGTGACGATATTCGACTCGGTCGAGGCCGACCCCTCGGCGGCGACCGTGCTGGCCTGCGTCGAGGCGGGCCGCGCCGCGGGCGCCGGCGGGGTGATCGGCTTCGGCGGCGGCTCGCCGATGGATGTCGCCAAGGTCGCCGCCTATCTGCTGGGCAGCGGCGACGACCTCGATTCGATCTATGGCGTCGAGCAGGCCACGGGCCGCGGGCTGCCGCTGGTGCTGGTGCCGACCACCGCCGGCACGGGGTCCGAGGCGACGCCGATCTCGGTGATCACCGTCGGCGCCACCGAGAAGAAGGGCGTGAATTCGGCGGCACTCTATGCCGAATGGGCGCTGCTCGACCCGACGCTGACCTACGGCCTGCCGCCGCACGTCACCGCCGCGACAGGAGTCGACGCCATGGTGCATGCGATCGAGGCCTTTACCTCGGCGCGGCTGAAGAACCCGATCTCCGACGCGCTCGCCAAGGAGGCGTTGCGGCTGCTGGCGGCGAACATCCGCACCGCGGTCAGCGACGGCGCCGATACCGGGGCGCGGGGGGCGATGCTGCTCGGCGCCTATCTGGCGGGCGTCGCTTTCGCCAATGCGCCGGTCGCCGGCGTGCATGCGCTCGCCTATCCCCTGGGCGGGCACTTCCACGTTCCGCACGGCCTGTCGAACGCGCTGATGCTGCCGCATGTTCTCGGCCACAACATGGGCGCGGCGCTCGACCTCTATGCCGAGCTGGCGCCGATCGTCGACCCGCGGCTGGCGAGCCTCGGGCGGCAGGGCCAGGCGCAGGGCCTCGTCGAAGCGCTGTCGGCGATCGCCGCCGATTGCGGGCTCCCCGCCCGGCTGCGCGCCGTCGGCGTGACGGCCGGCGACCTCGACCTGCTGGCAGCGGAGGCGATGAAGCAGCAGCGGCTGATCATCAACAACCCCTGCCCGATCGAGCAGCATCATGCGCGGGCGCTCTACGAGGCGGCGCTTTGAGCCGCGCGCCGCTGCGCGCGCGCGATTGCTATCGCGCGTTCCGCCCGATCCCGACGCGCTGGGCGGACAACGACGTCTACGGCCACGTCAACAACATCATCTACTATTCATGGTTCGACACGGCGGTGAACGCGCACCTCATCGAACAGGGCGCGCTCGACATTCATCGCGGCGAGGTCATCGGCCTCGTCGTCGAGACCGGCTGCCGCTACGCGCGGTCGCTCGCCTTCCCCGAGGTCGTCGAGGCGGGCCTGCGCGTCGCGCACCTCGGCACGTCGAGCGTGCGCTACGAGATCGGCCTGTTCGCCGGCGGCGACGCCGCGGCGGCGGCCGAGGGCTTCTTCATTCACGTCTATGTCGACCGCGCGACGCGCCGGCCGACGGCGCTGCCGGCCCGCCTGCGCGCCGTGCTGGAGGCGCTGCGCTAGCGCGCCGGCGCGAGCCGCCGGTAGGCGGCGACCGACGCGCCGATGATGATCACGCCCACCGCGGTGCCCGCGAGCGTCGCCAGCGTCACCGTCAGCAGCTTGCCGAGCACCGACCCGGTTCCGAGCAGCAGCCCGAGCAGGCCGCCGGCGACGATGGTCACCAGCAGCGTGAGGAAGGTGATCGCGAATAGCGCCGACACCATGAAGCCGACCAGCGTCCACGGCTGCGCGGCGGTCATCCGCCACGAGCGCCGGATCGCATCGCGGGCCGATCCGGTTTCGGCGAGCAGCACGGGGAACAGCACGAACAGCCGCGCCCCGACATAGGCGAAGGCCGCGATGACCGGCAGGAACAGCAGTACGAAGGTCTGCGCCGCGGCCTGCGGGTCGCCGACGCGGTCGGCACCGATGACCATCACCGCCACGATGCCGAGCAGGAAGATCAGCGGCAGCGCCGCCAGCCCGAGCAGTAGCACGACGAGCAGCAGCTTGGGCAGCAACCGGAGCGAGCGGCGTAGCGCGTCGGCGACGTCGTAGGGGCCGCCCTGGCCGCCGAGCATGATCGCGGCGATCGCCGCCTGCCCGATGAACGCGCAGGCCACGACGGCGAACGAGATCGCGATGTCGCCGAGGCCGATGTCCGCCTGCGTGGCGGGCGGTGCCGCGATCGCCTCGCGCACCACCTGCGGCAGGAACATGAAGGCCGCGGCGATCGGCGCCGCGGTGGCGGCGTGACGCTCCACAAGCTGGCGACCCTCGCGCCAGAGCTCTGCAATGGTGATCGCCATCCTGGTCCCCTACGACGTCCGCCCGCCAGCCTTAGCTTGGCGCCGGCGGGCCGGGCAAGGCGAAGCCGGGACGGGCTGTCGGTCAATTTTACACAGCGCCCGGGCCGATGCGACGGCTTCGGTGTTAAACCACTGATTCGACGTGCTATCATGACCTTGGCACGCGCGTTGCGAAGGTCGGGGTACCCATTTCCCAAGTTCGTCACGCAGAAGGGCCCGGATCACTCCGGGCCCTTCTCGCGTCGTGTCGCCGCCGATCGATCAGCCGGCGCGCGCGATACCCTTCTCGTCGAGCATCGCCTGGAGCTCGCCCGCTTCGAACATCTCCATCATGATGTCCGAGCCGCCGACGAATTCGCCCTTGATGTAGAGCTGCGGCACCGTCGGCCAGTTCGAATAGCTCTTGATGCCGTCGCGCAGCTCGGGATCCTGGAGCACGTCGGCGCTGGCATATTCGACGTTGAGATGATCGAGGATCGCCACGGCGCGGCTCGAGAAGCCGCACTGCGGGAACAGTGGCGTGCCCTTCATGAACAGCACCACGTCATTGGCTTCGACCGACTCGCGGATCCGTTGTTCGACCGACATCGCTTCTACTCCTGTGGGACGCTGGTGCTCAGCGCCAGTGCATGCAGTTCCCCGCCCATCCGGCCGCCGAGCGCATCATAGACGAGCTGGTGCTGGCGGACGCGCGGCAGCCCGCGGAAGCTCGCCGACACCACGCGGGCGGAATAATGGTCGCCGTCGCCGGCCAGATCGGTAATCTCGACGAGCGCGTCGGGCAGCGCCGCCCGGATCATCGCCACGATCTCCGACGCCGCCATCGCCATGGCTAGAGCGCTTCCATCATCTGGCGCCGCGCCTCGACCATGGTGTCTTCCATGGCGCGGCGGACCTGATGCTCGCTGACGTCGACGCCGCGACCGGCGAGATCGCCATAGATCTTGCGATACACGTCCTCGTCGCCGGCTTCCTCGAAATCGGCCTGGACGACCGACTTGGCATAGGCATCGGCTTCCTCGGCGGTGAGCTTCAGCTGCTCGGCGGCCCACAGCCCCAGCAGCTTGTTGCGCCGGGCCGTAACGCGAAACTGGAAATCCGCGTCGCGCGCGAACTTTTCCTCGAACGCCTTCTCGCGATTGTCGAACGTGGTCATGCGGCCTCCTGATTACGGTTGCGTAGATAGACAGCGTCGCACGTTTCAACAACCGCCGATCGCCGCCGATCGCGCTTGCCGCGCCGCGATGGTTGCGCCAACCTTCGGCGGCGAGCAGGGGGGCCGCTATGAGCGACGACGTCGAGGCACTGGGCGGGCTGGTCACCGGATCGCTCATCGCGCGCGAGATCGACCGCAGCCGCGGCGCGGCCGGCGAGGCGCATGGCGCTTGCCTCAATTGCGGGGCCGCGCTGCACGGACGCTTCTGCCAAAACTGCGGCCAGCCCGGCCACGTCCATCGCACGCTCGGCCATGTGTTCGAGGAATTCCTCCACGGCGTCCTGCACTTCGACACCAAGGCGTGGCGGACCTTGCCGCTGCTGCTCTTCAAGCCCGGCAAGCTGACGCGCGACTATGTCTACGGCAAGCGCGCGCGCTACATCGCGCCGTTCGCGATCTTCCTGTTCACCATCTTCGTGATGTTCTTCACCTTTGGCTTCATGGGCATGCCCGACCTGGGGGGCGACGCCTTCCGGGCCGACACCAAGGCGGAGGAGATCGCCGAGGCGCGGGCGGACCTTGCGAAGGCGGAGCGTGACCTCGCCGAACAGGAGCGGGCGCTCGCGTCGGCCCGCAACGATCCGTCGAGCGAGCCGGGCGACATCGGCGGCCTCGAGGGCGAGCTCGCCGCCTCGCGGGTCGCGGTCGAGGTGGCCCGCGGGGCGCTCGAGGTCGCCGAGGCGAGGCCCGACGACGATCCCGCCGATCCCGACGTCCGCCAGTCCGACGGAACCTGGCAGGACAATATCCGCTACGCGGTCGAAAGCGGCCAGCTCAACATCAACATCGGCACGCCCACGCTCAACGAACGGGCGCGCAAGGCGCTGCTCAACCCCGATCTCACGCTCTACAAGATGCAGCAGAAGGCCTATAAGCTGAGCTTCCTGCTGGTGCCGCTGTCGCTGCCCTTCCTGTGGCTGCTCTTCCCGTTCCGGCGCAGCATCACGCTCTACGACCATACGGTGTTCGCGCTCTATTCGCTGTCGTTCATGTCGCTGTTGTTCGTGACGATGGCGCTGCTGTACCGATTTGGCGGCACCGTCGGAGTCCAGGCGGCGCAGCTGCTGCTCCTCGTGCCGCCGATCCACATGTATCTGCAGCTGAAGGGCGCCTATGCGCTCGGCTGGGCCAGCGCCTTATGGCGGACCTTCTGGCTCGTCACCTTCTCGCAGATCGTGGTGGCGCTCTATCTCTGCATCATCATCGTCCTGGGGGTCGTCGACTAGCCGCGCGATCGCGCGGCCCCGAACCCGCTTGGAATGCGCGGGGCGACGCGCTATGTAGGCGTCACGTCTTTCTCGCCCCGGCCACGTGGCTCTGCCATGTTCCGGGGCGCTCTATTTCCGGGCTCCCGACTGCGGCAGCCCCTCGGCCACGGAGGCTCGTTTATCCATGTCCCGCCGCCGCCAGATCTACGAAGGCAAGGCCAAGATCCTCTATGAGGGTCCCGAGCCCGGCACGATCATCCAGTATTTCAAGGACGATGCGACCGCGTTCAACGCCCAGAAGAAGGGCACGATCAGCGGCAAGGGCGTGCTCAACAACCGCATCTCCGAGCATCTGTTCACGCTGCTCGGCCATATCGGCGTGCCGACTCACTTCATCCGCCGGCTGAACATGCGCGAGCAGCTGGTCCGCCAGGTCGAGATCATCCCGATCGAGGTGGTGGTGAGGAACGTCGTCGCCGGCAGCCTCGCCAAGCGCCTCGGCATCGAGGAGGGCACCGCCCTCCCCCGCACGATCATCGAATATTATCTGAAGGACGATGCGCTCGGCGACCCGATGGTCACCGACGAGCATATCGCCGCCTTCGGCTGGGCGAGCCAGGAGGAGATGCACGACATCGCCGACCTGGCGATCCGCATCAACGATTTCCTGTGCGGCCTGTTCGCCGGGATCGGCATCCGGCTGATCGACTTCAAGCTCGAGTTCGGCCGCTTGTGGGACGGCGACTTCAGCCGCGTCATCCTCGCCGACGAGATCAGCCCCGACGGCTGCCGGCTGTGGGACATGGTGAGCAACGAGAAGCTCGACAAGGACCGCTTCCGGCAGGACCTCGGCGGCGAGGTCGAGGCCTATCAGGAGGTGGCGCGCCGGCTCGGCCTGCTGCCCGAAGGCAATGTCTCGACCGTCCTCGACCTCGAGACGCACCGCAAGGCGCGCGGCAAGTAACGGCGCGCGCCGCGCCGACTTAAACCAACCTTAACACCTCGCCCCGCATGATCGACGCCGAGTTCGATCGTGCGGGGTGTGGTCATGAGGATGTTCTTTGCGAGCCTGCCGGCGCTTGTGCTGCTGGCGGCCTGCGGCGGTGGCGGCGGCGCCGGCCCACAGACCATCGGCGGCCTCGGCGGCGTCGCGGCGCCGGCGGGTGCCGGCAGCGGCGGGACTGGCAGCGGCACCGGCGTCGCGACCGGCGGCCTCGGCGGCGTCGGCAGCACGGCGACCGCGGGCACCAACACCCTCCTCAATCCGACGGCGGCCAAGACCTACAACGCCATATCGGCGCTGCAGTCCTTCCGCTACCGCACCGCCAGCAACGCCACCGGACAATATGGCCAGCTCTACCAGGGCAATGCCGCGACGGTCCGCAACCCGACCACCACCATCGCCTATGACCCGCGCGACGCCATCTTCGTCGTCACGGTGAAGGACAGCGCGGCGGGCATCGACCAGACGCTGCGGTTCCAGGACCCGGTGCACCGGACCGATTTCGGCGGCACGACACAGCCGCAGTGGGGCGTGCCCGACCTGTCGGCGTCGGGGGTTGCCTATCTGCAGGCCGGCGGCAGCAGCGGCACGATCATCGCGGCTGGCAACAACCAGATTCCGCTCGACGGCGCCGACGGCGCATCGTCGAATATCGCCACCTTCTTCTACCAGCGGCCCGGCACCAACACGAGCCACGTGACCTTCGCCGGTTACGTGCGCAACAACATCTCGTTCGCCAACGTCACGCCGTCGGGCGGTGCCCAGTTCAAGGAAACCACCTCGACGCTCGAGCGCGGCGCCTTCGTCTTTGGCGATTCCACCGCCCGCGACCAGATCCCGACGCGCGGCACCGCCAGCTATACCGGCGCCTTCCTCGGAACGATGATCAACAACCCGACCGGCGACGACGCGTCGCCGCTGTCCGACTATTTCCAGTGGGTCGGCGGCACCAGCAGCGTCGGCGTCGATTTCGCGGCGAGCACGCTGACGCTCGGCCTGTCGGGGCAGGTCGGCGCGCCGTTCATCGACCGCAACTCGACCGGTGGCAGCGCGGTCCCCGGCGGCGCCAGCTTCACCGCCAGCGGCACTGCGCGCATCGACGTGGCGCGGACCGGCGGCTTCGCCGGCACCTTCGACAGCGCGTCGTTCGCCTTTCCGAGCGGCGGCGAGACGGTCACACGCGCCGTTACGATCGCCGGCAGCTCGATCGATGGCGGCTTCTACGGCCCCAACGCTGTCGAGGTCGGCGGCGGCTTCCGGATCGTCGGCGCCATCCCCGACGAGCGCATCGACATCCTCGGCAGCTTCACCGGCAAGTAGCGGCTGCGGCGGACAGCCGTTATGCGCCAGCGTCACTGGATCGCTGCGACGGCCTCGGCTGCGGTGCTCGTCGCCGCGGCGCCGGCGCCCGTCGCCGAGCCCGACTGCCAGGCCGGCTATTGCTCGATGCGGATGACCGCGCCCGAACTGCTGACCGCCGCCGAGCAGCTGGTGCTCAACAAGCAATATGACGACGCCCGCCCGCTCGTCGCGGCGCTCGCGCAGGCGCCCGAGCTGGCGATGGAGCGGCAGTTCCTCGAAGGCTTCATCGCCGCCGAGACCGGCGACCTGCGGACCGCCAGCGCCAAGTTCCGCCGCGTGCTGGCGCTGCGGCCCGACATGACGCGCGCGCGGCTCGAGCTGGCGCGCACGCTGATGATGCAGGGCAAGGACAAGGCGGCCGACTATCATTTCAGCCTCGCCGAGGACGACGACAGCCTGCCGCCCGAGATCGCGCGGACGATCTATGCGGCGCGCGGGCTGATCCGCGAGCGGCGCACCTGGGACCTCAACCTCAACTTCGGGCTCGCGCCCGACAGCAACATCAACAATGCCACCAGCGACCGGACCGTCGACGTGCTGTTCGGCAACGCAACGCTGCCGCTGACGCTCGACGACGCGGCGCGCGCCCGGACGGGGGTCGGGCAGATCGCGAGCGTGTCGGGCAGCGTCCGGCTGCGGCTTTCCGACGGCCTCGCCATGGTCGTCGACGCCGACGGACATGCGGTCAACTACGACGGCCGGAGCGCCGACGACATATCGTCGCTAGTCGCCGCCGGCCCCGAGCTGACGCTCGGCGGCGACACGCGCGTCACGCTGGCCGCCACCGCAGGCCAGCGCTGGTACGGCGGCGCGCTGGCAACGCGCAGCTATGGCGTGCGTGCCGGCGTGCAGAAGCATCTCGGCGACGGCGCGCGAATCGCCGCGCAGTTCGACCTTCGGCGCCTCGAATCGGGATTCAGCCCGTCCTATGACGGCTGGCAGATGGCGGGCTATGTCTCGCTCGAGAAGGTCGTCCGGCAGACGATGGTGGCGAGCGTCACCGGCTTCGCGCGCCGCGAGCCGCTGCGCGCCGATGCCTATTCCAACACCGAGGCCGGCGTGATCGCCGGGATCGGCGGCGAGCTGCCCTGGGGCCTGAACGCCGGCCTCTCCGGTCAGCTGTCGCGCGCCACCTACGACGAGGCGCTGGCGATCTTCGGGCCGAAGCCGCGCAAGGACATCCGCCTGCAGGCGCGCGCCTTCCTCGGCGCCCGCTCGCTGCGCGTCGCGGGCTTCGCGCCGTCGGTCAGCTACACCTATGCCGCGACGCATTCGAACATCGGGCTCTACGATTTCGACCGGCACCGCGTGGAATTTCAGCTCGCGCGCTATTTCTGAGCCGACCGACCTGCCGGTTCGGTCGTGATCCCGGACGCGCCACGATGGCGGAGAAGAAGGCCGATTATTCCGCCGCTTCGGCCGCGGTCCGGGTCTTGTGCAGCGCGCCGGCGACCTCGGGCGGCATGTAGTTCTCGTCATGCTTGGCGAGCACCGAATCGGCGACGAAAGTGCCGTCGGCGGCGAACTTGCCCTCGGCGATCACGCCCTGCCCCTCGCGGAACAGATCGGGGATGATGCCGGTGTAGCGCACCGCGGTCTGCTGCGCGTTGTCGGTGACGCGGAACAGCATCGTCGCGCCTTCGCGCGCCACCGAGCCCGGCTCTACCAGCCCGCCCAGCCGGATCGCCTCGCCCGGCGCGACGCCCTTCGCGAGCACGTCGCTCGGCGAATAGAAGTAGGTGGCGGTCTCGCCCAGCGCCGAGAAGGCGAGCGTCGAGGCGCCGGCGATCACCGCCAGCGCCACTCCGACGAGCGCCAGCCGCTGTTGTTTCGGCTTCATGACTCGCGCCGTCCTTTTCGCACTGCGTCGGCCTGCCGTTCGGCGCGCCGCATCTGTCCATAGCTCAGCGCCAGCAGTCCGAGCACGCCGACGATCGCGATCGCATAGCTCGCGACGATGAAGGGGGTATGGACCATCAGCCGTGCGCTCCCGCCAGTCGCGCGGCGCGCGCGGCGACGACCTGCCCGGCGAGCGCGGTCCGCATCCGCATCAGCACCGTCGCGGCGAAGACCAGCTGGAAGCCGAGCGCCGACAGCAGCAGCGGCTGCAGCATGTCGGGATGGATCGACGAGCCCGACAGCCGGATGCTCGCCGGCTGGTGCAGCGTGTTCCACCATTCGACCGAGAATTTGATGATCGGCAGGTTGACGAGGCCGACCAGCGCCAGGATCGCCGCAGCACGCCCGCCGCGCTCGCGGTCGTCATAGGCGTTCGCGAGCGCGATGTAGCCGAGATAGAGGAACAGCAGCACCAGCATCGAGGTAAGGCGCGCGTCCCAGACCCAATAGGTCCCCCAGGTCGGCCGCCCCCAGAGCGCGCCCGTCATCAGGCAGACCGCGGTGAAGACCGCACCGACGGGCGCCGCGGCGCGCGCCGCGACGTCGGCGAGCGGATGCCGCCACACGAGGAAGGCGGCCCCCGCGAGCGCGACGAACAGATAGCCGCCCATCCCCAACCAGGCGGCCGGCACATGAACGTACATGATGCGCACCGACTCGCCCTGGAGATAGTCGGGCGGGCTGACGAACAGGCCGAGCCCGAGGCCGGCGGCCAGCAGCGCGAGGCCGAGCAGCGCGGTGATCGGCGTCGCGACACGCGCGATCTTCAGGAAGCGGGCGGGGTTGGCGAAGCGGTGCATGGTTCCGGTCAGTTCCCTACCATCATTCGAGCGAGCCGCGCAGCGCCGCGCCTGCGGCGAAAGGGCTCAGCGCCACGAGAAACAGGCTCGCGGCGGCGAGCAGCTTCAGCGCCCCGGCCGCCATCGGCCCCTCGCCCATCGCCCCGGCGCCGAAGATGAGCACCGGCAGCGCCAGCGGCAAGACCAGAAGGCCGGCGAGCGCACCGGCGCCGCGCAGGCCGGCGGTGAGCGCTGCGGCGACGGTGCCCAGCGCCGCCAGCGCCGGCGTCCCGATCGCCAGTCCGACGAGCAGCGCCATCATCGCGGCGGCTGGCAGATTGAGCAACGCCGCCGCCAGCGGCACGGTGAGCAGCAGCAGCGGCCCGAAGGCGAGCCAGTGGCTGGTCATGCGCGCCGCCGCGACGATCTCGAAGGGGACCTGCCGCGCCGCCAGCTGGTCGAGCGTACCGTCGGCGCGGTCGGGTTCGAACAGCGTATCGACCGGCATCAGCGCCGCGAGCAGCGCCGCCACCCACATGATGCCGCCGGCGATGCGCGCGAGCAGCCGCGGCTCGGGGCCGACCGCGAACGGAAACAGGCTGGCGACGAGCAGGAAGAACAGCACGGGCAGCGCCACGCCGCCCCAGCGCCCGAAGCGCAACGACAGGTCACGGCCGATCAGCGCGATCATGGCGCCGGCTCAAGCCGGAGCACGCCAGCCGCGTCGAGCCCGAGCGGCACGTGCGTCGCGGCGACGATGAGCCCGCCGGCGGCGCGGTGCTCGCCGCAGACGGCGGCGAGACGATCGAGGCTGACGGCGTCGAGGCCGACGCTCGGCTCGTCGAGCAGCCAGAGCTCGGCCTGGCTCGCCCATGTGCGCGCCAGCGCGGCACGGCGCTTCTGGCCCGACGACAGCAGCCGCGTCGGGAGGTCGGCGAGCGGCGCCAGGTCGAAGCGGTCGAGCGCGGCGCGCCAGCGGTCGCCCGCGTCGTCGAGCTTCGCCCAGAAGCGCAGTTCCTGCGCGAGGCTGCGGTCGCTCTTCAGCGCATTGTCGTGCCCGAGATAGGCGGTGCGGAACGGGTTGGCGAGCGTTCCGCCGACCGGGCGCAGCAGCCCGGCCAGCAGGCGGAGCAGGCTCGACTTGCCGGCACCGTTCGGACCCTGGACCAGCAGCGCGCCGCCGCGGCCGACCCTGAGGCCGACGCCGTCGAAGATCAGCCGGCCGCCGCGCGCGCAGGCGAGGCCGATCGCTTCGAGATTTCCCGCCCCCTCGGTCATCGCGCGGCACGATAGCGATGCCGCCGCCGCCGGGCCAGAAGCGTCGGATAATTTTACAGATCTTACGGGTCCGAAACGAGCAATCGCGCGGAAATCCGCCGGTGGTCCGTTTCTTGCTTTCCTTCCTCCAACCGGTCCCCGGAACCGTTCGTTTGCCTCAGGGCCACGATCTTTCCGGCCGGCCGTTACCGCGCGGGGGCACCGCAAGGCCGCGATACGGCTTGGGGATGGGGGAGCGACCGGCAAAGTCGCTCCCTCATTTTATCGGCGGCACCCGAGCGTCAGGGGTGCGCGTGGCGGCCGGGCTCGCGCAGGAACACCAGCCCGACGACGATGGTCAGCCCGGCCACGATGATCGGGTACCAGAGCCCTGAATAGATATCGCCCGTCGCGGCGACGATCGCGAACGAGGTGGTCGGCAGGAAGCCGCCGAACCAGCCGTTGCCGACATGATAGGGCAACGACATCGAGCTGTAGCGGATCCGCGCCGGAAACATCTCGACCAGCAGCGCGGCGATCGGCCCGTAGACCATCGTCACGTAGATCACGAGCAGCGTGAGGATCGCCACCACGAGCGGCTTGTTCATCCCCGCCGGGTCGGCGCGCTCGGGATAGCCCGCCGCCGCCAGCGTCGCCTTGGCTTCCGCCTGGAATACCGCGATCGCGCGCGCGCGGGCGTCGGGCGCCAGCGCGCCGGGGATCGGCACGGCGATCTCGCGGTCGCCGATGCGCAGGCGGGCGGCGGCGCCGTCGGTCTGGGCGTTCGCATAGGACACGCCGGCCTTCGCAAGGAAGGATTTGGCGATATCGCAGGCTGTCGCATCGAAGCGGTTCTTGCCGATCGGGTCGAACTGCACCGAACAGCGGGCGTCGTCGGCGTAGATGGTCACCGGCGCGGCCGCCTGCGCCTCGGCCAGCGCCGGGTTCGCCGCCATCGTCAGCGCCCCGAACAACGGGAAATAGCTCACCACCGCCAGCGCGCAGCCGGCCAGGATGATCGGCTTGCGCCCGACGCGATCCGACAGCCAGCCGAACAGGATGAAGCCCGGCGTCGCCAGCGCCAGCGCGATCGCCATGAGGACGTTGGCGGTCGCGCCGTCGACTCGCAGCGTCTTCTCGAGGAAGAACAGCGCGTAGAACTGCCCCGCGTACCAGACCACCGCCTGACCGGCGACCGCGCCGAACAGCGCGATCAGCACGATCTTGAGGTTGGACCAGCGCCCGAACGCCTCGCGCAGCGGCGCCTTCGAGGTCGTGCCCTCGGCCTTCATCGCCGCGAACACCGGGCTTTCCTCGAGCTGCATGCGGATCCACAGGCTGACCACCAGCAACAGGATCGAGACGAGGAAGGGAATCCGCCAGCCCCAGTCGGCGAACGCCGCCTCGCCGAGCAGCGTTCGCGTGCCGATGACGACGAGCAGCGCCGCGAAGAGCCCGAGCGTCGCCGTCGTCTGGATGAAGCTGGTGTAGAGCCCACGCCGGCCGGGCGGGGCATGTTCGGCGACATAGGTGGCGGCGCCGCCATATTCGCCGCCGAGCGCCAGTCCCTGCAGCAGCCGCAGCGTCACCAGCAGGATCGGTGCCGCCACGCCGATCGAGGCGTAGCTCGGCAGCACGCCGACGAGGAAGGTCGACACGCCCATGATGCCCATGGTGACGAGGAAGGTGTATTTGCGCCCGACGAGATCGCCCAGCCGGCCGAACACCAGCGCGCCGAACGGCCGCACGGCGAAACCCGCCGCGAAGGCGGCGAGCGCGAAGATGAAGCCCGTGGTCTCGTTCACGCCCGAGAAAAACTGCACCGAGATGATCGTGGCCAGCAGCCCGTAGAGATAGAAGTCGTACCATTCGAACACGGTGCCCAGCGACGACGCGCCGATCACCAGCAGGCGGCGCTTCGTCGTCGTTCCGCCCGTCTCCGCTGCCGTCACCATCGATCTGCTTCCCCCCATCGTTCGGCCGAACCTGCCCAAGCGCGACGGCCACCGCAACCCGCCGGCGACCGGAACACTAAGGTCCGTCGCCGGTTCTTCCCTCCGTTGTCATCGGAGGAGTAATAAGATGACTCGTTATACCCTCGGTGCGGCGGCCATCGCCGCCGCGCTCGCGATGTCGGCCCCCGCGCAGGCCGGCGATACCAAGAAGATCCTCAAGAGCGGCGCGATCGGCGCCGCTGTCGGCGCCGGCACCGGCGCCATCATCCCGGGCCTCAGCGTCGGCGAGGGCGCGGTGATCGGCGGCGTCGGCGGTGCGGTGATCGGTGCGGTCGACAAGGACCGCAAATATTATCGCGATGCCCAGGGCCGCAAATATTACCTGAACAGCCGCGGCCAGCGCGTCTACAAATAACGGTCAATAGACCCTGAGCGACCCCGGGAGCTGTCGGGGCTCGGCGCCGCGGAGGATCGCGGCGACGGCCTCGACGGCCCCGGTCAGCGTGCGGTCGCTGAACGGCTTGTGCAGGCAGCCGATCGCCAGGTCGTCGCGGCGCGCCTCGGGGCAATTGCCGGTGGCGAACAGCGTCGGTATTCCCCGCGCCTTCAGCGCCGCCGCGACGTCGAGACCGCTGGCGCCGCGCGCGAGCTGGATGTCGACCAGCGCCAAATCGGGGGTCGCCGCCTCCAGCGCGGCGAGCGTGCTCTCCAGATCGTCCGCCACCGCGATCGGTTGATGCCCCGCCATCGCGAGAATGCTCTCCACTTCGAGCGCGACCAGCGCTTCGTCCTCGACGATGAGGATACGCATTGCGTCGCCGGTCTGGGTACGAGGTAAGGTCGAAGCCATCCTGTTCTGCCGAATTCTAGGTCACCACGTCGAGCGGCAGGCGAATCACGAACGCGCTGCCCTGCTTCACCGGTGTAACGATCACCTCGGCGCGAAGTTGCCGCGCGAGCGCCGAGACGATCTTCATGCCGAGCCCGCCGGATCGCTTCGGATCGAAGCCTGCCGGCAGCCCCCTGCCATCGTCGGCAACCGAGACGTCGGCGCCCTCGTCGGTACGCTTCACGCCGACGCGCAGCACGCCGCCGTCGGGTCCGAAGGCATATTTGACCGCATTGGTGACCAGCTCGCTGACCACCAGCGACAGCGGCACCGCCTGCGTGAGCATGAGCACGACCTCGCCGTCCGATTCGAATTCGAGGCGGATCCGCCCCTCGGCGTCGAGCGCCGACAGCGTTTCCGCTGCCATTTCATGTAGATAAGCCGAGAAATCGACACGGTCGTGCTGGCTCGTCGAATAGAGACGGTGATGCATCGCCGCGACCACCGAGATCCGCGACCGCGCCTCCATCAGGCTTTGGCGCAGCGCCGGATCCTTGGCCTGCCCGGCCTGCAGCATCAGCAGCGACGTGACCAGCTGCAGCGAATTCTTGATGCGGTGATTGACCTCGTAGAGCAGCACGTCCTTCGCCTCGAGCGCCTCGGCGAGCCGCTCTTCGGTCAGCTTGCTGTCGTGGATGTCGGTGCAGGTCCCCATCCAGCGGATGATCTCGCCCGCCTCGTCGCGGATCGGCAGCGCGCGGCCGAGCGTCCAGCGATACTCGCCCGAATGGTGGCGCAGCCGATATTCGATCTCGTAGGGCGCCCCCGTCTCGAGGCTGTGGCGCCAGCGCGCCCAGGCCCGCTCCTGATCGGCGGGGTGGAACATGTCGTTCCAGCCCTCGCCGTCGGTCGAGCCCACCGGCACGCCGGTGAACTCGTACCAGCGCGCGTTGTAATAGTCGTGGAAGCCATCGGGCAGCGTCGACCATACCATCTGCGGCATGGCGTCGGCGATCGTGCGGAATTTCGCCTCGCTTTCGCGCAGCGCCGCCTCGGCGCGCTTGCGGTCGGTGATGTCGATCGAGGCGATGGCGATGCGCGGCCGGCCGGAAGGCCCCGGCGACATCGGATTGAGCGTCGCGAAGAACCAGCGCTCGCCGGTCGGCGATTCATAGGGATGCTCGAACGTCGTCCGCGTGCCGGCGGCGTGCCCCTTCTGCAGCGTCCGCATGACGCGCGTCTCGGGCGGGCGCCCCATGAGATCGCGCACCGACAGGCCGTCGACCTCGTCGCGCCCCCAGAAGCGCGCCATCCGCCGGTTGGCGGTAACGAAGCGGAAGTCGTCCCCCTCGAGATCGAGCACCGCCATGAAGCCGCCGGCGGTCTCGTAGAAGGCAGCGACGGTCGCTTCGCTCTCCTCGAGATCGCTCTGCGCCTGCGCCTGGCTGCTGATGTCGGTATTGATGCCGAACCAGTTGACGACCGCACCGGCGCCGTCCCGCATCGGATTGGCCTGCGTCAGGAACGGCCGGAAGCGGCCGTCGGCACCGCGCAGCGGGAAGGCCATTTCGAATGGTTCGCCGCTGGCGATCGAGGCGGTCCAGCGCTCCATGACGCTCGGCAGCAGCGCCGGGTCGTGGACCGACTGCCAGCCCCATCCCTCCATCTCGGCCGGCGACGTGCCGGTATATTCGTGCCAGCGCCGGTTGTACCAGAAGATGTAGCCGTCGGCGCGGGCGATCCACGCCAGCGTCGGAAGATTGTCGGCGAAGGACCGGAACAACGCGCCATCGGCGGCCCCATCGCTGTTGGCGGCGGCAGCGCGATCCGGTCGACCGGAAGAAACGCGGGAACGATCCAGAAACGACACCCTTCACAACCCCCTTACCGCTCTAGCGGCGATGAGCGAAGCTGACTAGTCGGCAGGCGACATAGCGGCAGGCCGCGAGATTCTGGTGTCCGTCCGGACGGTTGCGCGGCTAAGAGCGAGCGATGCGTGCCCTGATCGCTCCGCTGTGGAACAACGCCTATGTGCTGATGACGGTGACCTGCCTGTTCTGGGCGGGCAATTCGGTCGTCGGCCGCGCCGCGCGCGATTTCGTGCCGCCGGTGGCGCTGGCCTTCTGGCGCTGGGTGCTGGCCTTCCTCCTCGTCATCGTCTTCGCCTGGCCGCATCTCAAACGCGACCGCGCGGCGCTTCGCGCCGCCTGGCCCTGGGTGCTGGCGCTCGGCGTCCTCGGCGTGGGCGCGTTCAACACGCTGCTCTATTCGGGGCTGCAATATACCACGGCGCTCAACGCCGTGCTGATGCAGTCGGCGCAGCCGCCGCTGATCCTGCTGACCGCCTTCCTGTTGTTGCGCGACCGCGCCGGGCCGGCGCAGATCGGCGGGGTGGTGCTGTCGCTCGTCGGCGTGCTGGTCATCGTCGCGCGCGGCGACCTCGAGGTGCTGGTCGATCTCCGCCTCAACCCGGGCGACGCGATCATCCTGCTCGCGATGCTGTTCTGGGTGCTCTATTCGGTGCTGCTGCGCTTCCGGCCGCAGGTACATCCGCTGAGCTTCCTCGCTGCGACCTTCGCGATCGCCTGGCTGTTCATCCTGCCCTTCTATGCCTGGGAGCTGATCGGCGGTCGTCGCATCGTCGTCGCGCCCGAGAGCTTCGCCGCCATCGCCTATGTCGGGATTTTTCCCTCGCTGCTCGCCTACGGATTCTTCAACCGGGGGGTCGAGCTGCTCGGCCCCGGGCGCGCCGGCATCTTCCTCAACCTGATGCCCGCCTTCGGCGCGCTGCTGGCGATCACGCTGCTCGGCGAACGCTTCACCCCGGCGCACGCGGTCGGCATCGCGCTGATCGGCGTGGGGCTGCTGCTGACGCGAAGGGCTTAGCGACCGGGCACCCTTCCCCCTCTGACCCCTCGCTGCTAAACCCCGCGCTGCATCGCAACACGACCCGCGCAGGAGGCCGCCTTGACCGCCGTTGGACACGACCAGCTCAAAACCCGCCGCACCCTCGAAGTCGGGGGAAAATCCTACGCCTATTATTCGATTCCGGCGGCAGCGGAGCAGATCGGCGACGTCTCGCGGCTCCCCTATTCGATGAAGGTGCTGCTCGAGAACCTGCTGCGGTTCGAGGACGACTCGACGGTTACCGTCAACGACATCAAGGCGTTCGCGCAGTGGGTGAAGGACCGCGCGTCGGAGCGCGAGATCCAGTATCGGCCGGCGCGCGTGCTGATGCAGGATTTCACCGGCGTTCCCTGCGTGGTCGATCTCGCGGCGATGCGCGATGCCATGACCCAGCTCGGCGGCGATCCGCAGAAGATCAATCCGCTCGTCCCCGTCGACCTCGTCATCGACCATTCGGTCATGGTCGACGAATTCGGCACGCCGCAGGCGTTCGAGGACAATATGGACCTCGAATATGCGCGCAACATCGAGCGCTACGAATTCCTCAAATGGGGCCAGACGGCGCTGCGCAATTTCCGCGTCGTGCCGCCGGGCACCGGCATCTGCCACCAGGTGAACCTCGAATATCTCGCGCAGACCGTGTGGACGAGCGAGGCCGAAGACGGCAGCACGATCGCCTATCCCGACACCCTGGTCGGCACCGACAGCCACACCACGATGGTCAACGGCCTCGGCGTGCTCGGCTGGGGCGTCGGCGGCATCGAGGCCGAGGCCGCGATGCTCGGCCAGCCGGTGTCGATGCTCATCCCCGAGGTCGTCGGCTTCAAGCTGACCGGCACGCTCGCCGAGGGCATCACCGCCACCGACCTGGTGCTGACCGTGACGCAGATGCTGCGCGCGAAGGGCGTCGTCGGCCGCTTCGTCGAATTCTACGGCGCGGGCCTCGATTCGCTGACGCTCGCCGATCGCGCGACGATCGCCAACATGGCGCCCGAATATGGCGCGACCTGCGGCTTCTTCCCGGTCGACCAGGCGACGCTCAACTATCTGCGGCTGACCGGCCGTTCGGACGAGCGGATCGAGCTCGTCGAGGCCTATGCCAGGGCGCAGGGCATGTGGCGCGACGTGACCTCGGAAGATCCGGTGTTCACCGACACGCTGTCGCTCGACCTGTCGCGCGTCGAGCCGTCGCTCGCCGGCCCGCGGCGCCCGCAGGACCGCGTGCTGCTCAGCCAGGTCGACGAGACCTTCGCGACCGAGCTGGCGTCGAGCTACAAGAAGAGCGACGACGCCGACACGCGCTTCCCGGTCGCCGGCGAGGATTTCGACGTCGGCCACGGCGACGTGGTGATCGCCGCGATCACCAGCTGCACCAACACCTCGAACCCCAACGTGCTCGTCGCCGCGGGCCTGGTCGCCCGCAAGGCGCGCGCCTTCGGCCTCGAGCGCAAGCCCTGGGTCAAGTCGAGCCTCGCGCCGGGATCGAAGGTCGTGACCGACTATTTCGAGCGCTCGAAGCTCGACGCCGACCTGAACGCGCTCGGCTTCAACCTCGTCGGCTACGGCTGCACCACCTGCATCGGCAATTCGGGCCCGCTGGCGGAGCCGATCTCGGCCGCGATCAACACGAACGACGTCGTCGCGGCGTCGGTGCTGTCGGGCAACCGCAACTTCGAGGGCCGCGTCTCGCCCGACGTGCGCGCCAACTACCTGGCGTCGCCGCCGCTGGTCGTCGCCTATGCGATCAAGGGATCGGTGCGCGGCGATATCGTGACGACGCCGCTCGGCAAGTCGCCCGAGGGCAAGGACATCTTCCTCAAGGACATCTGGCCGACCAACCACGAGATCCAGGACATGGTGAACACCTATGTCACGGCCGATATGTTCCGCGAGCGCTATGCGAACGTCTTCGAGGGCGACCAGCGCTGGCAGGACATCAACGTGTCGGGCGGCGCCACCTACAGCTGGAGCGCCGGGTCGACCTATGTGCAGAACCCGCCCTATTTCGAGGGCATGACGATGACGCCGACCGGCGTGTCGGACATCCGCGGCGCGCGGCCGCTGGCGATCTTCGCCGACTCGATCACCACCGATCACATCTCGCCGGCGGGCAGCATCAAGGTCGATTCGCCGGCCGGCCGCTACCTCAACGAGCATCAGGTCAGCCGCGCCGAGTTCAACAGCTACGGCGCGCGCCGCGGCAACCATGAAGTGATGATGCGCGGCACCTTCGCCAACATCCGCATCAAGAACGAGATGACGCCGGGCATCGAGGGCGGCGTCACCCGGCACGTCGGCTCGGGCGAGGTCATGGCGATCTACGACGCGGCGATGCGCTACAAGGAAGAGGGCACGCCGCTCGTCGTCATCGCCGGCAAGGAATATGGCACCGGCTCGTCGCGCGACTGGGCGGCGAAGGGCACCAACCTGCTCGGCGTCCGCGCGGTCATCGCCGAGAGCTTCGAGCGCATCCACCGCTCGAACCTCGTCGGCATGGGCGTGCTGCCGCTGCAGTTCCCCGAGGGCGTCGACCGCAAGACGCTCGGCTTCGACGGCAGCGAGACCTTCGACATCGAAGGCCTCGCCGACCTGCGGCCGCGCCAGATGCTGACGGTGAAGTTCACCCGTGCCAACGGCGAGACCGGCTCGTTCGAGACGCGCTGCCGGATCGATACCGAGAACGAGCTCGAATATTTCTACAGCGGCGGCATCCTGCAGTACGTGCTGCGCAAGCTCGCGGCCTGAGCCGCCGGCGGACGCCGCAGGGTGTCCGCCCGCGAACACCGAGAGTCCGATGGCGGACGGTTCCGAAGCGGCCGTCCGCCATTTTTCTTTTGAGATCAATGCTCTGAACTTCGGCCTACGGCTTGCATGATCCCCATCGGGACAGCTGCCTTGGGAGGGGCCGGGTTATGTGGCGCAACTATGTGACGGTAGCGGCGCGCGCGCTCGCCAAGAACCGCACCTACGCCTTCATCAACATCTTCGGCTTGGCGATCGGCCTCGCGGCGACGATCGTGCTGCTGCTCTACGTACGCTACGAGACCAGCTACGATAGCTGGGTGCCCGACGCCGACCGCGTCTATCAGGTGCAGGCGATATACACCGACCCGGCAACCGGCCGCGTCTCGATCCAGCAGGCCGCGCACGACGCGGTCGCGGAGCCGATGCGCAAGGACTTCCCGCAGATCGAGGCGATCGCCCGCGCCGACGAGGACGAGGTGATCCTGCTGCGCGACGGCGAGCCGCGTTTCGCGCCGATGCTGAAGACCGAGCCCCGTTTCTTCGACATCGTGTCGCCGCCGTTCCTCGCGGGCGACCGGTCCGGCGCGCTGGCGCAGGCCAACGGCGTCGCGATGAGCCGCAGCGCGGCGATCACCCACTTCGGCACGATCGACGTGCTGGGGCGCGTGGTCACGCAGGTCGTGCGCGGCGAGAAGCGCGAGTTGCGCGTGACCGGCGTGTTCGAAGATCTGCCGCCGAACAGCCACATGAATTTCGACATGGTCACCCGCATCAGCGACGAGGACGCGGCCGGCTGCAGCTGGGGCTGCATCAACGGCTACGTCTATCTGAAGCTGCGGCCCGGCGCCGCGCCCGAGTCCATCCACGCGCAACTGCCGGCATGGGAAGCGCGCAACATCCCGCCGATCGACGTCGGCGGCGCCAAGGTCAGCGAGGGCGATGCGTTCGACTGGCGGCTGATCAACATCCGCGAAGTCCATCTGAGCGGCGCCGAAGGCCCGCCCGAGAAGCCCGGCAACGACCGGGGCACCATCATGACCTTCGCGACGATCGCGCTGCTGATCCTGGGCATCGCCTCGGCGAACTTCGTCAATCTCGCGACGGCGCGGGCCGGGCAGCGCGCACGCGAAGTGGCGCTGCGCAAGGTGCTCGGCGCCTCGCGGCGGCAGCTCATGGTGCAGTTTCTCGGCGAATCGCTGCTGTTGACCGGCGTCGCGCTGCTGATCGCGCTGGCGCTGGCCGAACTGTCGCTGCCCTGGCTGTCGCCGTTGCTCAACGCGAAGCTCGAACTCGCGTACCTCGGCACCGGCGGCGTGCTGCCGCCGATCGTCGCGCTGTGGCTGGTCGTCGGGCTCGCCGGCGGGCTCTATCCGGCCTTCTACCTGTCGCAATATCAGCCCGGCGCGGTGCTCAAGGCCAACCGCTCGTCGGCGGAGCCGCCGGGCAGCGGGCATGTTCGCAACCTCCTGGTGGTCGCGCAGTTCGCGATCTCGATCGGCCTCATCGCCTGTACGCTCGTCATCTATGCGCAGACGCGTTTCCTGCAGACGGCGGACGCCGGCTACCGCCGCGACGGGCTCTTCCAGGTCGACAGCCTCAACCGCGCGGTGATGATCCCGGTGACCGACACGCTGCTCCGCGAGGTCAACCGGCTGCCGGGCGTCGAAAGCGCGGCCGCGGCGAATATTTCGGTGGCGAGCGGGACCACGCTCAACACCAGCGTCGCGGTGCCGGGCCGCCCGAACCCGCTCACGATCGGCTGGTATGGCGCCTCACCCGAATTCTTCCGGACGCTCGGCGTCAAGCTGCTGGCTGGTCGCGTCCTGTCGCGCGGCAACGCCAAGGACATGATGTGGACGCCGATCGAGCCCGGACCTGCGCAGGACGCCGCCGTCGCCGCGCTGGCGCGGCGCGGCGCCAACGTGGTGGTCAACCGACTGGCTGCGGAACAGCTCGGCTTCGCCGATCCGGCGCAGGCGATCGGCAAGACCTTCGGCGCCGACGCGCTCCCCGCCGGGATGGGGCTGCTTCCGATCACCATCGTCGGCGTCGTCGAGGATTCGCGCTTCAGATCGCTGCGCGAGCCCGCCGAGCCGATGATCTTCAACGACCGCGGCGTGTACCGCACCCTCATCGTCCGTTATGCCTCGGACGATCCCGAGGCGGTCCGCAGCGCCGTCGGCGCGGTGTGGCGCACGCTGGCCCCCGACGTGCCCTACGAGGCCCAATATGCCGACGCCGATCTCGCCGAGCTCTACCGCGCCGACCGGGCGCGCGGCGTCGGCTTCGCCGGCTTCGCCAGCCTCGCGGTGATCATCGCCGCGCTGGGCCTCTTCGGGCTGGCGGCCTTCACCGCCGAGCGGCGCACCAAGGAAATCGGCATCCGCAAGGTATTCGGCGCGACCGTGGCGGACATTGTCGCCTTGCTGGCCTGGCAGTTCAGCCGGCCGGTGATCATCGCCAACCTGATCGCCTGGCCGGTGGCCTGGTGGGTGATGCGCGACTGGCTCAACGGCTTCGCGCTGCGCATCGACCTCGGACCGGGACCGTTCGCGCTCGCCGGCCTGCTGGCCCTGGTGATCGCGCTGGGCACGGTGTCCGGACACGCGCTGCGCATCGCCCGGACCAGTCCGATCCACGCCCTGCGCTACGAATAGCCTGGGGTCTGAACTCAATAGCAATGGCGTTCGGGACGGCGTCAGGAAGGCCATGGCAAGTAAGGTCGCGCAGACCCGCTAGCTGAAGCTAGCGGGCAAGCGGCCGGCGCGTAGCCATGGCCTTCCTGGCGCCGCGCTCCGCGTGGCAGCGAGAAGGTGAAGGGCGTCGTCGACGCCGCTTGCCGGGGGCCGAACGGCCCGCCTGCGCGGCCTCTCCTCGCCCTTCGCCTTCTCGCTGCCATCACGAATGCCATCGTTAGTGAGTTCAGACCCTTAGCCCTTGCTCCAGGCGAGAACGACCGACATGCGGCGGTTGCGCGGGTCGAGCGGGTCCTTCTTGATGTAGGGTTCGCGGTCGGCGACGCCCTCGATGCGGGCGAAGCGGTTGAGGCCGAGCCCGCCGCGGACGAGCGCGGCGCGCGTCGCCTCGGCGCGCGAGGTGGAGAGCGTCCAGTTGTTCATCGCCTGGCCCGGCGCATAGGGCCGTGCATCGGTGTGGCCGCGGATGATGACGTCGTTCGGGACGGCGGCGATGACGCGCGCGACCTCCGCGACGAGCGTCCGCGCCGGCGGCGCGAGCTCGGCGGTCGCCAGCCCGAACATCGAGAAGTCGGCTTCGTCGACGAGGTCGATGCGCAGACCCTCGACCGTTTCCGAAAAGCGCACGTGCGTCTTGAGCTTCCTGAGCTCGGGCGACTGGCTCATCTGATCGCTCAGCACCTTCTTGAGCTTGGCGAACTGCGCGCGATCCTTCTGTCGCAGGTCGGCCGCCGGACCGCCCATCGCCGGCAGCTGCATGGCGCTGGTGCCGCCCCCCGCCGCACGCCCGTCGTCGTTGATAGTGCCGCCCATGAAGCTGTCGGAGCCGGCACTGTCCTTCTTCAGCTCGATGAGCGAGGGCGTGAAATATTCGGCGAGGCCGCGGCGCTTCTGCTGGTCGGTGATCGACAGCAGCCACATCAGCATGAAGAACGCCATCATCGCGGTGACGAAGTCGGCATAGGCGATCTTCCAGGCGCCGCCATGGTGGCCGGCGTGGGCCGCCTGGACGATCTTCTTGACGATGATCGGCCTCGGCGGCTCGTTATGGCCTCGCTTCGACGCGGCGCTCGCCATGACCTAGCGTCCCCGCACGCCGTCGAACACTTCGGCGAAGGTCGGCTGCTTTTCGTGAGTGATGCCCGAGCGTGCGGCCTCGATCACCAGCGGCAGCGGATGGCCATGCAGCGACGCGATGATGATCTGCTTGGCGACATAGTAGATCGAGCCGTCCTCCTCGATCACCTGGCGCGCGCGGTTGGCGAACGGCGCGACGAAGCCATAGGCGAGCAGCACGCCGAGGAAGGTACCGACCAGCGCCGAGCCGATCATCGCGCCGAGGATCGCCGGCGGCTGGTCGATCGAGCCCATCGTCTTCACCACGCCGAGCACCGCGGCGACGATGCCCAGCGCGGGCAGCGCGTCGGCGAGCGTCTGCATGGTATCGGCGGGCTGCGTGGCCTCGTGGTGATGCGTCTTCAGCGCATTGTCCATCACGTCCTCGACCGCATGCGCATCGAGGTTGCCCGACGAGATCACCACCAGCCGCAGCGAGTCGCAGATCAGGTGGATGAGCGTCGGGTCCTTCAGCAGGTTGGGATATTCGGCGAAGATCGTGCTGCTCTTGGGATCCTCGATGTGCGGCTCGACCGCAACCGGGCCTTCGGCGCGCATCATCTTCATCAGCCGCGACACCAGGAAGATGACGTCGAGGAAGTCCTTCTTCTGATATTTCGGACCCTTGAACACCTTGCCGAAGGCGGCGCCCAGCGCCTTGAGCTGCGGCAGCGAATTGCCGGCGATGGTCGCGCCAACGGCGGCGCCACCGATGATCATCATCTCATGCGGCACGGCATGCATGATCGGGGCGATGTCGCCACCGGTGATCATGAATCCGCCGAACACCATGATCAACAGGACTGCGAGGCCGATCGCCGCAAACATAGACTGAACTCCACTCCCGAGGGCGTGGGGGACGGGATCCCCCATGTCGAGTTCAGTAACGGCGGGCCGGGCGGGGGCTTTAGAGGGATTTTTAAGGGTGGTTAACGGGGGGCCAACACACGTCGCTAAGCCGGAAGGCGAGCGATCGACGACCTAGACCGGATATTCGGCCCGCAATTTACCGGATCAGGTCGAACAGCGAGGTCTTGCCGACCTGCGCGAGCACCGTCTGCGCGGCCTGCAGGCTCAGCTGCTTGGCCTGCAGCCGGGCGATCGCCTCGGTGAGGTCGACGCCCTCGATCTCGCCGCGCTGGTCCTGAAGCTCGATCGACGACAGCTCGAGCTGCTCGGCCAGTCGCTCGATGCGGTTGGCGCGCGCGCCATGGTCGCCGCGCGTCGCCGCGATATGCTCCGACGCTGCCGCGATCTCGCCGAGCGCGGTATCCGTCGCCGCCTGCCGCGTCGCGGTGTCGGGCTCGACGATCGCCGCCGCCGCATCGTTGAGGATCGTCACCAGGTCGGCGACGCCGCCGGCGGTCTGGATGTTCTCGAAAATTGCCGCGCGCGATGACACCGGGGCCAGCGTCCCGGCGACGCTGACCGGAATCTCCAGCGGTGCGCCGGTGCGGAACAGCTCGCCGCCGAGGGCATCGCGCGTGCCGGCGAGCGCCGCCATATCGTCGGCGATGGCGCGCAGCTCGAGCGCGATGGTGGCGCGGTTCTCGGCCGAGAGCGTGCCGGCGCCGGCGGAGATCAGCAGCTCGTTGGCGCGGTCGAGATTGGTCGCGACCGCGGCGAGGGCGGTGTCCGCCCGATCGGCGAGCGTGCGGGCGGTGCCGAGGTTGCGCAGCCAGGTCGCTTCCTCGGCCTGCGTCCGGCTGATCTCGGCGGCGAGCGCCGAGCCGGTCGGGTCGTCCGACGGCGTCTGGATGCGCTTGCCCGTCGAAATCTCGACCTGCGCGCGCGCGATCTCCTGGCCGAGCCGCATCTGGCGATTGACCTCGGCGGTGAGGCGATAGCGGGTGCTGCTGATCATGACATCTCCGCTCAGAACAGGTCGAGGATGGATTGCAGCGTCTCGCGCGCCACCTGGATGATGCGCGTGCTGGCGCCATAGGCCTGCTGGAAGCGCATCAGCTCGGCGGCCTCGCGATCGAGATCGATCCCCGAGGTCTCGTCGCGCGCCGCGAAGCTGTTGTCGCGATGCGTCGCCGCGGCAGCCGCTTCGGACTTGGCCGAGGCCAGCGCCTGCGCCGATCCCGCGACGAGCGCGGCCCATTTCGCCTCGACCCCGTCGCTGCCGCGCAGCGACGGCAGGTCGAGCAGGTTGCCGTTGTCGCTGGTCGGCGAGGCGGCGGCGATCAGGTCGGGATCGGTGATGGCGAGCGTCACCGACAGCGCGCCAGCGCTCATGGCGAGCAGCGGACCGCCGGGGTTGCCCGCGAGATCGCGGCCCGCTGCCGACCAGGCGTTGAGTTCGGTGACCAGCTGAGCGGTGATCGCCTCGAGCTCGGCGCGCTTGTCGGCGGTCGAGGCGGCGACATCGACGAGGCCGGCGATCGTCCCGCCGCTGACCGGCAGCGGGATCGTGGTGCCCTTCGCCGCCAGACTGAGCGACAGCCGCCCGTCGGTCGCGGTCGACAGCACGACGAGGCCGCGACCGGCCGGTTCGAGCAGGGTCACGCCCGGCGCGCGCGCCAGCGTCAGCGTGGCGATGCCGTTGTCGGCGAGCGAGACCGAGACGTCGATGCGTTGCGCGATGCGGTCGATCAGCCGGTCGCGCTCGTCCTGCAGCGACGCGGTCGAGCTGCGCCCCGGGGCCGCCTGCAGCAGCGCGACATTGACCCGGGCGAGCGCCTCGAGGTCGCCGTTGAGCGCCTCGACCTCGCGCCCTGCCGCGGTCGAAATCCCCGCGCCGCTCGCCTTGAGCGCCTCGGCGGTGTTGCGGATCGTCGTGGCGGCGTCGTCGAGCGCCGACAGCATCGCCGAGCGGCCGAGCCGATCCCGGGGGTTGGCGGCGAGCGTGGTCCCGGCGTTGAAGAAGGCGCCGACGCGGCTGCCGACGCTGAGTTCGCCGTAGCCGAGCGAGCCTTCGACCTGCTCCAGCCAGTAGGCGCGGGTGCCGGCGCGGCCGTCGGCCGACGCGGCGAGGCGGGAATGCTGTGCCTGGAAATCGTCCCAGGCGCGATCGACCGATGCCGCCTTGATCCCGGTGAAGCGAAAGCTCGTCGCCTGGCCGATGCCTTCCTCGCCGGTGCGCCCGCCCTCGGCGAAGCGCACCGAGCGGCGGGCATAGCCCTCGTTCTCGGCATTGGCGACATTGTCGCCCACCGCGGCGAGCGCGGTGCGATAGGCGGATACGCCACTGAGGCCGATCGACAGCAGGTCGCTCATTTGCCGCCTGCCTGCCGGTCGAACTGCTTGATCAGCATCGCGGCGACGCCGAAGCCGCCGTCCTCGACCATCTGGTCGGCGAACTGCGCGTCCTGCATCTCGCGGAACTGATCGCTGGCGTCGCTGCCGAACAGGTCGTCGCCGAGCTTGGCCTGGCGCATCGATCCGATCATCTGCCGCACGAACACCGCCTCGAAGGCCTGCGCGGCCTTGACCAGCTTCGCGCGTTCCCTGTCGTCGCTCGACGGTGCCGCGCCGGCGGGGGAGGAGAGCGCGCCGATCACAGGACGACGAGCTCCGCCTTCATCGCGCCGGCCTGCTTCAGCGCCTCGAGGATGGCGACGAGATCGGAAGGCGTCGCCCCGATGGCGTTGACCGCCTTGACGATCTCGCCGAGCGAGGCGCCGGGCGCAAAGGCGAACATCGGACGTGCCTCCTCCTGGATATCGATCTGGCTGCGCTGCTCGACCGCGGTCTGGCCGCGACCGAACGGCTCGGGCTGGACGACCTGCGGGCGCTCGGTGACCGAGACGGTGAGCTTGCCATGGCTGACCGCCGCCGGGGCGATGCGGACCTGGCCGTTGATCACGACCGTACCGGTCCGCGCGTTGACGATGACGCGCGCCGGCGCCGCGGCGGGCTCGACGTTCAGATTCTCGATGATGCTCATCAGCGCGATGCGCGTTTCGGCGCCGGGTTGCGCACGGATGCGGATCGACACCGCATCGATCGCCTGCGCGACGCCGCCGCCGAGCTCGCTGTCGATCGCCTGCGCGACGCGACGCGCGGTGGTGAGATCGGCGTCGGCGAGGTTAAACATCAGATGCGGCGCGGTGGCGAAGCCGGCATCGACCTCGCGCTCGACGCTGGCGCCGCCGGGGATGCGGCCGGCCGACGGAATGTTGACCGAGACGTTCGAGCCGTCCGCCGCCTCGATGCCGAGCCCGCCGACCGCGAGGTTGCCCTGCGCCATCGCGTAGATCTGGTTGTCGGCGCCGCGCAGCGGCGCCATCAGCAGGGTGCCGCCGCGCAGCGACTTGGCCTTGCCGAGCGCCGAGACGGTGACGTCGAGCCGCTGGCCGGGCTTGGCGAAGGGCGGCAGCTCGGCGGTGATCATCACCGCCGCCGCGTTCTTCACCGCCGGGTTGACGCCGGGCGGCAGGGTTAGCCCGAAGCGCGCGGTGACGCCCTTCAGCCCCTGCGTCGCATAGTCGAGGCTGTCGTCGCCGGTGCCCGCCAGCCCGACGACGATGCCGTAGCCGGTCAGCTGGTTGGCGCGCAGCCCCTGGAAGGCGCCGAGGTCCTTGATGCGCTCGGCCGCGGCCGGCGCCGCGGTGAAGGCGAGGGCGGCGAGCAGCGTCAGCAGGCGGCGGGCGAGGCGCATGACCGATCCTTCAGAAGGGGCTGACGGCCGAGAAGAAGCGCTGCAGCCAGCCCTGACGGCTGGCCACGGCGATCTCGCCGCTGCCCGAATAGGTGATGCGCGCGTCGGCGACGCGGGTGGAGGCGACGCGGTTGTCGGCGGTGACGTCCTGCGGGCGGACCAGTCCCGAGATGCGGATATATTCGTCGCCGCGGTTCAGCGTGACGAGCTTCTCGCCGCGCACCAGCATCGTGCCGTTGGGAAACACCTCGGCGATGGTGACGGTGATCTCGCCCGACAGCGTGTTCGACTGTTCGGCCGATCCCTTGCCGCTGAACGACAGGTCGCCGCTGGCGCGCGCGTCGCTCGGGTTGAAGAAATCGAGCGGGCCGGTCGACGGCCCGGTGAGCCCGATGCTGCCCGACCGGCTGGTGCCGGCGCTGTTCGATTTCGATGCCTGCGTCCGCTCGATGAGCGCGATGGTGATGATGTCGCCGACCATCGAGGCGCGCGTGCCGCTGGTCAGCGGCGCATAGCCGTTTTCGGCGTGGAAGATCGCGCCGGTGGCGACGCGCGCCGGCGGCGGCGGGGCGGCGTGCGTCGGGCGATAGTCGGCCGCCGCGGGCCCGCCCGCGCCGCAGGCGACGAGCGCGAGGAGCGGCAGCAGCATCAGCGGCCTAGAGATTCTGGTTGGCATTGCGCAGCATCTCGTCGGTGGCGGTGATCATCTTCGAGCTGACCTCGTAGGCGCGCTGCGTCTCGATCATGTCGACCAGCTCCTGGACGACGTTGACGTTCGACGCCTCGAGCGCGCCCTGCTGGATCGAGCCGCGACCGTCGATCCCGGCGAGGCCGGTCTGCGGCGTGCCCGAGGCGGCGGTCTCGACGAGCAGGTTGCTGCCGAGCGCCTGCAGGCCCGCCGGATTGACGAAGCGCGCCAGCTCGATCTGGCCGAGCGTCGTCGACTCGGTTTCGCCCGGCATCTTGGCCGACACGGTGCCGTCGCTGCCGATGGTGATCGACTCGGTGCCCTCGGGCACCTGGATCTGCGGCTGCAGCGGATAGCCCTCGCCGGTGACGATCTGCCCTTCCGCCGACAGGTTGAAATTGCCGGCGCGCGTATAGCCGATGCGGCCGTCGGGCATCGTCACCTGGAAGAAGCCGTCGCCCTCGATCGCCATGTCGAGCGGGTTGTCGGTGGTGCTGAGCGCCCCCTGCGTGTTGAGCCGCGCGGTGCCGGTCATCTGCACGCCCGAGCCGAGCGCGGTGCCGGTGGCGTAGCGCGCCTCGGCCGCCGACGGCGCGCCGGCGGCGGTGATCGTCTGGTAGGCGAGCGTCTCGAACTGCGCGCGGTCGCGCTTGAAGCCGGTGGTGTTCACGTTCGCCAGATTGTTGGCGATGACGCGCATGCGCGCGGCCTGGGCGTCGAGCCCGGTGCGGGCGACATGGAGGGCGGCAGTGGTCATGGCTTACTCCTTTGAAATCGATGCGCCGGGCTCAGTCGGGGAGCCGCATCAGGTCGACCGCGGAGACGTCGATCTCCTGCGCCGAGCTGATGAGCTTGACCTGCTGGTCCCAGGCGCGGCTCGCCTCGATCATGTCGACGAGGGCCTTGGTGACGTCGACGTTCGAGCCCTCGAGGCTCTTGGGCTGGACCTTGGCGGTGATGTCGGCGGGGAGGATGGCGCCGAGGTCGCCCTCGACGCGGAACAGTCCGTCCATCGCCTTGGTGACCTTGAGGCCGTTCGCCGACGCCAGCTTCAGCCGGTCGAGCTCCTGCGGCTGGTTGGGGTCGCCGCCGGCGGGGACGATCCAGATCTTGCCGTCCGAATCGACGCGGATCGCATCGACCGGCGGGATGGTGATCGGCCCCTGGTTGCCGATGACCGGGTGGCCGTCGCCGGTGGTCAGCAGGCCGCTGTCGTTGCGCACCAGGTCGCCGCGACGGGTGTAGGCCTCTTCGCCCTCGGGCGACTGCACCGCGAGCAGCGCCGTGCCGACGATGGCGATGTCGAGGTCGCGGCCGGTCTCAGCGATCGTCCCCGACTTCATGTCGGCGGACACCACTTCCTCGGCGGCGGTGGCGCGCGATTCGAGGCCGCTGCCCTGCACCCACAGCGAGCGGACCGACGACATTTCCGCGCGAAAGCCGGTGGTGCTGGCGTTGGCGAGGTTGTTGGCGATCGCCGCCTGGCGCGCCATCGCGCCGCGCAGCGCGGAGAGCGAGGTGTAGGCGACCTTGTCCACGTCTAGCTCCGCATGTTGATGATCGCCTGGGTCATCGTCGAGCCGGTCTCGATGGCCTTGGCGTTCGCCTGGAAGTTCCGCTGCGCCGAGATCAGCGCGACCAGCTCCTCGGTGATGTCGACGTTGGCGCGCTCGAGCGCGCCCGACTGGACGCGGCCGAACCCGTCCTGGCCGGCCTCGCCGACCGTCGGCTGGCCGCTGGCGCCGGTGATCGACCAATTGGCATCGCCACGCTGCTTGAGCCCGGCGGGGTTCGAGAAATTGGCCATCGCCAGCTTGGCGATCGCCTGCGTCTCGCCGTTCGAGAAGGTCGCCGAGACGAGGCCGTCCTCGCCGATGCTGACGTCGCTCAGCGTCCCGGCCGAGGCGCCGTTCTGCTGGCTGGCGAGCAGGGTGAAGGGGCCGGAAGCCTGGCTGGTGGTGCCGAGGTCGAGCGACAGCGTGATCGGCGCCGAGGCGCCCGACGGGAAGACGCCGGTGAAGGCGACGGCGCTGGTCGGCGAGGTGCGGTTGCCGCCGGCGTCGAAGGTCATGGTGACCGGCGACGGCGTCGCTTCCTCGGCGCCGACGAACAGCCGCGCCTGCCAGGTGCTGGTCGGCGCGTCGGCGGTCCGCGTGTAGTAGACGGTGGCGGGGAAGCTGTTGCCGGCGCTGTCGTACACGACCGTCTGCGTCGAGTGATTGTAGCTGTTGGGATCGAGGCGATCGAACGCATAGGGATTCGCCGCCGAATAGACCGCGCGGTTCGCCGGCAGGTCGGCGTTGGCGGGCAGCGTCACCTGCAGGTCGATCGCGCTCGTCGCGCGCGGGATGCCCGAGCGCTGCGGGATCTGGATGTTGGTCGCCGCCGCGAGGCCGGTCGCGGTCAGATTGCCGTCGAGGTCGACCGGCAGCCCCTGCAGGAAGCCGCCGCTCGAATCGACGAGATAGCCGTTGTCGTCGATCGCGATCTTGCCGTTGCGGGTGAACACGGTGTTGCCGCCGGCGAGCGCATCGCGCGTCACGAAGAAGCCGCTGCCGGCGATCGCCAGGTCGAGCTCGCGCGACGTGGTCTCGTAGCCGCCCTGCGTGAACTGCTGCTCGATCGCCTTCAGCCGCGTGCCGTTGCCGGCCGAAGTGCGCGATGGCGAGATGATGTCGCCGAACTCGGTGCGGCTCTTCTTGAAGCCGTAGGAGCCGACGTTGGCGATGTTGTTCGAAACGGTGGCGAGCTCGGTCTGCGCACCCTTGAGGCCGGACAGCGAGGTGTAGAAGGACATCGGAGCTTCCTTTCTGAAATCAGGCGAGACGGAGCGCGTCGTCGGGGCTGAGCGCGCCGAGACCGGTCAGGAGCTTGGTGGATCCGCCGGTGGCGGGGGACTGGATGCCGCCGACGACCGTCCAGGTCGCGGTCGGCGTCGTGAGCGTTTCGGTGCCCGCTTTGGCGGTAACGACGATCTTGACCGGACCGGTGGCGATCGTCTCGCCGTCGGCGTTCTTGCCGTTCCAGCTGAAGGGCAGCGTGCCCGCGCTGGTGGCGCCATGTGTTTCCTCGTGGAGGATGGCGCCGCCGGCGCCGACATACGCCACCCGCACGGTGTCGGCATCCTTGGGGATCGCCGCCTCGCCGGCGTAGCTGCCGTCCTTCAGCGGCGCGGCGACGTCGGCCTCGGCGAGAACGGTGCGGCCGATCCAGCTCGCGGCGTCGTTGATCCGGCCGGCGCCCAGGCTCGAGACGAGCGTCTTCAGGCTCGAATTGATCTCGGCGATGCCCGCGACCTGCGAGAATTGCGCCATCTGCGCGACCATCTGCGTGTTGTCGACGGGATTGAACGGATCCTGCGTGGTGAGCTGAGTCGTCATCAGCCGCAGGAAATCATTCTGGTCCATCGCGCCCGCCGCCTTGGTGGCGGGGGTCGCGCTGCCGGCGGTCGCCGACGTGCTTCTACCGACTGCGGTCACTGGCCGAGCCTCAGCGTGTCGAGCGTCAGCGTCTTGGCCGTCTGCAGCACCTGGACATTGTTCTGATACTGGCGCGCCGTCTCGACCATCTCGATCAGCTCGGCCGAGCTGTCGACGCCGGCGTCCCAGACGAAGCCGTCCTTGTCGGCGAGCGGATGGCCCGGCGCATGGCGCTTCACCGGGTCGATGTCCGCCTGGACGACGCGGCTGACGGTGACGGTCGAGATGCCGGCGCGTTCGGTGACGGTCTCGAAGACCGGCTTCAGCGCGCGGAAGGCGCTTTCCTTGGTGCCCGAGACCGCGCTCGCGTTGGCGAGGTTGGAGGCGGTGGTGTTGAGGCGCACCAGCTGCGCCGACATCGCGCGGCCGGCGATGTCGAAGACGTTCATCGGACCCGACATCGGCCTATTCCCCCCTGAGCGAGCGCTTGAGGGTGCCGATGCGGCCTTCGAGGAAGGACAGCGTCGTGCGATATTGCACGGCATTCTCCGAGAACAGCGTCTGCTCGGTCGACAGTTCGACGGTGTTGCCGTCGAGCGAGGGCGAGATCGGGATGCGATACGCTACCGCTTCCTCGGCCGCCTGGTCGGCGCTCTCGCCGCGCGCCACGCTGGCCAGCGCGCTCTCGAAGTCGAGATCGCGCGCCTTGTAGTTGGGCGTCGCCGCATTCGCGATGTTCGACGCCAGCATGGAGAGGCGCTGCGAGCGGAGCGACAGCGCCGCCCCATGCACCCCGAACAGGCTTTCGTTCGCCATCTTGGCTTTCCTCCTAAAGCCGCAGCCCGATCTGTCGTTATTCCGACGGAGGGGCCCGATCGGTCGGGTGTCCAGCAAGTCGCGTGCCAGTTGCGTGAGCTGTGGCGGCGCCGTGCCCTCTGCCTCGGGCTCGGCGCCCCGCCAGCGCCGGCGACCGCGCAGTTGGCACGGCTGTTGCCTCTCAGCGTCCAATCTCGTGGGAGCACCCGACAGTGACGCTTTTCCGACGCCTGATCCTGCCCGCCCTGGCGCTTGCCGCGCCGGTCGCCGCATCCACCATCGCCTATGAAGACCTTGACCGGCTCGAGGCGCGCGTCGTCGCCGCCGTCGGCGCCGGCGTCGGCGAACCCGGCGGGCCGCAGCGGCCGCTCGACCGGCGGCTGCGCCTCGCCGCCTGTCCGTCCGCGCCGATGGTCACGATGCCGATGCCCGGTGCCGCGACGCTCGATTGCGAGGCGCTCGGCTGGCGTGTCCACGTCCCGCTCGCGCGCACGACGATCGCCGGCCCGGCGGGCTATGGCGCCACCGCACCGCGCGAGAAGGTCGAGCCGGTGATCCGCAAGGGCGACCAGGTCGAGGTGGTGGCGATGGGCGGCATGTTCACCGTCAGCACGATCGCCGTGGCGCAGCAGGACGGCGCGCCGGGCGACCGCATCCGCCTGAAGGGCGACGCGAAGGCGGCGCCGTTCTTCGCGCAGGTCGAGGCGGCGGGCCGCGTCGTCGTCTCGCGCTTCAACTGAAATTTAAGGGATGCGGACCGGCGCCGTTATAGGGGCAGGTACGCACTCCCAACGGGTGCTCTCCTTCGAGTTCGGAAGGGTGTGGGAATGATCAAGTCGGTAGGTGACAAGCAGTTCGGCAGGATCGACGCCCCGCGCGTCGGCCTCGACCGCGCGGCATCGACAACCAAGGCGGCGACGGTCGGCGGCAATGCCGCGGCGATCGGCGGACCGGTCAGCCCGGCGGCCGACATGGCGGCGCAGGGCGCCCCGGTCGATGGCGCCAAGGTCGCCGCGATCAAGGCGGCGATCGCCGAGGGCCGCTACCCGGTCGATCCGGCGAAGATCGCCGACGCGATGATCAAGTTCGCGGCCTCGGGCGAATGAGCGCGGCGCCGCTCCACCGGCTCGAGGCCTGCCACCATGCGCTCATCGATGCGCTCGATGCGCAGGACATCGAGGCGCTCGAGGGCGCAATCGACGCCTTTCGTGCGGCGCTCGAGGCGGTGCACGCCGAAGGCGCGTGGCGCGAGCAGCCCGGCATCCTCGACTGCATCGGCCGCATCCATCGCCTGTCGGAAGCCGCGCGCATCCGCGTCAATTTTCTGACGGACCTCAACCAGCAGCGCATCGACACGCTCGCCGCCGCCCGCGGCCGCGAGAATGTCGTCGTCTACGGACGCACCGGCCGCGCGGCGTAGCATCGCGGCAGCCCCACCGCGGCGCCACCTCATCTGTCGGCGCCCGCCGCGCCACTGAAGACGGCAACGCCCAAACTGCTTAATCCCGCATTTGGCACGCGCATTGCGAGACGACCCCTGAAGCAGAAGGGGCGTCATGATACCGACGGAATTCAGGGGAGGCGTATCGAAGGCGCGTGACCTCGTCGGGTCGGCGATCCAGCGTGCCGCCGCCCGGACCAACGTCGATTTCGGCTACCTGTTCAATCAGGCGAAGCTCGAAAGCGGGCTCGATCCCGACGCCCGCGCGCGCACGTCGAGCGCGACGGGGCTTTTCCAGTTCATCGACCAGACCTGGCTCGGCACCGTCAAGAAGCACGGCGCGGCGCATGGTCTCGACTGGGCGGCCAACGCCATCCGCGGCACCGGCGGACGCTACAGCGTCGCCGATCCGGCGACGCGCCAGGCGATCCTCGACCTGCGCAACGATCCCGACGCGGCGAGCGCCATGGCCGCCGAATTCGCGCGCGACAACCAGGCGGCGCTCGAGGCCAATCTCGACCGCCGCGTCGACTCGGTCGATCTCTACCTCGCGCATTTCCTCGGCGCCGCGGGCGCGTCGGAGTTCCTGCGCGCGCATGACGCGGCGCCCGATGCCGACGCCGCGCCGCTGATGCCGGCGGCCGCGCGCGCCAACCGCAACGTCTTCTACGATCGCGACGGCGCTCCGCGCAGCTTCGCCGAGATCCGCAACCGCTTCGCCGCCCGGATCAGCGGATCGCCAGCAATGCCGGCGGCGGCGGAGACGCCTGGCCCCGGACGATCGTTCGGCGGCCTCGAGCTGGCGACCAATGAATTCCTGCCGATCCGGCCGGGTCAGCGCGCCGCCATCGCCGGCCAGCTGCCCGCCGCGCCGACGCCGCAATATGCGCGGCTGGCCTACCTCATGCTTGCGGAGCTGGGAGCCTGATGCTGGGCAAGATCAACCTCGGCGTGTGGATGAGCGCCGGCCGCGGCGCGATCCTGCCGCTCGCCACGCTGATGCTCGTCATGCTGATGGTGGTGCCGATCCCGGCATCGCTGCTCGACGTCGGCTTCATCCTCAACATCATGATCAGCCTCGCGGTGCTGATGGTGGCCCTCAACGCCGCCAAGCCGCTCGACTTCTCGTCGTTCCCGACGGTGCTGCTGTTCGCGACGCTGCTGCGGCTCGCGCTCAACGTCGCGTCGACGCGGGTGGTGCTGGTCAGCGGTCACGAGGGAACCGCGGCGGCCGGCAAGGTCATCGAGGCGTTCGGTCACTTCCTGATCGGCGGCGACTATGCGGTCGGCATCTTCGTCTTCCTCATCCTCATGATCATCAACCTGGTCGTCGTCACCAAGGGTGCGGGCCGCGTCGCCGAGGTGTCGGCGCGCTTCACGCTCGACGCGATGCCGGGCAAGCAGATGGCGATCGACGCCGATCTCAACGCCGGGCTGATGACCCCCGAGGAGGCCAAGGCGCGCCGCCAGGAGGTCGCGACCGAGGCCGACTTCTACGGCTCGATGGACGGCGCCTCGAAGTTCGTGAAGGGCGATGCCGTCGCCGGCGTGCTCATCCTCATCATCAACATCGTCGGCGGCCTCGTGCTCGGCATGGTCAGCCACGGCCTGTCGCTCGCCGAGTCCGCCGAAACCTACATCCTGCTCGCGATCGGCGACGCGCTCGTCGCGGCGGTGCCGGCGCTGCTGCTGTCGATCGCCGCCGCGTCGATCGTGACCCGCGTATCGTCGCCGCTCGACCTGTCGGGCCAGATCGCCAGCCAGTTCGGATCGAGCCGCGCCTGGGTGCCGGTGGCGGGCATCCTCACCGTGCTCGGGCTGCTGCCCGGCATGCCGCACGTCATGGTGCTGACCGCCGCCGCGCTCGCCGGCTATGTCGCGTGGAAGCTGTATAAGAGCGAACGCCGCAAGCCGGCGGCCGCCGCCGAACTCGACCTGCTGACGCCGCCGCCCGCGTCGAACGCGATCGGCTGGGACGAGGTCAGCGACAATGCGATCATCGGGCTCGAGCTCGGCTATGGGCTGATCGGCCTGGTCGACGAGCGCAAGGGCGCGCCGCTGATGTCGCGGATCACCGGCATCCGCAAGCAGCTGTCGCGCGAGCTGGGCTTCGTCGTGCCGCTGGTGCGCGTCCGCGACGAACTCGGCCTCGGCCCCAACAGCTACCGCATCACCGTCGCCGGCGTCGTTCACGGCGAAGACGAGATCTGGCCCGAGGACCTGCTGGCGCTCGACGCCGGCGGCGCGCTCGACCGGGTCGAGGGGCGCGAGGTCAAGGATCCGACCTTCGGGCTCGATGCGGTGTGGATCGCCCCGTCGAAGCGCGCCGATGCGGTCGTCGCCGGCTATACCGTCGTCGATCCGTCGACGGTCGTGGCGACGCATCTCAATCATATCGTCGCGACGTCGGCCGCGGAGCTGTTCGGGCTCGACGAAGCGCAGAAGCTGCTCGACGCGCTGAAGGAAATCTCGCCGCAGCTCGTCGCCGGGCTGACGCCGCAGCCGTTGCCGCTCGCCTCGGTCGCCGCGCTGTGCCGCGCGCTGCTCGCCGAGGGCATTCCGCTGAAGGATTTCCGCCGCATCGCCGAGGCGATGGTCGACGCCGCGCAGGAAGAAAGCGATCCCGTGCGGCTGCTCGAGGCGGTGCGCCACCGCATCGGCGCGCTCATCGTCCAGACGGTGGTGCCGATCCGCATGCCGCTGCCGGTGCTGACGCTCGACACCGGTCTCGAAAGCCTCATCCACCAGGCGATCCGCGCCGGGCAGGGGGCCGCGCACCCGATCGAGCCGGCGCTCGGCCAGCGCATCGTTCAGGCGGTCGGCGAGGCGGCGGGGCCGCTGCTGTCGCAGGCGCAGCGCTTCGCCATCGTCACCTCGCCGATCGCCCGCCGCGCGCTGGCGCGGCTGCTGGCGCCGCACCTGCGCGAGGTGCCGGTGTTGTCGTTCCTCGAGATTCCCGACGGCAAGGCCGTCGAGGTGGTCGCGGTGATCGGCGGCGGCGTTCCGCAGCTGCCGCACCAGGAGATGGCGGCATGATCGCGCCGATGCTTCGTCCCAGGGAGGCCTTGAATGGCGCTCAGTGACCCGATCGATGCCCCGATGACCTACCGGCGGCCGGCGGCGCGCCCGAACCCGGAGGCGCTGGCGCGCCAGCATATGCCGCTAGTGCGCAAGATCGCCTGGCACGTCCACGGCAACGTCGCGACCGCCATCGAGGTCGAGGATCTAATCCAGATCGGCATGGTGGCGCTCGTCGAGGCCGCCAACGCCTATCAGGACCAGGGCCACGCCTTTTCCACCTATGCGACGATCCGCATCCGCGGCTCGATGATCGACCATCTGCGCCGCCAGGCGACGATCTGCCGCTCGGCGATGGCGCGCCGCAAGGAACTCGCCGCCGTGCGCGCCCGGCTGGAAAGCCGGCTCGGCCGCGCGCCGGCCGAAGCCGAGATGGCCGCCGAGATGCAGCTGGCGCCAGCCGCCTATCGCGAGCTGGTCGACGCCAGCCAGGCGACGCAGCACAGCTCGATCGACGATCTCTACTCCGATCAGTCGATGTGGTTCGCCGACGAGGACGAACTCGCCGACAGCATCGTCGAGAACAACGCGCTCAAGCAGGCGCTCGCCGCCTGCATCGGCGAGCTGCCCGAGCGCGAGGCGCTCGTGCTCCAGCTCTATTTCGTCGAGGAGATGAACCTCGAGGAGATCGGCCAGGTGCTCGACGTCGGCGCCGCGCGCGTCTGCCAGCTCAAGAAGGCGGCGACCGACAAGCTGCGCGACAAGCTCGCCGCCTGGCGGTAGGCGCGGCTCACCCTTCAGGCTGGCCTGGACGAATATCGGGGACCACTGGAGCTGAACCCTCGGCTGCGCGGCGGTTCGCCTGAACGGTCGATCACCACCCGTCGCTCAGGTCGCGCCACCCGGCGTTCGTTTTCTCGATGAGCTCGATCTTCCAGGCCCGCTGCCATGCCTTGAGCTGCTTCTCGCGCTCGGACGCGTCCGCGCTTTCATCCGTCGTCATCCTGACGCAAGTCAGGATCTCTCCTGAGAGAAGTCCAGCGCCGAGCGTGAGCTGATGCCTGTCGCCCCTCGCGCCGAGATCCCGACTTTCGTCAGGATGACGCCTTGTGAAGGGGGCGACAATGTCGGGCGGGCGGCATTCGTCAGCCGCCCGCCGTTTTCCTACTCACGACAAGAAGAACCCCGCCGTGTCGCCACGGCGGGGTTCTGCGCGGTTGCCGCTCTTCGCCTTAGCGGAGGAGGCTCATCACGCCCTGGGCGCTCTGGTTGGCCTGTGCGAGCATCGCGGTCGAGGCCTGGCTGAGCACCTGCGCCTTGGCGAGCTGCGTCGTCTCCGACGAGAAGTCGGCGTCCTCGATCCGCGAGCGGGCGTCGGACAGGTTGGTGACGTTGCTCGCGAGGT
>JAESFZ010000122.1_pt1 | contig 163932 bp, 160 predicted proteins | sample 9269561 | NCBI WGS metagenome assembly JAESFZ01 (sample SAMN14515552, study PRJNA621657) | algae metagenome | isolation source: Tildeniella nuda ZEHNDER 1965/U140 and co-occurring heterotrophs from wet... | place: Switzerland: Stansstaad, Zurih | collected 1965-01-01 | reverse complement strand
TCGCCGGCAGGTCTTCTGGCTCACGGGTCAACGCTCCTGCCCGTCTTCCCGGACTTTCGTCCAGTGACATTTGGGCGTTCGCTCGCCGCTTACAGCTGCGGGTACAGCTGCCGATTGGCCTTTTGGGGGCGGCACGGCATTCCCTGTTCGCCTCCGGTTAGGGAGGACCGTCGATCCCAACCCCGTAAGGCAAGCGCCTTCCGGCCGTCAAGACGAGGTGCCGAGCGAGTTGTGTGCGGTGGAGCCGATTTCCGGCGGTCGGAGCCGGAGCCTGCGATAGACTGGCTGTATGACCAGGATATTGCTGACCCGCCACGGTCACGTCGACGGCATTCGTCCCGCGCGCTTTCGCGGTCGCGCGGAGCTGCCGCTGACGGCGCGGGGACTGGCGCAGGCCGACGCTTTGGCCAGGCGCATCGCCGGACGCTGGAAGCCGTCTGCCGTCTATACGAGCGCGATGCAGCGATGCATCGTGACCGGTAGTCGGGTTGCAGAGACGTGTGGGATTCCCGCATCGGTTCATGAGGGTCTGGGCGACATCGACTACGGCGCCTGGCAGATGCGCACACATGAGGAGGTCGAGCAGGAAGCGCCCGACGCCTATCGGCTGTGGCGGCAGGCGCCGCATCTCCTGCGCTTTCCCGGCGGCGAGTCGTTGCAGGACGTCGTGGCGCGGACGGCCGACGCGCTGCGCCTCGTGATGGCACAGCACGGCAGCGAGACGGTCGTGCTGGTCGGTCATGACAGCGTGAACCGCGCGCTGCTGCTTCAGCTCCTCGACCAGCCGCTCTCGGCCTACTGGAAACTGGCGCAGGATCCGTGCGGCTTGAGCGAGATCGAGATCTCCGGCGCGGGGGACGTGCGGGTCGGCTTCCTGAACGACACGAGCCATCTCGAGGGAATCGTCTAGGCCGGCCTGAGGATAACTGGACCATAGCCGACCGGGCGGCGTAAAAGGCCGGCCATGCGGGCCTTTTCATACGACGTGATCGTGGTGGGCGGTGGCCATGCCGGCTGTGAGGCCGCGGCCGCAGCGGCGCGGATGGGTGCGCGCACTCTGCTCCTCACCCACCGGGTCGAGACGATCGGCGAGATGTCGTGCAATCCGGCGATCGGCGGACTGGGCAAGGGCCATCTGGTCCGCGAGATCGATGCGCTGGATGGCATCATGGGCCGGGCCATCGACCGGGGCGGTATCCAGTTCCGCACCCTCAATCTTTCCAAGGGCCCCGCGGTGCGTGGACCGCGTGCCCAGGCCGACCGCAAGCTGTACAGGCAGGCCGTTCAGGACCTGCTGGCCGAGCAGGCCGGGCTCGAAATCCGCGCCGATGCGGTTGCAGATATCATTCTGGATACACGGGGCACGTGTGCCGGTGTGGTCACGGAATCGGGTGCGGAAATCAGCGCCGGGCGCGTGATCCTGACGACGGGTACGTTCCTGCGCGGCCTGATCCACATGGGGGAAACCAAGATTCCGGCCGGTCGCGTCCGCGGTGACGGGGTCGAGGAGCCGTCCACGGCGCTGGCCCGGACGCTGGATCGGCTGGGCTTCAAGTTGGGCCGATTGAAGACCGGCACGCCGGCGCGGCTCGACGGGCGCACGATCGACTATGGCGCGCTCGAGCGGCAGGACGGCGACGACCCGCCCCGGCCGTTCTCCTATCTGACCGACAGGATCACCACGCCGCAGATCCCCTGCCATATCACGACGACCACTTCGGCGACCCACGAGATCATTCGCGCCAACCTCCATCGCGCGCCGATGTACTCGGGCCAGATCGAGAGCGTTGGCCCGCGCTACTGCCCGTCGATCGAGGACAAGGTCGTGCGCTTCGGCCAGCGCGACCGGCATCAGATCTTCCTGGAGCCCGAAGGCCTGGACGACTTCACCGTCTATCCGAACGGCATCTCGACCTCGCTGCCCAAGGACGTCCAGCTGGCGATGCTGCAGACCATTCCGGGTCTGGAACGGACCGAGATGATCCGGCCGGGCTATGCGATCGAGTACGACCACATCGATCCGCGCGAACTTCACGCGACCCTCGAAACCCGCCGCGTTCCTGGCCTCTACATGGCAGGCCAGATCAACGGCACGACGGGCTATGAGGAAGCAGCGGCCCAGGGGCTGATCGCCGGCGTCAATGCGGCCGCGTCCAAGCCGTTCGTCGTCGACCGGGCCGATGGATATATTGGTGTCCTGGTTGACGATCTGGTCTCGCTGGGCGTCACCGAGCCGTACCGCATGTTCACGTCGCGTGCGGAGTATCGGCTCTGGCTGCGGGCCGACAATGCCGATCAGCGTCTCACCTTGCGGGGTCTGGAGGTCGGCTGCGTCGGTGCCGAACGCGCCGCGATGTTTCACGTGAAACATGAGGCTCTGGAAGCGGCACGGAGTTTAGCCTCAGACCTGAAGATTACGCCCTCGGCCCTGGGCAAGCGCGGCATTGCCATCAACCAGGACGGTGTCCCGCGGTCGGCGTTGGATCTCCTCGCCTATGCCGATATCGACTGGAGCCGGGTGGTCGGCCTCTGGCCGGAGCTCGCGGCGATCTCGTCCGAGGTGGCCGAACAACTGACGATCGATTCGCGGTACGAGGGGTACCTCTCCCGGCAGCGAGGAGACATCGCCGCCTATCGCCGCGACGAGGCTTTGGCACTGCCGGGTGATCTGGACTACGGCGCGATCGGGAGCCTCTCGACCGAGGTCCGCCAGAAGCTGGAGGCCAACCGCCCCGCTACCCTCGGTCAGGCCGCCCGCATTTCCGGGGTTACCCCGGCCGCCCTGGTCGCCCTCCTGAAGCATGTCCGCCGGCGTGCCGCCTAGCATGGACCCGCTCGCGGATGTTTCACGTGAAACACGGGCCCGGCTGGAAACTCTCGTCGAGACGCTCGAGCGGTGGCAGAAGGCCATCAATCTGGTGGGAAAGAACACCCTGGACGGTGCGTGGAAGCGCCATATCATTGACTCCGCCCAGGTCGTTCGTCTGATCCCTCCCGAGGTCAAAACCCTTGCCGATCTCGGAAGCGGTGGTGGCTTTCCTGGTCTCGTGATCGCCGCGATGCGCCCGGACCTCGAAATCACGCTCATCGAGTCCGATGCCCGGAAAGCGGCCTTCCTTGGGGAGGCAAGCCGCAAGATGGGTCTGGAAAAGCTTCCACGGCTCCTGATCAAGCGCATCGAGGTCGCCACGCCCGTCCAGGCGGAGATCGTCACGGCGCGGGCGCTGGCACCGCTGGCACAATTACTGGCCTGGGCGGACCGCCATCGATTGGATACCGGTATTTGTCTGTTCCATAAGGGCAAAGAGTGGCAGGCAGAGGTGGACGAGGCCAAGAAGAGATGGGATTTTACCTGCGAAGCCATTGCAAGCGTGACCGACCGTGACGCCGTCATCCTCCGAATCGGCCCCTACGGCCCCACAGATCTTCGCGATCGCCAATCAGAAGGGCGGCGTCGGTAAAACCACGACGGCCATCAACCTGGCTACTGCCTTGGCGGCGGTCGGTGAGAAGGTCCTTTTGATAGACCTTGATCCCCAGGGGAATGCTTCGACGGGTCTAGGGATATCCCGTAGTGAGCGCTCACCCGGTTCCTACGAATTCTTGTTGGGCCTCAATCCCCTCGATGCCTCCGTCCGGGCGACGCAGATCCCGGGCCTGGATGTCATGCCGGCGGCCGGCCAGCTCGCCGGAGCGGAAATCGAACTGATCGACCTGGAGCGGCGCGAGCATCGCCTGGCCGAGTCGCTGGCGGCGCCGGGCAACGACGCCCGCCACCGCTGGACGATCGTCCTGATCGACTGCCCGCCCTCTCTCGGTCTGGTCACGCTCAACGCCCTGGTCGCCGTCGATGCGGTGCTGGTTCCGCTGCAGGCGGAGTTCCTGGCCCTCGAAGGCATCGGCGCGCTCGGCAATACGATCGAACGGGTCAAGAAGAGACTCAATCCCAGGTTGCATATCTTCGGCGTGGTCCTGACTATGGTGGACCGCCGCATGACTCTCAGCCAGCAGGTAGTGGCCGACGTGCGCGCTCACTATGGCGAACTGGTCTTCGGCACGACGATCCCGCGCAATGTCCGCATTGCCGAAGCGCCTTCGCACGGCATGCCGGTGCTGATCTATGACAATGCCTGTGCCGGATCGCAGGCCTATATCCTGCTGGCGAGCGAGTTCATCCGCCGCCGGCGCATTGCAGCAGAACAGGCGATCGTCGCATGAGCCAGCCTCCGAAACCGCGTGGTCTGGGCCGCGGCCTGTCCGCCCTTCTGGGAGATGACGAAGTCGCTTCCGCCGTCACGCCGGCCGCACCCGCTCCGCTGGCGGCCTCGCAGTCCCCGAAGCCGGCGGTCGCGGCGACGGCCGCATCGACCGACGGCGAGCTGGCCCGGTCCGCCGCCAACCGCATGCCGATCACCCTGCCGATCGGCCAGCTCAAGCCCGGCAAGATGCAGCCGCGCACCAGCTTCGAGGGCATCGAGGCGCTGGTCGAGTCAGTCAAGGAATACGGACTTCTACAACCCATCCTTGTGCGTCCGCTGCGCGATGCGGCCGACTCTTACGAAATCATCGCCGGCGAACGTCGCTGGCGGGCGGCGCAGAAGGCCCAGCTCCATGACGTGCCGGTCGTCATCCGCACGATCGACGATCTGGATGCCCTGCAGATCGGCCTGGTCGAAAACCTGCAGCGCTCCGACCTCACCGCCATCGATGAGGCGCAGGGCTACAAGCGCCTGATCGACGACTACAAGCACACCCAGGAAGACATCGCGCGGATGATGGGCCGCAGTCGCCCGCATGTCGCCAACACGATCCGCCTCCTCGACCTGCCGCCGGCGGTCCAGGAGATGGTACGGGACGGCCAGATCACCGCCGGTCTCGGACGTGCCCTGATCGGTGTGCCCGATCCGCTGGCCATGGCCCGGCAAGCCGTCGCCGAAAAACTGACGGTGCGGGATCTCGAACGCCTCGCGGGCGATACCAAGAGAAAGGCCAAGGGTGGCGGCGGTTCCGCGAAGGGCAAGCCCGGACCAGCCGGCGGCTCGCCCAAGACGGCCGACACGCGCGCGCTCGAGAAGCGGCTGGAGGAGGCGCTCGGCCTCAAGGTCGATCTCGCGTTGCGCGGCCTTGGCGAACAGAGCGTGCTGACCCTGGAGATCCGCGACTTCGATCAGCTCGACACGGTGGTCGACAAGCTCACGCGGCGATAGCCCGTCCGGTCAGTTCGACCAGCCCGCGCCCATCGCGCGGTTGCTGGCGGCGACCGCGGCCCTGCCCTTGTCGGCGCCGACCTCCGTCGCCGTACAGCGCGGATTGAGCGGCAGGCCCGGCCAGACATCGACTTCGAGGAATCTCGTCTCGCCAGGCGCCAGATTCACCGTCGCCGCCTGCGCGGGGTTCTGGGTTAGCGGCGCGTAGCTCGGCACGGCGCATGTGATGACATGCTGTCCCGGGGAAACGTCGACTCGGATCCAGGTCTTGTCGGCAAGCGCGCCGATCGGCTGCTGGTTGTCGGCGACATTGAAGATCGCCTCAGTTCCCAGGATCGAACTCCGATAGAGATAGAGGACCGACCGGCCGGGCGCCGGCGGATCGAACCGCTTGCCCTCCGCATCGGCGCCCGCCCCGGCCATCGGCACGGTGGCGCAGCCAGCAAGGAGGATCGAGGCCGCCATCAAGGATCCCAGCACGCGCACTCACGCCTCCATCAAAGGGTGTCGGCGACGCAACGCGTCCGAGAGCCGGCACGTTGCGCTGCCCATACGGGGGAGGCTGCATCGCGCGCGGGAACTTTCGCGAGTTCCCGGCGTTTGCCTGACCATGGCAAGTGACACGTTGCACGAAGACCCCGACAAGCTCGGCGCCGAGGTGATCGATCGCCACCGCGCTATCGTTTCCATCATGGAAGAACTGGAGGCGGTCGACTGGTACGACCAGCGCGCCAAGGCGACTTCCAATGCGGAGCTGCGATCCATCCTCGAACACAATCGCGACGAGGAAAAGGAACACGCGGCCATGACGCTCGAATGGCTGCGCCGCAACGATCCCAAGATGGACGAGCATCTCCGCACCTTCCTGTTCAAGGAAGGCCCGGTCACGCAGATCGAGGCCAGCATGATGGGCAAGGAAGAAGACGGCGACGGCAGCCAGGGATCCGACGGCAGCCTCGGGATAGGCAGCCTGCGCAAGGTGAGCAAGAAATGAAGAACCATCTTTTCCGTGATCGCGCGCCGATCACGCAGGCCGGCTGGGACGAAATCGAGACGGAGGCCAAGCGCACGCTACGCGCGATGCTCGCCGCACGTCGCGTCGTCGACTTCAAGGGACCGCTGGGCTGGGGTGCGTCCGACGTCGAGCTCGGCCGGGCCGATCCGATTGCCTCGCCACCGGGCGGAGAGAATGTGCGCGCGCTTCTGCGTCGGATACAGCCGCTCGTCGAACTGCGCATTCCCTTCGAAGTGAGTCGCGCCGAACTCGACGCCATCGATCGAGGCGCGCGCGACCCGGATCTCGATACGGTGACGGACGCGGCGCGCGAGATCGCGATTGCCGAGGACCGCGCCATCTTTCACGGCTACAAGGCGGCGCAGATCACCGGCATCTGCGAAGCGCAGAGCGGCCAGGCCGTTGCCCTGGGCACCAGCCATGCCGACTATCCCGATGCCGTCGCCGCAGCGCTCAAGAAGTTGCGGGACGAGGGCGTCGACGGCCCTTTCGCAATGGTCCTGAGCGAGCAGCTCTACAAGGACCTGACGTCGCGCACCGATGGCGGCTATCCGATCCTCAGCCACGTCCAGCGCCTGATCGACGGACAGGTCTACGCGGCGCCCGGCCTCGACGGCGGTCTGGTGATCTCGCTGCGCGGCGGCGATTTCGAGCTGACGGTCGGCCAGGATTTCTCGATCGGCTATCTCGACCACGATGCCGAGCGCGTGCGGCTCTATATCGAGGAAAGCTTCACCTTCCTCGTCCTGTCGCCGCAGGCCGCCATTCCGCTGGTGGCGGGTACCGGCGAGACCCCGCGTTAACGGCGCGCCTTCGCCGACCGCGCGGCCTGGCTGAGGCGGAGACACAGCCGGCGGGCAATCGCCTCGTCGGGCAGGCCCGTCCGCTTGCACTCGATCTCGGCGTCGAGGATTGCGGTCAGGGCGGAACTCAGGCGTGCGAGCGGCCAGCCGCGCACATGGCGTTCGAAACGCTGGCGGACCGGCCCGCCGCGCGGCAGTCCCCTCGCCTTGAACATCGCCCCTTCGAGGTTGCCGCCCTTCGACATGTGCCCTGACACGAGATGCAGTTGATCGGCGTGCCGCTGCAGCGCGCGCACCAGCTGAATCGGATTGCCGCCCTCGGCGAAGACACGGTCGAGCGCGCGGTCCAGTCCGATCAGGTCGCCGTCGAAAGTCGTGGCAATCACGTCGTCGATTCCGATCGACGCGGTGTCGCCAAGTATGGCCATCCCGTCTTCGAGCGTGATGGACTTGCCGCTATCGCTGCCCTTGTAGAGCAGCAGCTTGTCGATCTCGCCGCGCGTCTGGCCGCGATCGCCGCCCAGGCGCTCCACGATCCACTCCAGTGCGTCGGGCTCCACCGTCAACCCCTGGGCGCGCGCGGAACTCTCGACCAGGCCTTCGAGCGCGGCCTCGTTGTCCATGTAGCAAGGCAGGGCCGCCAGACTGGCCTCCGTCTCGGCCAGCGTCCGCAGACCGGACCGCGGCGTCAGGTTCCCTGCTTCGACAACGATCAGGGCATCGCCCGCAACCGCCTCGACGAGATTCTCCAGCGCCGCGACCGACTCCTCGCCTGCCGGCCGCACCCGGATCACGCGGCGACCGCCCATCATGGACATGGCACCGAACTCGTCGGCAAGGCGCGCAGGATCCTGCTTCAGCGAATCGCCGGTGATGTCGACGACGCGGAACGGATCCTTGAGGTCCTCGCAGATCGTTCGAGCCAGCGCCACGGCGCGTTCGGCCACGAGCCCGTCATCGTTGCCGTAGATCACAACGCCCCGGATCTTCGGATCCGGCTTCTTCAGGAAGGCTTCGACCTGGCGTGCTTCGATCTTCACGATCTGTCTATAGCACCGGCCGGGCGCGCGGTTCGACCCTGCTCAATTGGAAGCCGGATAGCGGTCGAGCAGCCGGGCCTGATGACGGAAGGCACGAAGCAATGCCCGCCAGCCGCACGGCGCGAAGCCTGCCGCGCGGTTCTCGGCGGCGAGGGCAAAGACCATGGCCTGCTTCGCCAGGATGCCGCGATAGGCGGTGAAAAATGGGACGGCGGGATCGAAGAACTCGATGGCCTCCGAACCCGCACCGTTGATCTCGAGGATCTTGAAGGTGCCCTTCTGCAGCTCGGCGAGGCCGGCGAAGCGGATGTCGAAGCGCGCCACATGCAGATGCGGCATGCTCGTCGCGACCGCGTCGATACGCTCTTCCAGAGCCGGGGTGATCGCCTCGCTGCAATCCCGGTAGAGGCCGCCCATGCGGTAGGACCAGACGGCGGCGAGCGCCACGTCGGTTCCCGCATCCGGTACGCGATCGAGCGCGGCGCTGTCATAGAGCGCGGTGCGGCCGCGCAGCCGCTCGTCGCGCGCCAGCAGCGCCCGCAGCGAACTCGTGCCGTCGCCGCGCACGGTCGGTGGCGTGCGGATGGTGAGCGAGAGCAGGCGGCCGCGTGTCTCGGCGGGGCGCCGCACATAGAAGAGGCCGGCCTCGCCGGGCAGGTCGAGACATTCCTGCACGAGCAGGGACTCACCCGTCGGGTAGGCGTCGCAATAGGCCTCGAGCGCCGCATGATCGTCGATCCGCCGCACGCCGAAGCCACACCAGCCGATATCCGGCTTGGCGATGATGGGAAAGTCGAGACCGAGGGCAGCCATCGCCGCGCCCGCCCGGGCGGCCGCATCCGGCCCGGACACGACGGCAGCCGTGAGCGCCAGCCAGGGTCGCCCGGCGTCGCCGACCTGGGCGAAATAGGCGATCTTGGATTCGCCGGCGAGCCCGCCGGCGTCGATCATCGGATCGGCCGCCGAGGGCAACGACAGGCTGCGGTAGCGTAGCGAAAGCGCCAGCCACTGCACGACCATCGGAACGACCAGCAGCGGCTTGGGCAGGCTGCAGATCAGGCCCGGCCACAGGCCGACGCGCGGCCTCTGCGCAGGGCCGGAAGTGTCGCTATCGGGCGTAAGGCTGGGCGTCATGAACTCGCTCGCGGGCAACGCAGAGCGAGTCGATCGGCTGCGCTCTACGAGGCCTTGTCGGCCGCCGGGTCGGCGGCGGCGTCCTCTTCCTGCTTGGCGCGCTCGCGGGCGGCGCGCTTGGCTTCGGCCTTCTCGGCGACCTTGATGGCCTTGAGACGCTCGCGTTCGCGACGCTCGAAATCGTAGTTCGGCTTGCGTGCCATGTGTGCTGGCCCTCCCTGGCTCTGCGGCCCTTAGACCACGACGTTTACGATGCGATTCGGCACGACGATCACCCGCTTCGGCGTCTTGCCGTCGAGTCCGCGTACCAGTTCGGGCAGCGCCAGCGCGGCGGCTTCCGCCACGTCCTTGGGCGCATCCTTGGCGAGCGCGATGGTGCCGCGCAGCTTGCCGTTCAACTGTACGGCGACCGTGACCGTGTCGTCGACCAGCAGCGCGTCCTCGGCCAGCGGCCACGGCGCATCGGCCAGCAGGCTGCGGTGGCCGAGCGCGTGCCAGAGTTCCTCCGCGAGATGCGGCGTCATCGGCCCGATCAGGCGCACGAAGATCTCAAGCGCCTCGCGCAGCGCCCAGCGTGTCGACTCATCGGTCGCCTTCACCGCGTCGATCGTGTTGGCGAACTCGTAGAGACGCGCCACGGCCTTGTTGAAGTGGAAGGCCTCGATGTCGGCGGAGATGCCGGCAATGGACTTGTGCGCCGCACGACGCAGCGCGGTGGCGGCATCGGAGAAGGTCGCGGGCCTGGCCGTGCCGATCGCCGGCAGCGACTCGATCGCCTGCGAGGCGATGCGGAACAGGCGCTGCTGGAAGCGCCAGGCTCCGGTGACGCCGGCCTCGGTCCATTCGAGATCGCGCTCGGGCGGGCTGTCGGACAGCATGAACCAGCGCGCGGTGTCGGCGCCGTAGTCGCGGATGATCTCGTCCGGGTCGACGACGTTTTTCTTCGACTTGGACATCTTCTCCGAGCGGCCGACCTCGACGGGGCTCCTGTCGGAGAGGCGCACGACCTGGCCGCCGTCGCCGCGCCCGATCTCCTCGGGCGTCAGCCACGTCCCGTCGCTCGCGCGATAGGTCTCGTGGCAGACCATGCCCTGGGTGAAGAGGCCGTCGAACGGCTCGTCGCGGCTGGTCATCTGGACCTCGCGCATCGCGCGCGTCCAGAAACGCGAATAGAGCAGGTGCAGGATCGCGTGCTCGACGCCGCCGATATACTGATCGACCGGCATCCAGTACTGGTTCTCCTCGCGATCGAACGGCGCGGTCTCGAGACCAGGCGACGTGAAACGGTCGAAGTACCAGCTCGAATCGATGAAGGTGTCGAACGTGTCGGTCTCGCGACGCGCGGGCTTGCCGCAGGTCGGGCAAGGCACATGCTTCCACGTCGGATGGCGGTCCAGCGGATTGCCCGGCCGGTCGAAGGTGACGTCGTCAGGCAACTGCACCGGCAGGTCCTTGTCCGGCACCGGCACGACGCCGCAGCTCTCGCAATGGATGGCCGGGATCGGGCAACCCCAATAGCGCTGGCGCGAGACCAGCCAGTCGCGCAGGCGATACTGCGTCGTGCCCTTGCCGACGCCGATCTCCTCCAGGCGCGCGATCACCTTGGCCTTCGCTTCTTCGACGCCGAGCCCGTCGAGGAACCCGGAGTTCACGATGACGCCGTCCTCGACATAGGGCGCGGCGGCGATGTCGAGTTTCTTGCCGTCAGCCGGCGCCACGACCTGCAGGATCGGCAGGCCGTACTTGGTCGCGAACTCGTGGTCGCGCTCGTCGTGGCCGGGGCAGCCGAAGATCGCGCCCGTGCCGTATTCCATCAGCACGAAGTTGGCGGCGAACACCGGCACGGTCTTGCCCGGGATCAGCGGATGCTTCGCCAGCAGCGGCAGCCTGTAGCCCTGCTTCTCGGCGGTCTCGACCTCGGCGGCGGCGGTGCCGGTCTTGCGGCATTCGGCAACGAAGTGCTGCAGGCCGGGATCGGTCGACGCGAGGCCCTGGACCAGCGGATGCTCGGCCGACAGCGCCATGAACGAGGCGCCGAACAGCGTGTCGGGCCGGGTCGTGAAGATCTCGAGCTGGCCATGGTCGGCGCCGGAGGCGTCGGTCAGTTCCCAGAAGACGCGCGCGCCGCGGCTCTTGCCGATCCAGTTCGCCTGCATCAGGCGCACCTTCTCGGGCCAGCGGTCGAGCGTGTCGAGGCGGCTCAGCAACTCGTCGGCGAAGTGCGTGATCTTGAGGTTCCACTGGGTGAGCTTGCGGCGCTCCACAGGGGCGCCGGTGCGCCAGCCCTTGCCCTCGATCACCTGCTCGTTGGCGAGCACGGTGTTGTCGACGGGATCCCAGTTGACCCAGGCCTCCTTGCGGTAGGCGAGGCCGGCCTTCCAGAAGTCGAGGAACATCTTCTGCTGGTGGCGGTAGTAGCTCGGGTCGCAGGTCGCCAGCTCGCGGCTCCAGTCGAGGGACAGGCCCATCGACTTCAGCTGCTTCTTCATCGAGGCGATGTTCTCGTAGGTCCACTTCTTCGGATGGACCTTCTTCTCCATGGCGGCGTTCTCGGCCGGCAGCCCGAACGCGTCCCAGCCCATCGGATGCAGGACGTTGAAGCCCTTGGCGCGCTTGTAGCGGGCGATCACGTCGCCCTGCGTGTAGTTGCGCACGTGGCCCATGTGGATGCGCCCCGACGGGTAGGGGAACATCTCGAGCACGTAATATTTCGGGCGCGCCTTATCCATCGCGGCCTTGAAGGTCTGGCGATCTTCCCAGACTTTCTGCCACTTGCTCTCGGTTTCGCTGAAATTGTAGCGCACGGTGGGTGCGGCGGGTGTCGAAGACACGGAGATGTTCCCGAAAAAGGGTGTTCCGAAAAAGACGGAGGCCGCAGCGGATGCCCGCTGCGGCCTCTCACGTCAAGCGTTTGACAGAGAGGAGTGGGCCAGTGTCAGGAACCGCCGGCAATGCGGAGCTGCCGGGCGCGCGTCAGGATGGCGTTCTCGATGTCGATGTTGGTGCGCGGGTCGACCTGGGCGTCGACCCAGTTGCCGCCCCGGGGGCTGGTCTGCTGCTTGAAGACCGAGACGCGGACGCCGTCGGCACGCAGCTCGCGGTCGAGGATCGTGACCTGGACCTTCATGCGCTCGTTGGGCGTCTCCGACGGCGTGTACCAGTCGGTGATGATGACGCCGCCGAACGGATCGGCCGATACCAGCGGGATGAAGTTGATCGTGTCGAGCGACGCGCGCCACAGGTAGGCGTTCACGGCGACGCCGCTGCCGCCGCCCAAATCGTCTTTCTTTTCACTCTTGGATCCGAACAGGCCGCCGGGGCCGAACAGGCTGCCCTGCTCCTGGGTGCGTCCCCCCAGTCCCGTGCGCACGTCGCCCTTGGTGCGATCGCCCGACGGGCCGGTGGCCCTTTCGATCTTGTTGCCATCGTCGGAACAGGCGGTCGCGCCGGCGGCCACGAGCGCCACAGCGGCGATGCTCACAAATCTGGACAGTCCCGTCATGGATGGCGCCTTGCTCTTCCCTTTGGCCGCAAATCCGCGGCGGAGGCAGTGGCGGACCATAAGCTCAACGCCCGGTGAACTGCAAGCGGCGGGGCAATATGACACAATAAGTTTTATAATAGAACTCAATTTGCGCCGCTGTTTAGTTGCTATAGAAAACTAAATGACGCTGGCTGTCTCCCCGATGGGTGGGGGCGGGGACAAAATGTGACAAAGACGCCACAGGTACGGGCGGAATGAAGCGACGGGGCGACCATTTCTTGACCCCCAATTTGGCGAAGTGTTTTATACCCCTGCCGCATTGGCGGATTCTGTGGGCCTCGTCTTCAGGCTTCCAGTGTCCGTCGGTCGGACAGGCCTTTTGGTACGTACCAGTCTCTGATCAATGAGAGAGGGAGAATGATGAAGAAGCTTCTACTTGGCTCGACCGCCTTGGTCGTCGGTGGGCTGATGGCCGCCCCGGCCATGGCAGCCGATCCGATCAAGATCGGCGTGGGCGGTTATTACACCTTCTACGCCATCGCCGGCGGCATCCAGTCGACCTATGCCACGAACGGTTCCTGGGCGCAGTACAGGGGTCTCCAGTTCCAGCAGGAAGGTGAAATCCACTTCATCGGCCAGACCAAGCTGGACAACGGCACCTCGGTCGGCGTGCACGTCGAACTCGAAGGCTGGAACCAGAATGCTGGTGCGGCTGCTGGCGCCTGGATCGACGAAGCCTTCCTGTTCGCCTTCGGCGGCTGGGGCCGTGTCGAGTTCGGTTCGCGCGATCCGGCGACCTACCGTATGTACTACGGCACGCCGTCGGCGCTGATCGGCTTCGGCGCCATTCAGCACAACACGAATTTCGCCTGGGCCAACCAGAGCGTTATCGCCAACAACAAGGCGTGGTTCCACGCCACGACGACGACCAACGCCGGTCAGTTCCAGGACGCGCAGGGCATCAACTACTTCACCCCGCGCTTCCAGGGTCTGCAGATCGGTGTCGGCTATCGTCCGAAGGTGAACGTCAACCCGCAGAGCGGCGGCGCCGGCCTCGCGGTCGGTCCGGGCGCTGGAACGCAGGGCGTTTGCGGCTTCGCCAACGCCACTTCGTCGGCGAACTGCCTGACGAACGACTACTCGTATCAGGACATGTTCGACGTCGGCGCCAACTACCTGAACAAGTTCGGTGACGTGACCGTCGCACTGTACGGCGCGTTCATGTACGCCAACTTCGTTGCGGGCAACCAGCCGTTCGGTGGCGCCGCCAACATTGCGACCGGTGCCAACGCGACCGCCTGGAAGCAGTGGGTCGTCGGTGCTCAGGTCGGCTTCAAGGGCTTCACCCTCGGTGGCGCACTTGGCTGGGACAACCAGGGCATGGGCTCGAACTACTACACGGGCCAGAACAACGACACCCGCTTCTACACCGCTGGCCTCATGTATGAGACCGGTCCGTGGCAGATGTCGTTCAGCTGGGTTGGTTCGTACAACAACAACGGTAACGGCTCCGTCGGCTGCGCCACCATCGCAGTCAACGCAGCGGTCTGCACCACGCCGGCCGGCGCGGGCGTTCCGGGTGTCAACTCGACCGCTTTCGGTCCGGGCAACAACCCGGCAAACCTCTCGTTTGGCCAGGAGTCGGTCAACAAGTGGGAAATCGGCGTGAACTACGCGCTCGGGCCGGGAGTGAAGCTCACCGGCGGTGGTCTGCTGTACACGGCTTCGGGCCCGTCTGCTGCCGTCTCGGGCAACAGCTGGGGTCTGCTGATGGGTATGGACCTGCGCTTCTAGTCGCAGGACAAACCGGAAAATGGAAAGAGCGGGCGAAAGCCCGCTCTTTTCTTTTGGGGAAACGCCACCCGCTACCGGATCCGGCGCCCCACGAGGTTGACGAACAGGCTGGGCAGGTAGGTCCGCGACACCGGCAGCCGCTCGGTCGCCTGGCGCGCCAGCACCGCGCGGTTGTCCTCATGGTCGAGGACGAGCTGAAACAGGCCCTGTTCGACCGCGCCGGCACGCGGGTCGAGTTCCGGCCTGCCGTCCCGTTCGACGCGATAGGCGACATCCAGGCCGACATCGCCGCCGCTGTAGAACGACGACTCGATCTCCAGGTGTCCGAACAGAAGCATCAGGCCGCGGGCCGAGAAGCGCCAATAGTCGTCGGGAGTGGCATGGAACGCCTGCGACCAGGCGGCAGCCACGTAGGCCAGGCCGCCGGGCCGCAGCGCCCGCTCGATGTTGCGCGCCGCGCGTGCCGGATGGCGCGTATGTTCGAGCACATGGCAGCAGAGGACGAGATCGAACGGCTCCTCGCCCAGCCGGGACTTGAGCGTCCGCGGATCGCTGCAGATGTCGGCGACGCAGTCGACATTGGACCCCTCCGCCAGATCGAGCCCGACGAACTCCGCCTTGGTGCCGAAGCGTCTGGCGACGAGGTTTCGCCAGTTGCGCACGTTGCGCTCGGAGACGAGCGTCCGAGATCCCACCTGCAACACCCGGGGCGCGCGCCTGCCCGCCGTCTGCGCCACCCGGTCGAGCAGCAGTTCGATCTCGCGCGTAACGCTCGTGCCGACAACGCGTAACTCTCCAGGGCGCATCTCGCCGGGAGTGTCGTTGCCGGCCGGCATCAGTCCCGTACCACCAGGATGTGCATGCGCCGCGGTCCATGGGCGCCCAGCTCCATCGCCTGCTCGATGTCGCCGGTGCGCGACGGGCCGGTGATCGTGTTGACGGTGCGCGGCATCAGGTTCTTGCCATAGCGTTCGCGCAGCCTGCCCCACACATCCTCGTAGCCGGCGACGACATCGGCCTCGCGCAGCACCACGACGTGCGTGTCGGGCAGCAGGTTCAGCGACACGGGATGATCGGGGCCGGAAGCCATCACCACGGTGCCGGTTTCCGCGATGCCGGCAAAGGCCCCGGTGACCGAGACCTGGTCGCTGCCTTCACCGCGGCCCCGGCGGATCGACAGCATCTTCTGGCTCGCCCAGTCATAACCTTCCAGCAAGGGAGAGGGCGCCATGGCGACATTGGCCGGCAGGTTGTTGCGCGCGAGATAGGCCGTCACTTCGCCCGGCACGTCGTCCGCGCCGACGCGCGCGACGGTCGCGTTGAGGGTCTCGGCCCACTGGCAGAACAGGGCGACCTTCTCGGGGTGCGGCAGCTGTGCGCGTGCAACCGAAGGGCCGCGAGGGGGCGAGGCGAGGCGCGCTTCGATCTCGCTCCGGGCGTCGCCCGCCAACTCGCCGCGGCGCAGAGAGCGCCGGATTCCGCCCAGGATCTGCGTCCGCGCGTCGCTCATGACTTCCTCCGCGCGGCCCAACGGGCATGGAACGTGCCGCCGGCCTGCGGCGCTGGAAAGTCGCGGAAGCGGGTCCAGCCGCCAGCCAGCGGCAGCGTGCCGTACCGGCCATCGGCGCGGCCGAACAGCGCCAGCACACGGTTGGCGATACCGGTCAGACGGCGATAGAGCGCGGGCCGTCGCGCGAGGAAACTCCACACCGCCAGCCCCTGGCGCATGCCCTTCGGCGTCAGGTGCTTCTCGAACTCGCGCTCGCGCCAGTGGCGCATCAGCTTCGGCAGCGGGATGCGCACCGGGCACACGCTCTCGCAGCGGCCGCAGAAGGTCGAGGCATTGGGCAGGTTGCTCGCCTCCTCGACGCCCACCAGCTGAGGCGTCAGCACCGCGCCCATCGGGCCGGGATAGACCCAGCCATAGGCATGGCCGCCGACGGCGCCATAGACCGGGCAATGGTTCATGCAGGCGCCGCAACGGATGCAGCGCAGGATATCCTGCATCTCGGTGCCGAGCACCGACGAGCGGCCGTTGTCGAGCAGTACGACGTGATACTGCTCGGGACCGTCGAGATCCTCGCGCTTCTTGGGGCCTGTATTGAGCGTCGTATAGGCCGAGGATTCCTGTCCCGTCGCCGAGCGTGCCAGCACGCGCAGCAGCACCGCGGCGTCCTCGAGCGTGGGGATCACCTTCTCGATGCTGGCCAGCACGATGTGCATCTTCGGCAGCGTGTTGGAGAGGTCGGCATTGCCTTCGTTGGTCACCAGCATCGACGAGCCGGTCTCGGCTACCAGGAAGTTGGCGCCGGTCAGGCCGACATCGGCGTCGAGGAACTTCTGGCGCAGGACGTAGCGCGCCTCTGCGACGAGATCGTTACGTTCCGTCAGGCGCTTGTCGAAGCCGAGCTTGGCGTGATGCTCCAGGAAGGTGTCGGCGACCTGGTCCTTGGTGAGATGGACGGCCGGCGCGATGATGTGGCTCGGCGGCTCGTTGCGCAGCTGGATGATGTACTCGCCGAGATCGGTCTCGATCGGCGCGATGCCCAGCGCTTCGAGATGCTCATTGAGCGCGATCTCCTCGGCCACCATCGACTTCGACTTGGCGACGGTCCTCGCGTTCACGCTCTTGCAGAGATCGGAGATGATCTGGCGTGCATCGGCGGCGGTCGGTGCCCAGTGGACCTTGCCGCCGAGTGCGATCACCTTGCGCTCGAACTCCTCGAGGTAGAAATCGAGATGGGCCAACGTGTGGTTCTTGATGTCGCGCGCCCGGTCGCGCAGCGCCTCGAACTCGGGCAGCCTCTCGGCCGCCTGACGCCGCCGCTCGGAGAAGCCGACCTTCAGCTTCGCCAGCGAATCCTGCAGGTTGGGATCGGCCAGCGCGTGGCCGACATTTGCCTTGAAGGCGTGTGCCGTCGATTCCATCAGCTGCGCTCCGGCTCGCCGATGGCGGGCAGGTCGCCCATCCCGGCCAGGACTTCTGCGACATGGCGCACCTGCACGGCACTGCCTTCGCGCTGCAGCTTGCCCGCCATATTCATCAGGCAACCGAGATCGCCGGCCAGCAAGGTGCCGGCGCCGGTCGCGGCGATGTCAGCGGTCTTCTCGCCGACCATGGCATTCGAAATCTCCGGATACTTCACGCAGAAGGTGCCGCCGAAGCCGCAGCAGACTTCCGGCGTCTTCATTTCGTTGAGCTTCAGCCCCTGCACCGAGCCGAGCAGTCCACGCGGTTGCTCCTTCACGCCCAGTTCGCGCAGCCCGGAGCAGGAATCGTGATAGGTCACGGCGCCATCGTAACGCGCGGCGACCTTCCTGACGCCCAGCACGTCGACCAGGAACGACACGAGCTCGAAGCTGCGGGCCGCAAGATCCTCCGCGCGTGCCTTCAGCGCGGGGTCGTCGTCGAACAGGCCGGGATAATGATGCGACAGCATCCCGCCGCAGGAGCCCGACGGCGCCACGACGGCATCGTAGCCTTCGAAGGCATCGATCACCTGCAGGGCAATGGCGCGCGTGGTCGTGCGGTCGCCGGAGTTGTAGGCCGGCTGACCGCAGCAGACCTGGAGGGGTGGCACCTCGACGGTACAACCCGCTTCTTCCAGGAGCTTCACGGCGGCAAAGCCCACGGACGGCCGGAACAGGTCGACGAGGCAGGTGACGAAGAGCGCGACGCGGCGCGGGCGGGCGGAGGTGGCTGGCGATCTGGACACGTCGCGAACATGGCAGCGACGAATTTGGCGTGCAACGGCCGCTTGTCCGAAAAGGTTCGAAGGGCGGTGGAAGGGCAACGGCCACCGGATGCCGGCCCCGGGCGATGGGCCGGCTTTTCACCGCCCGCGAACAGCCGCGGGCAGGGTCCCGGCGGTCAGTTCTTGTTGGGCACCAGGATGATGGCGCGGCCTTCGCTGTTCATGCGGCCCGCCCACTCGGCGGCCTGAGCCCCGCTGCCGTAGAAGATGTCGCCCCGGGCCGGACCTTTGATGGCAGCGCCCGTGTCCTGGGCGATCATCAGGCGGCGATAGGATTCGGTGGCGCCGGGCTTGCGGTAAACCGGACGGCGCGTGTCGATCCATACTGGCGTACCGTAGGGCGTGATCGTCGGATCGATGGCCATGCTGCGCTGCGCGGTGAGGGGCACCCCTTCGGCCCCGATGGGTGCCGAGGTCTTGGTATCCCGGAAGAAGATGTAGCGCTCGTTCTTGCGCATTACGTCGCGCGCCTGCTGCGGATTGCGCTTCAGCCAGTCGCGGATGGCGGGCCAGGTCGCATCCTCTTTCTTCATCACGCCCATCTCGACCAGTACGGCGCCGATCGCCGTGTAGGGCCGGTTGTTGGAGCCGTCGAAGCCCAAAGTCATGGTGCCGCCCTCGGCGAGCTGCACGCGGCCGCTGCCCTGGACCTGAACCTCGAACAGACCGACGGGATCCTGAACGTAGGCGATCTCGAGGCCCTTGCCCTTCAGCGCGCCGGCTTCGATCTCGGTGCGCGTATAATAGGGCTGGTCGGTGAGATCCGGCGGCTTGCGATAGACCGGGACGGTGAAGAGGCGGGAGGGAACCTTGCTGCCGCGCAGATCCGGCTCGAAATAACCCGTGAACTTGCCCGGCGCCTGGGCGATCAGCGGGCGGAAATTCGTCTCGAAGAATGCGCGCGAGCCGCGGGCATCGCCGGGCTTCACCGCCGCTGCGGCCTCGCAGATTCGCGCCCATTCACCGGGCGTGATGGTCTTCTCGCCGCCATCGGTCGCGATCCGGACGTCGGGCCCGGCCGTCAGCCTGGGGCACGACCGGCGAAATGTGGCGAGCGCCTCGGCGTGGCGATCCCCTGCCCAACCGGCGATCTCGTTGTAGGACGTCGGCTCCATCGCGATGCGCTGTTGCGGCGCGGAGCCGGGTGTCGAGGCGCAGGCAGACAGGAAACCGGCGACCAACAGGGTCAGGCCACCGGCGAGAAGGCTCCCTCGCATTCTCGGAAACGCCTCCCTCAACCTTCGCTTTCGGTCTTGATAAGCTGCCAGTTGGGATCACCCGATGTCGTGTCGCGACGGAACGTCCAGAGGTCGACGACCTTCTGGACCTCGTTGGGATTGCCATCGACGATCTGTCCGTCGGCATTGCGCACGACGTTGATCTGCTCGCTGACGAACCGGACGGTGACGACGGCGTTCGGTCCCTGCATTTCCGCCGCAGCGATGTCCGAGGCCTCGAAGCCGATCAGCGTCGTCTCCGCCGTCTCTTTGCGCTCGATCCGCCCGCGAATGGCGGCTTCGAAGCTGGAATAGGTGGCGCTGTCGAGCAAGGGCTTCAGCGAGCCCGTATCGCCGCGGGCGAAGGCCTCGACGATGGCTGTGAAGGCGGCGCGCGCGCCACCGGTGAAGCCGATCGGCTCGAAGGCGGGATCGGCCGCGCGAATGGCGGCGACGCCTGCCGTCGCGGTCGGCATCACGGTGGCCCGGATGCCGCCGGGTCCGCTGGTCGGCGAGGACTGGCGCGGGGCCGGCGCATTGGCTGTCGGCAATGGCACGACATTGTCGTTGCCTTGCGACGCATCGCCGACGCGCGGCGTGGTCGGCGGCGCGGGTGGCGTGAACGGATCGCGTGCCGGCGGCTGTTCGTTGCCGGTGCGTTTGCCCAAGACGGATCGCAACCGCAGGATCAGGAAGACCGCGACCAAACCGATCAGGATGATGTCGTAGTTGTTACCCACGATGGCGCTCCGAAGGCTCGCTATCCCACGCGCTCGACTGTCTCAAATTACATAGGCTGCGAATGGGGAAAGGGCAAGGCAACGACCTGACCGCTTTCGAGCCGGGTTCATGCGCCCAGGACCACAATATCGACGGATTCGCCAACACCTCCGACCTGCCGGCCGGGCCGGCGCTCAAGGGGAGCGGCGGGGCGATATCCCTGGCGTTCGGCGAGCGCGTAGGTGGCGCCGTCGGTGATGGCACGGGTTCGCTCGACCTTGTTGTGCTTCTCGAGCTTGGAGGCAAAGTTCACGGCATCGCCGATGACCGTGAATTCGAGGCGTTCGCCGTCGCCCACGGCCCCGAACACCACCCGTCCCGAAGAAGCGGCGAGGCCGATGTCCAGCGGCGGCAATCCGGCGGCCCGCCGCTCGGCGGCCCAGGCGGTCGCGGCCTCCATCACGGCCTCGGCGGCCCTGAGCGCGTCAGCCGCAGCGGTCGGCGACGGTGTCACCGCGCCGAACGACGCCAGGATGCCGTCCCCCAGAAACTTGTCGATGCTGCCGCCGGCGGCCACGATCAGGGGACAGACGCGGTGCTGATAGTTCTGCAGGACTTTCATCACCTCGGCGGGCGCGAGTTCGGTCGACAGACGCGTGAAGCCGCGCAGGTCGACGGTCAGGATGGCGACGTCGCGCAATTCGCCTTCGCCGGCCCGGATCGACATCTCCGCCCCGCGAATGCGCGCCGCGACGCCGGGGTCGAAGAAGCGCGACAGATCGTGCGCCGCGACCCCCTCGCTGACCGAGCGTACCAGCAGATGGCGCGCCCGCGAGATGGCCAGCGCCAGCACCGCCGTTGCCAGCAGGATGGCGATCATCTTGTCGACCTCGGCGCCCACGAGCAGAGCGGTCGAGGTCATGTACTCGACATAGTTGTGCGTGACGTTCGGTGGGCCGCCGAGGCCGGAAGCGGCGTAGAAGGTGAGGCCGGCCCAGCCCGCCGCCGCCACGATCCCGGTGAACACCACGAAGCGGGCTTCGAAGCGCAGCGCCCGCAAGGCGATGAAAAGGAACACGTAGAACAGCGTCGGGGCCTTGAGATAGAAGGCCGCCGACTGCGCGTATTTCAAGTGGAAGGTCCAGATCAGCGCCATCAGCAGCGCGATGTCGACAATCACCGAGACGTAGAGCATCCAACGCGCCAGGCGTCTGGCATGCGCCAGCACGATGCGCACGACGCAGAAGGCCGCGTAGGTGAACAGTACGGTCAGTTCCAGCGAGAACTCGTCCTGGACCGTGCCCTCGGCCATGGCCGTCCCCTGATAGAGCGCCGTGACCAGCAGCACGATCAGAAGCTGGGTCCAGCCGATCAGAATCTCGCTGCGCTCCTGCTGGGCGCGGATGGCGTCGCGCACGCGTTCCGGGACGTTCTCCGGCCCGCCGCCGCCGTCGAACAGCCAGTCGCGGAAGCGGGAAAGCATCAGCGCTTTTCCAGCCAGAGGCTGGCGGGCATCGCATCCGGCGGTCGCGGCAGGCGCGCGATCACCGAGGCGGCCAGCCGGTCGGCCATGCGTCGCTCCGCCCAGACGCTGGAGAAAAGTGGCTTGAAGGCCCCGCCGGTCAGCAGCGGCACAACGCCCTGCTGCTCGTTGTAGGCGCGCCAGCCCCAGATCGCGGGATAGTCGAAGGGCAGGAAGATGTCGTGGATGTGGACCAGTGCGCCCGACGGGAGGCCCGGCAGGACTCGGTTCAGCAGGATGTCGACGTCGCTGCCCGGCATCAGGATGTGGCTGGAATCGATGAACAGGACGTCGTCCTTCATCAGCCCGTCGAAGACCTTGGCCGGCGCCGCCTGAAGGGTCGACGACTTCACCCGGACGCCGGGCAGGTCGGCGATATCGGCCCGCGGCGCGGGATCGATTGCCAGGATTTCGCCGACACCGCCCACGGCCCTGGACAGGACGCGCGTCGAATGGCCGGACCCGACCTCGATGATGTGGCGCGGCTTGCGCTCGCGGACCAGCGCATAGGCGACCGCGGCGTCGAGAGAGGGAAACCACGATTGCTCGAACAGTGCCTTGCAGGTTTCCAGCGTCTGGGCGTGCGCATCGACGGCATCGAGCACGGCGCCGAACTGGTCCGAGTGCTCCTCGAACAGGCGCTCGATCGCGGGATAGGGCGGCTGCGCGCCGGGCGGCGGCAGCAACGGCGCGTAGCGATGCGGAATGAACCAGCCGCGCGGCTTCAGGCCGAGGACGGTCGGCAATCCCAACGCAAACCGCCTCCAGCGGCCGCGCAGGCTGGGCGTGGCACTCATCGGTACATGCTCACGGCGTTAGGGTCAGGCCTTCATGGGCGACGAGCACGCGCGGCAGACCGCCCGGCGCAAAACCCGGCCGCACGGCAGCCGCCGCGCGCGCCACGTTGTCCATGAAGGCGTCGTCATGGCTGGGATCGTGATGGAAGATGGCGAGCGTGCCGACTCCGGCTGCGTCGGCAATGCGAACACCCTCCTGCCAGGTCGAGTGGCCCCAGCCGCGATAGCGCTGGTACTCCTCGTCGGTGTAGCTCGAATCGTAGATCATCACGTCGGCGCCGCGACACAGTTCGACGATGCCGTGGTCAATCGTGCCTTCACGATGTTCCGTGTCGGTGATGTAGCAGATCGACTTGCCGAGATGGTCGACGCGATAGCCGGTGGCGCCGTTGGGATGGTTGAGTGGCGTCGTGTGCAGCGCGACGGCGCCGCACGACAGCGTGTCGCCGGCCCGGAACTCCCTGAATTCGACCCGTGCCTGGAAGATGTCGAGCGAGACGGGATAGAGCGGCGCCTGCATCAGGTGTCCGACGACCTTCTTCAGCGTGTAGGGCGCCTCCAGATGACCGGCCCACATGCGGACCGAGCTGCGTTGGTCGAAGAGCGGCGCAAAGAACGTGAGGCCCGAGATGTGATCGAGATGCGTGTGGGTGAAGTAGATGTCGATGTCGAGCGGCGCCTGGCGTGCGAGTTCGACGCCCAGCGTGCGAATACCCGTTCCGGCGTCGAAGATCATGCGCCGGCCCCCGGCGGTGATCTCCAGACACGAGGTATTGCCGCCATAGCGCGCGTATTCCGCGCCGGGACATGAGATGGATCCCCGCACGCCCCAGAACCGGACTTTAAGACCGTCGACCAACAAACTCTTCCCGGTAAGTGTGGCGCCAGAGTCCACAGGGAGGTGGGTGCCGTCAACCGAGGCGCGAGGCAATAAGATCTGGCCGCATTCTTGCGTGGCGATCCGGGCGGCTGTTTTTCACGTATTCTTGCAGTCGGCGGTCGAATCCGGCGTCCCGACTGCGTTGCCTACCGGCCGGTTCGGAGCAATACTTTGCCTATGGACACCATCAACCCCGCTACCGCCCCGGCGCTCGCCGCGCCGCCCCTGCGTTGCGCCAAGTTCGCCATCGGCCAGGTGGTGAAGCATCGCATCTACCCCTTTCGGGGCGTGATCTTCGACGTCGACCCGGTGTTTGCGAACACCGAGGAGTGGCTGTCGTCGATCCCCGAGGAAGTGCGGCCGCGCCGGGACCAGCCCTTCTACCACCTGCTCGCCGAGAACGCGCAGACCACCTACGTGGCCTATGTCTCGGAGCAGAACCTGCTGGCGGACGATACCGGCAAGCCGGTGTCGCACCCGCAGGTGCCGCAGTTCTTCAAGGAGCTGAAGCGCGGCCACTACGTGTCGCGCGAGCGCGCACTGCATTAAGAGCGAGCGGCTTCACCGCAGCGCGGCCGCCACCTGATCCACGGTGGCGGTCCATCCGACGATCGCGCCCTGCGCGCGGATCATGTCGATCGCCGCCTTCTTGAATTCCGGGAAATAGCTCTCGGTCGCGTCCTCGGCCAGCAGGCACTCGAAGCCGCGGTCGTTGGCCTCGCGCATGGTCGTCTGCACGCAGACTTCGGTGGTGACGCCGGCGAAGACAAGGTGGGTGATTTTCTTCTCTGCCAGAATCTCGCCGAGCGGCGTCGCGTAGAAGGCGCCCTTGCCGGGCTTGTCGAGCACGATCTCGCCGGGCTTCGGGCCGAGTTCCGGCACGATGTCCGCGCCGGGCTCGCCCGCGATCAGGATGCGGCCCATCGTGCCCGGATCGCCAATCCGCATCGACGGCTTGCCGCGCAGCCGCTTGGCCGGCGGGCAATCCGACAGGTCGGGCCTGTGGCACTCGCGCGTATGGACGATCGTCAGGCCTGCGGCGCGGAACGCCTCGATCAGCCGCCCGACCGTCGGGACGATCGCCGACAACAGGCTCACATCGTTGCCCAGGGTCGCGCCGAACCCGCCCGGTTCGATGAAGTCGCGCTGCATGTCGATCACGATCAGCGCCGTGTGCGCGGGATCGAAAGTGAAGTCGAACGGCTGTGCGGCAATGGTTTTCACTAGCGCACCCCCGGTAGCTCAAAAGCAGGTGTCATCCCGAGCGTAGCGAGGGATCCTTGCGCAGAAGCAGTTAAGGATCCCTCGCTGCGCTCGGGATGACACAAGGAGGTATCACTCGTCATCAATGCCCCGCCATGGCGCGGCCGATCGCGCCGACATCGGCGCTGGCGGCGTCGGTTTCGAGCGCAAGCTTGCCGTCGAACATGACAACGATGCGGTCGGAGAGCTGCAGGATCTCGTCGAGATCCTCGCTGACCAGCAGTACGGCGGCGCCGCGATTGCGCGCCTGGACGATGCGGGCGCGGATCTCGGCGACGGCGGCGAAATCGAGGCCGAAGCAGGGATTGGCCACGATCAGGAGATCGCCTTCGCTCGACAGTTCGCGCGCCAGCACGGCGCGCTGCACGTTGCCACCGGACAGACCGCGGATGGCCGCGTCCGGTCCCGGCGTCTTCACCTTGTAGGCTTCGATCAGCTTGCGCGCCGTGTCGCGCATCGGACCGCGCTTGAGCCAGATACCATTCGACGAGGAAGGCGGCTGGTCGAAGGAGCGCAGCGCGATGTTCTCGGCCACCGACATGTCGGCCACGCAGGCGTTGCGCAGCGGCTCCTCAGGCAGGCAGGCAATCCTGTGGCGGACCATCTCGGGGCGCGTGGCGGTGTAGACCTCGCCATGCACCAGCATCTTGCCCGCCTTGGCGTCGCGCTGGCCGGCCAGGGCTTCCACCAGCTCGCGCTGGCCGTTGCCCGACACGCCGGCGATGCCGACGATCTCGCCGGCGCGGATGTCGAGCTTCAGGTCCTCGACCGCGAGCTGGCCGACATTGTCAGCGACGGAAAGGCCTTCCAGCTTCAAAACCGCCTTGCCCGGCGCCCGCGCCTCGCGTTCGACCACGGTGCGCGTTTCGCGCCGGCCGACCATCATCTCGGCCATCATGTCGTTGTCGAGCTCGCTGGTCGGCCTGGTGCCAATGAGCTGGCCGCGGCGCAGCACCGTGACGGCATCGCAATAAGTGTTCACCTCACGGAACTTGTGCGTGATGGTGACGATGGTGATCTTGCCATCGTTCGTCAGCTTCTTCAGCGTGGTTAGCACCTCGTCGGCCTCGTCCGGCGTCAGCACCGAGGTCGGTTCGTCGAGGATCAGCAGGTTTCGCTTGAGGTAGAGCTGGCGAAGGATCTCGCCCTTCTGCTTCTGGCCGGCCGCGAGATCGGCGACGGGCGTGTCGATCGGCACGGTGAACGGCGTCGTCTCGAAGAACGACTTGAGCGCCCGCCGCTCCGCCGCCCAGTCGATCACGGCCGGCAGGTCGCCGCGCGACAGCACGAAGTTCTCCAGCACCGTCATGTTCGGCACCAGGGTGAAGTGCTGATAGACCATGCCGAGTCCCAGCTCGTGTGCCTGGCGTGGATGGGCGATTTCGACCTCGTGGTCGTTCAGCAGGATCTGGCCCTGGTCGGCGGCGTAGTAGCCCATCGCGCACTTCACGAGCGTGCTCTTGCCCGCGCCGTTCTCGCCCAGCAGCGCATGGAAGGCGCCGGCCTTGATCTTCACCGTAACGTCGTCGAGCGCGGCCATCGCGCCGAAGCGCTTGGTGAAGCCGATCAGCTCGAGGGACGGCGCGGTCGTCACGCGATTGCCTTCAGGACTGCAGCCGAATTGGCGACGGCGCCGAACACGCCACCCTGCATCTCGACCATCTTCAGGGCGGCGGCGTGGTTGCCGGGATCGGTGGCGCCGGTGCAGTCCTCCAGGATCAGGCACTCGAAGCCGCGGTCGTTGGCTTCCCGCATCGTGGTGTGGACGCAGACATCGGTGGTGATGCCGGTCAGCACCAGATTGTCGATGCCGCGCGTGCGCAGCATCAGTTCGAGGTCGGTGGCACAGAACGATCCCTTGCCCGGCTTGTCGATGATCGGCTCGCCGGCGATCGGCGCGAGATCGGGAATGATCTCCCAGCCCGGCTCGCCGCGCACCAGGATGCGACCGCAGGGTCCGGGGTCGCCGATGCCGGCGCCGATCTGCTGCGACCGCCAGCGCTTGTTGGGCGGCAGGTCGGAAAGATCGGGCCGATGCCCTTCGCGCGTATGGATCACGGTCCAACCGGCCTTGCGCGAGGCGGCCAGCAGCGTCTTGATCGGCTCGATGGGCGCGCGGGTCAGCGACAGGTCGTAGCCCATCTTGTCGACATAGCCGCCGACGCCGCAGAAGTCGGTCTGCATGTCGATGATGACCAGCGCCGTGTTGTCGGCGCGCAGCGCGCCGTTCCACGGCCAGGCGTAGGGGCGGGACTCGATGTGGGTCTTGCTCATGGCGGCTCCTACTTGACCGCGCCCAGCTCGGCCGGCGCGCCGCGGACGCTGCGCGCGGGCGAGCAGGTGGCGATCATCAGGGCGAGGGTAAGGACATAGGGCGCGGCGCTGAGCAGGTAGTAGCCCTGGGTCACGCCGACCGACTGCAGCGCGGGGCTGATCGCGCCCGCCGCACCGAACAGCAGCGAGGCCCACAGGCAGCGGATCGGGTCCCAGCGCGCGAAGATCACCAGCGCCACGGCCATCAGGCCCTGGCCGCTCGACAGGCCTTCGTTCCAGCTTCCGGGATAGTAGAGCGACAGGAAGGCACCGCCGATGCCGGCGAAGGCGCCGCCGACCGCCGTCGCCAGCAGGCGGACGCGGGCCACCGAGGCGCCAATGGCGAGGGCGGCGTCGACGCTCTCGCCGGCGAGCCGGACGATCAGGCCCCAGCGCGTGTTCTTCAGCGCCCAGGCCAGGGCGAAGGCGAGCAGGATGCCGAAGATGAAGAGCGGATTGACCTGCAGCGCCTGCTGGACTTGCGGGATGCTGCTCCACCCGCCGAGGTCCAGCGCGCCGAGGTTGGGCGCCTTGGGCTGGATGTAAGGCTTGCCCAGGAAGAAGGCGAGGCCGGTGCCGAACAGCATCAGGCCGATGCCGGTCGCGATGTCGTTCACCTTGGGCAGCTGGCAAAGCACCGCATGCAGGGCACCCAGCATCAGGCCGACACCGGCCGCGACCAGCACGCCTAGCCACGGCGAGCCGCTCAACAGTGCCGTGCCGTAGGCGCTCATCGCGCCCATCATCAGCGTGCCCTCGAGGCCCAGGTTGATGCGGCCGCTGCGCTCGGTCAGGCATTCGCCGAGGCTCACGAAGATGAAGGGCGTGCTGACGCGGATCGCGCCCGCCAGCATCGCCAGTGGTACGCCCCAGAAGCCTATGTCGCTGCCGTCCATGCTCAGCGTCCCTCCACGGCCCGAAAGCGCCACAGCCAGTTCCATGAGCGGCCGTACAGCGTCTCGCTCGCCAGGATGCAGACGAAGATGATGCCCTGCAGCACGACCACCGCGGCGTCCGGCAGGTCGAGGCGGCGTTGCAGCAGGCCGCCGCTGGCGCCGATGCCGCCCAGCAGGATGGCGACCGGGATGATGGCCAGCGGATGATGACGCGCGAGGAAGGAGACCAGGATGCCGGTGAAGCCGTAGCCGACCGCCAGCGAGGCATTGGCCTTGCCGTGGACCGCCGCCACCTCGACCATGCCGGCAAGGCCTGCCGCCGCGCCGCCGGCAAAACAGGCGATCAGCACGTAGCGGCCGACATTGAGGCCCATCATGCGCGCGGTCTTCGGGTTGCCGCCGATCACCTGCATGGCGAAGCCGAAGGTGGTGAAGCGCTGCACGACGTAGCAGATCACGCAGGCCGCGATGCCGAGCGCCAGGCCCCAGTGCACGTCGGAGCCGCCGATCGTTCCCAGCATGTTGGCGTCGCCGATCGGGTGGGTCGACGGCTTGTTGAGGCTCGACGGGTCGCGCAGCGGGCCTTCGACGAAGTGGTTCATCAGCGCGATGGCGATGTAGGTCAGCAGCAGGCTGGAGATCGTCTCGTTGACGCCGCGGTACTGGCGCAGGCCGCCGGCCAGCGCGATCCACGCGCCGCCCGCGATCATCGCCGCCGCCGCCATGGTGAGCTGTGCCACGAGCGGACCGGAGCCCGAGACGGCGACACCCGCGGCCGCGGCCGCGACGCCGCCCAGAACCAGCGCGCCTTCGTTGCCGATGATGATCAGCCCCAGCCGCGCCGGCAGCGCCGTGCACAGCGCCGTCAGGATCAAGGGTGCTGCGCGCGTGAGCGTGTTCTGGAAGGAGAACCAGCTCCCGAACGCGCCTTGGTACATGAGAGCATAGGCCTCGAACGGATCGACGCCCGCATAGAGGATCAGCAGCAGGCCGAAGATCACCGCCGACGCCAGCAGGGCCAGCGCCGAGACGGCGATGCGTTCGAAGGCGGTGCCCATGCTCGCGCTGGCGCCCGTGATCTGCGCGATACGCCTACGACGTCGCGCCGATCACACCCTCGACCAGGTAGTTCATGCCCTCGAGGACCGGCTCTGTCTGGGTGTAGGCGGTGCCGCCGGCGATGACGGTGTTGCCCTTGTTGTCCTTGAGCGGACCCTTGTAGATGGCGAAGCTGCCGTTGAGGATTCCGGTCTTCACCTCGTCGACCTTGGCCTTGGCGGCATCCGACACGGCCGGTCCGAACGGCGAGGTGCGGACATAGCCTTCCTTGAGGCCGCCGCGCACGAAGTTGCCCGGGACGCCGCCCTTCTTCATCGTCTCGACGAAGTCGACGTAGATCTTCTCCCAGTTCCATTCCGCGCCGGTGAGGTAGCCCTTGGGCGCGAGCTTGGCCTGGTTGGTGTGGTAGCCGCTGGTGTAGATGCCGGCACGCTCGGCGGTCTCGATCACGACCTTCGGGCTGTCGACATGGCAGGTCACGACGTCGACGCCCTGCGCGATCATCGAGTTGGTCGCCTCGGCTTCCTTGACGGGCAGCGACCAGTCGCCGGTGAAGATCACCTGGGTGGTGGCCTTCGGGTTCACCGACCGCGCGCCCATGGTGAAGGCGTTGATGTTGCGCAGCACCTGGGGGATCGGCTTGGCGGCGACGAAGCCAAGCTTGCCGCTCTTGGTGGTCATGCCGGCGACGATGCCGGCGAGATACTGCGCCTCGTCGATGTAGCCGAAGTAGCTGCCGGTGTTCATCGGGTTCTTGGCCTGGTTCCACAGGCCGCCGCAGTGACGGAACTGGATCTTCGGATACTTCGCCGCCATGCGCAGCATGTGCGGGTCGAAGTAGCCGAACGAAGTCGGGAACAGGAGCGTGGCGCCGTCGAGGTTGATCATGCTCTCCATCGATTTCTCGACGGCGACCGTCTCGGGCACCTTCTCTTCCTCGACGACCTTCACGCCGGCCATCTTCTTCAGGACGGCCGCGCCCTCGGCATGGGCCTGGTTGTAGCCGTAGTCGTCGCGCGGGCCGACATAGATGAAGCCCACGACCAGCGGCTTCTGCGCCATGGCTCCGCCTGCCAGCCCGAAGGCCGCCGCGCCCGCGGCGCCGCCGAGAAGCGCCCGCCGGCCGATATTGAACTTGTCGATCATCGAACGTCCCCCTTGCTCGCTCGGGCGTCGCGGCCCGCAAAGGGAACAGCAAGCGGTGTGCCACGCTTCGGAGGCCTCAAAAGCGGGCGAATCCGAGAAGAAAAGGCATCTCGCTCGCCTCAATTGTATGCAATTTCATCGCCGTGCATTCTTTTTGGGCATGATTGAGTACACAATCCGCTTTGGCATCCATCTTGTATGCAAACCGGCATGCGCACCGACACCAATCCGACCCTGGCCGACAAGCTCGCCACCGCCATCGCCGACGGAATCCTGAACGGCACGCTGCCGCCCGGCGAACGGCTCGACGAGGTGGGCCTCGCCGAACAGCATGGCGTGTCCCGCACACCCGTTCGGGAGGCGCTCCGACAGCTCGCAATGAGCGGCCTGATCGACATGAGGCCGCGCAAGGGGGCGATCGTTTCGAAGGCCACGCCGGAGGAGATCGAGAACCTGTTCGTGGCGATGGCCGAGATGGAAGCGACCTGCGCACGCCTCGCCGCCATGAGCATGACGCCGATCGAACGGCGGCGGCTGCAGGCACGCCACGAATCGATGGTCGCGCTGGCGAAAGCCGGCGAGACCGAGGCCTATTCCGACGCCAACGTTGCCTTCCATTCGGCGATCTACGCCGGCGCCCACAATGCGCCGCTGGCGGAATATGCGATGAGCCTGCGCCGCCGGGTCGGCCCCTTCCGCCGCGCCCAGTTCCGGATGGACGGCCGCCTGCTGCGCTCGAACCAGGAGCACGACGCCGTGGTGCGCGCGATCCTCACCGGCGACGCCGCCGGCGCCCACGCCGCGATGATCCATCACGTCAGTCTGGTGGAGGATGCCTTCGAAGCCTTCGCCGCAATCAACGCGGCTTGATCAAAAAGCTCTCCTCCCCATTCAAATGGGGAGGAGAGCTGAAACCAGAAGCGTGTCCGCCGCTCAGTTCAGCGCGAACGGGAAATACTTTTCGCTGAGCTTCTTGTAGGTGCCGTCGGTCATCATCTCGCCGAACGCCTTGTTCAGTGCTTCGCGCAGCTTGATGTCTTCTTTTCGCAAGCCGGCGGCGACGCCCACGCCCAGGGTCTGCGTGTCCTTGATGTCCTGGCCGACCAGCTCGCAGCACTTGCCCTCGGGCTTCTGGCTCCACAGCCAGAGCTGCGCCTTGTCGCCGAACACCGCGTCAACCTCATCGTTGGCCAGCGCGATCAGTGCCTGGGCCACCGAGTCGTAGCGCCTGAGCTGGGCGGAGCGGCGGAAGCTCTTGTCGGCCCAGTCGGCGTGCATGGAATCGCGCTGGATGCCGATGCGTTTGTTGCGCAGCAGTGAGGGCGGTCCGTCGAACGGGGCGCCCTTGGCGGCGATGAAGGCGCCGGGCGAAAGGTAGTAGCGGCGCGACAGGCCCATCCGCTGGCGTCGCTCACGCGTCACTTCCATCGACGACATGATGATGTCGAACTTCTTGTCGATCAGGCCGGGGATCAGCTGATCCCACTTGAGTGCGATGAACTCGCACTCCGCCTTGATGCGCTGGCAGGCTTCCTGCGCCAGTTCCATCTCGAAGCCGGCCGGCATGCCTTTGCGGTCGAGATAGTTGAAGGGCGGGAAGGCTCCCTCGGTGGCGATCGTGATCTTGAACGCCGGTGGCGTGAACGGGGATTTGGGGCCGGGCTTGCCGGCAGGCGCCGCCGGCTTGGCGGCCTGTGCGGGCGGTTTCGCCGGCGGCTTCTGCGGCGCCGGCTGTGTCTGCTGCGCGGACGCGATGCCCGTCATGGCCAGCAGCGCGATGAGACCGAACATGAGCCTCATGCGATCAGCCGCTCCAGCAGCGCGTTGAGGCGTTGCCGTCCGTCCAGCGTGGCGCGCAGGTGCGTGGCGTCGATCTCCAGGAAGCCCGCCCGAACGAGCGGTTCGAGCCGCGCCGCGTCGAGCGCGTCGACCGGATCGGCGCCGGCGACGGACGCAAAGGTGGCGCGGTCGATGCCGCCGGCCAGCCTCAGTCCCATCATCAGTGCCTCCTCCACCAGATCCCGTCCCTCGACCGTCGACGTCTCGGCCGTGCCGTGGCCCGTCCGCTCGACCGCTTCCAGCCAGGCTTCCGGGCCGCTCGACCGCCGGGTCGCCTGCTTGGCGTTACCGACGGCGAAGCGGCCGTGCGCGCCCGGGCCGATTCCGACGTAATCCTGATACCGCCAATAGATCAAATTATGGCGGCAGGCAGCCCCCGGTCGCGCGTGGTTGGAAATCTCGTAGGCCGGCATGCCGGCACGTTCGAGTCGCGCCTGTGTCTGCTCGAACATCGCGGCGGACGCTTCCTCATCCGGCAGCACGAAGTTTCCGCGCGCATGATCGGTGAAGAAGCGCGTCCCGCGCTCGATGGTGAGCTGATAGAGCGACAGATGCTCGCCGGCGAGCGCCAGCGCGCGCTCCAGCTCTTCCGCCCAGGCCTCCGGCGTCTGGCCGGGCCGCGCGTAGATGAGATCGAAGGAGTGGCGTGCGAAGTGGCGGCGCGCGGTGGCGAGCGCTTCCAGCGCCTCGTCGGTCGAGTGTTCGCGGCCGAGGAATTTCAGAGACGCTGTGTCGAGCGCCTGTACGCCCAGCGAGACGCGGTTGACGCCGGCCTCGGCCAGGGCGGCGAAGCGGCCGGCCTCGACCGAGGTCGGGTTGGCTTCCAGCGTGATCTCGATCTCGGGCGCGCTGTCCCAGAGCTCGCGCGTGCGCGCGATCAGCGCGGCGACGGTCTCGGGCTCCATCAGCGAGGGCGTGCCGCCGCCGAAGAACATGGTCTCGACCCGCCGGCCCGGCGCCTCGCGCGCGGCATGCTCGAGCTCGCGCAACAGCGCCGCGCGCCAGCGCGCCTGCTCGACGCCGTCGCGGACGTGGCTGTTGAAATCGCAGTAGGGGCACTTCGACTTGCAGAAGGGCCAGTGGACATAGACGCCCAGAGGCGTCGGGCTCATCCGAAGCAGGCCTCGACCATCATCCGGAAGGCGCGGCCGCGATGGCTGATGGCGTTCTTCTCGGCGTCGGACATCTCCGCCGTCGTGCGCGTGTCGCCGGCGGGCTGGAAGCAGGGGTCGTAGCCGTGGCCGCCGCTGCCCCGCGGCGGCCAGACGATCGCGCCGTCGAGCGTGCCGTGGAACAGCTCGACATGCTCGTCGGGCCAGGCCAGCGCCAGCACGCAATGGAAGGTGGCGCCGCGCGCGGCGTCGGTCTTCGGCACGTTACGCGCGGCCAGCTCGTCCTGGATGCGGCGCATGCCGACCATGGCGTCGCGTGTCGGCCCTTCCCAGTCGGCCGTGTAGAGACCGGGCGCATGGTCGAGCGCGTGCACGCTGAGGCCGGAATCGTCGGCCAGGGCCGGCAGGCCGCTGCCACGCGTCGCCGCCAGCGCCTTCAGCGTGGCGTTCTCCTCGAAAGTCGTGCCGGTCTCGTCGGGGGACGGCAGGCCGAGATCGGCCGCCGAGACGATCTCGACGCCGAACGGTGCCAGCATTGTGCGGATCTCGCCCGCCTTGCCGCGATTGTGGGTCGCCACAACGAGCTTCGGCAGGACGAAGCGGCGGGCCATCAGTCGAGCCCGACCGCGGCGCGCTGCAGCTTGCTCAGTTCGCCGATGCCCTTCTTGGCGAGCTTCAGAAGCTCGAGGAACTGATCTTCCGAGAACGGATCCTGCTCGGCCGTGCCCTGGATCTCGACGATGCCGCCCTTGCCGGTCAGCACGAAGTTGGCGTCCGCTTCGGCCTTCGAATCCTCCGGATAGTCGAGGTCGAGCACGGCCGTACCCTCCCACAGGCCGCACGAGACCGCCGCCACCTCGCCGCTCAGCGGATTGGCGGCCAGCTTGCCGTCCTTGATGAGACGCTGGAAGGCGAAGTGCAGCGCCACCCAGGCGCCGGTGATGCTGGCGGTGCGCGTGCCGCCGTCGGCCTGCAGCACGTCGCAGTCGATGTTGATCTGGCGCTCGCCCATGGCCTGCAGATTGACGACAGCGCGCAGCGAGCGGCCGATCAGGCGCTGGATCTCCTGCGTGCGGCCCGATTGCTTGCCGCGGGCGGCCTCACGGTCCGTGCGCGTATGGGTCGAGCGCGGCAGCATGCCGTATTCGGCTGTCACCCAGCCCTTGCCGCTGTTGCGCATCCACGGCGGCACCTTCTCGTCGACCGAGGCGGTGCAGAGCACATGGGTGTCGCCGAACTTGACCAGGCATGACCCTTCGGCGTGACGGGAAAAACCAGGTTCCAGGGAAACCGGGCGAAGCTGGTCGGGGGCGCGGCCTGAGGGGCGCATGGATTTCTCCTGAGGGATGAGCGGCCGGTGTGTAGCGCCCGGAAGAAGGCGAATCCAGCCGCCATCCGGTGTTTAGGGTCCGATTGATGGGCTGGCTTCATTGACCCTGCTGTCTGCACTACCTACATTTTTTCCATGGCGATCCACCGCATCGGCATTCCCGGGGGCGCCCTTGCCGATTCCCCGACAGGACAACGCGCCGCCTCCGTGGCGGAGCTGAATGAGCGTGCGCGCGAGGTGCTGCGCCATGTCGTGGAAGCCTATGTCGAGACCGGCGAGCCGGTGGGCTCCCGCGCGCTCACCCGCAAACTCACCGAGACGCTGTCGCCGGCGACCATCCGCAACATCATGGCCGACCTTCAGGATGCCGGGCTGCTCTACGCGCCGCATACCTCGGCTGGCCGCCTGCCGACCGACGCCGGGTTGAAGTTGTTCGTGAACGGCCTGCTCGAGGTCGGCAACGTCTCGGAGGAAGAGCGCGAATCGATCGAGGCGCGCTGCGCCCCGTCGGGCCGCAGCGTCACCGAGGCGCTGGAGCAGGCGACCACGATGCTGTCGGGCCTGTCGCGCTGCGCCGGCCTCGTGATGGCGCCGAAGACCGAGCAGCCGCTGAAGCATATCGAGTTCGTCAACCTGGGCCCCGGTCGCGCGCTGGTCGTCACGGTGACGCAATCGGGCCATGTCGAGAATCGCGTGATCGACACGCCGCTCGGCATGCCGCCCTCGGCCCTGACCGAGGCCAGCAACTATCTCAACGCGCGCCTGAGCGGCCGCACCTTCGACGAGGCGCGGCGGCTCATCCTCGAGGACATCAAGCTGAAGCGGGCCGAGTTGAACGATCTGACCGCGCGCGTGATCGAGTCCGGTCTCGCGACATGGTCCGGCGAGCCGGGCGGCGGTGCGCTGATCGTGCGCGGCCAGGCGCGACTGCTCGAGGACATCACGGCGATCGAGGATCTGGAGCGCGTGCGCATCCTGTTCGATGCGCTGGAGCGCGGCGAGAGCTTCGTGCGCCTGCTCGAACTCGCCAACACCGCGTCGGGCGTGCAGATCTTCATCGGTGCCGACAATCCGCTGTTCGCCAACACCGGCTGCTCGATGGTGGTGGCGCCCTTCCGCGATTCGCAGGAGCGCATCCTGGGCGCCATCGGCGTCATTGGCCCGACCCGCCTCAACTACGCGCGCATCATTCCTCTGGTCGACTACACCGCGCGTGCCATCGGGCGGATGGTCGGCTGATTCATATTCCTCTCTCCCGCCAGGGGGAGAGGCGGAAGAGCTCACCAATCCTTGTCGTCGAAATCCTCGAACTGCTTCATGCGCTCATCTTCCTCCGGGCGCGGCGCGGCCTCCTCGTTGGCGGCGTGTGAGAGGACGCGCAGGCGAGTGTCGCGGGTGAGGAGCGGCAGCAGCTCCAGAAGATCGTCACGGGAGAAGGCGACGCAGCCTTGCGTGCCGGCGTAATCGTCGCGCGCGATGTGGAGGAAGATGGCGCTGCCCCATTCGCCTTCCGGCGGATCGTCGTTGTAGCCCACCACGACGACGAGATCGTAGAGCCCGTCCTCGCGCCACATCTTCTCGGCGCTCCACTCGTTGGGGATATTGACCAGCCGGTTGTAGGTGGGCGAACGCGGGTCGTCGCACCAGCCGTCATGCTCGCCGATCGGCCGCGCCGGCAGGGCGACTTTCGGCAGGACCACCAGGTCATTGCGGTAATAGATCCGGCGCAGCGGAAATTCGCCGACCGGGGTGGCGGAATCGCCCTCGACCTTGTCCTCGCGGATGCCGCCTGCACCCACGGTGCAACGCCAGCGCCGCTCGCCCAGAGTGGCCCATCCCAGGGAAGCGTCAGTCGAATCGGCCTGTACGATCAGCACATTCTCGTCGGTCATTGCCCAGTACTCCGGTGCCCTTCATAAAGGCACGCTCTTGAGGGAGAAAGCGATGGCTTATGTCGTTACGCCGCCGGCCACCGTCGGCGTGCCGGTCCACGGAACCGGCGATCTGTTCCCGGTGCGCCGCATCTTCTGTGTCGGCCGCAACTACGCCGCCCATGCCCGCGAGATGGGACACGATCCCGACCGCGAGCCACCGTTCTTCTTCACCAAGCCGGCCGACGCGATCGTGATCTGCGCCGACCCGAAGAACCCGACCAAGGTGGCTTACCCGCCCGCCACCAAGAACCTGCATCACGAGATGGAGCTGGTCGTGGCGATGAAGTCGGGCGGCGCCGACATTCCCGTCGAGAAGGCGCTGGAGCATGTCTACGGCTACGGCGTCGGCCTCGACATGACTCGCCGCGACCTGCAGAACCAAGCCAAGGACATGGGCCGCCCGTGGGACATGGGCAAGGGCTTCGACCAGTCCGCCCCGATCGGCGAGATCTATCCGGCGGCCAAGATCGGCCATCCCGCCAAGGGCACCATCCAGCTCGATGTGAACGGCAAGACCCGCCAGAAGTCGGACCTCAATGCGCTCATCTGGAGCGTGCCCGAGACGATTTCCTACCTGTCCGGCCTCGTCGAACTCGCCGCCGGCGACCTGATCTACACCGGCACGCCCGATGGCGTGGCCGCGGTGGTGAAGGGCGACACGCTGTCCGGCTTCGTCGACGGCTGCGGCACGGTAACGTGCGTGCTGGTGTAGCGCTGGGGCGCGCCACTCCGTGGCGCGTTTTTATCCGTTCTGCACCGGGCGGGCTCTCGCGCTTCAGAAGGCGCTGCCGCCCGCCAGCGCGTGTGAACGCGCTAGAGCTGCTGCGCCCTGAACGTATCGCACTGGCGGGGATCACCCGTCTCCAGACCCTTGCGGAACCAGCGCGCGCGCTGCGCACTGGTGCCGTGGGTGAAGCTGTCGGGCACGACGCGGCCCTGGCTCTGCTTCTGTAGCGCGTCGTCGCCGATCGCGCTGGCGGCGGCCAGAGCCTGGTCCACGTCCTTGTCGTCGATCATCTTGCCGCCGCGCTGCTTGTCGGCGCGATTGGCCCAGACGCCGGCGAAGCAGTCGGCCTGGAGCTCGGTGCGCACCGACAGCGCGTTGCCGTCACGCTTGCTCATGCTCTGGCGCATCTGCTGAACCTTGCTCGAGATGCCGAGCAGGTTCTGCACGTGATGGCCGACTTCGTGCGCGATGACATAGGCCTGCGGAAACTGGCCGGGCACGCGGAAGCGGCGCGCCAGCTCGTCGAAGAACCCGAGGTCGAGATAGACCCGCTGGTCGGCCGGGCAATAGAAGGGGCCCATCGCCGCCTGTCCGACGCCGCACTCGGTGCGCGTGGCGTCGCGGAACAGGACCAGCTTGGGGTCGCGATACTGGCGGCCCATGTCGCGGAAGATGTCCTGCCAGACATCCTCTGTGCTCTTGAGCACGCGCGACACGAACTGGCTCTCGGCGTCGCCGGCCGACCCCTGCGTGCCGGGCGTGCGGCTGGCCGAGGAGGAGGGAGGCGCCGGCATGGAGCTCGAGGTGCCGCCCCCGCCGCCCGCGATGTCGCTCAGGATGGCGCCCGGATCGGCGCCCATGATCATGGCGATGACGACGAAGGCCACCAGGCCGAAACCGCCCTTGAACAGCCCGCCCCCGCCGCCGCCCATCGGGATGGGAAAGCCGCCGCCGCCCAATCCGCCGCCGCCGAACCCGCCGCCTTCGCCGCGGCGATCCTCGATGTTGTTGCTCTGGTCGCCATCCATCTGCATGGCAGGTCTCCTTGGTCGAGATGTTCCCGACGAGATCGTCTCCGGATCGTCTATAGTGCCCGGCGATGAGTCTCACCATTGCGACCTGGAACATAAACTCGGTCCGGCTGCGGATCGAAAACGTCGAACGGTTCGTGAAGTTGCGCAAGCCCGACGTGCTGTGCCTTCAGGAGACCAAGTGCCCGGACGAGTTCTTCCCGCACGAGGCCTTCGAACGGATGGGCTACACCCACCGCTTCGTGCAGGGGATGAAGGCCTATAACGGCGTGGCGATCCTCTCCAGGGTGCCGTTTGCCGCCGGCAACATCCACCACCGGTGCGGCAAGGAGGATTGCCGGCATGTCGAGGTCGCCCTGGACGTCGGGGGCGATCCGATCCTGCTCGACAATCTCTACATCCCGGCCGGCGGCGACATTCCCGACCCCGACCTCAACGTGAAGTTCGCGCACAAGCTGGATTTCTACCGCGAGATGGCGGCCTGGTATGCCGAGCGCAAACCCGGTCCGCGCGCCCGCAAGGGCCTGCGCCGCATCACCGTGGGCGACCTCAACGTGGCGCCCCTGGAGCACGACGTGTGGAGCCACAAGCAGCTCTTCAAGATCGTCTCACACACGCCCATCGAGGTTGAGCTGTTCGGCAAGCTCCGGGCGTCGCTCGACTGGATCGACGTGCCGCGCAAGTTCGTGCCCGAAAACGAGAAGCTCTATTCATGGTGGAGCTACCGCAACAACGACTGGCGTGTGTCCAATCGCGGGCGCCGGCTCGACCATATCCTGGCGAGCCCCGCTCTTGCCGGGGCGATCCGCAGCCACCACATCGACGCGGACTTGCGCGACTGGGAGAAGGCATCGGACCATGTGCCGGTGTCGGCGACGTTCGAGGTCTAGGGGGAGCCCGCCATGCTGCAGATAATCTTCACCATCCTGATCGGCTTCGTCGTCGGTCTTCTCGCCCGCTGGATTGGTCCCGGCGGAATGATCCAGGGCTTCTGGGTCACCGTTCTGATCGGCGTCGCGGGCTCGGTGATCGCAACCTATGGCGGTCAGGCGCTCGGCCTCTATCGCGCCGGCCAGCCAGCTGGGTTCATCGGCTCCGTCGTCGGCGCCATCGTGCTGCTGGCACTGGTCCAGCTCTTCGGCCGCTAACTCACGCGGTAAAGAAAGTACCGGTCCTTCGGTACGCCCGGAGGATCGGGCTGGCGCTGCCAGCGCGCGACGTCGAGCGACTGGTTCGCCAGCACGTAGCCGCCCGAGGCTGCCAGACGGTCGAGCGCCGGCCCCAGCCACCTGCCCATCGCGACGTTCGCTTCGTGGTCGCCGGTGCCGAGATCGGTGTGGATCAGCGCGGCCGTTGCGCCGAGCTTTCGCGCAGCTTCGTCGATCGTCCGGTCGGCATCGCCGAGGAACAACCGGTTCTCGGGCGGGATGCAATCGGGATGGGCGGCGACCTTGCGCTCGAACACATAGATGTCCCGAGCCGGAAAGAGCTCGCGGAGATGGTCGTAGGTGCGGCCGTTGCCCAGTCCGACTTCGAGGATCGGGCCGGGCACGACATCGACCACGGGCTTGAGGAAATTCAAGGCATCGCGCTGTGCCTGCATGCGCGCGATGAAACTGTCGAGACGGCTCATGACGATACGATGACTCTTCGAACGCTCAGGCGGCCCTGGTGGCGGCGCGCAGCTTCTGGTTGGTGTCTTCCAGGCGGTGGGCCAGCTCGCGCATGATCTCGATCGCCATCTCGGGGAATTCCGCGACCAGGCGATAGAACATGTCCTTGGTGATCTTGAGCGTGGCGAGCGGTTCCTTGGCCTTGATCGTCGCGGTGCGTGGAACGTCGCACAGGATGGCGATCTCGCCGAAGAAGCTGTTGCGCTTCATCTCGGCCACCGCGATCTGGCCGCTCGGCGTATCGATCAGCACGTCGGCGGTCCCGCCCAGGATGACGTACATCGTGTCACCCGGATCACCCTGGTGACAGACTTCCTGGCCGACGGCGAAATTCACCCTCTCGCTGGTGAAGGCCAGAAGTTTCAGTCTCGCCTGCTCGACCTTCGAGAAGATCGGCACGCCCTTCAGCAGCTCTACTTCTTCGTTGAGGTTCATCGTGTCCTCCTCGGTGCGCTTACGCCGATGCCATGAGCTCGGCGTAGAGCCCGCCTTTAGCCGCCAGCTCCGACGGCGATCCCTGGGCAACCACGCGGCCGCCCTGCATGACGACAATCGTTTCAAACGGTTCGGCCTGGTTGGGCCGGTTGGCGATCCAGACCACACCGCGATTGCTCTCGGTCGCGCAGGCCAGGACGTTGTCGCGGATGCGGTCCTGGGTGCGGCCGTCGAACATGGCGACCGCCTCGTTGACCACCATCAATTCGGGACGCTTGATCATCGCCCGGGCGATGCCGAGCTTCTGGCGCTGCGTCGAGGGCAGCCGCTTGCCGCCGACGCCCACATTGTATTCCAGGCCGACCTCGATCACCGAATCGCGGAGGCCAAGCTCGTTGAACACCTGGGCGATCAGGGTCCCGATGCGCGCCTCCGCCTGTGCCTGCCCATAGACCAGGCGGCCGAACAGGATGTTGTCCTGCAGGGTGGCGGCACTGTTGTAGCGTTCGAAATCGTAGAACTCGACGGCGTCCCGCAGGTTGGCGGGCAGGTCGTTGGCAAAGGCACGCCGGGCACCGAGGATGCGCTCCTCCATCGCCGCGTCGATCAGGCCGAGGCGATGGCGCGCCTCGATGTAGCGGAACGGCAGGGTCATCAGCCGGATGCGGTCCGCTTCGGGCACTGCCTCAATGCCCTTGCCGCCGAGACGTTGCAGCAGCAGGCGGACGTTGGGCAACTCGTCCGCGGAGATGAAGCTGTATTGCTCGAACAGTGGATTGTCGGGCGACAGGCCCGAGAAGAGTTCGACCATGGTCTCGGCGATGCTGAGGCCCATCCGCTGCAGGTCGAGGTCGAGCCCGGTCTTCTTCAGCACCGACATCACGTAGGGATCGGTCGCGAGGTTGTCGCCGTCGAACTGCTTGCCGAGCGCGGTGCCGAACAGCAGGTTCTCGGCCACCGACAGGTTCTTGTTGTAGTGGTCGTCGTTGAACGGCTCGACGAGGCCGGCATAGGTGCCGTCCTGCAGGTGTTCGTGCAGCGTATGACGGGCCTTGAGGATCTTCCCGGCGAGGTCGGGCCGCGCCGCCGCGTCGATCGTGCCGCGCAGGCCCAGCGAATAGATGTCCTCGTCCAGCTCGACCTGCTTCAGCACCCGCACCATGCAGGGCAGCAGGTCGGCCGGGCCGGTGGCGCCCGCCAGCTCGTAGTCGACCCAGTCGGCATTGGGATCGAAGGCCGGATTCCCGGCCCGCTCCGACTCCTTCCAGAAGGATTCGCGCAACGCCCTGGTCGCCTCGTCGTAGGTGGCTGGCAGTACCGGCCGGATCTTGAGGCCGAACAGCAGGTTGTCGCGGACCGACAGCGGGAACAGGTAGGTGTCCTGGCCGACATAGGCCAGGCGCGAGCCGATGACGTACTCCGGCAGCTGGAAGAAATCCTTGCCGTCGATGCGGATCGAGCCGCTGCTGGGCAGCGTCTGGCGCGCCAGCACATAACCCAGGACTTCCTTGCCCGAGCCCGAGCCGCCGATCACCGCCACGCGGCTCGTGGTCGGCAGGGTGAGCGAGACGCTGTCGAGCTGCTTGACCCGGCCGTCCTCGGAAACCACCACGCCGACCAGCGCCAGCTCCTTGCCGAGCGGCGGCGGCGGCCCATCGGGGATCGCCTGCAACTCGGGCGGCATCATGCCTTCGGGCTGGAACTGGTCGATCACCTGCTCGTACTTGATCTGCACGTCCTGGCGCTGCTGGTCCCAGTCGATCAGCTCCTTGATCGGCGACGGCAGGTCCTTGTAGGCGAGCAGCACGCCGACCACGGCACCGACGTCCATCTGGCCGGTGATCGCGAAGTAGCCGCCCACCAGGTAGATCGCGAACGGCGTCGCCTGCGACAGGATGTTGTTCCAGAACTTGGCGACGAACTTCTTCTGGTAGAGGTCGAAGCGGATCTTGAAGATCCGGCCGAGCCGCTCGGAAATGTCGGCGCGCTCGTAGTTGGCGGCGCCGTGGACGTGGATCTCGTGCACGCCGTCGGCGGTCTCGGCGATGCGCCCGGCGAGCTGGCGGGCCGAGATCTGGCGCTGGCGGCCCAGCACCAGCACGGGCTTCCGAAGACGCGGGATAATCGCCATCTGGACCGCCAGCAGCACGATCACGATGATCCCGAGCAGCCAGTTCTGCATCATGATGAAGATGATCGCCGTCAGCGCCTGGCCGCCGAGGAACATCGGCTGAACGAAGGCGTCGCCGATGAAGCCTCCCAGGGGCTCGACCTCGTCCTTCACCATGGTCGCCAGTTCGGCCTGCTTGACCTTGCGGAAGTGGGCCGGCGGGAAGCGCAGGATGCGGTCGTAGAGTTCGTAACGCAGGCGGCGCAGCATGCGCTCGCCCATGCGACCCTTCTGGGTGTTGATCGTCTTCTTGAATAGGCCGTTCACAACGACTGCACCCAGGAAGACGAAGCTCATGACCACGAGATACTGGAGCTGGTCGACCTGGAAGCCGTCGAAGAAGCGGATGACCTTGCCCGGGAGGATGGCGCTCAGGTCGAGTTCCCAGACCAGGAACGGTATGGTCTTGCTGTCCTTGAACGCATTGCCCTGGATGCCGTTGTTGATGACGGATTTCGGCACCGTCAACGACATGAAGTAGAAAACCTGGGCCAGGACCACCAGCAGCAGGATCACGACCTGTTCGGGCCGGCTGTGCCGCCAGATGTAGGAGAAGAGGCTGCGTTCCATGAATCCTGCGTCGCCGCGATCGCGCCTCTCCCTATAGGCGATCAGTCCCTTGATTACATTAGATATTTTCCCGGTTGTCGCACCGGGGGTTCGCGCCATCGCCGGCTTGTGGCATAGTCGCGCCGTCGTTCACCGGTCGGGGCAATAGCCGCTTCGGCGAGGGAGAGGCCAATGCCCGCCAGCACCCGGTCCAAGCGTGTGCTTCTCTACAGCCACGATTCGTTCGGCCTCGGCCATGTAAGTCGCTGCCGCACGATCGCCAATGCCATTGTCGAAGCCGACCAGTCGGTTTCGGTGCTGATCCTGTCCGGCTCGCCGGTCGTGGGCTCCTACGAATTCCGTTCGGGCGTCGATTTCGTGCGCATCCCCGGCGTGGTGAAGATCGAAACCGGCGAGTACGATTCGGCGAACCTGCGCATGAACGTCGAGCATACGCTCGAGATGCGCACCCGCATCATCCGCGACACCGCCGACATCTACCGGCCGGATCTCTTCATCGTCGACAAGGAGCCGCTCGGGCTGCGCGGCGAGGTCGGCCCGGCGCTGCGGCTGCTGAAGGACCGCGGCACGCCGCTGGTACTCGGCCTGCGCGACGTGATGGACGATCCCGCCCAGCTTGCCAAGGAATGGGAGCGCAAGAACGTCGTGCCGGCGTTGCGTGATCTCTACGACGAGATCTGGGTGTACGGCCTGCCGCAGATCAACAAACCGCTGACCGGCATCGACGTGCCGCCGTCGGTTCGGCACAAGATGGTCTACACCGGCTATCTGCGACGCGAACTGCCGCTGCACGGCGACGTGCCGCACGAGATGGAGGAGATCGACGGTCCCTTCATCCTGGTCACGCCCGGCGGCGGTGGCGACGGCGACGAACTGGTCGACTGGGTGCTGGCCGCCTACGAGACCGATCCGAACATTCCCTACGGTGCCGTCATCGTGTTCGGCCCGTTCATGTCGGCCACTGCGCGCGAGGCCTTCAAGGAGCGCGCCGCGAAGTTCCCGAACATCCGCACGCTCACCTTCACCAACAACCTCGGCGCCCTGATGCAGAAGGCGGCCGGCGTCGTCGCCATGGGCGGCTACAACACGTTCTGCGAGATCCTGTCGTTCGACAAACGGGCGATCATCGTGCCGCGCACCCGGCCGCGCCTCGAGCAGTTCATCCGCGCCCGCGCCGCCCGAAACATCGGTCTGATCGAAATGCTCGACGCCGGCCGCGGCCGCGCGCCCCAGGCCATGGCGACCGCCCTGCGTCACCTGCCGCAGCAGGGCTTGCCCAGCGACGTCGTGGTCCCAGGCCTGCTCGATGGCCTCGGCAACGTCTGGCGGCTGGTGTCCAAGCAGCTTTCCCATCCGCATCGGGGCCCTGCGTCGCTCGAAAGCGCCGTACAAGGCGGCGAACTCGCCTCCGCCGACCCGGTGCCGGGACGCGCGCGGACCTGATCTTCGGCCATCGATGTTGCAAACGGTCGGGGCAAAAGTCGCGGTCATCCTCAAGGGCTGGCCGCGTCTCTCTGAGACTTTCATCGCGCAGGAGATCGCCGGACTAGAGGCGCGCGGCATCGCGCTCGAACTCTGGTCGATGCGCCGGCCGACCGACAAGGCGCGCCATCCCGTCCACGATCGGGTGCGCGGCCGGGTCACCTACCTGCCGGAGTATCTGAAGGACGAGCCGGGCCGCGTCTTCGCCGCCTGGCTGAAGGCGCGTCGCCTGCCGGGCTATGCCGCGGCGCGTGCCAAATTCCACGCCGACCTGGAACGCGACCGCACGTCGAACCGTGTCCGCCGCTGGGGCCAGGCGCTGGTGCTGGCCGCCGAACTGCCGCCCACGGTCGAGCGGCTCTATGCCCATTTCCTCCATACGCCCGCGTCGGTGACACGCTATGCCGCGACGATGCGCGGCCTGCCGTGGAGCGTGTCGGCGCATGCCAAGGACATCTGGACCAGCGAGGACTGGGATGTCCGCGAGAAGCTGGACGACTGTGCCTGGCTGGTGACCTGCACCAACGTCGGGCTGCAGCGGCTGAAGGAACTGGCGCCGAATCCGGAGAAGCTGCGGCTCGTCTATCACGGGCTCGACTTCGCCCATCTGCCGGCGCCCCCGCCCGCGCGTCCGCCGCGCGACGGCTCCGATCCCCGCGATCCGGTCGTGGTCCTGTCGGTCGGGCGCAAGGTCGAGAAGAAGGGCTACGACGATCTGCTGAACGCGCTGGCCTCGCTGCCGGCCAACCTGCACTGGCGCTTCGAGCATATTGGCGCCGGTAGCCTGTCCGATACGCTGAAGGCGCAAGCGTCGTCGCTGGGTGTCGCCGATCGCTGCGTCTGGCACGGCGGCCAGCCGCAGAAGGCGGTGTTCGCGGCACTGGCCGCCGCCGACCTGTTCGTGCTGGCGAGCAAGAAGGCCGCCGACGGCGACCAGGACGGCCTGCCCAACGTGCTGATGGAAGCTGCCCATCAGGGCCTGCCGCTGGTATCGACACAGGCGGCGGCCATCGGCGAGTTCGTCGAGGACGGCAGGACGGGCCTGCTCGTGCCGCCGGCCGCGCCGCGCGAACTCGGCCTCGCGCTTGGCCGCATGATCGCCGATCCGGCCCTGCGGCAGTCTCTGGCCCAACGCGCCGGCGAAGTCGTGCGCACGCGCTTTTCCTACGAAGCCGGCGTCGACTGGATCGCCTCGGCGCTGCAGGGCAAGCGGAGCGAGGGCACCGTCACCGCGCGCGCCGCGGAGTAGTCATGCGCGTGCTGCTGCACACGCCGCTGAAGGCGCCCGACAATCCTCTGCCTTCGGGCGACCGCGAGATGGCGCGCGGACTGGTGCGACTCCTAGAACGTCTCGGCCACAAGGTTCTGATGCCGGAAGCGAGCCGGGTCGCTCCCGGCGCACCGCCGGTCGCCACGCATCTCGGATTGGAGCGACGGGCAAGGGCACAGGCCGCACGGCTGATCGATCTTTGGCGTGCATTGCCGGCCCATCATCCCGAGCGCTTCGATCTCTGGTTCACCTACCATTGCTATTACCGGAAGCCCGACTGGCTGGGCCCCGTCGTGTCGCAGGCGCTGGGTATTCCCTACGTGATCGCCGAGGCCTCGCATGCGCCGCGGCGTGCCCAGGGGCCGACGCGGATCGGCCATCGCGCCGTCGAACGCGCACTGGCGGCAGCGGATCTGGTGCTGACCGTCAATCCGCGCGACGTGGCCGGCGTCAAGGCGAGGTTGCGTCCCGGTGCACGTCAGCTCTGGCTGCCGCCATTCATCGACGTCGCACCGTTCCGTGTTGCCTCGCGCCGCGATCCGGGACAGCCGCCCTTGCTGCTGAGCGTCGGGATGATGCGCACGCGTGACAAGCTCGAGTCCTACCGCGTGCTGGCGCGCGCCTTCGCCCTGTTGAAGGACCGTGCGTGGCGGGCGCTGCTGGTGGGCGACGGCCCGGCGCGCGCCGAAATCGAGGCGCTGATGGCGCCGCTCGGCACGCGTGTGCGCTTCGCCGGCGCCGTGCCGCATGCGGAACTGCCGGCGCTTTACGCGGCGGCGGACCTTTACCTTTGGCCTGCGATCAACGAAGCCTACGGCATGGCCTTTCTCGAAGCCCAGGCGACCGGCCTGCCCGTCGTCGCCGGCCGCACCGGCGGCGTGCCCGCGGTCGTGGCCGACGGCGTGAGCGGCTTGCTGACGCCGATCGGCGATGCAGCCTCCTTTGCGGCCGCCGTATCGCGCCTGCTGGATTCACCGGACGAGCGTGCGCGTCTGGGCGCCGCTGCGGCCGCGCGCGTTGCCTCTCGGCACGACGAAAGGGCCGCCGCCCAGGCACTTGCCGCCGCCCTGGCGACCTTGCGGCGATGAGGGCGATACCATTCGCCCTCCTGCGTCATGCCCCCACGGTCTGGAACGGCCACGGCCGGCTGCAGGGCCTCACCGACACCTGTCTCAGCCCCGAGGGCGAAGCGGCAGCCCGGAACTGGCGCCTGCCACCGCCTGCCGCCGGCTGGAAGCGCGTGAGCAGCCCGCTGCAGCGTGCGCGCCGCACCGCCGAGCTCGTGCAGCCTCCGACGCCGGTCGTTCTCGACTCCCGCTTGCGCGAGATGAGCTTCGGCATCTGGGAAGGCTTTACGGTGAAGGAACTGCGCGCGACCGGCGGCGAACGGTTCGCGGCGGCGGAAGCGGCGGGGCTCGACTTCCACCCACCGGGCGGCGAGTCGCCCCGCATGGCGATGATGCGCCTGTCGCAATGGAGTTCGACCCTGACCGAGCCTGTCGTTGCCGTATCGCACAAGGCCGCGATCCGGGCGCTGCTGGCGCTGGCGACGGGCTGGAACATGCTGGGCCGGCCGCCGCACAAGCTCGACTGGAAATGCGCGCACTTCTTCGTCGCCCAGGATGAGGGGCGCGTGGCAATCGAGCGACTGAACGTGCCGCTCGAAGGCGTGCCATGACGGCGCGTGTCTTCTTCTATGTGCAGCACCTACTCGGCATCGGCCATCTGCGCCGCGCCGCGGCCCTGGCGCGCGCGATCTCCGCCGGTGGTTTCGACGTGCTGCTGGTCTCGGGCGGCGCGCCGGTCGACGGGTTGGCGCTGGGTGGGGCGCGGTTCCATCAGTTGCCGCCGCTGCGCGCGGCCGATGCACGGCTGAAGGAACTGGCGCAGCTCGACGGCACGCCGGTCGACGAAGCCTTCAAGGCGAAGCGGATCCGACAATTGCTCGACCTGTTCGAGGCCGAGCAGCCCGACATCCTGCTGACCGAGCAGTTTCCGTTCGGCCGCACGCAGCTCCGCTTCGAGCTGATGCCGCTGCTCGACGCGGCGCAGGACCGGCCGTCGGCGCCGTGGATCGTCTCGTCGATCCGCGACGTACTGCGCCGCACCGCCTCGCCCGCGCGCGTCGACGAGATGGTGCAGACCTTCGAGGCCTTCGATGCCGTGCTGGTCCATGCCGACCCTGCGCTGGTGCGAATGGACGACAGTTTTCCCGCCTGGCCCGACATTCGGGACCGCGCGCTCTATACCGGCTACGTCGCCGATGCGGGCGCGGAACTTCCGCCGGAGACCGACGTGGGCAAGGGCGAGGTGATCGTGTCGGCCGGCGGCGGCGCCGTCGGTGCGCCGTTGCTGCATGCGGCCATCGCCGCTCGACCGCTCTCCCCGCTGGCCGATCGCCGCTGGCGACTCCTGGTCGGGCCGAACATGCCGGATAACGACGTCGACGCGCTGCACGCTTCCGCCGGAGAGAACGTCATCGTCGAGCCGGTGCGCTCGGATTTTCCGTCGTTGCTGCGCAACGCGGCTCTTTCCATTTCACAGGCGGGCTACAACACCGTGGTCGAGACGCTCTGTCATGGCGATCGCGCCGTGCTGGTGCCGTTCGGCACGGCGCGCGAAACCGAGCAGGCCGACCGTGCAAGGGTGCTCGTCGAGCGCGGCATGGTCGCCGCCGTCGCTCCCGACGCTCTGACGCCGGCGAGCCTCGCGGCGGCAATCGCCAGGGCGTGGGCCGGTCCATCGATCCGCAGCTTTCCGCCGGTCGATGCCAGCGGCGCCGCCGCCACGGTCGCGGCGCTGAAACAGATGGTGTCGCCATGAGCCGTTGGCAGGCGCTTGCCGACGAGGACGCGCGTTGGGGCGAGGCGGGCCGCACGGCCACGCTCTGGTGGCGTGACGACGATGCCGTCGATGTCGGTGAGCCCCTCGACAGGCTGCTCGCCATTGCGCGTGACACCGCCACGCCGCTCGCGCTCGCGGTCGTGCCGGCCAGGGCCACGGCGGCCCTGGCGAGCCGCCTCGCAGGCGAGGCGGGTGTCGACGTGCTGCAGCATGGCTATGCCCATACCAATCATGCGGCCGCGCCGGACAAGAAAATCGAGATCGGCCTGCAGCGGCCGGCAATGCTCACCCTTGGGGAATTGGGTACCGGCTGGATGGCGCTGGAGCAGCGCTTCGGATCGCAGGCGCTCGCCGTCATGGTCCCGCCCTGGAACCGCATTGCGCCGGTCCTCGTGCCCACCCTGCCGGAGATCGGCTATCGCGGCCTCTCGACCTTCGGACCGCGTCCCCGCGTCCATCCGGTGCGCGGCCTGTTGCAGGTCAACACGCATGTCGACCTGATCGACTGGAAGGGCGGCCGCCGGTTCGCCGGCGAGGAGACCGTGGTCGATGCGCTGGTCGCATCGCTTTCGCGCGCACGCGCGGGCGACGGCGAACCGGTTGGCGTGCTCAGTCATCATCTTGCGATGGACGCCGGGGCATGGGATTTCCTAAGGTCGTTGTGGGAAATAACAAAGACACTGGAGAACGTCCGTGTGCTCGGCGCGCGCGAGCTGTTCGGTGCTGAGGTCAGGGGTCAGGGAGGGCGCGGGTGAATTCCGCCGATCTGCGCTATCCGCAGAAGACGCTGGTTGCAGACTATACGCGTGCGGCGACGGGCGTCGCCCTGTGCGGCGCGCCTCTGCTGCTCCTCGACGTGAACCGCTGGCTGGCTGCCATCCTGCTGGCGGGCCTGGCGCTGTTTGCGCTGTTTCTCGTCCGTACGGCGCTGCGTCACCGGACGCGCTATGTGCTCAGTCCGGACACGCTCTGCGCGGACGGGCCGGGGGGCACGCTGGTGGAATGGAACCGTCTCGACCGGCTGAAGCTCAGCTATTTCTCGACCAAGAGAGACCGGTCTGATGGCTGGATGCAACTCAGTGTCGGCTCGACAGGCGGCAGGTTGATAAAGGTCGATTCCGCCCTTGAGGGCTTTCACGATATCGTGGAGCGGGCGGCGCAGGCGGCCGAGGCCACCGGCGCGCCGCTCAGCGACGCGACGCGGGCGAATCTGAGGTCGATGGGCATCGTGGTCGTGGGTCAGGAAGAAACCGTATGAAGGATCTGCTGCGCGTCGAGGACCTGACCGTCGAGTTCGGTGTGCACGAAGGCGTGCTGCGCGCCGTCGACAAGGTCTCCTTCTCAATCCCGCCCGGCGGCACGGTGGCGCTGGTCGGCGAATCGGGCTCCGGCAAGTCGGTGTGCAGCCAGGCCATCATGGGCCTGCTGCCGCGCACCGCCACCATCGCTTCCGGCTCGATCCTCTTCCAGGATCCGCGCGTCAACGAAGGCGTCGTCGACATTGCCCGGATCGACCGCTCCGGCCCGGCCATGCGGCGCATCCGGGGCGGCCAGATTTCCATCATCTTCCAGGAGCCGATGACCTCGCTGTCGGCACTGCACACGGTGGGCGACCAGATCGGCGAGGCGGTCGAGCTGCACGGCGCCCGGCCGGGCGGCCCGCTCGGCGGCAAGAACGGGCGCAAGCTCAGCCGCGCCGAGATCGATGCGCTCACGGTCGACATGCTGCGCATGGTCGGCTTCCCCGATCCCAAGCGGGCACTGCGCACCTATCCGTTCGAGCTGTCGGGCGGCCTGCGCCAGCGCGCGATGATCGCGATGGCGCTGGTCTGCCGGCCGGCGCTGCTGATCGCCGACGAGCCGACCACCGCGCTCGACGTCACCATCCAGGCCCAGATCCTGCGCCTCATGAAGGACCTGCAGTCCGAGCTGGGCATGGCGCTGCTGATGATCACCCACGATCTCGGGGTGGTCGCCAACGTCGCCGACGACGTGGTGGTGATGTATCGCGGCAAGGTCGTCGAATCGGGCGACCTGCACGACATCTTCCGCGATCCGCAGCATCCCTATCTCCGCGCGCTGCTGCACGCGGTGCCGCGCTTCGACATGAAGCCCGGCGAGCGCCTGCAGCCGATCCGCGAGATCAAGGGTACGACCGGCCATCTGTTGAAGGAGAAGCCGGTCTCGTCACCGACCGCGACCTTCAATCCCGACGCGCCGGTCCTCAAGGTGCGTCACGTCACCAAGACCTTTCGTATCCGCAAGGCCGACACGCTGATGGAACAGCTGATGGGCAGCGGCACGACGCGCGCCATCCGCGCCGTCAACGATGTGAGCTTCGACGTCATGCGGGGCGAATGCCTGGGCCTCGTCGGCGAATCGGGCTGCGGCAAGACCACGCTCAGCAAGATGCTGATGCGCGGCATATCGGCGGACGCCGGCCAGGGCGGCCGGGTAATCTTCGACGACTGGGGCCGCAAGATCGACGTGATGAGCCTCGAGGGCGAGGAACTGAACCGCTTCCGCACCAAGCTGCAGTTCATCTTCCAGGATCCATTCGGCTCCTTGAACCCGCGCATGACGGTGTACGACATCCTGGTCGAGCCGCTGGTCATCCATAAGATCGGCGACGATGCCTATCGCCGCGAGATGGTCGCCGAGCTGATGGAAATGGTCGGCCTCGACCGCCGCCATCTCAGCCGCTATCCGCACTCCTTCTCCGGTGGCCAGCGCCAGCGCATCGGCATCGCCCGCGCGCTCGCGCTGCGCCCCGACATGGTGATCTGCGATGAACCGGTCTCGGCGCTCGACGTCTCGATCCAGGCGCAGATCCTGAACCTGCTGAAGGACCTGCAGAAGCAGCTGGGCCTCACCTATTTGTTCATCAGCCACAATCTTGCGGTGGTCGACTACATCGCCGACCGCATCGCCGTGATGTGCGCCGGCCGGCTGGTCGAACTGGCGCCGGCGGGCGAGCTGTTCCGCAATCCCATGCATCCCTACACCAAGGCCCTGCTCTCGGCGGTGCCGATGCCCGATCCCGATTCCCGCCTGGATCTCGGCGCGCTGATGGAAGGCAAGGCGTCGGACCCGACGGTCTGGCCCGAGCCGTTCCGCGACGACGGCGGGACGCCGCTTTTCTGGACCGAGGCCGAGCCCGGCCACTATGTCCGCGTCTCGCGGCCCAACGGGCGAGAGGTGGTCTGACATGCTGCAGTTCATTGTCCGCCGCGTTCTTCTGATGATCCCGACGCTGTTCGTGATCAGCGCGCTCGTCTATTTCATCATCGACCTGCCTCCTGGCGACTGCGTGACCTCGCAGATCGAGGAGCTGCTGGCGCGCGGCGATCCCGATGCCCACGCCCGGGCCGCCGAGTTGCGCGATCTATACGGCCTCAATCATCCGCTCTGGCTGCGCTACTTCGAATGGGTGGGTGGAATCTTCTACTGGGATTTCGGTCTTTCCTGCCAGGATACGGTGCCGGTCGCCGACCTGATCAGCGAAAGGATGATGCTCACCATCATCATGGAAACCTGCACGATCGCCTTCATCTGGATCGTGTCCTTCGTCATCGGCGTCTATGCCGCGACGCATCAGTACAAGTGGGGCGACTACGTCGCGTCGTTCATCGGCTTTATCGGCCTGTCGATCCCGAACTTCCTGCTGGCGCTGGTGCTGCTCTATGTCGGCAAGGTCTATTTCGGCCTGTCGATCGGCGGCCTGATGGACCCCGAGTACATCGACAAGCCCCTGAGCTGGGGCAAGGTCGTGTCGGTGATGCAGCACCTCATCATTCCGGTCATCGTGATCGGCATGTCGGGCACCGCCGGCATGATCCGCCGGCTCCGCGCCAACCTGCTCGACGAGCTGCAGAAGCAGTATGTCGTCACCGGCCGGGCCAAGGGCCTGCCGCCGATGAGGCTGCTGGTGAAGTATCCGCTGCGGCACGCGATCAATCCGTTCGTCGCCGACATCGGCGGCCTGCTGCCCGATGTCATCTCGGGCTCGGTCATCGTCTCGGTGGTTCTGTCGCTGCCGACCACGGGCCCGATGCTGCTGAGCGCGCTCAAGACACAGGACGTGAATCTCGCCGCCACCTTCCTGCTGTTCGTGGCCGTCCTCACCGTCATCGGCATGCTGATCTCGGACCTTGCGCTCGCCGCGCTCGATCCGCGCATCCGCTTCGGCAGTTCGGAAAAGTGAGGGTGCCATGACCGACACGACACCCACCGGCACCACACCCGATCCCAACCGCCGCGCGCCGCACTTCGTCTCGCAGGAGCCGTGGGACCCCTACGTCGCCGACAAGCTGACCGCCGAACAGGAACGCTACTATATGGCGGGCCAGTGGAAGCTCATGTGGTGGCGCTTCCGCCGCCACAAGCCGGCCGTCGTCTCGATGGCCTTCCTGCTGCTGATGTATTTCTCGACGCTTATCAGCGAGTTCATCGCGCCCTACGATTTGCACACGCGGCACTCGCGCTACATCTTCGCGGCCCCCCAGTCGGTCCATCTCTTCCACGAGGGCTCGTTCCTCGGGCCGTTCGTCTATGGCCTCAAGATGGAACGCGATCCGGCGACGCTGCAGCGCATCTATTCGCCCGACAAGACCAAGCCGCAGCCGCTGCGCTTCTTCTGCCTGGGCGAGAGCTACGAGTTCTGGGGCCTGATCGAGGGAAGCTTCCATTTCGTCTGCCCGCCCAAGGATGGCACCTTCTTCCTGCTGGGGACCGATCGATTGGGACGCGACATGTTCAGTCGCATCGTCTATGCCGCGCGAATATCCCTCACCATTGGCATCATCGGCATCGCGCTGTCGTTCGTGCTCGCCTTGGTGCTGGGTGGGCTCGCGGGCTATTACGGCGGCTGGATCGACAGCGTGGTCCAGCGACTGACCGAGATCATCAAGAGCTTCCCGCATTTGCCCTTGTGGCTCGCATTGTCCGCCGCGCTCCCCGTCACCTGGTCGCCGCTGCTGGTCTATTTCGGCATCACCATCATCCTGGCGCTGCTCGACTGGCCGGGCCTCGGGCGCGCCGTCCGCTCCAAGCTCCTGTCGCTGCGCGAGGAGGATTATGCGGCGGCCGCCCAGATGATGGGCGCCAAGCCTGCCCGCATCATCGGCCGTCACCTGCTGCCGGGCTTCATGAGCCATCTGATCGCCTCGGCCACGCTGTCGATTCCGTCGATGATCCTGGCCGAAACGGCGCTGTCGTTCCTCGGCCTGGGGCTGCGGCCGCCGATCACCTCGTGGGGCGTGCTGCTGAACGAGGCGACGGACATCAACGTCGTCGCCGTGAACTGGTGGCTGATGTTGCCGGTCGTGCCGGTCATTCTCGTGATTCTCGCCTACCAGTTCATGGGTGACGGAATGAGAGACGCTGCGGACCCCTACGCCTAAGCGCGAAGCGCTTAGGCGTGGCGGGCGTCAGGGCCTGTAACCAGGCCCGGGAGCCCGCGCGGTTCAGAACGGATGGGGGTGTTGCGACACCTTCAAGTCCTTGAAATCCTTATCTATTCTGCACGGTGCCGGCTCCCGGGCCTCAGAAGGCCCTGCCGCCGGCCAGTGCGCCGCAAGCGGCGCACTTTGCTCCTGCAGGCCCTGCCGCTCGCCGGGGTTACACGCCCAGCGCTCCGCGCCGGGCGTGTAACCCAAATACCCCGATTTTGCCCCATTTGGGTCTAGCGGAGGCCACCCGGGACTTCCATTTAGGTTGGGTATCTCCCCCGAACGTGGTCCCCCCAAAGCCACGTTCTAGCCTCCTCGGAGGCGCTCAGGCCGTCATCTCACTCTCCCCCGAGATGACGGCCTTTTTCTTTGCCTGCTTCCGGCGTGCTAGGACGGCGCCCATGGCGCCTCCGCTTCTCGAAGTGACCGGCCTGTCGTGCCGCCGCGGCGGCCGGCTGGTATTCGACCGTCTTTCCTTCGCCCTGGGCGAAGGCGAGCTCCTGGCGCTGACCGGGCGCAACGGCAGCGGCAAGACCAGCCTGCTGCGCGCATTGGCCGGGCTGACGCCGCCTCATGCCGGCACGATCGCCTGGCAGGGCGCCGACATCAGCCTCGACCCCGAGACCTGGCGGGGGCGGCTGGCCTGGCTCGGCCATCTCGAGGGGCTGAAGGGCGACCTCACGGTGATGGAGAACCTCGTCTTCGCCGAACGGCTGCGGGGTGGGGAGGCGGGGGACCGGCTGGAATGGGCCCTCGTCGCGTTGGACCTGATCGGTCTTTCCGCACGCGAGGTGCGGACCCTGTCGGCCGGCCAGCGTCGTCGCACCGCGCTCGCCCGCATCGTCCTGTCGCAGGCGCCGCTCTGGCTGCTCGACGAGCCGCTGAACGCGCTCGACGTGCCCGCCCAGGCCGCTTTCCGCACGGCGCTCCAGAGGCATCTCGCGGCCGGCGGTCTCGCGATTGCCGCGACGCATGCCGAACTCGGCATCGAGGGCGCGCAGCGGCTCGACCTGCGCAGTGGGACCTCCGCCGAGGCGCTGGCATGAGCGGCTTCCTCGCCCTGCTGCGGCGCGACCTGCATCTCGTCTGGCGGCGGCCGGGCGATGTCGGCGTCGTGCTCGCCTTCTTCGTCGTGGCGACGGTGCTGTTTCCGCTGGGCATCGGTCCCGAGACCAACGTGCTGGCGCGCATCGCCGCGGGTGTCCTGTGGTGCGCCGCGCTGTTTGCCGCGCTGCTGTCGCTGGAGCGGCTGTTCGCCGCCGACTACGAGGACGGCACGCTCGACCTGCTGCTGCTGGCGCCGTGGCCGCTCGAACTGGCGGCGCTGGCCAAATGCCTCGCTCACTGGATCGTGACCGGCCTGCCGCTCAGCCTGCTGGCGCCGGTGCTGGGCGTCGCCTTCGGCCTCGACGGGCAGAGCCTGCTGGCGCTGGGCGCGACGCTTCTGGTCGGCACGCCCACTTTGTCGTTGATCGGCGGGCTCGCGGCGGCACTGACGCTCGGGGCACGCAAGTCCGGCGCGCTGCTGGCGCTGCTCGCGCTGCCGCTCTGCGTGCCGACGCTGATCTTCGGCGCCGGCGCGATCGAGACGCTGGCGGCGGGCGAGGGCATCGTGACACATGTTGCAATCCTCGCTGCTCTTGCATTGGTCGCCCTGGCCACGACGCCATGGGCGATTGCCGCAGCCTTGCGGCAAGCCGGCGAATAGGGAGGATGGGGCCGATGGCCGACCTGCATTTTCTCGCCAATCCTGCGCGGTTCCGGCGCTTCTCCCAGCGCGTGCTGCCGGGCCTCGGCTTTGCCACGGTGCTGATGCTGGCGGTCGGCGTCTATCTGGCGTTCTTCGTGGCGCCGGAGGACTACCAGCAGGGCCAGACCGTGCGGATCATGTTCGTGCACGTACCGTCGGCGTGGCTGTCGATGGGCGGCTACGCGATGCTGGCCATGCTCGGCGCTTCGCTGCTGGTGTGGCGCCATCCGCTGGCGGCGCTGATGGCTCGCGCGGCCGCGCCGGTGGGCGCGAGCTTCGCGGCGGTTTGCCTGCTCACGGGCTCGCTGTGGGGCCGGCCGATGTGGGGCACCTACTGGGTGTGGGACGCGCGCCTCACCTCGATGCTGCTGCTGTTCTTTCTCTATCTCGGCCACATCGCGCTCAGCCGCGCCTACGATTCGCCGGAGCGCGGCGACCGTGCCGCGGCGATCCTGGCGCTGATCGGCGTGATCAACCTGCCGATCATCAAGTTCTCGGTCGACTGGTGGAACACGCTGCACCAGCCGGCCTCGATCACGCGGCTCGACGCGCCGGCGATCCACAATTCGATCCTGGTGCCGCTGCTCTGGATGGCGGTCTCGCTGCTGTTCCTGTTCGTGTATCTCGTGCTGCTGCGGACCGAGACCGAGATCGACCGCCGCCGCCTAGAGAATGCCGAGGCCGCGGCATGAGCAATCACGCGGCCTATATCCTTGCCTCCTATCTCGCCGCCGCACTCATCCTGGGCGGGCTGGTGATCGCCTCGCTCGGCGCACGCCGCAAGGTGCGGCGCGAGCTGGCCGCGCGCGGGCTGGAGAAGCGCCGATGACTCCGAAGCGCCGCCGCCTCTGGTTGCTACTGGGCTCGCTGGCCACGCTCGGCGTCGCGGCCACGCTCGTGCTCACGGCGCTGAACGACAATCTCGTCTTCTTCTATTCGCCGACCCAGGTTGCGGAGAAGAGCATCGGCCCGGACCGCCGCTTCCGCCTGGGTGGTCTGGTCGAGCAGGGCAGCGTGCAGAAGGAAGGTCAGATCGTGCGCTTCACGGTGACCGATACGAACAAGACGGTGAAGGTCACGTATCGCGGCATCCTTCCCGATCTCTTTCGCGAAGGACAGGGCGTGATCGCCGAGGGCTCGATCGGGCCGGACGGTGTGTTCACCGCGCGCGAGATCCTGGCGAAGCACGACGAGAACTATATGCCGCCGGAGGTCGCCAAGGCGCTGAAGGAGTCGGGGCAATGGAAAGACAAGAAGTGAGCCTTTCTTGTCATCCTGAGCGCAGCGAAGGATCCTTCGCTACGCTCAGGATGACACAGGTGGTGGAGGTCCGGCATTGATTCCTGAGCTCGGACATTTTGCGTTGATCCTCGCACTGGCGGTTGCGTTGGTGCAGGGAACGCTGCCGCTCATCGGCGCGAGCAGAGGCGACCTACGCCTCATGGCCCTCGGCCGCACCGCGGCGCTGACTCAGGCGTTCCTCGTGCTGCTGGCGTTCGGCGCGCTGACGCAGGCCTATGTGACGTCCGACTTCTCCGTCCTCAACGTCGTCGACAATTCGCATTCGGCCAAGCCGCTGCTCTACAAGATCAGCGGCGTGTGGGGGAATCACGAAGGGTCGATGCTGCTGTGGGCATTGATCCTCGCGCTGTTCGGCGCCGCGGTCGCGGTCTTCGGCAACAACCTGCCCGACACGTTGCGCAGTCGGGTGCTCGCCATCCAGGCGCTGATCGGCGTCGGCTTTCTGGCCTTCCTGCTTTTCACCTCCAACCCGTTCGCGCGCGTGTTCCCGGCGCCGCCCGACGGCAACGGGCTGAACCCGCTGCTGCAGGATCCCGGCCTCGCCTTCCATCCGCCGCTGCTCTATCTCGGCTATGTCGGCTACTCGGTGACCTATGCCTTCGCGGTCGCCGCGCTACTCGAAGGCCGCGTCGATGCCGCCTGGGCGCGCTGGGTGCGGCCGTGGGCGCTGGCGGCCTGGTGCTTCCTCACGCTCGGCATCGCGCTGGGTTCGTGGTGGGCCTATTACATCCTGGGTTGGGGCGGCTTCTGGTTCTGGGATCCCGTCGAGAACGCCTCGCTGATGCCGTGGCTCGCCGGCACCGCGCTGCTGCACTCGGCCATCGTGGTGGAGAAGCGCGACGCGCTGAAGAGCTGGACGGTGCTGCTGGCGCTGCTGGCCTTTTCGCTGTCGCTGCTCGGCACCTTCCTGGTGCGCTCGGGCGTGCTCACCTCGGTGCACGCCTTCGCGCAGGACCCGTCGCGCGGCATGTTCATCCTCGCGTTCCTGCTGTTCGTCACCGGCGGTGGCCTCGCGCTCTACGCCTGGCGCGCGCCGCAGCTGCAGGGTGGCGGCCTGTTCCAGCCGGTCAGCCGCGAGGGCGCGCTGATCCTGAACAACCTGCTCCTGTGCACGCTCGCGGCTACGGTGCTGCTGGGCACGCTCTATCCGCTGTTCCTCGATCTGCTGACCGGCAACAAGGTCTCGGTCGGTCCTCCGTTCTTCAACGCGACCTTCGTGCCGCTCTGCGCGCCGCTGTTCGCGGCGCTCTGCGTCGGCCCGTTCCTCGGCTGGAAGCGCGCCGAGCTGTGGCCGGCGCTGATGCGGCTGCGGATCGCGCTGGTCGTATCGCTGGCCGCCATCGTGGTCGCGATGACGATGATCGACAGCCGCTCGACCTTGGCGGCACTGGCCTTCGGCTTCGGCGTCTGGCTGATCGTCGGCAGCCTCGCCTCGCTCAGCGACCGCGTCCGCAGCGGCACCTTGCGCACCATCCCGCGCTCGACCCTGGGCATGGTGATCGCCCATGCCTCGCTCGGTGTCGTCGTGCTGGGCTCGGTCGCGACCTCGTCGTGGAACACCGAGCTGATGCAGACGATGAAGCCCGGCGACCGCATCGCCTTCGCCGGCTACAGCGTGCTGCTCGAGCGCATGGACGAGGTGCGCGGGCCCAACTACATCGCCGAGCGCGCGACGCTCGCCGTCTCGGTCGGCGGCAAGCCCTACACGGTGCTGCAGCCCGAGCGCCGCCTGTTCACCGTGCAGCGCCGCCAGGTCGCCGAGACGGCGATCCAGACAAATCTGCTGCGCGACTTCTACGCCACCTTGGGCGAGGGCGATCCGAAGCAGGGCTGGGTGATCCGCCTCTATCTCAACCCGCTGGCGCCGTGGATCTGGCTGGGCGCGGCGCTGTGCGCGCTGGGCGGCTTCGTCTCGCTGTCGGACCGGCGGCTGCGCATCGGCGCGCCGTCGCGCAAGCCCGCGCTGCAGCCGGCCGAATAGATGCGCCGGCTCCTCTTCATCCTGCCGCTGCTGACGCTCGCGCTGATGGCGGGTTTCTTCGCCTGGTCGCTGACCAGCGGCCGCGACCCCGCCTCGATCGGCTCGGTGGTGGTCGGCCGCGAGGCGCCGAAGCTCGACCTGCCGGCGCTGCGGCCGGGCGAAGCGCCGCTCACCGACGCTGCCTTGCGCACCGGCAAGCCGGTGATCGTGAATTTCTTCGCGAGCTGGTGCACGCCCTGCCTCGCCGAGCATCCGCTGTTCACGCGGCTCCGCGAACGCGAGGGCGCTACGATCGTGGGCATCGCCTGGAAGAACAAGCGCGACGACGCGCTGCCCTGGCTGAAGCGGCTGGGCGATCCCTACCGGCTCGCGGGCCTCGACCTCGACGGCAAGACCGGCCTCGACTGGGGCCTCTCCGGCGTGCCCGAGACCTACCTGATCGACGGCGCCGGCATCGTGCGCCGGCATTATCGCGGGCCGATCACCGAGCGCGACCTGAACGAGACGATCCTGCCGTTCCTCAAGGGGGCGGTGAAGTGAGGAATCCGTGTCATCCCGAGCGCAGCGAGGGATCCTTCGCGTCGCCCAAAGGATCCCTCGGCCTTCGGCCTCGGGATGACACGAGACGCTTTCTTGCGATGTGCGTCCTGGCGCTCGCGGCTCTCATAAGCCCCGCCCTCGCCGTCGAGCCGTCGGAAGTGCTGCCCGACCCCGCGCTCGAAGCCCGCGCCCGCGAGATCGGCCGGGCATTGCGCTGCGTCGTCTGCCAGAACCAGGCGATCGACGATTCCTCGGCCGAGGTGGCGCGCGACATGCGCCGGGCCGTGCGCGAGCGGCTGACCGCCGGCGACAGCGACGCCGACGTCTTCGCCTTCATGGTCGCGCGCTACGGCGACTACGTGCTGCTGAAGCCGCCCTTCAAGGCCGGCACGCTGATCCTGTGGCTGGGCGCGCCGCTGCTGCTGCTGGTGGCCGGTGCCGCGCTCCTCCTCGCCGCGCGCCGCCGCCGGCACACACCGATCGCAGCGCCCAAACCGCTCGACGAGGAGGAGCGCCGCCGCCTCGACGCGCTCCTGAAAGGCTGACGGGCCATGCTCGAGTTCCTGCTGGCCCTGCTCACCACCGCGACCGTCGCCGCTTTGCTCTGGCCGCTGCTGCGGATGCGCCTGCCCGCACGCGACCGGCTCTCGGGCGAACTGGCGATCTACCGCGACCAGCTGGCCGAGCTGGAGCGCGAACGCGACGCCGGCAGGCTCAAGCCCGCCGAGGCCGCCGCCGGCCGCACCGAGATCGAGCGCCGCATGCTGGCCGCCGGCGACGCCGCAGCGGCCACCGTCAGTACAAGGACCACCACCGACGCGGCACAGAAGTGGCTGCCGCCCGCGCTCTCGCTCTTCGTCCCGCTGCTGGCGCTGGGCCTCTACCTGCAGACCGGCCGCCCCGGCCTGCCCGCCGCGCCCTTCGCAGATCGCGGCACCGAACACGCGCCCGCCCCGCAACAGCTCGACGTCGCCGGCCTGCTCAAGGAAGCGCGCGCCCGCCTGGCGCAGGACCCCAACGACGCCGACGCGCTGGCAGCACTTGGCGAGGGCCTGACCCTGGAGGCCGGCGGCACCGTCACCCCGCCCGCGCTCGACGCGCTGCGCCGCGCGCTGCAGGCGCGACCCGACGATGCGCGCATCCTCTACTATCTCGGCCTGCACGAAGCGCAGAGCGGCGATTCGAAGGCCGCGATCACCCGCTGGCGCGACCTCGAAGCCAAGAGCCCGCCCGACGCGCCCTATCTCGGCCTGCTGCGCGCCGAGATCGCGCGGGTCGCTAGGGCCGCCGGGATCGATGTGCCACAGACCCAAGCACCGCAATCCACCATGCCGACGCCCAGCCGCGAGCAGCAGGAGGCGATGGCCCAGCTCCCGCCGGAGCAGCGCCAGCAGGCGATCCGCTCCATGGTCGAGGGGCTGGCCGCGCGCCTCGCCGACGCGCCGCAGGACCGCGCCGGCTGGCTGCGGCTGGCCAATGCCTGGAAGGTGCTGGGCGAGAACGCCAACGCCGCCGACGCCTACGGCCGCGCCGACACGCTGGCCCCCGTCGACGCGCGCATCCTGGCCGACTGGGCCGAGGCGCATGTGCGTCAGCTCGCGCCCGGCGCCGTCCCCTCGGCCCAGGCCGTGGCTGTGCTGGAGCGGCTGGAGAAGGCCGAGCCGCGCAACGCGCTGGCCCTGTTCTACCTGGGCGTCGCCGCCGAAGCCGCGGGCAACAAGCCGGCGGCGCTGCAGCGCTGGAAGACGCTGCTGGCGCTGCTGCCGGCCGATGCGCCGATCCGGGGGATGCTGGAGGAGCGGATCAAGGCGGCGGGGGGGTGAGGTCGTTACGGTCTACTGCATCTCAAGCCAGCCAATCATCTCGGCTGAGAAACTGCCTTCATCTCTAGCTACGCCTCGATGCCTCAACTCTCTCTGAACAGTCGGCTCGATTTGATGGTGAAGAATCTCGAGTCGCTTCTCAGGAGAGAAAGCTGACGCCATCGGAGGTAATGCAAAGAGCCTTTCGCTACTTCTCTCGAGTTGAGGAACTCTCTTACCATCGACCGACAAGGCAATCGGCAGAACAAACTTGCTTTTCTCTCCAGTATTTGATGCCGCCTCGACTAACCACCAACTCACTATTGCTTCTCGGTGGTCTTCTGTTTGGGCAGAACAACCCATTTGCTCGGGTGGAATTGATCGACTACGCGCAAGCGCATCTTCGATGATCGGATGATCGAGCCCGAACAGTTCCAGGCCTTCTTGGTTCGTGGCTTGGTCGCGATCAGCAGTAAATCGATTCAGGACGTCGCCATTTGCGTCTCTAAGCTCGTAGATTCCGTTGCCGACCGGCTCCAGTCGCTGCTTTCTCTCTTGTAGGGCAACGTTCAGGAAATCGCGGAGCCTCTCAAGGCCGCTAGTGATGTCCGCAAAGGGTTTGTAGTCTTCAAGACGGAATCCTTCGAGATCCTGGAAAAGCTCAAAAACGACTTGCCTCGCTTCGGAAGCGTTAGACAAAGCGGCCTCAAGCTCGACCTTAGTGCGGTGGAGCTCGGGGTCGGATATCGCAGTTTGATAAAGCCGATCGTAATTCAAACGCTCAGAAAGCTGACCGAGAATTTGTGCTCTGAGGTCTTCGGCGACGTTTCCATGCTCGTCTACCTTGCCGAGCGTTCGGGCGATCTCTTTGAGTTTGTCGTCGAGAAGCAGAAAAATTCGCCCTTCGATCGTGTCCGACAAGACCAAATTGTAGACTTGTGCAGTGTCCTTTTGCCCATAGCGATGAATGCGCCCAATACGCTGCTCGATATCCATGGGGTTCCAGGGAAGATCGAAGTTGAACAGCACGCGCGCAAATTGAAGATTGATGCCCTCTCGACCGGCTGCCGTGCAAACAAGCACACGCGGACCATCCTTCTGCCGAAAGCGCCGCTCGGCGGCGACCTTCGCCCCGTGGTCTCCGCCACGCAGAACGACCACACCCTGGCCGGGGTACATTGCGTCAATTTCTCGGGAAATGAGGTCGACCGTGCCGAGATAAGTGGCAAACACGACCACTTTCTCCTGCGGATTTTGCCGCCAGAGCACGCCTAAGCCTGTGAGAAGCTTGTCCACCTTGGTTTCGCGCCCCGCCGGGAACGACGAAATCACCTCCCGGATGCGCATCCTCTCTTCTGGAAGATGAAGGCTGATCGCAGCGCCTGCAATGTCTTCGGCATGGGTAGACGCGTACTCGCTCCCATAGGGATCGGATGCAAGTTCCAGTTCTTCCTCGTCCAGGCGTTTGACAAGACGAAGCTTCAGCTCCGCAAGAACGCGGTCGACCTCGCCACGGCCGACCGCATCGCGCGGCAACGCATACTCCGTATGGATGAGGTCGCGCGCTTCGGCGTAGAGTTTTTCGCGCCCGTCGATGTCGAGGTCGCGGTCACGAACAATGGCTTCGTGGAGCGTCAGCATCAGTAGACGGCGCTGGAGCGTTCGGCGAACAGCCGCAAAGCTCGATGCGGCTATCTTCTGAAAGATCGCCATCAGGAACCCGAGAGCCTGGCCTTGTCCGCCCTTCCGCTTTGCAAGGTCAAACCCGTCCTGCAGGTATTGCTGCAGGCACTCATAGAACCGCCGTTCATCCGCCGACATGACGAAAGATTCGGTGTGCACCCACCTGCGCGCGAACAAAGGAGAGCCGTCCGGTTGGCAGGCATCGGCCTTGGTGCGCCGAAACACGACGGAACCGAGCCGATGCCGCTGGTCCACCATCTCGTCGACGCTTCGGAAAAGCGTAGGGTTCAGCAGCTGGATCAACATCCAGAACTGGAAGTGATTTCCCTGGTGCGGGGTGGCTGATAGCAGAAGCAGGTCGCGGGCGTGGTTACGCAGCGCTTCCGCCAGTTTGTAGTTGTCGGTTTTGCGGACACGATTGCCCGCCTTCATGGCCGTGAGATGGTGCGCTTCGTCGAAAACCACGAGATCCCACTTCGGTGCGTCGAGAATTCGCTTTACACGAGACGGGCGCTTCAGCGTATCGATGCTGGCGATCAGGCGATGGTGCTTGGCGAAGGCATTTGACTTGCGGTCGGTAACGTCGCCCTCGCTTCCGAAGACCTCGAAATCGAGGTTGAACACCTCGTTCAGCTCGCGGTGCCAGTTGTTGACCAGGCCGGCGGGCACAACCATGAGGGCGCGCTCAAGCTCGCCTCGGCTTGCCAGCTCACGCAGGATCAGCGCGGTTTCGATCGTCTTGCCGAGTCCGACCTCGTCGGCGATCAGAAAGCGTCGGGGCGACGCGGTGGCGACGCGGTGGGTGAGAACAACCTGATGAGGAAGCAGGTCAATCCGTGCGGATGTGAGCGCGGCGGCGCTTTCCATCAGAGGCAGGGCATATCCCTGGTAAGCTAGCCATGCCTTTCGAAGCCGCTCCTGGCTCCCTTCGACCGTGCCCAAGATGCGCTCGGCGCGCGATTGCTGCAGACGAAGAGCGGAAAGAGGAACACGTCGTTCTCCACCCGGGAAGAATGCACGTACATAGCCATCACGGGGAGCCTCAACGATAACGCCCTGACCAAGCTCGGTATGGCTGATCCTTTGTCCCGGAGTGAGTTCGGCGTTCTGCTGCATCAGGAAAGTCTCGCGTGGTGAAGGCCGATCCAGGCAGCGCCGTCAGGATCACGGTTGGCAGCGCGGCTATCGATTATGCGGACGGCATCGCTTTCCGCGCCGCCCCACAGAATCCGGCCGAGTTCGATCTCGCTGCCGGAGAAGGGAGCGTTGCATTTCCAGAGATAGGTCTCGTTGGCGCGGTTCATTGTGACCCGGCGATGGCCCGTCGGCAGCCACAAGACCAGGGCGCACTGGCCCTCGTATTCTTCCTGAAAGTTCAGCAGCAGGGGCCGCAGATCGCCCTCGATCCATTCGGCGGCGTCTTCCGGCGAAAGGCAATCGATACAGCCCTCGACCCCCGCTATGACCAGTGTTTGCCCGCCATTGCTCGGAAGGTCCTGGGGCCATTTTCCAGCGATGGCGAACAGGTCGCGGATCGAGCAGACCTCGGCCGGCTTGGCAATCTCTCCAAGCGCCTCAGGCCCCCATAAGAGGCTCAGGCCCCCACGCTTCCAGACATCACCCTCGACTGTTCGCATGGTTAGGCATCCTCAAAGAAGGAGAGCTGCTTGACCTGATCCTGATGAGTGTTCTCCCAGTTCTGATAGATCGACAGCGCGCGTGAGGCCGCATTACGCACTTCTTGCTTCGCGCCTCGCCGCGAATGCCATTCAAGCAGCGCCTTGAGCGCCGGGTGAGGGCGGAAGTTTTCATTCTTCAGCGTCTCGGCGGCATTGATGCCGCTGCCGTCGTAACAGGCGCCGATGAGGAACATGGCTTGATCGTAGTCGGACGTCATGTTGCGGCGATGCCGCCCCGCCCAAGATTGCGCAAGATCCACCGGCGAAACGACATGGAAAACCTTTTGCTCTTCTTTGCTCCATCCACGTTCCTCGAACTCTTCCGGGGCCATCCCAGAGCCGCGCAAAAATTTCTGCATCTGGTCACGAGGTTGCGACGCTGTGCTGTCAAAAATGCGCAGGAATTGGCGCGTTATAGGTTCAGCAGTAACAGGCGGCGGGTCATTGCTTTTGCCGCCGGTCTCGTCGATCAGCTGGTTAATGCCGACGAGGGCCTCCTTGACTGAAATCGGCCGCCCTTCATCAACGTAAACTTTACCGTAGTGTCGCGAAAAATACTCCAGCGCTTTGCCGCGTTTGATAACGTGAATGTCTGCTTCAGGGAGGCCTCCCTTGGCATGGTGCTCAAGGAGTTGCTGCAGCAATCGTACGTCCTGCAGCACCTCGCGTCTCATGCGCGCCCAGCTGACAGGTTTCGGCTCCTGAGTACGCTTTCGACAAACATGAATAATGTCGTACTCGATTTGCTGCGATCCAAAGGTCCCCGGCTTGGCGCCCTCGCCTTTAGTTTCGTCTGATCGTATTGGGTAAGTTGCTTCAAGATAAAAGCCCGCATCAAATAGAGACTCGAGTACTGCGATCCAAGGCTCATCTGCACTGTGGTGGAAGGTGAAGCTCATTAGGCCAGCTGACTTAAGTGCCCGGCTGGCTTCCTTCCAGCAATCCGTGAGAATCCGCTTGTAGAATCCATCCGGGTCGTCGGGTTCCCGAGCTCGATTTGAAACCGCCTCAAGTGCCTTTGGTGTCGAAGGTGCACTGAATTGTTCAGGATACCGGCCCTTCAGCGCAAGCCTCAGCCACACATAGAAAAAGTCGCTGAGTTCGGAGTAGTGTAAAAGGCCTCCGAATGGCGGATCAGTGATAATTAGATCCAGTGATGCATCTGCAACCGAGTCAAGGTTTGTAGAAGATTGACACCTGATATCAGCACTGCGAACAGGATCCCTTAGCGTAACTTTCATCCCCTTACCTGTGATTTTCTCGGCGAGACCAATCTCACCAGCGGCTTCGAGGTTGGCCTTCGCTACAATATCCCAAGGGTCACGTGCCCATTCGAGTCCCTCGATAATCCCGCGCGCACAGCCATTCCAATTTCCACGCCCGTATTCACCAAAAACGCAATTCTCGACGGTCGTTTGTTTGGGGTGGAAATTGTTGTTGGAGAACATTGGCTCCAACTGGTCTGCTTGCGTATTCCAGATCGTGAAGTTGTTGTTGTTACGTACATATTGTTGGAAGCAACCCAGTACATATTCGCGAGTTTCCCAAGCATGCGAACCGACATTTAGAATCGCGCGAAGTATGAGCGAAAGTGCTAGCAACTCACGCGCGTTAAACATGTCCGACCAATAGCGATATCCGTGGCCATTTTTTATGTCTCCATTGTTATGCGTCGTCATGAACCCATCTGGGATTTCCGTTCGCGGCCAATAGAGTGCTAGATCCGATTCCCGCCTTTCTTCCCATTCCCCAATAGCGGCATTCATTTGACGGGCCTGCTGCTCACCGAAGGGCGCAAAGAATCTTCCGTTGTACGGAGCACCCGATACTTTTCGGCGTTCTGAATAGGCGTGGATTGCGTAAGCGGCGATAGGGCCGTTCTTTTTTGTTACCTTCACTGCCGTCAGAACTTCATTTACCGTGCCACAAGATGCACAGGAAAATTTCGCTTTTCCTGGAACATTGCCCCCCGCTTTTCCAGTTGCGAAGGAGACGCCAGTTTCGGGGCACGTTACCTCGTCGGGTAGCGTTCCCCGAACCTCAAGCAATCTCACTTTTGCAGATCTGTCTCTGTTCCAAGAAATCGTCGCTGAAGATTCATCCTGGGTTGAACCACCATATTTGGATCCGTCGGAGTCAACGGATTGCGCCCCAGCAAGCCATTCGGGATGGACTAGAAGTGAAAGCTCAATTTTCTTATTTTGGCTTTTTCCCAGTTTAATCATTTGGGGAAACGAGCATCGTGGGCAGGTTATACGGCCTTTGGAGTTGAGGATCGAAAACGCTTTTTCATTGTTGGCAATGAACAGAGGCACGTCTGGAGCCATGCGTGCTGCTTTTTCTTCAATATCAAAGTCTGCTTTGCACTGTGGGCAGGTGTGTTGCCAGCTCTTCACCGTCAACGTCTTCACCGCCATCACTGGGCTGCTCATTATTGGGGTGCGGTGCCCGCAACCCGTGACGTGGCAAGGGCCGTGCTTGGCCCAAAAAGCGTAGATGATCTCAGGGCCTGCGTACGCGTACTCGTGCCGCTTTTCGCGAGGAATGCGGAGGGGATCGAAATCGCGCGCCATAACCTCTTGGGATGGCTTGTGCGTCCAAATACCTTTTTCCCCCTTCGGTCCGTCACAATAGTAGAATGGCATAATCTGCGGCTTCACCTCGGTCTCTATGTCAGCCAGGAGTTGCTTTACGGCACCAATATCAACGTCCGCCAGCTCTTGTTTGACGACGAACCACGCTACGGGATTTAAATCGTTGCCGAAGAGCTGCATGCCAAGGCGCGCACCCTCTACAAGCGTCGTGCCGCCTCCCATGAAGATGTCAGCGACTTTGAGATGTTTGAATGCCGCCTTCTTTTGGTGGTTAGCGTAGTAATTGTCCCAGACAAGTTTGGCCGCGTGTGCCGGATCATTGGGAGCCTTGGTCGCTGCCGCGATCAGCATTGAGCGAAATACACTCGATCGCCGACGGGCCCACCACTTCGACATCTGGTAGATGGGCTTGCTTGCTGGCCCCTCGATTGCTGCGACTTGGTTCACGAGGAGAATAGGAAAATCGACCTCCAGGCAGGTCTTCGGCCGGTTCGGGTCGCTGAAATCAACGGTTTCCATTGCGACCGCTTTGCTTGCTCCGACGGCCTTGGCGACTTCCTGCGTCAACTGCTCTTTTCTCGTGGCCATCAGCCGTAATCCTTACTTCGTCAGTTCTACAAAAGGCGACAGCACTTCGAGTATCGAGAGACCGCCATGTGCCAGCGTGGGATACCCGCCTTGGCTCTTCCATTTCCGTCTTCCGAGTGCGAGGCGATAGTCTCCCCGACGCGAGGTCACTGACATGGCGATGGGAGGCACCCACGGACCTGTCGCGCCCTGACCAGATGCTGAACGGCCGCTCTTGAAGGTGTCGCGCAGAAACTTTGCTTGCTCCTCGGGAGCGTCAGCGAAAAGCCCGGGCGCGGCATAGCCATGGTCGGAAGTGATGACGACGCGGCGGCCAGTAGCTAGGCGCTCGACGAACCCCCAGAATTCATCCGACAGCAAAGTCTGTGCAGCTTCCTTGCTAAGCGTCTCAAGGCCCTGGCCCGCAACGGACAGATCGTGCACGCGGCTGTCCGGCCAGTGATGCCAGAAGACCCAGTTTGGTTCTGCGCCAATCATGCTGGCGCAGTCGAGCCAAGGTAGATCGGCGCATTCGGTCCGTGCGCCCGGGAGGCGGTGCCCGTTGCCGGCGGCATTGTTCGACAGGCTTGAACGCTGCGGAAAGCCAAGGGCTTGGGCAAATTGCGTTGTTTCGCCGGGAAGCTCGGATGTTGTTGCTTCTACCGTATGGACGGTGAAGCCGTGCTTGGTTGCACCGGACATGAGGAAGGGAAGCTCGCGCAGCGACAGCCCGTCGAGAATAAGAATGGCCTTCTTAGCATGCGGCTTCATCCACCAGTCCGCTAGTCGATCAGCCGTGTGCGTGGTCGCGGCATCGAGATCGCGCCAAAGATCCCAGCCTGCCGTGGACAGGTAAAAGTCCGCGCTCGCGACCTCGCGGTCGCGCCGGGAGAATTCACTGGTCGCCTTGTTCGGATCGATCTCGGGCCGGAAAACATCAAGCGCGAATGCGCCGATGGCCTCCCAGGCCTTGGCTGGGGTGGTGGTTGTCAGATCCCGCAGGAGCTCGTGGGGAAGGGTCATGAACTGCCATCCTCCTTCTCCAGGTCGAGGCCATAGGTCAATCCATCGGGTAGGCTCTTGAGCAGCTTCTGCAACTGTGCCCCGGTTGCGGCAGAGAGAGTGACGCGGACATTATGGACCGGGGTCGCCGGGCCGATACTCCAGCTCTCAAGCTTGCCCATAAGATTGAGCGCGGACGTCGATCCGCTCGAAGACAGAGTTATCTTGGGGCCGCTCGTAGCACCGCCGCCGAACAGCCCACCCTGTATCGGTTGAGGCTGAACGCCTGGTCCGGGGGGCAAGGGCTGGGGCTCGGCAAAACCAGGGGGCTTGGTTGGCCCAGGGGGAAATGCGGGGTCCTCCTCCTTGGGCGGCTGCGGCTGCGGCTGGGGCGTGGCACCGTGCGCTGTCGGGACCGCGCTCGGCAGCATCAAGAAGGTCTCGTCCAGATGCTTGCCGGTCCCAAGGCGACTGCGCATCCGGCGCCAAGCGCTTTCGTAGTCTTCGCCCGGTTCGAGCTGAAGCGTCTCAAGTCCGCGGTTGTTGATGGAGATCTTGCCCTTGGCGCAGATCCGAACGATGCGCTCTTTCGTTAGAATTTCGCCAAGCCAGGGTATCGAATCCTGCCCTGCGGGCCGTGGCTCCTGCAACTCCCGCAGGAGCTTTCCGACCGATGCGTTTTCCTTCGCGGCTTCGAGGACGAGATCGGCGAAATCTTCCGGAACGAAAAGATCGTCTCTCAACGTCTCCTCGATCGCTTCGGGGATTTTGTCGCCCTGGGCCTTGAGGGTTTCCACGAAAAATTTCGACTGATTCGTATCGACGAAGTTCCAGCGCTGAACGACGGCAAAGCGGTCGAATCGTTTCTTCAGGATGTCCCGCAATTCACCTTGGTACTTACGTTCGAGCTTGCTGTACTCGGGGCTCTGCGCTTTCCATTCCTGGGCCTTTAGGACGGCGCGTGCCATAATGATCAGGTCGCGGTCGAGAAAGGCGTTGGTCGTCTCAGCACGTGGGATCACGAAGCGAACGGCATTGCGCCGTTTCTGAAGATGATCCTTGATCCATCGCCCAAGACGCTGATCGAGCTTGTCGGGCTCCTCTGGGAGGACAAGAACCGGTAGGCGCTCATCCCACTGAGCGGGCTGCTCTGCCGGGTCCAGCGTCGACCATGGATCGGTAATCCAAGCCTGCGGCAGGGCAATGACGCGAAATGCTTTCGCCACATCGTCAGAACCGCCCATCACATAACGGACTTCTTTCGCAAGTTGGGCTTGGTCGGAGCCGTCGGTGAAGAGCTTGTCGTTCCTCGCGCAGGACATCAGTTTGGCTTGCGGGTTCTCGTCTTCCTTGAAGATGAGACGTGAGCCTTCCTGATGAATGTTGAAGCTGTTCTCGACGATGACGCCCAGCTCAACATGAAAGCCATTGTCGTCGAGCGGCTCTCCGCGTGTGCAGTCAATTTGCAGCGTTGACGGCTCGGCCCCGGCGACATTCCCGACCGCAATCGAACGAAGCCACAATGACCCCATGATCTCTTCGAGGTGTGGGGCCGCCGAATTCGGATTGGGGATCGCCTCGATCACCGAGGTGATGTTTCGAAGCGCCTTTTCGCGAAGACTCGCATGATGCTGATTGGAAACAGAATCCAGAAGTGCGCCTATACCAGTGTTGTCGTCTTCGAGACGGAAATCGGCGGCGGTCAGAATATCCGCCTGCTCGCCTCGCGCCTTGAAGAGGCCAGCAAGAATTTTGATCAGGTCGCGTGTCTCTTGGGCTGAAGTGGCGACCAGAACCTGGTCTTCTAGAAGCCGAAGCAAATGGGGCGCGAAGGGCCAAGTCTCGATGAAATCGCGACGCAGCTGTTCGACCTCGGATGGTGCCACATTGAGGAGGCGGACATATTCATTGAAATGCGCCTCGACCACGGTCCGAACGGAGCTGTCGCTGACCTGCAGGCGGTTCTCGAACAAACGATGCAGCAGCAACCGGCGGCGATCGGTCTGCGCGCGCGGGCCTTTGAAGTCGACCTGGATGGGATTGACGCGGTGAACCTGCTGATAGGCGTCGGTCGCACCATTTCTGACCGAGACCACCAGAACGAGGAGATCGGGATTCTCTTTGGCGATTTCCGAAAGGATCTGGATGAAATTGAACGCCCAATTCTTCCAAGGATATTGCTTGGTGTTGGTTAGGCTATCGTACCACGTCTGAAATTCGTCGAGCAGCAGCGCCGTGGGCTGCTTCTTGAACATTTCCAGCATCAACTTGTCTGAGGGGACATCGGGCTTTTCGGCCCCCATGCCTTCCCATTTCCCGCGTATAAAGGCGCCATGAGGATGCTTCTCGAAAAGCAGATCCCATAGGAACTTGTATCGCTGCCGATGCAGGCTCTCTGTGATTACTTCCATGCCGCTGCGCAGCGGAAGCTCACCGATTTTCGGTTCGCTTAGATTCGATGACCAAGCCTTCAACCATGACCGCGCCGCCGATTCATCGGTAAGGGCGTGATAGAGTGCTGCCATCACGTGTGACTTACCGAGACCGCGCTCGCCAAGGATAACCAATGGGCGGCCTTGCCCAGGTCCTGCGGCCTCCAGGGCCTTGAGCATGTCGGACGTTGGGTAGGTGATTTCGAGGAATTCGGAGGCCGCTACCTGGGTCGCACCAGTCTTGTTGTCGTTCGACAGTTCGATAGCAGTGCCCTTCAGGCGCTTGCCACGAAATTCCTCCCGCAGAGACAGCCCCAGCATTAAATTCTACTCCCCCATCTGATCTGCAGTATAGCAGCGACTCTTCGGGCGTATGGACCGATCTTACGTGAGAAAATGGGGCGGGAAGCTAGCTTGGGCCAACCGAAAGTTGCGGTTGTTTCATTACCTCCCAGACAATCGCCGCCTCGCCTGTGCTGGCCTATCTCCCGCGTGGATCAACCATCCGCAGGAGGAAGCCATGTCCCATCCCACCGCCACGCCGGACGCCGTCGTCGAGGCCTACGTCGCCACTTGGAACGAGACCGATCCCGCGCGGCGCCGCGCCGGCCTTGCCGCGGCCTGGACGGAGACGGGGATCTACCGCGATCCGGTGATGGCGAGCGACGGGCCTGCCGGGATCGACGCCATGCTGGCGTGCGTGCAGGCGAAGTTCCCGGGCTTCGTGCTCAAGCGCACCTCGAAGGTCGACGCCCATGGCGGCTCCTCTGGCAGCGTGGAGGGGCTCTATCTGCGCTTCACCTGGTCGCTGGGTCCGGCAGGAGGGCCCTCGGTCGTCGAGGGTGTCGATTTCTGCACCCTGGCGTCGGACGGGCGGCTGGCGTCCGTGGTCGGCTTCATCGACAAGATGCCGGGTTGAGAAAGTACGCGAAGGTTGCTGTACCAATCTGTACGGCAACCTATCATCCTGTCTGATGGGTTATTGGAATAACCCGTCAGATGGGTTATTCTCATGCCGACCGTCCATCGCGCTGGAAATCTGCGCTTCGTGATCTTCCTCGACGATCATGGGCCGCCCCATGTTCACGTCTTCTCGGGGGCGTGCCGAGGCGAAGATTCTCCTCGGATCGGACGGTGAGGGGCCGGAGCTGGAGTGGGCGCGTGGCTTCGATCGCGCCGGCCTGCGCCGGGTGCTCGTCGAAGCCATGGCGAGTCGAGCGAAGCTGTGGGCGGCATGGCGTCGGGTTCACGGAGCCGAACGATGAGGAAGGCCGAGATGGCGGGTGATCGATCGAAGGCCGCGATGGATCGCGAAATCGACCGCGCCCTGGCGCGCGGCCGTCGCCGAGCAGTGAGCGAGCCGCAGGCCGAGCGCGCGCACTATGAACGCCGGACCGGCCGGGTCGTGGTCGATCTGACCAACGGATGCAGCTTCGTCTTTCCGGCGCGCTCGCTGCAGGGGCTGGCGCAGGCGACCGACGCGGAGCTGGCCGACATCGAGATCCTCGGGGCCGGCCATGGGCTGCACTGGCCCGCGCTCGATGCCGATTTCACCGTGCCCGGCCTGCTGATGGGCGTGTTCGGCACTCGCGCCTGGATGATGTCGGAGCTGGCGCGCCGCGCCGGTCAGACGAAATCCAAAGCCAAGGCGGCGGCCGCCCGCGCCAACGGCCGCAAGGGCGGCCGTCCGCGACGGGCGGCTTAGTTAAGCCGCTTCCCGGCCTTCTGAGGCCGGCACTTGCACCTCGACCGGCGCACTCCGGATCAGGTGGTCGAACGCCGACAGCGCGGCCTTGGCGCCCTCGCCCATGGCGATGACGATCTGCTTGTAGGGCACGGTCGTGGCGTCGCCGGCGGCGAAGATGCCGGGGACCGAGGTCTGGCCCCGGGCGTCGACCTCGATCTCGCCGCGCGGGCTGAGCTCGATCGCGCCCTTCAGCCACTCGGTGTTGGGCACCAGGCCGATCTGCACGAAGATGCCCTCGAGCTCGATCGTCTTCTGCTCATTCGTCGTGCGGTCCTTGTAGGCGAGGCCGGTCACCCGGGCGCCGTCGCCGTGCACCTCGGTCGACTGCGCCGAGACGATCACCGTGGCGTTGGGCAGCGAGCGGAGCTTGGCCTGCAGCACCGCGTCGGCGCGCAGCTGGCCGTCGAACTCGATCAGCGTGACGTGGCTCACCAGGCCCGCGAGGTCGATCGCCGCCTCGACGCCGGAATTGCCGCCGCCGATCACCGCCACCCGCTTGCCCTTGAACAGCGGGCCGTCGCAGTGCGGGCAGTAGGCCACGCCCTTGTTGCGATACTCGGCCTCGCCGGGGACGTTCATCTGCCGCCAGCGCGCGCCGGGCGAGAGCACGATCGTCTTGGCCTTGAGCGTCGCGCCGTTCTGCAGCTCGACCGTGGCCAGGCCGCCCGGCTGTGTCGCCGGGATCAGCTTGGTGGCGGTCTGCAGGTCCATCACGTCGACCTCGTAGTCCTTCACGTGCGCGGCCAGCTCCGCGGCCATCTTCGGGCCCTCGGTGTGGGAGACCGAGATGAAGTTCTCGATGCCCATCGTGTCCAGCACCTGGCCGCCGAAGCGCTCGGCGGCGATGCCGGTGCGGATGCCCTTGCGCGCGGCGTAGATGGCTGCAGCGGCGCCGGCGGGGCCGCCGCCGACCACCAGCACGTCGTAGGGCTTCTTCGCCGCGATCTCCTCGGCGGCGCGTTCGCTCGCACCGGTGTCGAGCTTGGCAAGGATCTGCTCCAGGCTCATGCGGCCCTGGCCGAACGGCAGGCTGTTCAGGAAGATCGAGGGCACGGCCATCACGCCGCGCTTCTCGACCTCGTCCTGGAACAGGGCGCCGTCGATCGCGGTGTGGCGGATGCGCGGGTTCAGCACGCTCATCAGGTTCAGCGCCTGCACCACGTCGGGGCAGTTCTGGCACGACAGCGAGAAATAGGTCTCGAACGTGTAGTCGCCGTCGAGGTTCTTCACGCGCTCGATCGTGTCCTGCGCCTCCTTGCTCGGATGGCCGCCGACCTGCAGCAGCGCCAGCACCAGCGAGGTGAATTCATGGCCCATCGGGATGCCGGCGAAGCGGACCGAGATGTCGGTGCCGGCGCGCACGATGGCGAAGGAGGGCTTGCGCATGTCCTCGTCGGCCTCAGCAAAGGTCACCTTGTCCGAGAGGGTCGCGATCTCCTGCAAGAGCTCCCGCAGCTCGGCCGACTTCGCGGAGTCGTCGAGCGAGGCCACCAGCTCCACCGGCATGGTCAGGCGCTCGAGATAGCCCTTCAACTGCGTCTTGAGGTTGGCGTCCAACATGGGAGGTACTCCTTGGAAAACTCTCGCCCCGCTTTCTTCAAGTTCCTCTCCTCCGCTAGGGGGAGAGGTTGGGTGAGGGGGCTTCCACCGGTGCTTCCCCCCTCACCCAACCTCTCCCCCCAAGAGGCGGCGTGAATACACGCCGCGGGGGAGAGGAGAATGAAAGAGGTCTTCATGTTCCTCTCCCCCGCTAAGGGGAGAGGTTAGGTGAGGGGGCGTCTCGCGATGCCTCCCCACCCAGCTCCTTAGATCTTGCCGACCAGGTCGAGGCTGGGGGCCAGTGTCTTCTCGCCTTCCTTCCAGGCCGCCGGGCAAACCTCGCCCGGATGAGCGGCGACGTACTGGGCCGCCTTCACCTTGCGCAGCAATTCCGAGGCGTCGCGGCCGATGCCGCCGGCGGTGATCTCGACGATCTGGATCTTGCCGTCCGGGTCGACCACGAAGGTGCCGCGATCGGCCAGGCCCGCTTCCTCGATCATCACGCCGAAGTTGCGGGTGATCGTGCCGGTCGGGTCGCCGACCATGACGTAGTCGATCTTCTTGATGGCTTCCGACGTGTCGTGCCACGCCTTGTGGCTGAAGTGCGTGTCGGTCGAGACGCTGTAGATCTCGACGCCCAGCTTCTTGAACTCGGCGTAGCTGTTGGCCAGGTCCTCGAGCTCGGTCGGGCACACAAAGGTGAAGTCGGCCGGGTAGAAGAACACGACCGACCACTTGCCCTTGCCCTTGAGGTCGGCGTCGGTCACGTCGATGAACTTGCCCTTCTGGAAGGCGGTGGCCTTGAACGGCTTGATCTCGGTGTTGATGAGGGACACGCTTGAAACTCCTTGGTTAACTCTTCGCAACGGTTACTTAGGTTCATTCTAAGATCGTTTAAAGCGCAAAATACCGAATTGAATAATCGCTTAAGACGATTACATAGGGTGCATGAAACCCGTCCCCACCCTGCGCCAGCTGCGGTACCTGGAAGCCGTGGTCGAGCGCTGCCACTTCGGGCAGGCCGCCTCCGCCTGCAACGTCAGCCAGTCGACCCTGAGCGCCTCGATCCAGGAACTGGAGGGGTTGCTGGGCGCCCCGCTGCTGGAGCGCACCAAGCGGTCGGTCGTGCCCACGGCGCTGGGCCGCCTCGTGGCCGAGCGGGCGCGCGGCCTGCTGAAGGGCGCGGAGGATCTGGTGGACCTGGCGCACGCGTCGCGCGATCCGCTGTCGGGGCCGCTGCATCTCGGCGTGATCCCGACCATCGGCCCGTTCCTGCTGCCGCGAACGCTGCCGACGCTGCGCGAGGCCTTTCCCAAGCTGCAGCTTTACCTGCGCGAGGATCAGACGGCGCGGCTGCTCGACCGCCTCGACAGCGGCGAGCTCGACGCCGTGCTGCTGGCGCTGCCCTATGCGCTGGGCGATCTCGAAGTGATGGATCTCGGCGAGGACCCGTTCTCGATCGTCTATCCGGCGGGCCACCGGCCGGCCGCCAACATCGCCGACGAGAACCTGCTGCTGCTGGAGGACGGACACTGCCTGCGCGAGCAGGCGCTGGCGGCCTGCGAACTGGAGGGCGCGCGGCGCAATGCCGGCTTCAACGGCACCAGCCTGCATACGCTGGCGCAGATGGTGGCGAATGGACTGGGCGTAACCCTGATGCCGCAAATGGCGCTCGACGCCGGGATCCTGCGCGGCCTCGACGTCACGGTGAGGCCTCTCGCCGGGGCGATGCCCCATCGGCGGATCGGTCTCGTCTGGCGGCGAACCTCCGCGCGCGCCGAAACCTTCCGCGCGCTGGGCGGCGCGCTGAAAGCTGAACTCGCAATGAAATGAAGTTGTAGCAGGTCAGCTCTGCAGGATTGAGTCGACGGGTCCCACAGGCGCTCGTGCTACGTCGGGAGTGCAGAGAATAAAGGCCTGTGCGCCCGACCGCGGATCTCGCGGTCGGGCTATTTTTTTGTCTCACAGGCCGGCAGCGTTACTGCTGCTGTCCGGGCGCCGGAACCGGTTCAGGGGTTGGCGTCGCGGGGATCGGCGTGATCCGCGGCACCTCGGGTGTCCGGGGCGCGTTGGTCGCCGCGCCGATCCCGGCCGGATCGGGGCTGCGGGCCATGTCGTTCCGGTTCGCCGTGTTGCCCGAGAAAAACACCAGGCCCGCGGCGGCCACGATGGCCGCCACCACGCCGACCACGAGATAGAGCCCGCGGCTTGGCGCCTTGGGTGTCATGACGACGTCGTCGTAGACGGGTTTGTCGAGCCTCGGATCGTAGTCGGTCATGGCGCTACTCCTGCGGGGTGGCCTGGGGGGCCGCCGGAGTCGGGTTCGCCGGGTTCGCCGGCATCGGAATCGCGGCCGGGCGATCCGGATTGGTGGCGCCGGGCGTGGCCGGGGTTTCCGTCACGGTCCGCTCGATCGGCGCCTGCGCCTGCTCGGGACCCATGCTGTTCTGCGGATTGCCGAAGTACAGGAAGCCACCCACCAGGGCGACGCCCGCAAGCACGGCGAGCAGCACATACCCCGGGCGTCCGTCATCCGGCGCACGATAGGGGTCGGCCTGGCGGTTCAGGGGGTCGTAGCCGGGACGGCCGGGACCCAGGTTGGGATCGTCGTCGCTCATCTGGTCCTCCTCTTGCTGTGTGTCTGCGCGTCCAACGACTCCCCGCAGCCAATGGTTTCCCCGCGAGGGGGTGGCTGCTACCCTGCCCTGCAGATTCCGGAGGTCTCATAAATGCCCGATTCGCTGCCCTTTTCCGCTGGTGCGACGCAACCGGCGCTGCTCGATGCGGCGGGCGCGGCCGCCCTCGTGGCCTCCTACGCGCCGGTCAGCGTGACCGCTGCCGTCAAGGATATCGGGCGTATCGATGCGCACATGGGCCGCTTCATTGCGCTTTCGCCGATCTGCCTGATCTCGACGGCCGACGCCTCGGGCAAGCAGGACGTGACCCCGCGCGGCGATCCGCCAGGCTCCTTCAAGGTGCTCGACGAGAAGACCATCGCGCTGGCCGACCGCCCCGGGAACAACCGGCTCGATACGCTGCGCAATCTTCTGGAGAACCCCGAGGTCGCGCTGATCTTCCTGCTGCCGGGCGTCAACGAGACGGTGCGGGTCGCCGGCACCGCGCGCCTCTCGGTCGATCCGGCGCTGCTCGACTCGATGGCGGTGCAGGGCAAGGCGCCGAAATGCGCCATCGTGATCTCGGTGCGCCAGGCCTACCTGCACTGCGCCAAGGCGCTGCTGCGTTCGCGCCTGTGGTCGCCTGACTATGTCCAGCCCAAGGGCGCCTTCCCCTCCATCTCGCGCATGGTCGGCGACCAGATTGGCCTCAGCGAGGAGGAGAAGAAGAAGCGCGAGGCGGCCACCGAGCACGCCTACAAGGAAGGCCTATGGGCACCTATACAGTAACGGGACAGCGCGCCCGCCAGATGCGGGTGGTGCCGGCCGAAGTGTTGAAGCGGCTCTATGCGCGCGACGATACCAAGGGCCTCATCCAGACCGGCGCTCATCTCGCGCTGCTTGTCCTCGGCGGCTGGCTGGTGCTCGCGACACGTGGCACCTGGTGGGTGCTGCCGGCGCTGCTGCTGCAGGGCGTGTTCGTGAATTCGCTGTTCGGCGCGATGCACGAGTCGGTGCATTACGGATCGTTCAGGACGCGCTGGATGGCCGACGTGCTGGCCTTCTTCTCGGGCGCGGCGATCCTCAACAATGCCGGCTTCTACCGGCACTATCATCTTGCGCACCACCGCTACACGCAGGATCCCGATCGCGACCCCGAGCTGATCACGTCGGGCACCCCGCGGACCTGGGGCGCCTATCTTTTCCGCGTGAGCTCGATCCCCTTCCTGATGATTCGCGCGCGCGACATCTTCCTGTTCCCCTTCGGCTTCCGCGGCGACGTCACCTACATCCACGAGGCGGCCTGGCCGGAGGTGCGGCGCTGGGGCCGCTGGCTGCTCGCCTTCTATGCCGTGCTGATTGTGGGCTCGATCCTGCTCGGGACCGATGCCGTGCTCTGGGTCTGGTTCATCCCGCTGCTGGTCGGCCTGCCCTTGCTGCGTCTCTATCTGCTGACCGAGCACACGCTCTGCCCCAACAGCGACGACGGCTTCGCCAACACGCGCACCACCTTGTCCAATCCGGTAGTGCGGTTCCTGATGTGGAACCTGCCCTATCACGCCGAGCATCACCTGCTGCCGAACATTCCGTTCCATCACCTGCCCGAGGCGCACAAGCATCTGCGGCCGCACCTCAAGTATATCGCCAGGAGCTATACCCAGACACACGGTGAGATCATCCGCAGCTTCGGCTGAACGAAACGGGGCGAGGATATGAGGACAAGCGAAGGCATCTGGTCGGCGGATCATGTCCGGCTGCAGCGCGGCGGCACGCTGAAACAGGCCCGGATCGTCTGGAAGACCTACGGCACGCTGTCGCCCAAGCGCGACAACGTCATCCTCTATCCCACCAGCTACGGCGCCCATCACACCGACATCGAATGGCTGGTCGACGTGCGCCACTGCCTCGATCCCAGTCGCTACTTCATCGTCATCCCCAACATGATGACCAACGGCCTCTCCTCTTCGCCGTCGAACACGCCCGACTTCCCCGAGGTGACGACCTTCGACAACGTCATGCTGCAGCGGCAGATGCTGGTGGAACTGTTCGGCATCGACCGGCTGAAGCTGGTCTATGGCTGGTCGATGGGCGCGCAGCAGGCCTATCACTGGGGCGCGCTGTTCGGCGAGGCGGTCGAGCGCATCGTGGTCAACTGCGGCTCGGCGAAGACCGCGCCGCACAACTTCGTCTTCCTCGAAGGCATCCGCACCACCTTGCAGTCCGCCGCCACGCCGCAGCAGGGCCTGCGCGCCATGGGCCGCATCTATGCCGGCTGGGCACTCAGCCAGACCTTCTATCGCCGCGAGATGTGGCGCGGCCTGGGCTTCAGCAGTCTCGAGGATTTCCTCGTGCGGTCGTGGGAAGCCAATTTTCTGCGCCGCGATATGAACGACCTGCTGGCCCAGCTTTTCACCTGGCAGCACGGCGACATCTCCGCCAACGATCTCTATCGTGGCGACCTGCAGATGGCTTTGGCCGGTATCAAGGCCAAGGTGCTGCTGATGCCGTCGGCGACCGATCTCTACTTCCAGACGGACGACAACAGGGAAGAGTTGCCGTATCTCAAATATGGAAAGCTGGTGGAGATCCCGTCGGTCTGGGGTCATCGCGCCGGCAATCCGCGCGACAATCCCGAGGATGCCGCGTTCATCGATGCCCAGGTGGAGGCTCTGCTGAATGATTGAGATGCTGCCCGCGGACGGGCTGGTGATCGTCGCCAAGCACGAATGCCATACCTGCGTGCTGGTCGAGCCGGTGATGCGGAGCCTCGACAGAGCGGGTGCGCTCACGGTCATTACCCAGGACGATCCGGCCTTTCCCTCCGGCGTCGGCCGCGTGCTCGACGACCAGCAGCTCGAACGCTCGTTCCATCTCAGGATCGAGGCCGTGCCGACGCTGATCCGCTACGAGGGCGGCCGCGAAGTCGGCCGCACCGTCGGCTGGGATCGCGCAGAGTGGACCCGCCTCGCCGGCAGCGCGGCGGAGGGCAAGGGCCTGCCGGCGTGGCAGCCGGGCTGTGGCTCGCGCAGCGTCGAGCCGGGCGTTCAGGAAGCGCTGATCGCGCGCTACGGCGATCCCGGCCTCGCCTCGCGCGAGATCCCGGTCGGCGAATGGGACGATCCCATCGAGGCCTGCTTCGAGCGCGGCTGGAGTGATGGCCTGCCCGTCGTGCCGCCGACCGACGAACGCATCCTGCGCATGCTGGGCGGCACCGACCGCAAGCCCGACGAGGTGGTGGGCCTGGTGCCGCCGAATCTGGCGCCTTGCACGGTCGAGAAGGTGGCGATCAATGCGGTGATGGCGGGCTGCAAGCCGGAATACCTGCCTGTCGTGCTGGGCGTGCTGGAGGCGGCGCTCGATCCGCTGTTCGTGCTGCACGGGCTGCTCTGCACCACGCACTTCTCTGGGCCGCTCGTCATCATCAATGGACCGGCGGCGAAGGCCGTCGGGATGAATTCCGGCGTCAATGCGCTGGGCCAGGGCAATCGCGCCAACGCCACGATCGGCCGCGCGCTGCAGCTCATCGTGCGCAACGTCGGCGGTGGCCTGCCCGGCGGCATGGATCGCGCGACCCTGGGCAATCCCGGCAAGTACACGTTCTGCTTCGCCGAGGACGAATCCGATCCGGACTGGGAGCCGCTGGCGCAACGCCGCGGCATCGCGGCCGGCAAGAGCGCCGTCACGTTGTTCCATGCCGAGGGCGTCCACGGCTTCATCGACCAGAAGTCTCGCACGCCGGAGGAGCTCACGCGCTCGCTGGCGATGGGCCTGTTCGGGGTCGGCCATCCCAAGCTCTGCGACTCGGGCAACGCCGTGCTGGTGCTCTCGCCCGAGCACTATCGCATCTTCAAGGACGGCGGCTGGAATCGCCGCCGCATCGAGGACGAGCTTTACCAGGCACTGAAGCGGCCCGGCCGCGACCTCATCCACGGCGCGCAGAACGTGCCGGAAGGACTGCCGGCATCGATGGCCGACAAGATCGTCGACAAGTTCCAGCCCGACGGGCTGCTGATCGTTCGCGCTGGCGGTCCTGCCGGTCTATTCTCCGCCATCATCGGCGGCTGGCCCGGTCAGCGTGTCCGCGAGGAATGCCAGGCCGTCACCCACGAGATTCGCTGAAGGAATTTCCCATGAATTATTCGAGCAAGCTGCGCGATCCCACCGCCGAGACCACGCCGACGCGCCGCGCCCGCCTGGCGCCGCCGTCCTCGCTCGACGGCAAGGTCGTCGCGCTGATGGATATCGGCAAGTCGCGCGGCGCGGAGTTTCTCGACCGGCTCGAGGGCCACTTCAAGTCGGCCGGCGTGACCACGAAGCGCTATCGCAAGCCGACCAATACCAAGGTGGCGCCCGCCGCGGTGATGCAGACCATCGCCGCCGAAGCGCAGCTCGCGGTGATCGCCTTAAGCGATTGAGGCTCCTGCACATCGTGCAGTCTGCACGACCTTCATAATCTCGACGGACGCGGGCTTCCCGGCGTCAACATCGTGACCACCGAATTCGTGGACGGCGTCACCGCGCAAAGCGATGCGCTGGGCTTCGAGCCGGCTGTCGTCTACGTCCCGCATCCCATCCAGAACCGCACGAAGGCCGAGGTCGAGGAAATCGCCGACCGCGCCTTCGCCCAGGTCATGGCGATGTTGAAGAGCGCCTAGAGTCTTTCCGTCTCACATTGACCGACCTCATCCTGAGGAGGCGCGAAGCGCCGTCTCGAAGGATGGGCAACAAACTCGGTGCGCGTGCCCACCCTTCGAGACGCGCTCCTGCGGAGCGCTCCTCAGGGTGAGGTGGTCTTTGCAGTGGTGATTCTTCCTCGACCGGAAAGGCCCTAATCCTTCTCCGGCACCACGGCCGGCTGCACGGAATTGTCGTTGGCCGAATCGGCATCGGTTTCGACAGGTGCCGACGATTGCGGCGGCAGCGGTGCGTTGGCGATGAAGGCCGCGACGACGGCGGCGGTGGCGCGCGGCGCTTCTTCCATCGGGTTATGGCCGAGGTTCTCGAAGATCTCGAGCTTGGCGCCCTTGATGTCCTCCTGGAAGCGGAACGCGTCGGCGACCGGCACCCAGCGGTCCTTGGCGCCCCAGATGATCAGCGTCGGCACGTCCATGCGCTTGAGCGGCGTGGGATCGAGCGGTTCCTGCGTGCGGGCGCGCTGCAGGGTCGCCTCGCGATTGCCGGGGAAGCGCTGAAGTTCGGAATAGCGCCGGATGCGCTCGGGCGTCACCATTGCAGGGTCGGCATAGACCTCGGTGAGGGACCGGCGGACCAGCCCCTCCGGCTTGAAGTAGATGCCGATGCCGCCGACGACCGGCGTGCGGGCGAGGCGGGTCGGCAGCGGCGCCTCGCCGCCCTTGCGCGGATAGCCCGCGGCGTCGACGAGGATGAGCTGGATGACGCGATCGGGCCGGGTCGCGGCGAAGGTCCAGGCAACGGCCCCGCCCAGCGAATGTCCGGCCACGACGACCTTTTCCAGGCGGAGCGTGTCGATCAGTACCTCGATGAAGTCGGCATAGGCTTCCACCGTATATTCGTCGCGCGGCCAGGCACCGGTCAGGCCGTGTCCCGGCAGATCGACGGAAATGACCCGCGCCTCCTTGCCGAGTTCACGCGCCCAGCCTTCCCACGTGTGCAGCGAGCCGTTCGAGCCATGGATCAGCAGGATCGGCACGCCATCGGGATTGCCCTGCTCGCGGACATGGGCGCTCACGCCGCCGACATCGACGAAACGGGAGCGGTCGTTCGTGTAGCGGGCGATCAGCGTCTCGGGCCGCAGCGAGGGCGCATAGGCCCACATCGCCATGCCGGCCAGCACGGCGACGCCGAACAGCGCATAGAGCGGCCAGCGCCGCCGTGGGGCCTCGTCCCTACGGCGCCGGGGTGGCATCGCCCGGTCTTTCGGTGGAGGTCTCCTTCGTTTCCGGCGAAGGGTCGGCGTGCAGCGAGAAGTTGAGCTTGTCGAGGCCCCGAACCTTGAACTCCGGGACGGGGCTGGGGTCGATGATCTTGTTCTCGATCAGCTTCTGCAGGAGCGCGCGGTTGAGATCGTTGGTGACGATCAGCCGGTCCTCGAGGCGGGCAACGAACACGAACAGCTCGAAGTCGAGGCCGCTGGAGGCGACCTTCACGAAGCGCACGATCGGCGCCGGCACGCGCAGCACGCGGGCGTGGCCCAGCGCGGCTTCGCGCAGGATCGCTTCCATCGCATTCACGTCCGTTCCGATCGGCACCGTCAGCTTGATCTCGATGCGGCTCGACGTGTCGGAATAGGTGCGGTTCACGACCGGATTCTGCAGGAACAGGCTGTTGGGAACGATGACGTGGGTGCGCTGGAAGGTCTCGATCTCGGTCGCCCGGATGTTGATGCGGCGCACGAAGCCTTCGTGGCCGTTCACGGTCACCCAGTCACCCGCTTTGATCGGCCGCTCGACCAGGAGGATCACGCCCGAGATGACGTTGTTGGCGATGTTCTGGAGGCCCAGGCCGATGCCGACCGACAAGGCGCCCAGCACGATGGCGAGGTTGGTGAAGTCGACGCCCAGCGCGCCGATGCCCACCAGGATGGCGATCATCACGCCGGCATAGTTGAGGCCGGCATCGATCGACTGGCGCAACGGCAACGGCGCATCGACCGTCGGCAGCACGCGATCGCGTACGATGCCGCGCACCAGCCGCGCCAGCAGCATGCAGACGAAGAAGGCAACGATCGCCATGCCCACGTTGCCCAGCGAGATCGTGACGCCGCCCACCTTGACGCCGCGCAGGAGCTGGCCGAACCCGTCCATGATCGCGTCGGTGTCGACGTTCCAGGTCGCGGGGATGGCGATCGACAGCAGCAGGATCAGGGCCGCGTCGAACACCAGCAGAACCAGATACTGGCCGCGCAAGCTGGTGTCGGGTGCCAGCCCGAGGCTGCGACGAACCCACTTGCCCGATGGCGAGTTGGGGGACGCCGCCGCTTCCAGCAGGTCGGCGACGAGCCGGTGCAGCAGCAGGGCGATGCCGATCAGCAGGCAGGTCGTCGAGATCGCCGAATGGAGGTGCGATCCGAGGGTCGCGTAGCCGATGAGCGAGAAGACGATCGACGAGAAGACCGCTACCACGAGCGCGAGCCGCGCCACGGTCCACCAGGTGCCGCCGATCATCGGTGGCAACTCCGAGCCTTCGGGACGGGCCGCCCGCCAGGCGCGGTTGGAGAGGGCAGGCAGGCTGAGGACAGCCACGACGCTGGTCAGCACGACGGCGCCGACCGCGGCCACGGCGTCGCGCCCGTCGCCGCGCGTCAGCGCCAGGTAGATGAATTCCAGAGGCAGGCTCACCGAGAACAGGCGGCGCAGGGCTTGCGACAGATAGTGTGCGGCATCGTCGGTCAAGGGCAGCACGCGCCACTCGGGGCGCTGCGGCGACAGGCCGGCGGAGGTCATGCCGAAGACCAGCAGCAGCAGCACGAGGCGCAGCACGGCATCGGGAATCAGCGTGTCGATCGGAGCGGGTGGATGGCTGGCCAGCAGCAGCTTGCCGATCAGCCACACCGCCAGGATGGGTACGAGGACGAGACCGAGCCCGTCGATGGCTGTCACGATGGTCTGGTCGCTGTGGGCGTCGATATGCGTGCCGCCCCGTCCGAATCGGCGACGCAGCCATCGCCCGACCCACCACAGGAGGATCGTGATGACGGCCCACAGGCCGAGGGGCACCAGGTCCGGGCTGGCGGAGCCCAGCGACAGGAAACCGTCGCGGCTCCAGGTCGCCACGGCGGTGGTGAGGCCCTTTACCGACGCCACAAGCTGCGGCCCGATCTTGTGCCAGACGCCGGGCGACAGGGGCGAGGGATCGCGACGCAGCAGGGTCTGCAGCACCAGTTCGCCGCGCAGCCTGGTCATGCGTTCCAGAAGCTGGTCGGCACGGGCGATCACGACCTCGCACTGCTTGTAGCGGCTCTCCGCGACCGTGGCCTGTTCGGTCAGCCGTTCGCGCTCGGCCTTCACCGCATCGGTCTCGGGGGGCGCGTCGGTGCCGGGCTTCAGTTCGAGTGGCGCCAGGAGCTTCTTGGTGTCGGCCAGGTCGTTGCGGGCCAGGGCGGCCGCGGCGAGCGCCGCCGCCCGCACATCGGTTGTCTGCTCGCGCAGCCCATCGATCTCGACCGGCAGCAGGTCGGCCTGCTCCGTGCGGGCGGCGATTCGGTCGAGCTGCCGCCCCCACAATTCGATGAGCTGGCCGAACGGTCGCTGCGGCACGACGGTCTGGGCCGAGGCCGCGACACTGGCGAACAGCAGCACGAGCCATGTGAGGCGGGCTAAAGATCGCATTCGGTGCGCGATTCCCGGAAACGACGAAAGGATTTCGTGGTCCCTACCACGGGCGGCCCGGATCGGGCCATGCCGACGGCCTTCTGGCCCCGCGAGAGGGCGAAATCAGGGCGCATTTCGCTGCGCTCCCGTCACGGCCGCTTCGCCGTTGACAGGGCCGGGACGACGCGGAACCTTGCCGCCCGAAACGAAAAGGGAGACAGGCATGGCCGAGGGCCAAGGTTCCGTTGGCGAAGTCCGCATCAAGCCCGACCGCCTGCACGACTTCACGATGGCGATCTGCCGGGCCGATGGCAGCTCCGCCGAGGAAGCGAAGCTCGTCGCCGACCATCTCGTGCTGGCCAACCTGTTCGGCCACGACAGCCACGGCGTCGGCATGATGCCGCACTACATCCAGAACACGATCAATGGCGCCTGCAAGCGCAACCACCACGCCAAGATCGATCGCGACAACGGCGCGGTGATCGTGGTCGATGGCGGCGCCGGCTACGGCCAGGTCATCGCCAAGGAGGCGATGGACATCGGTATCGAGCGGGCGAAAAAGCACGGTGTCTGCGTCGTCGGCCTGAAGAACTCCCACCATATCGGCCGCATCGGCCACTGGGGCGAGCAGTGCGCGCGCGCCGGCATGGTCAGCACCCATTGGGTGAACGTGCATGGCCACAAGTCGCTGGTCGCCCCGTTCGGCGGCGCCGAGGCGCGCTTCACGACCAACCCGTACTGCACGGCCATCCCGCGCAAGGGCCAGGAGCCGATCGTGCTCGACTTCGCCACCAGCCAGGTCGCGATGGGCAAGGTCCGCGTCGCGAACAACAAGAAGATCCAGATGGAGGAAGGCCTGCTGATCGACGCGGCGGGCAATGCCACCACTGAGCCCGGCGTCATGTACAACGCGCCCTACGGCGCCATCCTGCCGTTCGGCCTGCACAAGGGCGGCGGCCTCGCCGTGATCTGCGACCTGCTGGCCGGCGCGCTGACCGGCGGCCGCACGCACAGCCCGCGCACGATCAAGAAGGACGGCACCGACATTATCAACAACATGCTGTCGATCATCATCGATCCCGATTCGATGGGCGGCACCGCCTTCTTCGAGGACGAGGTCGACAATTTCATCGGCTGGGTGAAGTCGGCCAGGCCGCAGCCCGGCGTCGCCGAGGTGCTCGTGCCGGGCGAGCCCGAGCGCGCGCGCAAGCTCGATCGCGAGAAGAACGGCGTGCCGATCGACACCACCACCTGGCAGCAGCTCGTGGACACGGCGCGCACGGTGCGCCTGAACGACACCGACATTCCCCAGATGTCCGGCGCCTGACGCGACCGGAAGACAGGAGAGACCGAGCATGGCCAAGATGAAGCTCTACTATGCGCCCTCGTCGCCCTATGCTCGCAAGGTCAGGGTGCTGGCCATCGAGACCGGGCTCGACAAGAAGATGGACCTGGTCAACGTCGCGCTGACGCCGGTGGCGCCCAATGCCGACGTCGACAAGCACAATCCGGTCGGCAAGATCCCGGCGCTGTCGATCAAGAACATGGACCTCTTCGACTCGCCGGTGATCTGCGAGTACCTCGACAGCCACCACAAGGGTCGCAAGCTGTTTCCGCGCAAGGGCCGCGAGCGCTGGATGGCGCTGCGCCAGCAGGCGATGGCCGACGGTCTGCTCGATGCCGCGCTGCTCGCCCGCTACGAGAGCTTCCTGCGGCCCGAGGAGAAGCGCTGGCCTGACTGGTCGAAGGGCCAGATGAAGAAGATCGACGGCGTGCTCGACCAGCTCGAAGCCGAATCGAAGGTGCTTAAGGGCAAGCCGACGATCGGCACCATCTCGATCGGCTGCGCGCTGGGCTATCTCGACTTCCGGTTCGCCAACCACGACTGGCGCCACAAGCGGCCCAAGCTCGCCAAGTGGTTCACCGCCTTCTCGAAGACGCCGTCGATGAAGGCCACCGTCCCGCCGCCGGCCTGATCGACATGACCGCTGACGAAATCATTGCCCGCCTCGGGTTGCAGCCGCACCCCGAGGGCGGGCATTTCCGCGAGACCTTCCGGGCGGCCGATCCGTTGGGCAAAGGTGGACGCGGCGCCAGTACGGCGATCTTCTTCCTGCTGAAGGCGCGCGAGCGTTCCCATTGGCACAAGGTCGATGCCGACGAGGTCTGGCACCATTACGCGGGCGCGCCGCTCGAACTGTCGATGAGCGACGATGGCCACGCCACGCGCCACCTGCGTCTCGGAAGCGATTTCGGCCTCGGCGAGACGCCGCAGATCGTGGTGCCGCGCGGCGTCTGGCAGGCCGCGCGCTCACTCGGCAACTGGACCCTGGTCGGCTGCACCGTGGCCCCGGCCTTCGACTTCGCCGGCTTCGAACTCGCCCCGCCCGGCTGGCAGCCGGGCGCTTAACGCTTCCAGAGTTCGCGCGAGGCCAGCACCGCGCCGACCGTGACCAGAAGGGCGGCGGCGATCAGCGTTCCGGTTGGTTGGGCGAGGCCGCAGGCGACCAGGATCGCGGTCGACAGGATCGGCGTGGCGTAGGAGATGGCGCCCAGCGCGCGAATGTCGCCGCGCTTCACCGCATGATCCCAGAAATAGAAAGCCGAACCTGCCGGCCCGAGGCCCAGCGCCAGTACGGCCAGCCAGGCCGTCCCGCTCGCCGGCCAGACGGTGCGCTCGAAGGCCAGATGGCAGGCGAGCGAGAGCAGGGCCGATGCGGCACAGAAGGCGGCGATGGCATCGGTCGGCGTCTCGCCGAAGCGGCGCGACAGAACGGAGTAGATCGACCAGGCGAAGGCGCAGCCCAGCGCCAGCAGGTAGCCCAGCGCGTGGCTGTCGGCGAAATTCAGCCCGCGGCCGAAGGCCAGCAGCGCCACGCCCGCGAAGCCCAGGGCGGCGCCGGCCAGATGCGGCCAGCCCAGACGTTCGCCCGCCAGCGGCGCGGAGAGCAGGACGATCAGCAACGGCCAGAGATAGTTGATGAGGTTGGCCTCGGCCGGTGGCGCGAGCTGCAGGGCCGCAAAATAGAGGGCGTGGTAGCCGAACAGGCCGCCGATCCCCAGCAACCAGACGCGCGCCGGCCAGCCGACCAGTCCGGCCCAGCCGACGCCGCGCGAAAGCGCGCGCACGATGCCGATCGCGGCACCGACCGAGAAGGTCATGGCGACCATCTGGAAGGGCGGGATCGGGCCGGCCAGCACCGAGAGGAGGGCGAGCGAACTCCACAGGGCAATGGAGATCAGGCCCGCCGCCATGGCCTGGCGCCTGATGCTGGGGTCGGTCGTCATCGACGCCGCATAGAGAATGAAGCGGAGATTGTCGAGCGGATGCGCAGAACGCTTTTCGCGAGTACGATGCGGCTGCAGCGGAGCCTGGATGTTCGTTAGGCCGACCAATCCGATCAGTCATCGACTGGCGCGTATCGCCTTCATCTTAGCGACCGTGGGGTCGCTGATCGTAGCCGTCTCCGGCCCGCTGCATCGTTACCTCGGCCTCGACATCGAGGCGGCCATCGCCGTCTTCCGCTATGGCTTCTATCTCACGGTCGCGGGCATTGCGCTCGGGCTCGGCACCATGCTGCCCGCTCGGCCCGGTGATCGGCGGCGCGGCTTCGTGGCGGCCTTCCTGGCCATCGTGATCGGTGCTGCCGGCGCCTGGGTGCCTCTGCACTGGTTTCTGGAGGCGCAGCACCGGCCGGCGATCAACGACATCACCACCGACACCGCCAGCCCGCCGCCGCTGGTCGCCACCGCGCAATTGCGGCGCGGGGCGCCCAATCCGCCCGCCTATCCGAAAGACAATGCCGCGATCCAGCGCGCCGCTTTTCCCGACATCGAGCCGGTGATACTGGCCGTGCCGCCAGCGGAGGCCTTCAAGCGCGTCGACCGCGTGGCCACGGCACTGGGCTGGGAAATCGTGGCGCGCGTGCCGGCCGACGGTCGCCTCGAGGCGATCGCGACCAGCCCCTGGTTCGGCTTTCGCGACGACATCGTCGTGCGCATCCGGCCGCAGGGACCGGGCAGCCGCATCGACATCCGCTCCAAGAGCCGCATCGGCGAAGCCGATCTCGGCGGCAATGCCGAACGCGTACGCACCTTCATCGCGCGCCTCAAGGCCGAGATCTGAGGCTCTACGCGAGCGGCAGCGTGAAGCAGAAAAGCGTGCCCTGGCCGTTGGATTCAATGAGCGCGATGTCGCCGCCGTGCAGGCGCACCAGGTCGCGGGCGATGGCCAGCCCGAGGCCCGTGCCACCCGGCCGTCCGCCGGACGTGAACGGCTGGAAGAGCTGCCTTGCCACCGCGGGCGGGATGCCGGGTCCGTTGTCGGACACTTCGAGCAGCAGGTATCCGCCGTTGCGGCGGGCGCGGACGGTGACGCAGGTGGCGCCGGCCTCGAAGGCGTTGCGGCCAAGATTGATGAAGACACGATAGAGCACGTCGCGGTCGCACCGCGCCGCGCCGCCGCGCCCGATCTCGTTGATCCAGGTGCGCAGCGCATTGGGATCGTGGTCCTCGCCCTGCTCCTGAAGCGCCACGCCGACCTCGTCGACCAGATCGGCGAGATCCACGTCGGCCAGCCGGGGGGACGGCTTGTCGCGCACATATTCGATCGCGTCGCTGGCCAGCCGCGCGGCGCGGTCGATCGTGTTGAGGATGGTCGGCGCCAGCGCGCGGGTACGCTCGTCGTTGCTGCGCGCCAGCCGGTCCGACAACAGGCGTGCCGTCGAGAGCATGTTGCGCAGGTCGTGGTTGATCTTGTTGGTCGCGGCGCCGACCTCGGCCAGCCGCGACTTCCGGCGCAGCGACGCGCGCAATTCGCGCTGGAGGATCTGGAACTCGCGGTCGACCACGCCGATCTCGTCGTTGCGTCGCGGCGGCGCGCGATCGGTGTTCGCCTCTTCCGGCGCGCGCCGGAAAGCCGTCATGGCGGCCGACAGGTCCTGGAGCGGCCGCACGACCAGCCAGCGCAGGGCGAGGTAGAGAAGCGACGCGGTGAACAGGGCGATGATGACCGACAGGACAAGGATACGGCTGGCATAGGCGTACATCGCCTCGCGCATCGGCGGTTCGTCGGCGACGATCCAGACCATGGCGCCGGGCATGCGCATCGATTCGCCGCCGACCCGGATATAGTGTGAACCGTTGCGTGCCATCGCCTCCAGCGCATCCCAGATCATGCCGAGGGCGCCGCGGTCCTTCAGATTGAAGCCCTGCATCTCCGGCCGCGGCTCGATGTTCATGAGCGCGCGCTTGGGCTTGTTCGGCTCGACCAGCACGACGGCTTCGACGCGGGCATGCGCCAGCAGCGAGCGCTTCACCTCTTCCGTCACCATGTTGTCGGGCGTGGCGTCGAGTGCGAGCGCCGCCAGCGTGCCGCTCTCGATCAGCTGTTCGAGATAGACCAGCCGGAAGCGCGCGATCGAGGGCAGGAAGATCGCAACCTCGGCCGTCATCACGGCGACGACGACAAGCCCCAGGATTCGCCACGACAGGCCGAAAGCAGGACTGCGCCGCCGCGCGGGGCGGACGGATTGTTCCGTCAGGGTGGCGTCGGCGGTCATCGCGCCACTTTACCAGACCGGCAATCGGGCGAGGAAGCGGACCAGCCCGCGCGTGCGCGGCCCGAACAGCGTTTCGGTATAATAGCTGCCCGCCGCCCGTTTGGCGGTTTCGCCGAGCGTCGGATAGGGCGGGACGAACCCGGCCAGGGTCGAGATCTTCAGCCGGCCGGCCATGGCCAGGCACCAGGTCTGGATCAGTTCGCCGGCCTGCGGGCCGGCGATGCCGGCGCCCAGGACGCGACCGCGTCGGTCGGTGATGGCCTTCACGAGGCCATCGGTTTCGTGCTCGGTCTGCGCGCGGTCGTTCTCGGAGAATTTCCAGCGCAGGACCCTGATGCCGTCGCCGTGCTTCGCGCGCGCCTCGCGTTCGCCGAGGCCGACCTGTGCCAGTTCGGGGTCGGTGTAGGTCGCCCACGGCACAATCGCCGGATCGAGTTTCGCCGGCGCTCGGAACAGCGCGCCGCGAATGAACAGCGAGGCCTCGTGGCCGGCCATGTGGGTGAAGGCGTAGCGACCGTTGCAGTCGCCGATCGCCCAGACGTTGCGGTTGGAGGTCCGGTGCGAATCGTCGACGGTGATGCCGCGCCGGTCGTGGACGATGCCGGCCCGGCCGAGCTCAAGCACCTCGACGTTGGGAATCCGCCCGGCCGCGACCAGAAGATGCGACCCCTCGATCCTCTCGCCGCTTTCGAGCACGGTCGCGATGCCGCCGGCGGTGCGCTCGACCGACGCGACCCGCGTTCTCTCGCGAATGTCGATTCCCTCGGCGCGTAGCCGGGCCACCACGATCGCCGACAGTTCGGGGTCGTCCTTGGCCAGGCAGGTCGCCGCCTCCAGCACGGTGACGCGCGCGCCCAACCGCCGGAAGGCCTGCGCCATCTCCACGCCGATCGGCCCGCCGCCCAGCACCATCAGGTGCGAGGGCAGCGTGCGGTTGGCGAAGATCGTCTCGTTGGTGAAGTGCGGGACCTCGGCCAGGCCCGGCACGGGCGGCAGTGCGGGGCGCGAGCCCGTCGCCAGCACGATGCGCTTGCTGCGGATGCGGTGGCTTCCCGCCAGCAACTCGTTGCGGCCGACGAAGCGGGCTTCGTCCTGCAGCACCCGCACGCCGAGCGCCTCGAACCGTTCGACGGAATCGTTGGGCGCGATCGCGGCGATCACGCCCGCGACGTGATCCATCACCTTGCTGAAATCCACCGTGGGCTCGACCGGCGCGATGCCGAAGGCCGCGCCGCTGCGCTGCGCCTGGGCCGCGCGGGCGGCGGCGATCAGCGCCTTCGACGGCACGCATCCGAAGTTGAGGCAGTCGCCCCCCATCGGCCCACGCTCGACCAGCACGACGTCGAGGCCGAGCTGGGCGGCGCCGGAGGCCACGACCAGACCGGCCGAGCCGCCGCCGACGATGCAGACATCGGGCGTGAGCAGGCCGCTCATCTCAGGCCCCGCGCTTGCGGCGCAGGCGACCGTAGATCACGGGGACCAGCGACAGGGCGGCGAGGCCCAGCAGCGGCACCAGAATGCGTCCTTCGAAGATGATTCCGAGATCGGGCTGTTCGCCTCTCTTCAGCACCATGCCGAGTCCGGAGCCGACGCTGGCATAAACCACGGCCGCCGGCGCGATGCCGAGCATCGTCGCGGGCACGTATCGCCGCAGCCGCATGCCGAGCAGGGCCGGGACGATGTTGATCAGCCAGAAGGGAAACACCGGCACCAGCCTCAGAAACAGCAGATAGCTGAAATCGTTGTGGTGGAAGCCCGCCTCGAAACGCGCCAGCCGGGCGCCGGCGCGCTCCCGGAAGAGATCGCGAAAGGCGTAGCGCGCGGCGAGGAAGACGGCGATCGAGCCCGCCGTCGCGCCGAGAACGGAGAGACCGGCGCCGGCCCAGGTGCCGAACAGGAATCCGCCGACCGGTGTTGCCAGGATGGCGATCGGCAGCGAGAAGGCGACCATGAACGCATAGGCCAGCATGAACCCGAACGCCGCCAGCACCTGGTGCGCGGCGACCCACGCCGTCAGCGTCGCCTTGTGACGGGCCAGCATCTCGAATGAGAAATAGCGCTCGAGACCGAGCAGCAGGAAGGTCGCCAACCCGGCCAGCAGGATCGCCACTGGCAGCAGCCGGCGCAGTGTCGACGGGTTCATCTGGCCTTTCGTCTCGTTCAGCTTCGATATTGACGCTGCGGCGCCGATCCTCAAAGCACATGCTTTCACGCCTGGGTGAGCGACCGCCTTATGAAGGCAGGCCCGGATCGGTCGCCGCGAGACCTGGCCTTTGCGCCATCCGTTCCCACCACGCGGTCAGCCGCGGCCGCATCCCCAGCAGCTCAAGGCCACGCCGGGATTGCGCGAAGTAGGCGATCATCGCGCCAAGATGTAAGTCGGCCAGCGAGAGATCGGGACCGGTGAGCCATTTGTCGCTCGCCGTCAGCGACTCCAGGGCGTCGAGCACCTTGGCGGAGGAAGCCAGGCCCTTCTCGAGCTCGACCGGATCGCCGGCCGTCCCGGCATGGGGGCGAACGACATCGTGGACGAAGACCTGCCGGACCAGCGGCCAGTAGGCGTAGGCGTCGACCACGCCCATGATCTGGTCCATGCGGGCGAGCCGGCGTGTATCGGCGGGCTGGAGGGCGGGTCCTGGAAAGGCCCGGTCGATGTAGCGGACGATGGCGCCGGTCTCGTAGAGCCCGAATCCGTCATGGACCAGGGCCGGCACGCGTCCGAACGGGTGGAGGGCCAGATAGGCGGCAGGAATTTCGCCGGCGAAGGGGTTAACCTCCACCCGCTCGTAGGTGACGCTCTTTTCCGACAGCGCCAGACGGGCGATCCGGACGTACACGCTGTAGCGGTAGCCGTGAAGAATGAGGGTCATGGAGCATCCTAGCCCTCGTTGACTCCGGCGGGGCACATGCTTATTACCTCGCCCACGGATTTCGCCCCCGGTGCACCGCGCGGGGGCCTTGTTGTGTTCTAAGGAGTTGCGTCATGAAACGCACTTATCAGCCGAGCAAGCTGGTTCGGGCCCGCCGTCACGGCTTCCGGTCCCGCATGGCGACCGTCGGAGGCCGCAAGGTCATCGCGAACCGTCGTCGGTCCGGCCGCAAGCGTCTGTCGGCCTAGTTCTATTGGCCGCGGCGCGCCTCGGGCGTCTGCCGAATCGTAGCGACTTCCTACGCGTCCAGGCCGGGCGGCGATGCGCCATGCCCGGCTTCGTGCTGCAGGTCGCGCCTCTTCCGGCCGATCTCGTCTTTCCGGCCGATCTCGTCTTTCCGGCCATCCGGGTCGGCTTCACCGTCAGCCGCAAGGTCGGCAACGCCGTCGTTCGCAACCGGGTCCGCCGCCGGCTGCGCGAAGTGGCGCGCCTCGTGATCCCGCAGGCGGCGCGCGCCGACCAGGATTACGTGCTGGTGGGCCGCCAGGGAGCCATCGGCCGGGACTTCCTCGCGCTGCAGGCCGAGCTGCAGGAGGCGCTGCGCCGCCTCAAGTCCCTCACCGTCGCGACGCCATGACTGCCCCTTGATCTGCATTGGCTGCTTGCGCCGGAGCGCTTAAATCGCCAGTTTCCGGGCCGCATGATGTCCTTGGTCCTGCGCGGCGCGATTCGTTTCTACCAACTCACGCTCGCCTACTTCTTCGTCGGTGCCTGCCGCTACGAGCCCTCCTGCTCGGCTTACGCGGTCGAGGCGCTGTCGAAGCATGGCGGGCTGCGGGGAAGCTGGCTCGCCGCGCATCGACTGTGCCGCTGCGGTCCCTGGGGGGCCGGTGGCTACGATCCCGTTCCGCCGGCCGCCGCGCGCACGCGCACGCCGCTTTCCTGTCACTCCGCCCGGCGCACCTGACGCGTCACGAAAGATCGCCGACCAATGGATCAGAAGAATTTTATCGTCGCCATCGTCCTCTCGGTGCTGATCATCGTGGGCTGGCAGGTGGTGTTCCCGCCGTCCAAGCAGGCGACGCAGAACGGCCAGCAGCAGGCGTCGACACAGTCGGGCGCGCCCGCGGCACCGGCCGGTCAGAATGGCACCGCGCCCGGTGCGGCGCCCGGTCCCGGCAGCGTTCCAGGGCAGCAGCCGATCGTGAGCCGCAGCGAAGCCGTTGCCCTCACGCCGCGCGTCACCTTCAGCACGCCAGAGCTCGTCGGTTCGATCTCGCTCAAGGGTGCGCGCATCGACGACGTGCAGCTCGTGAAGTATCGCGAGACCATCGATCCCAAGAGCCCGCCGGTGCCGGTCCTGTCGCCGGTCGGCAGCAAGAGCCCCTACTACGCCGAGTTCGGCTGGTCCGCGTCGGATCCCGCGATCAAGGTGCCGGGCGCCGACACGATCTGGACATCGGAAGCGCAGAGCGTAGCGCCCGGCAAGCCGGTCAAGCTGACCTGGGACAACGGCCAGGGCCTGGTCTTCGGCCTCACCATTGCGATCGACGAATTCTTCATGTTCGACGTGAAGCAGAGCGTCGAGAACAAGACCGACAAGCCGGTCACGCTGTTCCCGTGGAGCCTGATCGTCCGCTATGGCGAGCCGACCTACGAAGGCATGTACATCCTCCACGAGGGTCCGTACGGCGTCTTCAACGGCACGCTGAAGGAATTCAGCTACTCCGACTTCAAGGGCGGCAAGCAGCAGAAGATCGCCACGACCGGCGGCTGGGTCGGCATCACCGACAAGTACTGGATGTCGGTGCTGGTGCCCGACCAGAAGTCCAAGGTCGACGTCTCGATCAAGCAGACCGGCGCCGGCGCCGACGTGAAGTACCAGGTCGACTATGTCGGCAGCGGCGTCGCCGTCGCGCCGGGCGCGACCACCACGACCGAGGCGCGCCTGTTCGCCGGCGCGAAGATCGTGCGGGTGATCTCCGACTATGAGAGCAAGTACGGCATCGAGAAGTTCGACCTCACGATCGACTGGGGCTGGTTCTGGTTCTTCACCAAGCCGCTGTTCTGGCTGCTCGAGTGGCTCTACGTGCATCTCGGCAATTTCGGCCTGTCGATCCTGGTGCTGACCGTGATCGTGAAGGCCGTGTTCTTCCCGCTGGCCAACAAGTCCTATGCGGCGATGAGCAAGATGAAGCGGCTCCAGCCCGAGATGGAGAAGCTGAAGGAGCGCTATGGCGAGGACCGCCAGCGCATGAACCAGGAGCTGATGCAGCTCTATCGCCGCGAGAAGGTGAATCCGGCGGCGGGCTGCCTGCCCATCCTGGTGCAGATCCCGGTGTTCTTCGCGCTCTACAAGGTGCTCTACACCACCATCGAGATGCGCCATCAGCCGTTCTACGGCTGGATCAAGGATCTGTCCGCGCCCGATCCGCTCACGATCCTGACCGGCTTCGGCCTGTTTCCGTGGGACGTCCCGTCGTTCCTGCACTTCTTCAACATCGGCATCTGGCCCATGATCATGGGCGTCACGATGTACCTGCAGCAGAAGCTGAACCCGCAGCCGACCGATCCGGTGCAGGCGCGCGTGTTCCAGTTCCTGCCGATCCTGTTCACCTTCATGCTGGCGCCCTTCGCCGCCGGCCTGGTGATCTACTGGGCGTGGAGCAACACGCTCTCGATCGCGCAGCAGTACATGATCATGCGCCGCCATGGCGCGCCGATCGGCAACAAGGCGGCACCGGCGGCGCTCCCGGCCGCGCCGGCTCCCACCGACAACAAGAAGGGCGGCAAGGGATCCGGCAAGAAGAGCTGATGCCGGACAAGTCACCCGACGCCGCGGCCGACGAGGGATTCTCGCCGGCCGAGATCGAGGCGGCCCGCAAGCTGTTCGCGGGCCCCTGCGACTTCGTCTCGGGCGCCGCCTCGGTCGAGTCCCTGCCCGGCGTCTCGCTGCCGGAAGTGGCGTTCGCCGGCCGCTCCAATGTCGGCAAGTCGAGCCTGGTCAACGCGCTGACCGGCCGTCGCACCCTGGCGCGCGTCTCGGGTAATCCCGGCCACACGCGGCAGGTCAATTTCTTCAACCTGGCCGACCGGCTGATGCTGGTCGACCTGCCGGGTTACGGCTTCGCCAAGGTCTCGCGCTCGATGAAGGAGACCTGGCAGGATCTCGCCTCGGCCTATCTGCGCGGTCGTCCGACCCTGATGCGCATCTTCGTGCTGATCGACGGCCGGCACGGCGTGAAGGAGAGTGATCGCGAGACGATGCGCAACCTCGACAGCGCGGCCGTCTCCTACCAGATCCTGCTGACCAAGACCGACTATCTGCGCGCGTCGGACATCCCCGCCGCGGTCAAGGCCGCCGAAGCGGTGGCGCGCAAGCACGGCGCGGCCCACCCTGAGGTGCTGCCCACCAGCAGCGAGACGGGTTTCGGCATTCCGGAACTGCGCGCCGAGATCTTCGCGGTCGCGCAGCTTTAGAATCTCCGTCGTCTCGACTGGAGCCTCGCGCAGCAAGGCTCCAGTCGAGACGACGAGGTCTATGTTTACGCCGCGTCGTGGAAGATCACGCCCAAGGTGAAGCGCTCGCCTTCGCGCAGGCTCGACACGCCGTGGCGCATGGCGGTGCGATGCCAGCCGCGCACGCCCTTCGACGGTCGTTCGTTGACCGCGAAGATCGCGGCATCGCCCTGCTCGAGCGGCACGACCTCGCCGCGCGACTGCATGCGCGGCCGCTGCTCGACCAGCATGAACTCGCCGCCGGTGAAGTCGCGGCCGGGGGCACTCAGCAGCACGACGACCTGCAACGGAAACACCATCTCGCCGTAGAGGTCGCGATGCAGGCAGTTGTAGTCGCCCGGCCCGTAGCGCAGCAGCAGCGGCGTCGGCCTTGTCTGGCCGGCCGCGTGGCACTCGCGCAGCCAGGCGTCCAAGGTCGCCGGGAAGCGCCTGGGCTTGCCGAGCTGCTCGTTCCAGCGGTTGGCGACCTCGGCGAGCGCCGGATAGAGCGCCTGCCGCAGTCGCTCGACGGGCGCGGGCAGGTCGTAGGCGAAATACTGATACTCGCCCTGCCCGTAGCCATGGCGCTGCATGACGATGTGCTTGCGGAATCGGGCCTGCTCGGGCCACAGGGCGGCCAGCGCCCGGCACGCCTCGGCGTCGATCAGGTTCTTCGCCACGGTGAAGCCGCGATTTGCCAGGGTTTCGCTGTCGAAAATCTGTGTAGCTGCCATTCGGACATCCTGACGCGGCGGGACCGGTTCTTCTATCCGCGACCCGCCTGATATATTATGCGCCTTGGCCCTCTCCCGCGCGGAGAGGGCTTTCGTTCAATTGGGGATGCTGGAAATGGCCGAGGCTGTTCAACCGGACAAGGAGCAGAAGCGTCTCATCCGCATGGCGGAGACGATCTCCAAGGCGCTCCCCTACATGCGCCGGCACAACGACGCCACCTTCGTGGTGAAGTACGGCGGCCACGCCATGACCGACCCGAAGCTCGGCGACCTGGTCGCCCGCGACGTGGTGCTGATGAAGCAGGTCGGCATGAACCCGATCGTGGTCCATGGCGGCGGCCCGCAGATCAACAAGATGCTGGAGAGGGTCGGCATCAAGAGCACGTTCGTGAACGGGCTGCGCGTCACCGACGCCGCGACGATGGAAATCGTCGAGATGGTTCTGGCCGGCTCGATCAACAAGGCGATCGTGGCCGACATCAACGAATGCGGCGGCATCGCCGTCGGAATCTGCGGCAAGGACGGCAACCTGATCCTGGCCAAGAAGGTCACGCAGATCCGCGATCCCAAGACCGGCGAACTCCTCAATGTAGACCTGAAGCAGGTCGGCGAGCCCGCCAAGATCAACGTCATGGTGCTGGAGCAGCTGCGCCGCGCCGACGTGATCCCGGTGGTTGCCCCGATCGGGTTCGGCGTGAACGACGAGCTGACCTACAACATCAACGCCGACACCTCGGCAGGCGCCATCGCCGGGGCGATGAAGGCCAAGCGCCTCCTGTTCCTGACCGATGTCCCGGGCGTCCTCGACAAGGACGGCAAGGTGATCCCCGAGATGACGATCGAGCAGGCGCGCGCCCTCATCGCCGACGGCACGATCTCCGGCGGCATGATCCCCAAGGTCGAGAACTGCATCGATGCGGTGAACTCGGGCGTCGAAGCCGCCGTCATCATGGACGGGCGGGTGCCGCACTGCCTCCTGCTGGAAGTCTTCACCGAAGCGGGCGTCGGCACCATGGTCCGGCGCAGCTGAGCCCGGTCTGACCTTGAAAAGCCCCTTTTCCCTGCATATTTAGGCCCAATGGCTCTCCTGCCCATCCTCACGGCGCCCGATCCGCGCCTGAAGAAGAAATCCCTGCCGGTCGACGCCGTCGACGCCGGCGTGCGCCAGCTCATGGATGACATGCTGGAGACGATGTACGACGCGCCCGGCATTGGCCTCGCCGCGCCGCAGGTCGGCGTGCTGAAGCGTGTCATCGTGCTCGACATCGACCGCGAGGACACCAAGACCGGCCCGCTGTTCATGGCCAATCCCGAGATCGTCGCGGCCTCGGACGAGGACGTCTCCTACGAGGAAGGCTGCCTCTCGGTGCCGGACCACTATTCCGACGTGGTTCGTCCCGCGACGGTAACGGTTCGCTACCTCGACCGCGACGGCAAGCAGCAGGACCTCGCCTGCGACGGCCTGCTGGCGACCTGCGTGCAGCACGAGATCGACCATCTCGACGGCGTGCTGTTCATCGACCACATCTCGGCCCTGAAGCGGAACATGATCCTTCGCAAGCTCCTGAAGGCGCGCAAGGAACAGGAACGCGACGCGGCCGAAGGCCGGCCCGCGAAGGCCCACGCGAAGGAAGATCCCGAGCACGCACTCTGAGGTTGAGGCGGGCGCGACGCGCTGACCACAACCAAGGTGTCATCCCGAGCGCAGCGAGGGATCCTTAATCTTCTGCCGCTCGAGGATCCCTCGCTACGCTCGGGATGACACTGTTGTTGGAGCGAGGCTCCTTGCAAGCGATTCAATCGATCAGCTTGCCGTCGGCATCGAAGAACGGAAACGGGCCCTCATAGTCGCCGATGACGGCGGTGTGGGTCACGAGCTGGCCGTCGTTCCACCAGTGCAGCATGAATCCCGGCGGCTCCATGCAGAAGCGGCTGGGGGCATCGGGATGGATGTCGAGCGCCACCTGATGGGCGGGACTGGGGCAGGTCATGGCCGGCCGGCCACCGACCTGGGCGTGGATCGTGCGATGGAGATGGCCGCACAGGATCAGTTCGATCTGGGCATGTTTTGCGACGACGTCCGCAAAGGCCTCGCGGCCCAGCAGCCCGATCTTGTCCATGTGGCCGATGCCGGTGACGAACGGCGGATGGTGCATCATCACCAGCGTCGGCGCTTCCGGCTTGTCGGCCAGCGTCCGGTCGAGCCAGTCGAGGCGCTCGCGGCAGAGTTCGCCGCCGCCCTGGCCGGGGACCAGCGTATCGAGGCCGACCAGGCGCAGCGGATAGTCGTCGATCGCGAACTGCAGGAACCTGCCCCGCTCCGGCAGGTAGCCGCCGTCGCGGAAGGCGTCGCGCATCGCCTCGCGCTCGTCGTGATTGCCCGGGATGGCGACGATGCGCTGCCGGATCGGCGCCAGGATCGACTTCAGGTGTTCGTATTCCTCGGGCCGGCCGAGATCGACGAGGTCGCCGGTCAACAGCACGATGTCGGGTTGCGGGCTCAGCGCCAGAAGCTCCTGCACGCAGCGGCGCAGCATGGAGGCCGTGTCGACCTTCCTGTAGGCGAGCTTGCCGGGCAGCTTGATGTGGGTGTCGGTGATCTGGGCAATCAGCATGGCAGTCTCCTCACAGGATCAGCAGGCCGCGCGGATCGATGGCCAGGCCCACCGCCTCGCCATGCTGGAAGTCGCGTCGCGCCGTGCTCTCGATCACCAGCGGGCGCTCCTCACCGACATCGACGAAAAGCCGCGTGCGGTCGCCCAGGAAGAAGGCCGACGCCACCTTGCCTTGCAGGCTCGCCGCCTCGCCGCTCTCGGCGACACGGATGTCCTCGGGCCGGAACAGGATCTCGGTCGCTGTAGCGGGCGCCTCGGCCCAGGGAACGATGCCGGCCTTGCAGCGGAAGACGCCGCCGTCCGTGGCGCCGGTCAGGCGGTTCATCGTGCCGATGAAATCGGCCACGAAGCGCGTGGCCGGGCGCTGGTAGATCTCGCGCGGCTTGCCGATCTGGGCGACCCGCCCGTGTTCCATGACGACGATGCGGTCGCCGAGCGCCATCGCCTCGGCCTGGTCGTGCGTGACGTAGATCGCCGTGATGCCGAGCGAGCGCAGCAGCGAATCGATGTCGAGACGCAGCGTGTCGCGCAGCTTGGCGTCGAGCGCGGTCAGCGGCTCGTCGAGCAGCAGCGCCCGTGGCCGCACCGCGATGGCGCGCGCAAGCGCCACGCGCTGGCGCTGGCCGCCCGAGAGCTGGTCGATGCGGCGGTCGGCGAGGCGCGTGATCTGCATCATCGCCAGCATCTCCGAGACGCGCGCCTTCACCTGCGCATCCGGTACCTTGCGGATGCGCAGCCCGTAGCCGACGTTGCCGGCCACGGTCATGTTCGGGAAGAGCGCGTAGGACTGGAACACCATGCCGACATTGCGCTGCTCGATCGGCAGGTGCGTGACATCGACCCCGTCGAACAAGACCTTGCCGCCGGCATCGGGCTCTTCCAGCCCGGCGATGATGCGCAGCGTCGTGGTCTTGCCGCAGCCGGAGGGGCCCAGGAACACGACGGTCTCGCCGGCATGGATGGCGAGATCGAGCGGCTCCAGCGCGCGGGTGCCATCGACGAAGGTCTTGGCGCAGTTCTCGAGCGCGATGGAGACGGGTTTGCCGGCGTCGGTCATTCTGTTTCCTCCGCCACGAACTTCACCGGTCGCGGCTTGGCAAAAGCCTGCATGGCCAGCAGCAAGGGCATGATCATCACGAAGAAGACGAGCGTGTAGGCGCTGCCGACCTCGAGCCGCAGCGACGCATAGGCGTCCGCGAGGCCCACGGGCAGCGTCTTGGTGAACGGCGTGTGCAGCAGCCAGGTCATGTTGAATTCGCCCATCGAAAGCGTCACCACCATCAGCGAGCCGGCGAGGATGCCCTGGCGGCAGTTGGGCAGCACGATGTCGCGGAAGCGTTCCCAGAAGCCGGCGCCGAGCGACGCCGCGCCTTCCTCAAGCGTCTTGAGGTCGATCGCCATCAGCACGGCCAGCACGCTGCGCACCATGAAGGGCAGGGTGAAGAGCACGTGGCCCACCAGGATGAAGGCCCACGAGGTGCGAAAGCCCGACAGGGTGCCGTAGGTCACGATCAGCGCCAGTGCAGTCGCGAGGCCCGGCACCGCGACCGGCATCACCAGCAATTCCTCGATGGCGCGGGTCAGCGCGTTCTGGCGCTTGGCCAGCACGTAGGCCGCCGGGATGCCGAGCACGAGTGTGGCGGCGAGGCAGGCGAGCGACAGGCCGATCGACAGGAAGATCGTGTCGCGATAGCCGTTCCAGACCTCCATCACCCAGCGCAGGGTGAGGCCGCTCTCGATGCCGACGAAGTAATTCACCGTGAGGCCGGCCATGATCGAGAGGATCATCGGCACGATCAGGAAGGCGCAGACCAGCAGCGTGAAGCCGAGCTGGAAGTAGAAGAGACCGCGACGTTTCATGTCAGCCTGCCGCGGCGACGCTGGAGCCGGCGGCGGTGCGCGCGGCGGCCAGGACAACCCAGGTGACCGCGCCCAGCACGAAGCTGAGCGCCGCCGCCATGGCGATGTTCGCCGAGAGGGTGAACTCGGTGTAGATGACCATCGGCAGGACGTCGATCCGGGCGGCGAGCGTGAACGCCGTGCCGAACGCACCGACCGCCGTCGCGAAGCAGATCGCGCCCGCGGAAATGAAGGCGGGCTTCAGCCCGGGAATGATGACGTCGAGCACGACGTGCCACGGCGAGGCGCCCAGCGAACGCGCTGCCTCCTCAAGCTTGGGGTCGAGCTTTTCGGCGGCGGCCATCACGGTGAGGATGGTGCGCGGGATCGAGAAATAGACGTAGCCCATGAAGAGGCCGGAGAGCGTGTAGGCGAAGACCAGCTTCTCGCCGGTCAGCGCCTGCGTCACCTGGCCGATCAGGCCCTGGCGGCCGGCCAGCATGATCACCATGAAGCCGATCACCACGCCGGGAAAGGCCAGCGGAAAGGTCAGCATCGCGACCAGCATGCCGTTGCCCGGGAACCGGTTGCGCTGCAGGAACACGCCGGCAATGCCGCTGATGACGAGGGTCGCGGCCGTCGTCGCGGCGGCCACGGCGAGGGTGGAGAGCAGGCTGTTGAAGTAGTTGGCGTCGGTCACGATCGCGGCATAGGCCGCCCATCCGGTCTTGCCGCTGCCGCCGATGAAGAACAGCCGTGCCATGGGCAGCAGGAAGAAGGCCGCGAAGAAGATGCCGGCCGGCAGCAGGAGGAAGATCAATCGGCGGAGTTCGTTCCGCATGGTTGGTGGTTCCTTCTTGCACACCCCTCATCCTGAGGAGGCGCGAAGCGCCGTCTCGAAGGATGGGCAATCAGCGTAGTGCTCGTGCCCACCCTTCGAGACGCGCTCCTATGGAGCGCTCCTCAGGGTGAGGTCGTAGCTGAGAGCAGCGGGGTGGCGACCTTGCCGTCACCCCGCTGTACCCGTCCCGTCAGTTCACTTCCTTGCGGTAGCGCTCGACGATCTGCGGCTGCGCCTTGGCGAGGCTCTTGAGGTCCACCGGCTTGGCGCGGGCATATTCCGCGTCGGGCAGGAACTTGGCCTTGGCCTCGGCCGACAGCCGGTCGGCGAAGACCGGGCGCAGATAGGCATTGCCCCACATCGCCTGGCTCTCGTCGGACAGGACGAAGTCGAGCACCTTCTTGCCGTTGTCGGGATTGGGTCCCTTGTTCACCAGGCCCATCACATAGGGGAACACCAGCGTGCCCTCCTTCGGGATGACGAACTGCACCGGCGCCTTGTCGGTGTACTGGCCGCGATAGGCGTTGAAGTCGTAGTCGAGCAGGATCGGGATCTCGCCCGAGATCACGCGGGCATAGGAAGTCTGCTTCGGCACGATCGGCTGGTTCTTGGCCAGTTCCTTGAAGAACTTGATGGCCGGATCGAGATTTTCGTAGGTGCCGCCCAGCGCGAGGTTGATCGCCATCACGCCGAGCTGGCCGACGGCGGCCGAGGTCGGGTCGAGATAGCCGACGAGGCCCTTGTATTCGGGCTTCAGCAGGTCGGCCCAGCTCTGCGGCACCGGCTTGTTGCCGAGCGCGGCCTTGTTCACGAACAGGCCGAGCGTGCCGGAGTGGATCGTGAACCAGTTGCCGTCGGGATCCTTGAGGTCGGCCGGGATCTTCTCCCAGTTCTTCGGCTTGTACGGCGTCAGCACGCCGGCATCCTTGGCCGGATCGGCCGCGATGCCGCCGAGATAGGTGACGTCGGCCACCGGGCTGCCCTTCTCGGCGATCAGCGCGGCGATGGCCTGGCCGGAGTTCTTGTTGTCCGGCGGGACCTGGATGCCGAGCCTGGCCTGGATGGCCTTGAGCTGCGAGCCCCAGTCGGCCCATTCGGGCGGGCAGTTGTAGCAGATGGCCCGCTGCTGGGCGGCGGCGCCCGTGATGTTGCCCAGGGCGACGACGCCCAGGGCGGCCGCGATGGCGAGATGTTTCAGCATGGGATCAACCCCTCCTTGTTTGACCAGTCGAACCGTTGGACGCGACGTCGTCTGACCAGACGACGAGCCGGACGCCCGCGTCGCGCAATTGCCCGGCAATGGCATCGGGCGGCGGCCGGTCGGTGAAGACGGCGCTCGCCTCTGTGACGTGGCCGCCGCGCACCGTGGCGCCGCGGCCGAACTTGGAATGGTCGAGGACGAGGAAGCGCTGGCGGCAATGCTGCGCCAGCGCGCTGCGCATCGTGACCTCGTCGGTGCTGAAATCGAGCAGCGTGCCGTCCTCGGCGACGCCGCCGACGCCGTAGATGCCGATGTCGGCGGCGAAGCGGCCGAAGAAGCCGTGGGCCTCGCCCGCCACCACGTCGTGATCGAGGTTGCGCAGGCGTCCGCCGGCCACCGTGATCTCGCTCGAAGCGCTGCGGCTCAGCGCCAGCGCGACGTTGAGGTTGTTCGTCATCGCGCGCAGCCCGGCATGCTCGGCCAGCGCCAGCGCACATTGCTCGGGCGTCGTGCCGATGCCGAAGAACAGCGAGGCGCCGTCCGGTACGTCGCGCGCCACAAGCTGGGCGATCCGCCGCTTGGCGTCGATGTTCAGGACGCGGCGGGCGGGATAGGCGAGGTTCTCGCCGTCGGGCGGCAGCTCGACGCCGCCGTGGCGGCGGCGCAGCAGGCCACGGTCGCAGAGCAGGTTCACGTCGCGCCGGATGGTCTGCGGCGTCACGCCGAACTGAAGGGCAAGCGCCTCGATCGCCTGGAACCCGTCCCCCCGGACGCGTTCGACGATGGCGCGGGCGCGATCTTCCGCCTGCATTCCCGGATCCTGAGCCCGTTTCCTGTCCCGTTCGATCTGCATGGTTCGAATGAACAATGCAGACAGTTGTTTTCGTTCAGATGACTTTCACATGAACATTATGTGTCGTCAAATGAACGAAGGCCGAGCGAAGCTGGGCCAGGGAGCGTCAGGACATTGCGCAGCAATGGCGGGGAGCGTCGACGGCAGAGGGATCACTCATGACCCCTCCGGCCGCCTCGCGTGGCGTTCTTGCCTTTTCTGCGCGGCGCGGGCCTCTGCGCCTTCGTCGCTTCGCTCCTGCAGGCGCTGCCGCCCGCCGGCGCGAAACGAGTTTCGCGCCTTACTGAGCCGCGATCTTCGACGCGGCCGGCGCGAAGTCGCGTTCCATCTCGCGGCGCAACTTCACCGCAGTCAGGGACTCGTCCATCACCACGTCGGCGTAGGTCAGGGACTGGCCGGCCTTGATCGGCTTTACCAGCTTGACGTTGTGCGCGAGGCCGAGCGGCAGGCTGCCGAGGCCGGTCGACTTCTCGGACGGGAACAGCTTGCCGTAGACCGTGTAGCCGCCCTCGCCGTCCAGCATTTCGCCGGGCTTGAGGTCGCGCTTGGCGGTGGCGATGACGTCGGCATGGAAGCCGATCGGCGTGCCGGTCGGTTCCTTGCGCAGGCCGATAGAGGCGACCGACATGCCGACCTCGAGGCCGATCAGGTGCCAGCGCTTGTACATGACGGAGTAGCGACCGCTCGGGTCGGTCTGCAGCATGTACTCCTCGAAGCAGTTCTTCTGGTACTCGGTGGCGGCCTCGAACACGACCCACACGCCCTTGCGGATCTCGTAGGGGATGGCGCGCCCGTCCTTCTCCAGCGACGAGGCGACTTCGACCTGGCCCTTGTGATGGAGCTGGCCGCCTTCGGAGATCGGCCGCATCACGAAGGGCAGGTCCTCCACGGAACACGGCGGGAAGGCGAGGCCGTCCGGCGCCGGCGTGAGGCCGGTGGCATTGGCGACGGCGGTGCTCTCGATGGCGGGCTTGGAGCCGTCGAGGAACGAATTGAACATCTTGGGGTTCAGGCCGCCGCGCCTGGCCTGCTCCTCGTTGAGGCCCCAGTATTTCCACACGGTCTCGGGCGTCGACTGCGCGAAGTGCGGCAGCCACTTGTGGCCGCGGCCGGCCGCCGTCACCTCGAAGCCCGAGGTGCGGGCCCAGTCGACCAGCTCGCAGATCAGCGCCGGCTGGTCGCCATAGGCCAGGGAATAGATCACGCCGGCCGCCGCGGCGCGCTTGGCGAGCAGCGGACCGCAGAAGGCGTCGGCCTCGACCGTCACCATCACCACGCTCTTGCCGTGCCTGAAGGCTTCGAGCGCATGCTCGACCGCGGCGATCGGGTCGCCGGTCGATTCGACGATGATGTCGATCTCGGGATGGCTGACCAGCGCGCGCCAGTCGTCGGTGAGATGGGTGCTGCCGTGCTTGCGCGCGTCCGCGAACGAGCTGGCCTGCGTCACGTCGGGCTTCCAGCCGAGCCGCGCCAGGTTCTCGCGCGCGCGGTCGGGCGAGAGATCGGCGATGCCCAGCAGATGAATGCCCGGCGTCGTCGGGATCTGCGACAGGTACATCGAGCCGAACTTGCCGGCGCCGATGACGCCGATGCGCAGCGGATTTGCCTCGGCCGCGCGGGCCTGAAGCATGCGATGGAGACTCATTGTTTCCTCCGGAAGTCTTCGTTTATTCCGCCGCGACCTTGCGGTTGACGGCGCGGATCACAGCATCGTCTTCCCACGCATCGATCGGCGTGAAGTCGCGGTGCGCGATATAGTCCGGCCGCTTGAAGCGGCGGATCGCGTTGCTGACCGAATTGTAGGTCACGTAGATGATCTGGCGGTCCCATGGGGACATGTTGGGTCCGCTGCCATGGACCAGCGTGCCGTGGAAGAAGATCGCCGAGCCCGGCCCGCCCTTGGGCGCGACGATGCCGCCCTGGTCGACCAGCTTGGCGATCGTGTCGTTGTCGATCGTCCACAGCGGGTACGACGTCGTGGTCAGGTCGTGCTTGGCCTCGATCGCGCCCTTCTTGTGGCTCCTGGGAATGAACCACAGAGGACCGTTGAACTCGTTCACCTCGTCGATGAAGACCGCGAGGTTCATGGCGCGCGCCTCGGGCATGTCGTCGTCGGCCTTCCAGGTGCCGTAGTCCTGGTGCCACTGCCAGACATCGCCGTCGAAGGCGGCCTTACCGTTGATCTTGAACTGGTGGATGTAGGTCTTGTCCTTCAGGAGCTGCTCGGCCGGCTCCACGAAGCGCGGATGATGGATCAGCGCCTCGAACACCGGATGATAAGTGTGGACCGCGAAGGCCGTGCGCACCACGTCGCCGGTCTTCTCGCGGATGTTCTCGGGCCGGCGCTGGGCGAAGACCTCGGGCACCGAGGACTTCAGGATCTTCGTTTCTTCCGGCGAGAAATATTCCGGGAAGAAGAGATAGCCCTCTTCGTCGAATTGCTTCAGCTGCTCAGAGGTGAGCTTCATGGTGGTTCCTCCTTTGGCTTGTCGTCTTTGCTTGTAGAAGCGCCGTCTTCAGGCGGCGCGGGAAATCACGACTTTCAGACGTCCCGTGAGAATGTCGGCCATCTGCTCGGCATGGCCCCGGCACAGCGCCTCGGCCTCGGCCGCCTGTCCCGCCTCGAGGGCGCGCAGGATGCCTTCGTGCTCGTCCCACACACTGACGCGCAGATCCTCTTCGCTCAAGGCGGCCGCCATGACCCGGCGCAGATGCTGCCAGTGCTGCTGCGCGGTCTCGCCGATCACGGGATTGCCCGAGGCTTCATAGACGAAGAGATGGAAATCGATGTCGGCCTCGATGACCGACGGGATGTAGCCGCTTGCCACGGCACGCCGGCCGACGTCGAGCAGGGCGCGACCGCGCTGCACGAGGTGGGGCGTGTAGTTCGCGGCGGCGAGGCGGGCGGCGGCGCCGTCGAGGGCGGCGCGGACGACATAGAGATTGCGCGCCTGCTGCACGTCGAGCGGGGCGACGCAGACGCCCTTGCGGCCGGCGTCGATCAGGAAGCCCTCGCGGCGCAGCAGCATCATCGCCTGCAGGACCGGCTGGCGGGACACGCCGAACTGCTGGGCGATCTCCTCCTGGGTGATCCGGGCGCCGGCCTTCAGCTCGCCCGAGCAGATCGCCTCTAGGACGGAATCGTGGATACGCTCGGAAAGATCGGGTTCAGGCTGGATCGGACGCATGGCCTGTATACAGAACACCGAAGGGCCGCGAGTCAACCGCCTAGCGAACTTTCAGCCCTTTCGATGCAATAACCTGGAGGCCGCGATCGGGATAGTCGGTGATCAGCCCGTCCACGCCCAGGTCGATCAGCCGGGCCATCTCGGCCGGCGCGTTCACCGTCCAGGGAATGACCTTGAGGCCCTGAGCCTGCGCTTCCTTCACGTTCTCCGCCGTGACGTTGCGCCAGAAGGGCGACCAGGTTGCGCAGCCGGCCGCCTTGGCCAGCCGGGGGACCGAGCCGCCATGGGCGGCCAGATCGAGCCCGCCCAGCCAGGGCGAAGGCTTCCCGCTGGCGCGCTGGACCGTGTCGAAGTTGTTGCTCTCGATGGTAAGGCAGGCCGTGGCGATCTCCGGGGCCAGCTTTCGGGCCTCGATCACGGCGCGCCAGTCGAAGGATTGCAGCGTCGTGCGGGCCTCGGCCTTGCCCTTCCGGATGCCATCGACCGCCAGCTTCGCGAAGGCCGCCGGGTCGAGGGTGAGGTCGGGCTTGGCCGGGTCGATCTTGATCTCGATGTTGAACCGGACCTGGGGCGCGGCCTGCGCAAAGAACTCGGCGAGGGTCGGGAAGCGCTGGCCGTCGACCGGCTTCTGCTCGGGGAACTGCTGGGCATACTTGCTGGCCGGGTTCACGCGACCGATGTCGTAGCGTCTGAGTTCGTCGAGCGTCAGCGTGCGGATCGCCGGTCCGGCCGTGGCGAGCCACTGCCCGTCCGGGCCGCGCGTCAGGTCGGGATTGAGCACGGGGTCGTGGCTGATGACCACGACGCCGTCGCGCGTCACCGCGAGGTCGGTCTCGAGCGTGGTGACGCCGAGATCCTGCGCCACCTTGAAACCCGCCAGCGTGTTCTCCGGTGCCAGCCCGCGCGCGCCGCGATGGCCCTGCAGGTCGAAGGCCGCCGCGAGGGCGGTGCTAGCCGCCCAGATTGCGCAGGCGAGCGATGCGATCCGCGATATCGGGATGTGTGGCGAGAAGCGCCGGAGTCTTCGAGGTGAACTGGTTGATCGGGTTGACGATGAAGAGATGCTGCGTGGCACGACTCACTCCGGGAAAGGGCGCGGCTTTCTCTGCGAGCTTGCCGAGGGCAGAGATGAGACCGTTTGGATTGCGCGTGAACTGCACGGACGTCGCGTCGGCAAGGTACTCGCGCTGGCGCGACACCGCCATCTGCACCGCCTTGGCCGCGATCGGCGCCAGGATCGCGACCACGAGCAGGACGACGATCAGGATGCCGCCGCCCGAGCTGCCCTTGCGGTCGCTGCTGCGCATCCGGCCCAGGTTCATCGTGCGCAGGGCCATGTCGCAGACCAGCGCGATCAGGCCGACCGTGACGCCGACCACCACCATGTAGCGCGTGTCGAGGTTGCGAAGATGCGCCATCTCGTGCGCCACCACGCCCTGCAGCTCGTCGCGATCGAGCGTGTCCAGCAGGCCCCGCGTGACGGCGATGGTGCCGCTGCCGACCTTGTTGCCGGTGGCGAAGGCGTTCAGTGCGTCGGTCTCGAGCACCATGACCTTCGGCATCGGCACGCCCGCGGCGATCGAGATCTCCTCGACGACGTTGTAGAGCTGCGGCGCGTCCTTCTTCTCGATCTCCTTCGCGCCGGCCATCGACAGCACCATCCTGTCGCCGACCGCCAGCGAGATCGCGCTCCAGCCGATGCTGGCGGCCGCCATCAGGCCGGCGCCGGCAATGCCGACCTGGCTGACCCCGGGCAGGGAGCCGGAGGACTCGCCTTCGAGCAGCACGCCGACCAGATAACCGATCCCGCCCGCCAGCGCGGTGAGGACCGCCAGCAGCACCATCGTGTTGCGGCGGTTCTCCGCCTGTGCGGCGACGAAGTCCGTGGTGGCGCTCATGCGCCGCTATCCGTCAGCGCAGCGCGACTTTCGGCACTTCGCGCTCGGACTCCGGCATGTTGAACAGGTCCATCGGCCCGAAGCCCAGCGACGCCGCGGCCAGCACCGCGGGGAAGCTCTGGCGGCGGGTGTTATAGGTGTTCACCGAGTCGTTGTAGAACTGGCGCGCGAAGGCGATCTTGTTCTCGGTGGTGGTCAGCTCCTCCTGGAGCTGCATGACATTGTCGTTGGCCTTGAGCTGCGGGTAGTTCTCCATCAGGGCGAGCAGCCCGTGCGTCGCCTGGCTGAGCGCCGCTTCCGCCGGCCCCGATTGAGCCGGGTTGCCGGCCGCCGCGACCGCGTTGTTGCGCGCCTGGATCACCTTGGTGAGCGTCTCCTGCTCGTAGGCCATCGCGTCCTTCACCACCTGAACGAGATTGGGAATGAGATCGTGCCGGCGCTTCAGCTGCACGTCGATCTGGCTCCAGGCTGTCTGCGCCTGGTTGCGGCCGCCGACGAGGCCGTTATAGACGGCGATCAGCCACAGGCCGATGGCGACGACGATGCCGAGGAAGATCCATGAGCTCATGCCAGTTCTCCTTTGCCGCGGCCGCCAGTCTAGTCATGATCGTGGCCGCCCGGGAGGAATAACGATGGAAACGTCAGAACTGCTGAAGTCTTTCTGCTCGGCCGTCGAGCGCCGCGACGGCAAGGCGTTCGCGAGCCTCTTCACCGAGGATGCGGTCTATCACGACGTGTTCTACGGCGATTTCGTGGGCCGCGAGCGGATCGCCGAGATGATCGACGACTGGTTTCATCGCACCGCGCACGAGTTCCGCTGGGACATGCACCGGCCGGTGAGCGACGGCAGGATGCTCTACGCCTACTACACGTTCAGCTACGTCTCGAAGCTGCCCGGCGCAGAAGGCAAGCGCGTCGGCTTCGAGGGTTGTTCGATGATGCAGCTGCGCGATGGCCTGATCCTCGACTATCGCGAGGTGGCCAATGTCGGGCCTGCCTTCGTCGAACTGGGCTTCGCGCCCGAGCGCACGTCCAAGATCCTCGCCAAGGAGGGCGCGCATCTCAGGTCACAGCCCGAGTGGAAGCGCCATCTGGCGTAGGGGCGGACGATCAGCCGTTATAGGCGCGGCTGCCGCGGTCGCGCAGCCACAGGCGGATGAGCAGGCGCTTGCGCTCTGCATCCGGCCAGTCGCGGAACCCGGTGCGCTTGTGGCCGAGCGCGCGATTATCGATCAGCTGCATCTGGCCGGGCTGAAAGACGAAGCGTGCGGCCATGCCCGGCGCGTTCAGGATCGCTTCGAAAGCTTCGATCGCGGCGACCCCCTCGGGGTCGAGATCGACGCCGGCCAGGGCATGGCCGTTGGTCACCTGGAAGCGCGACAGTCGGGCAATCAGGCGGCCGTCCTCGCGCTCCAGCATCGGATGGTGGGTCGTCATGATGTCGCCCGGCGCATGCTCGCGCTGGCGGTCGAAGTAGAACGGCTGGTAGAGCCTCGGCAGCAGGTCTGGATGCTGCCGGCGCATCTCCTCGTGCGCGGCCGCAAAGCTCACGATGCCGCTCACGCCGCCTTCCATCGCCGTGCGCACGCACAGCAGGCCGACATAGTGCGGCGGGACGAGATTGTAGCTGTTGTCGGTGTGGAAGTTCTGTTCGGCGTTGGTGACGTCGGGGCGCACGCCGTTGCCGGGAGGTTTGCCGAGATCGGTGACGTCGTAGATCGAAGTGCCGTCCCATTTCTGCGCCACCGGACGGGCGACCAGCGAGGCCAGCAGCCACCACACGGCGCGCAGGCTATCCTTCGACCAGCGCTCGACGGGCAGGCGATCGACGATGGCGAAGCCCGGCCCCCCGTCGAGGCTCTGTTTGACGTCACGCATGAAGGCACGCGACGCGTCGAGCGGGAAATCCTCCGGCCGCAGCAAGAGGAGCGGCACGGGATCGCGATCGAGTGCGGCGACGAGCCGATCGAGTTCGCGCTCGACGTCGCCGGGAAGCGCGATCCGCCCCGTTTCCGGCGCCAGCGTGTCACCGCGCCAGAGCAGCCGATCGGGCATTGCCTCGCGAGGCAATGGCACGGAAAGGTCGGCTGCGTCGGCCACGGTCGTCCTAGTCGCGCAGCAGCTCGTTGATCGAGGTCTTGGAGCGGGTGCGCTCGTCGACGGTCTTCACGATCACGGCGCAATAGGTCGACGGACGATCCGGACCGCCGCCGATGTTGCCGGGCACCACCACCGAATAGGGCGGCACCTTGCCGATGTGGATCTGGCCGGTGGCGCGGTCGACCACCTTGGTGGTGGCGCTGATGAACACGCCCATCGAGAGCACCGCGCCGGTGCCGACGATCACGCCCTCGACCACCTCGGAGCGTGCGCCGATGAAGCAGTTGTCCTCGATGATGACCGGGTTGGCCTGCAGCGGCTCGAGCACGCCGCCGATGCCGACGCCGCCCGAGAGGTGGCAGTTCTTGCCGATCTGGGCGCAGGAGCCGACCGTCGCCCAGGTGTCGACCATGGTGCCGGTGTCGACATAGGCGCCGAGGTTGACGAAGGACGGCATCAGCACGACCGACGGGGCGATGTAGGAGCCGCGGCGCACGATCGAGCCGGGGACCGAGCGGTAGTTCGCCTTGGCGAAGCGGGCGGCGTCCCAGCCGGTGGTCTTGAGCGGCACCTTGTCGAACCAGGGGGCGGCGCCCAGGCCGGGGAACGACGCGCCGCCGTCCATCGGCACCGAATCGTAGAGGCGGAAGGACAGCAGCACGGCCTTCTTTAGCCACTGGTTCACGACCCATTCGTCGCCGAACTTCTCGGCGGTGCGGAAGGTGCCGTCGTCGAGGCCGGCGATCGCCGTCTCGACCGCGTCGCGGACTTCGCCCTTGGTGGCGCTGTTGATGCCGTCCCGCGCTTCCCAGGCCGCGTCGATCGCGGTTTGCAGCTGCTTGCTCATCGAAAATCCCTCGAAAAATGCCGCCGGACCATAGCGGCGGGAGGCCCGGAGTCAATGTTCCGGCTATGCTGCGGCATGGCCTTCAAGATCCCCGAATCGGTGCTGGTTGTGGTCCATACGCCCCGGCTGGACGTGCTCGTGCTGGAGCGCACGGGGACGGGCCTCTGGCAATCCGTGACCGGCTCGCGGGAGCTGGACGACCACGACCTTGAGGCAACGGCCCGCCGCGAGTTGCTGGAGGAGACCGGCCTGGCGGTCGGAACGCTCACCGACTGGCGGCAGACCAACCGCTACGAGATCTGGGCGCAGTGGCGCGGACGCTACGCGCCGGACGTCACCCACAATGTCGAGCATGTGTTCGGTTTCCAGGTGCCGGAGCAGACCGTGGCGACGCTCGACCCCGCCGAGCATGTCGCCCAGCTCTGGCTGCCCTGGCAGGAGGCCATGGAGAAGGTCTTTTCGCCCACCAACCGCGACGCCATCTGGCAGCTCCAGCGGAAGGTCAAAGCGTAAGGGTCCCTCGCTGGCGCTCGGGATGACAGATGTGGCTGCCCGGATGCAGTGCGCCGATACGAACCGATGTCATCCCGAGCGCTAGCGAGGGACCTTTCTTCGTGGGGCTTATGAAGGTCGCCCTCTTTCAGGCATAGTGGCTCCGGATGACTGTTCCCAACGTGGCCGCCGCGCCGCCCGTCCGTGAAGCCTCGAAGCTTGGCCAGGTCAGCTGGGCCCTGTTCGACTGGGCCAACCAGCCGTTCTTCACCATCATCACCACCTTCATCTTCGCGCCCTACTTCGCCAACGTGCTGGTGGGAGATCCGGTGAAGGGCCAGTCGGCCTGGGCATTCACCCAGTCGGCCTCGGGCATCCTGATCGCGCTGATGAGCCCGTTCCTCGGCGCCATGGCCGACGCCGGCGGCCGTCGCAAACCCTACATCCTCTTCTTCCAGCTTCTGCTCGTCGCGGGATGTGCCGGCCTCTGGTTCGCCTATCCCAACCGCTCCGACCTCATCCTGCCGATCAGCTGGGCGGTCATCCTGGCGACGATCGGCGCCGAGATGTCCATCGTGTTCAACAACTCCCAGCTGCCCAACATCGTGCGCCCCGAGCGCATGGGCTGGCTGAGCGGCTTCGGCTGGGGGCTGGGCTATTGCGGCGGCCTCGTCTCGCTGATCGTCGTGCTCGCGGTGTCGATGCCCTCGATGTTCGGCCTTTCGGCGGGCGACGGGCCACTGTTCGGCCTCGACGTGCCGAGCCACGAACTGGAGCGCCTGGTGGGTCCGGCCTCGGCGTTGTGGATCGCGATCTTCGTGCTGCCGATGTTCCTGTTCACGCCCGACTCGGCCGGCGCGCGGCGCCAGCCCCTGCTGGTCGCGGCGCGCGAAGGCGGGCGTTCGCTCCTGGCGACCCTGAAGCGTGTTCCGCGCTTCGGCAACGTGCTGCGCTATCTCATCGCCTTCATGCTCTACAATGACGGTCTCGCCGCGATCATCGCCTTCGGCGGCGTCTATGCCGCCGCGACCTTCGGCTGGAGCACGGTGACGCTCGGTATCTTCGGCATCATCCTGACGGTGTTCGCGATTCCCGGCGCGTTTCTGGGCGGCAAGCTCGACGACTGGATCGGGAGCAAGCGCACGGTGCAGTTCGCCATCGCCGGCGTGATCGTGGCGACCCTGGGCATCGTCAGCGTTACCGCGACGCACGTTTTCTTCGTGGTGCCCGCCGATCCGATCAGCCCGACGCGCGGCCTGTTCGGTTCGCTGCAGGAGAAGGTGCTGATGGGCTTCGCGCTGATCCTGGGCTTCTGCATGGGGCCGATGCAGGCGGCCAGCCGCACGATGGTGGGCCGCATCGCGCCCCCGGGCATGACCGGCGAGTTCTACGGGCTGTTCGCCCTGTCGGGTCGCGCCACGGCCTGGATGGCGCCGTTCGCCATCGGCGTCGTCACGGCGGCGACGCAGTCCACCCGCATCGGCATGGCCTGCGTCCTGTTCTTCCTGGTGGTAGGCTTCATCCTGCTCTGGAAGGTGCGCGAGGAGCGCGCCAGCCCCGTGTGAAGGAGGACCGCATGATCACCGCTATCGTGAACTTCAAGTTGCCGGCCGACATCGATGCGAAGAAGGCCGCCGAACTGTTCAAGGGCTCGGCGCCCAAGTATCGCGGCATGAAGGGCCTGATCCGCAAATATTATCTGTTCGACGGCGAGAAGCGGATCGGCGGCGGCGTCTATCTCTGGAAGAGCCGGGCCGATGCCGAGGCGGTCTATACGCCGCAATGGCAGGCCTACATCGCCGAGCGCTACGGCGCGCCACCCGAGATCCGCTATTTCGAGACGGCTGTCGTCGTCGACAACGACGCCGACACGATCACCGCGGACGCGGCCTGAGCGGCACCGCCGACGCCGCCTGAGTGGCATCGGCGGCGCCGGTTCTCAGTTGCCGCGACGCGCCGCCTCGATCCGGGCGACGTCGATCTTTTTCATGTCCATCATGGCTTCGAAGGCGCGCCTGGCTTCGTCGCCGCCTGCCGCCAGCGCGTCGGTTAGCGCGCGCGGCGTGACCTGCCACGACAGGCCCCATTTGTCCTTGCACCAGCCGCAGGCGCTCTCCTGGCCGCCGTTGCCGACGATGGCATCCCAGTAGCGGTCGGTCTCTTCTTGGTCGTCGGTGGCGATCTGGAACGAGAAGGCCTCGGTCTGTTTGAAGACCGGACCGCCGTTGAGCCCCAGACACGGGATGCCCAGCACCGTGAACTGCACCGTCAGCACGTCGCCCTTCTTTCCCGACGGATAGTCGCTCGGCGCCTTGTGGACGGCCGTGACCTGGCTGTCGGGAAAGGTGGCGGCGTAGAAGCGGGCGGCTTCCTCGGCGTCCTTGTCGAACCAGAGGCATATCGTGTTCTTTGCGGTTGCCATCGGCCTGTCCTCAGACGTCGAGGATCGGCGAGAAGCCGCCGTAGATCATGCGCTTGCCGTCGAAGGGCATCTGATGATCCTTCATGCGCGGATCCTCCATCATCTTCTTCCAACCCTCGTCGCGGACCTGCCTGGAAGGCCATTCGATCCACGAGTAGACGATCTTCTCGTCGGGCGTCGCCTTCACCGCGCCCTTGTAGTCGGTGACCTTGCCGTCGGGCACGTTGTCGCCCCAGGTCTCGACGATGCGGAGCGCGCCGTAGTCCTTGAAAACGGTTGCCGCCTTCTTCGCCATGTCGAGATAGGCCTGCTTGTTGCCGGCCGGCACCGCCGCGACGAAGCCATCGACATAGCCGGTCCTGGAACCCGTCTTGCCGGCCTCGTCGAGGATCGGGGTGAAGCCGGCGACGATCATGCGCTTGCCGTCGAACGGCATGTCCATCTTCTCCATGCGCGGGTCGCTCATGAGCTTCTGATGGGCCGCGTCGGCCACTTCCTTGCTCGGGTATTCGATCCACGAGAAGACGACGACCTCGTCGGGCGTGGCCTTCACGGCGCCCTTGAAGTCGGTGAGCTTGCCGTCCGGTACGTCGTCGCCCCAGGCCTCGACCTGGCGGGTGGCGCCGAATTCCCTGGCGATCGGCGAGAAGTCCGCGGCGGCCTTGCGATAGGCTTCCTTCTTGTCGGCGGGCACCGGCAACACGAATCCCTGCACGTAGCTCATGGCGACCGTCCTTTCGGTTGATTTCGGAAGGATGAGTTGATATCAACGTAATTACATCATGTCAAAGAATTCGAACGCCACGTTCCAGACGACGGTTCACGTCTACAATCACTGCCTTTGCTTCGCCGCGCAGCGTGCCGCCCGTGCGTTGGCGCGACGGTTCGACGAGGCCTTGTCACCGATCGGGCTCACCAGCGGCCAGTTCTCGCTGCTGACCTCGCTCAACCGGCCCGAGGCACCGTCGATGGGCTCGATCGCCGCGCTGCTGGTGATGGATCGCACCACGCTCACCGCCAACCTGAAGCCGCTGGAGCAGCGCGGCTGGGTCGAGATCGCGGTCGATCCGGCCGACCGGCGCGTGCGCCGGCTCATCCTGACGGCGGCCGGCCGCCGGGTGCTGCAGTCGGCGCTGCCCATCTGGCAGGACGTGCATGGCGAGATCGACCGGCTGATGCCCGCCTCCGATGGCCGCACCTTGCGTCGCGGCCTGCGGGCGCTTGCTTAGCGCGTCAGGCGGCGAGAGCGCCGATCCCCGCCGCCGCGATGGGCAGGGCGAAGAGCGCGAAGAGGGTCTGCATGGCGGTGATGCCGGCCATCAACGGAGCGTCGCCGCCGAGCTGGCGGGCCATGATGTAGGCCGAGGAAGCGGTCGGCAGGGCCTGGAAGAGGAGCGCCGTGACCAGCGCCGGCCCCGTCAGCCCCATGAGCGAGGCGACGAGCACGGTTACCACCGGCATGGCCAGGAACTTGATCGCCGAGGAGGTGGCGACCGGCGCCATCCAACCCCGCAGCGATCCGAACTCCAGGGCCGCACCCACGCAGAGCAGTCCGAGCGGCAGTGACGCAGCACCCAGCGCCCGCAGCGCCGGCTCGACACCGGACGGAAGGCCGAGGCCCAGAAGCTGGAAGCCGATGCCCGCGAAGGAGCCGAGCACCAGAGGATTCGTCACCAGCTGCCTGGCGATGCCACGGCCGCTCAGCCGCGCGGATCCGTGACGGGCGAACACCAGAACACAGAGAATGTTGACGGTCGGCACGATCGCGGCGCTGCAGAGGGCTGCCAGCGCGATCCCCTGCGCGCCGAACAGGCCGGCCGCCAGGGTGACGCCGACATAGTTGTTGAAGCGGATGCCGCCCTGGAAGATCGAGGTGAAGGTCGGTCCGTCGACCCGGAGTACCGGCCGCAGCGCGACGAGCAGCGCGGCTACCGCCAGGATCGAGAGAATGAGGGTCGTCGCGAGTTCGCGTGCCGGCAGCGCGTCGAGCTTGGCGGTGGCGAGACTGTGAAAGAACAGGCACGGGACCAGCACGTAGTAGCTGAGCCGTTCCGCCTGCGGCCAGAATCCCTCAGCAAGGAAACCGAGGCGCCGCAGCCCCATGCCGAGCATGATCAGCAGGACGATGGGCAGGAGGGCGAGGATCACGTCGGCGCTCATGGCCATTTCTGTACGCCGCGGCCCACCCCGAGCAGAAATTCTTAATACTCAATAGATCGATGAGTAATTATCATCGAACCCATGTCGCTTCGCGCCCTCCGCACGCTCCAGGCCATTGCGCGTCACGGATCCTTCGCCGGCGCCGGCAAGGCGGTCGGCCTCACCCAGTCCGCCGTGAGCCTGCAGGTGAAGGCACTGGAGGAGGAGTTCGGTGCGCCGTTGTTCGATCGCTCGCGCCGCCTGCCGGTGCTGACCGAGGCGGGCCGGATCGTCGTCGCCCGGTCCGCCGAGGTGCTCGCGCTGTACGACGACATTTCGGCTGCGCTGGGCGATGAACGCTCGCTTGCGGGTCGCCTGCGGGTCGGCGCCGTACAGACGGCGCTGGCCGGCGTCCTGCCCGATGCGCTGGTTGCGTTGAACCGCGCCCATCCGCGCGTCCGCGTCTCCGTGTCGGTCGGCCTGTCGGCGGAGATGGCCGAGAAGGTCGCGGCGGGGGAACTCGATGCTGCGCTGACCACCGAGCCGGTGCGGCCCTATCCGGCCGGCCTCGTCTGGACGCCGCTCTATCAGGACCGCTTCTGGCTGTTCGCGCCGCCGGGCCAGGCGCGGCGCAGCGCGCGCGACCTGCTGGCCGAGCTGCCCTTCATCCGCTTCGACAGCAAGGCGTGGGCCGGCCGCGTGATCGACCGCGAGCTGCGGCGCATGCGGGTCGAGGTTCACGAGGAGATGGTGCTCGACAGCCAGGACGTGATCCTGCGCATGGTCGAGAAGGGGCTGGGCGTCGCCGTGCTGGCGGTGTCGGACGAGATCTTCGCCGGCCTGCCACTGACCTGCCTGCCGTTCGGCGAGCCGCAGCTCATCCGCAACATCGTGATGCTGGAGCGGCAGGACCGCCGCGGCGGCGGGCTCGCCGTGGCGCTGGCCGATGCCGTCAAGGGCGCCAAGGAAGCGGCATCGGCGACGGCCCGGAAGCGCCCGAAGGTCTCCCGCAAGGCTAAGCCGCGACGGTCTTCCCCCTGAAGGTGCAGAGGTCGCTCACGACGCAGGCCGGACACAGCGGCGTGCGGGCCTTGCAGGTGTAGCGGCCGTGCAGGATCAGCCAGTGATGCGCATGCAGCTTGTATTCCTCGGGCACGCGCTTCAGCAGCTTCAGTTCGACCTGCAGCGGGTTCTTGCCCGGCGCCAGCCCCGTGCGGTTGCCGACGCGGAAGATGTGGGTGTCGACGGCGATGGTCGCCTCGCCATAGGCCACGTTCATCACCACGTTGGCGGTCTTGCGGCCGACGCCCGGAAGCGCCTCCAGCTCCTCGTGCGTGCGCGGCACCTCGCCGCCATGCCGGTCCAGCAGGAGGTGGCTGAGCGCGATCACGTTCTTCGCCTTGGTGCGGAACAGGCCGATGGTCTTGATGTGGTCGATCAGCTTCTGCTCGCCCAGCGCCACCATCTGGGCCGGCGTCTTCACGAACTTGAACAGCGGCCCGGTGGCGCGGTTCACGCCGACATCGGTGGCCTGCGCGGAAAGCACGACGGCCACCAGGAGCTGGTAGACATTGTCGTATTCCAGTTCCGTCTCGGGCTCCGGCATTGCCTTCCTGAGGCGTGCAAAGAACTCGGGGATGACGGCGGTCTTCATCAGGGCCATATAGCTTCCTACCATGACCGAAGCGCCCGTTCCGGCGGTTCATTTCGCCACCTCGCTGAAGCCCTATCGCAGCCTGTCTGCGGACGGCTTCCGCTTCGTCATGCTGGCCGCCGTCGCGGCCAACCTGGTGATCGGCCTGCCCCTGTTCCTCATGGGCGCCTGGCCGGTCTTCGGCTTCATGGGCCTCGACGTCTTCCTCCTGTGGTGGCTGTTCCAGCGCAGCTATTTCGACGCACGGCGCACCGAGACGCTGACCCTGACCGACCGCGACCTGGTCGTGGTCCGGATCTCGCCCGACGGCGAGCGCGAGGAGCTGCGGCTCGACGCCTACTGGCTGAAGGTCGAGGCGACCGAGGAGCGCCTGGTCGTGACCTCCCGGGGCAACCGCGCCGTGATCGGCCGCTTCCTCGGCCCCGACGAACGCCTGCGTGTCGCCGACCGGCTCAAGGCCGCCATCGCCGAGATGCGCGCGCCACGCTACGACCACGGTTGGGACGAGTAGGCTGCGCCTGCAGTCTTCTTGACTGAGGCGGAATCTTAGCGCCTTCCAAGAAAAAGCACCTCATCCTGAGGAGCGCACCGCAGGAGCGCGTCTCGAAGGGTGGGCACGAGCATCGCAACTGTTGCCCATCCTTCGAGACGGTCGCTGCGCGACCTCCTCAGGATGAGGTGGTGCGGTGAACTTGGAGCGGAAAGGCTCTAAAGCCCCAGCACGTCCTTCATGCCGTAGAGGCCGGGCTTCCTGCCCTCCAGCCACTTGGCGGACATCACCGCGCCGGCGGCATAGGTCTCGCGGCTGAACGAACGGTGGTTGAGTTCCAGCCGTTCGCCGGCCGCCGCGAAGTAGACCGTGTGCACGCCCACCTCCTCGCCGCCGCGCAAGGTGGCGAAGCCGATCTCGCCGGTGGGCCGCGCGCCGGTATGGCCGTCGCGGCTCTTGCGCCACACTTCCTCGAGCTGGACCTTGCGGCCCGCCGCCGCCGCGCGACCGAGCGCCAGCGCGGTACCGGAAGGCGCATCGATCTTGTGGCGATGGTGCATCTCCAGCACCTCGATGTCGTAGCTGGGATCGAGCATCGCCGCGGTCTTCTCGACCAGCGCCAGCAGGATGTTGACGCCCAGCGCCATGTTGGCCGCCCACATGATCGGCACCTTCTTCGCCGCGTCGTGGATCAGCTTGGTCTGGATGGGATCGAGGCCGGTCGTCCCGATCACCATGGCGACGCCCTTGTCGCTCGCGACCTTGGCATGGGCCACGGTCGCTTCCGGCACGGTGAAGTCGATCACGCACTGGGCGGCGGCGATGGCGGCGGCGCTGTCGTCGCCGATCAGCACGCCGTTGGCTTCGATTCCGGCAATCTCGCCTGCGTCCTTGCCCAGCGCCTTGCTGCCGGGCCTCTCGCTGGCCGCGGCCAGCGACACGCCCTCGGTGCGTGCGATCTGTCGAACCAGCATCTGGCCCATGCGCCCGGAGGCGCCGACGACGGCGATCTTCATCTCGTTCCTCTCAAATTTCTTGGCGTAAACTAACGAATTCAGGACGAGGGGAACACATGCTCTTCATGGTGGTCGAGAAGCTCAAGAACCAGGACGGCAAGGCCGTCTATCGCAAGCTCCAGAAGGGCCGCGGCCTGCCCGACGGGCTGGAGTTCGTCGCGAGCTACGTCACGGCCGATCTCGGCCGCTGCTTCCAGCTCATGCGCACCGACGACATCACGACGTTCCAGCGCTGGATCGCCGACTGGCAGGAGGTCGTCGAGTTCGAGGTCGTGCCGGTCGTCGAAGGCAAGACGACACGCGAGGCCCTCGAACCGCTACTGTAGGAACAGATTCGGACGAAGGAGAGCAGGCGATGATTACAGGTGGCTGCCATTGCGGCGCGATTCGCTATCAGGCCGGGGGCGACGCCCTCCACCACGCGCTATGCCATTGCACGGACTGTCGGCGGCATGCCGGGGCGCCGATGGTGGGTTGGACGATGTACCCGCACGATGCAGTCAAGGTGACCAAGGGCACTCCCAAGGTCTACGCCTCATCGGAGCATGGAAGGCGGCATTTCTGCTCCGACTGCGGCACCGGGCTGTTCTACGACAACGCCAAGATGTTGCCGGGGCTCATCGATATCCAGAGCGCGACTTACGACGATCCGGATGCGGTGCCGGCGCAGGTCCACATCCAGGTCGCCGACCGGATCGCATGGATGAAGAACGCCCACGAACTGCCGGCGTTCGACCGCTATCCGCCGCAGCCGTGACGCGGGCGGCTACTTCCAGGGATCCGCGACCTTCGGCCAGAACGGCGTCTTGCGCTTGGTGTACGGCCAGCGCGTGACGTCGGGGTCGGCGGCGCCGGGCGTGGCGACGTAGAGGATCTCCTTCGCGACGCCGACGAAGCCGTTATAGAAATGCTGCGCCGACTTCACGACGACGACGCGGTAGTCCGCGGGCTCGGCGCCGACCGCGCGGAAGGCGTCGGCGTGGAAGGTCTGGTTGCGACGGGTGCAGATCGCGATGTCGACATGCTCCGACGAGAGCAGCGCCATGTCGCCGAGCGGCGACATCACCGGCCCGTAGGGCTGGAAGACGTTGCGGGCGATCTTCTTCACCGTGACGTCGAGGTCGACCGGATCGCCGCTCACCGTGCCCGACTTGCCGCCCAGCCGCATGCGGATGCGCGCGCCCTCACCCGCCTCCTCGGCGATCTGGAAGGCCATCGGGTCCCACATCACGCCGAACAAAGCCGGGCCGATCTCGCGCTCGACCAGCGCCTTCAGCACGAAGGTCGAATCGCCCGGTGCGCCCGAGCCGGGATTGTCCGCGCGGTCGGCCAGGACCAGCGGTCCCTGGTTGTGCGAGGCGGCGCGGTCCATCGCCTCGTCGACGGTCAGATATTTGGTGGCATAGCGTTCGCGGTTGTCCCACAGCTCCTTGCCCAGCTGCTCGGCCAGGGCTTCGGCCTTCTTCACGTCGCCATCGGCCACGACCAGGGTGCGGGTGCCGACATCTTCCACGTCGGCGAAGGAGAAGCCGTGGCTCAGCGAGACGGAGAGGATGCCGTCCTTGCCCTCGAGGCTCTTCATCCGCACGACGTACTCGCTGATCGGCGGCACGGAGGTGCGGTACTGCGCGATCATGCGGCAGTCGTAGCGCGCCATCACCGGCTTCACCTTGCCCTCGACCGTGTCGGCAATGATGGCAAACAGCTCGGCCGCCCGCTCCATCGTGTCGGTGTGCGGGTATTCCTTGTAGCCCACCAGCACGTCGGTGCTGTCGAGCATCAGCGCGCTCAGGTGACAGTGCAGGTCGAACTCGGCGCCGATCGCGACCTTGGGCCCGACGATGGCGCGGATGCGCGACAGGAGATCGCCCTCGCAGTCGTCGTAGCCGTCGGCCACCATCGCGCCGTGCACGTTGATCAGCACGGCATCGAGCGGCAGGGCCGCCTTCACGCCGTCCAGGACCTCGTCGCGGAAATCCTCGTAGACCTTGCGCACGGTCGTGCCCGACGGGGCCGCGAAGGTCGAGAGCCCCTCGATCACCGTCCAGCCGCGCTTCTCCGTCTCCTTGCGCCAGACATGCATCGGGGCGGTGAAGTTGGTCGGCGCGTGCTTCGTGGCGTCGCCGTGCCAGATGCCGTGCTCCTGATAGCCGCGTAGGCCGGTCGGGAAGGGCACGAACTGGTTGGTCTCGGTCCCGAGGGCCGCGATGAACACACGCTTGGTCAACGAATTACTCCTTGGCGCAATGGCAGCCCACGACATGGTCGTCGACCATGCCCGAGGCTTGCATGAAGGCATAACAGATCGTGGAGCCGACGAACTTGAAGCCGGCCTTCTGCAACGCCTTGGACAGGGCGTCGCTCTCGGGCGTTCGTGCCGGCACGCCCTTCAGGTCCTTCGGGCGGTTCTTCTTCGGTTTGCCGCCGACGAAGCTCCACAGGAACCTGGAAAAGGAGCCTTCGCGCTCCTTCAGCGCGAGATAGGCCTGGGCGTTGGTCACGCTGGCGGCGATCTTGCCCTTGTGGCGGATGATGCCGGGATCGAGCAGCAGCTTCTCCAGCTTCGCAGGGCGATAGCGCGCGACCTTCTCCGGGTCGAACCCGTCATAGACCTTGCGATAGTGCTCGCGCTTGCGCAGCACGGTGATCCAGGAGAGGCCCGCCTGGCAGCCTTCGAGGGTCAGAAGCTCGAACAAAGCGCGGTCGTCGCGCAGCGGACGGCCCCATTCCGTGTCGTGGTATTCCTGGTAGAGCGGATCGTCCGAGACCCAGCCGCATCTTGGCTTGCCGTCCGCGCCGCTCACTCTATCGTGCTTCCAAACCATGTGAGGAAGCTACCCAATGTCCAAGGTCCCCGCCAATCTGAAGGTCTGCATTTTCGATGTATTCGGCACCGTCGTCGACTGGCGCGGCAGCCTGATCGCCGACCTGCCCGCGCTCGGCAGGAAATACGGAATCGAGACCGACTGGACGAGCTTCGCCGACGACTGGCGCGGCCTCTACCAGCCGCAGATGGGCCGGGTGCGCAAGGGCGAGCTGCCGTGGACGCGCATCGACGACCTGCACAAGGAAGCCTTCGAGATGCTGCTGCAGAAGCGCGGCCTCAAGCATCCGGGCGAGGAAGGCGCGTGGGAGTTCACGCACCTCTGGCACAAGCTGCGCCCCTGGCCCGATTCGGTCGAGGGCATCGGCATGATGAAGAAGAAGTACGTCGTGGCCACGCTCAGCAACGGCAACGTCGCGCTGCTGATCAACATGGCCAAGAATGGCGGCATCCCGTGGGATCATTGCTTCTCGGGCGAGACCTTCCATCACTACAAGCCCGACCCCGAGGCCTATCTCGGCGTGGTCGACAGCATGTATCTCAAGCCCGAGCAGGTCATGCTGGTCGCGGCGCACAACAACGATCTCGCGGCGGCGCAGAAGTGCGGCCTGTCGACCGGCTTCGTGCTGCGCCCCGGCGAACACGGCCCCGGCCAGACCCGCGACCTCAAGGCCGAGGGCGACTGGAACGCCGTTGGCACCTCGATGATCGATCTCGCGAAGAAGCTTGGGTGCTGATTCCGCTGAATAGGGATCCTTCGCTTCGCTCAGGATGACACCGATTTTTGGATCGGCGCACTGCGCCAATCCCAGCAATAGTGTTATCCCGAACGAATTGAGGGATCCTTAGCTTTCTTACACCCCGATCGTCGTCAGATCCTGGAACCAGTGCTGGGCCTGGATGTAGGACTTGATCTTGGGTGACAGCGCGTGCGGGTTGGTGTCGTGGACGACCCAGATCAGCACGGCGTCGTCGACCACCTTCTCGTGCACCCTGGCCATGATGGCGTCCTGCCTGGCCGGATCGAACTGCTGGAGCGCCTCGTCGATCAGCTTGTCGACCTCGGGGCTGGCATAGTTGCTCCAGTTCACGCCCACGGGGGCGCCCTGGTTGGACGCGAAGAAGCGCGTGAAGGCGTAAAGCGGGTCCGACGTCACGTAGGCGATGTTGTTGGCGGTGACGTCCTTGTTCATCTCGGCCTTGGCGCCGGCACGCCACGCGGTATAGAGCGCCTCGAGCTCGACGACCTTGAATTCGAGGTCGATGTAGACGTCCTTGAACATCTGCTGGATGGCCTCGTTCATCGGCAGCGACAGCATCTGGCCGCTGCCGCCCGAGGCGACCACGAATTTGGTCTTGAGCGGCTGGGCCTTGCTGAAGCCGGCGGCGCTCATCAGCATGCGCGCCTCGTCCGGTGCGAACTTGATCTCGAACCTGGGCTTGCCGAACCACGGGCTCGACTTGTCGACCTGGCCGAACGCCGGCGTGGCGAGGCCGCCCAGCAGCTGCACGATGGCGGTACGGTCGATCGCGAGGTTGGCCGCCTTGCGCAGGCGGATGTCGGTCCACGGCGAGCCCGGCAGCATCGACGGGTGATAGTTCCAGACGTGCGGCGTGACGTTCTGCACGATCTTCATGCCGGCCTTGGTCAGGCGGTCGACCGTGTCGGGCGTCGGCGTCTCGATCAGATCGACGGAACCTGAGAGAAGGGCGGCCGTGCGCGTCGCACCCTCGGGTGCGACCACGAGGATCATGCGGTCGGCCTTGGGGATGCGCTTGGGGTTCCAGTACGCCTCGTTCTTGACCAGTTCGGCGCGCTCGCGCGGCACCAGGCGGGCGAGCTTGAACGGACCGGTGCCCGACGGCTCGGAGGCGAACTTGTTCCAGTCCTTGCCGAGCTTCTCGAACTGCGCCGGGCTCGAGACCAGGAACCACAGCATCTGGTAGGGAAAGAGCGCGTCGACGACCTTGGTCTTCACCTCGACCGTCATGTCGTCGATCTTCTTGTAGCTGGCGACCGACGGCAGGCGCGGCCGCACCTGCGAGGCCTGGCGCTGGTCGAACTGCGGCGCCTTGGTGTCGAACACCTTGTCGAAGTTCCAGATCACCGCGTCGGCGTTGAACGCGGACCCGTCATGGAACTTCACGCCGTCGCGCAACTTGAAGGTCCACAGGGTCTTGTCGGCGTCGTTGACCTTCCACTCGGTGGCGAGGCCCGGGATCAGCTTGCCCGGCCTGTCGGAGATATCCATCTCCCAGGCGACCAGCGGATCGTAGAGCGTGTAGCCGGTGAACTTGTAGGCACCGGCGCCGCGATCGGGCTGGCCGGTGGTGAGCGGCACGTCGGCCATCGAGATGCCGAAGCGCACGACCTTTTCCTGTGCAAGCGCGGGGATCGGCAGCGCCGCCAGCGCACTGGCGGCAATGAAGGTACGGCGGGACACGCTCATTTCGGGACTCCTGTCAGAGTTTCGGTCGGTGCGAGCGCCACGGCGTGGCGCGTTCGTAGGCGGATCCGGCAGCGATGACGCTGGCTTCGTCGAAGGCACGGCCGGCAAGCTGGAAGGCGAGCGGCATGCCGTCGGCGCCGAAACCGCAGCACACCGCGGCGGCGGGCTGGCCGGTGACGTTGAACGGCATGCTGAGCGAGGGCTTGCCGAGGAAGTGGAAGATCGGTGCGGGATCCTCGAAGATTTCGGGCGGCCCCCACTGGTTGGCCGTCATCACGAGGTCGTAGCCGCGCATCGCCTCGCGCGTGTCCTGCTGCAGCTTGCGGCGGAAGCGCAGCGCCGAGATGTACTGCTCGGCCGACAGGAAGGCGCCGAGCTGGAAGCGCCGCCGTGTCGTGTAGCCGAACTTCTCCGGGCGCTCGATCACGTCACGGCGATGGATGGCATGCGCCTCGGTGGTGATGATGACGCGGCCGCAGATGTGATAGTCGCGGATGTCGGGGAAGATCACCTCCTCGACCGTGGCGCCGAGGTCGCGCATCACGCGCACGGCCTCTTCCATGCCCTTGGCCATGTCTTCCGACAGCTTGCCGTCCGGGCCGTCGTACCAGCTGCGGGCCAGGGCGATGCGCATGCCCTTGATCGGGCGCTGCGCCGCGGCGCCGTAGTCGACCTTCGCGGTGCGCGCGGAGGCCTGGTCGTTGGGATCGTGGCCGGCCAGCACGTCGAGCATCAGCGCGCAGTCCTCGATCGTCCAGGCCATGGGCCCGGCGGTGTCGAGGCTGAAGGAGAGCGGGAAGACGCCGCAGCGACTCACAAGCCCATAGGTCGGCTTGATGCCGGCGATGGCGCAGTAGCCTGCCGGGTTGCGGATCGAACCGCCGGTGTCTGATCCCATCGCGCCCATGCAGAGCGCCGCCGCGACGGCCGCGCCCGAGCCGCTCGAGGAGCCGCCGGGCTGGAACTCGATGTTCCACGGGTTGCGCACGGGCGGAAACGGCTGGTCCGGCGTCATCGCGCCGTTGGCGAACTCGTGGGTGCCGAGTTTGCCCAGGATCACGGCGCCGCCGGCCTTCAGGCGCCGCACGGTCTCCGCATCGATCGCCGGCACATAGTCGATCCTGAGATGCGAGTGGCCGGTCGTCTTCATGCCGGCCGTCTCGTAGATGTCCTTCAGGCCGATCGGGATGCCGTGCATCGGCCCGCGCCGCAGGCCGCCGCTCATCTCCATGTCGGCCTGGCGCGCGGCATTGAGCGCGATGTCCGCCGTCACGGTGACGTAGCTCGAGAGGTTGCGATCGACGGTGGCGATGCGCGCGAGGAAGGCCTCGGTGAGCCTGGTGGAAGTGAGATCGCCGCGTGCCATCAGGCGACCTGCCTCGGCAATACCGAGCGTCGTGAGATCGGTCATGGGACCCTCCTACTCGTCGGCCCGGAAGATCTGCGGCGGCTCGGCTGCCCAGGCCCAGCGCTGGGGGATGCGATCCATCAGGCCGAGCAGCCCGACATAGCCCTTGTGCAGATGCCCGATGTCTTCCTCGGTCAGGGTGAGACCGGTCAGCGCGGCGCGTGCCCGAAACTCCTCGAGCGTTGGCGCCTTGATCGACGATGTCATGAGAATCCTCCGCCCGGCCGAACATGCAATCGACATGCCGCGTGATTCGCGGTGGCCGGCATCGCGTTGGCTTGGCGCTTGCATGATGGAAGGCGCGAGCGTCTCCCGGTGGGGTTGTCGACGCGATCGCCGAACTCAGGAGCGATGAATGTTCAAAGGCCTTCGTATCGCCGTTGCCGGCTTCGGCGTTCTCGCAGCGACCGCGTTGCCTGCCTTCGCACAAGGCACTCTGCGCATCGGCATGACAGCCGCCGACATTCCCCTGACCACAGGGCAGCCCGACCAGGGCTTCGAGGGTTTCCGCTTCGCCGGCTATACGATCTATGACGCACTCGTGAACTGGGACCTGTCGAAGGCCGACACGATCGCCGACATCCGCCCGGGTCTTGCGCTGTCCTGGGCGCCGGTCGAGGGCGAGCCGACCAAGTGGGTCTTCAAGCTGCGCGAGGGCGTGAAGTTCCACGACGGATCGGACTTCGACGCCGATGCGGTGATCTGGAACCTCGACAAGGTCCTGAACGACAAGTCGCCCCAGTTCGACAGCAAGCAGCTCGCCCAGGTGCGCGCGCGCATCCCGACGCTGGTCGGCTACAAGAAGATCGACAAGAACACGGTCGAGCTCACCACCCGGATCGTGAACTCGCTGTTCCCGTACGACATGTCCTACGTCTTCTATTCCAGCCCGGCGAACTGGGAGAAGCAGGGCAAGGACTGGAACAAGGTCGCGCTGAACCCGTCGGGCACCGGCCCGTTCAAGGTCGACCGCGTCGTGCCGCGCGAGCGCCTGGAACTCTCGCGCAACGCCGAATACTGGGAAAAGGCGCGCGTGCCGAAGGTCGACAAGGTGATCCTGTTCCCGATGCCGGAGGCCGCGACCCGCACGGCCGCCCTCCTGGCGGGCCAGGTCGACTGGATCGAAGTGCCGGCGCCCGACGCCATCCCGCGCCTCAAGCAGGGTGGCATGACCATCGTCACCAACAAGTATCCGCACAACTGGGCCTATCAGCCCAGCATGGTCGAGGGCTCGCCGTGGACCGACATCCGGGTGCGCAAGGCGGCCAACCTCGCGATCGATCGCGCCGGAATCAACAAGCTACTGGGCGGCCTGATGATCGAGTCCAAGGGCCATGTCTATCCGGGCCATCCGTGGTTCGGCTCGCCCTCCTTCGACATCAAGTACGATCCGGCGGCGGCCAAGAAGCTGCTGGCTGAAGCGGGCTACAGCGCGACCAAAAAGCCGAAGATCAAGATCGCGATCTCGACCTCGGGTTCGGGCCAGATGCTGCCGCTGCCGATGAACGAGTACGTGCAGGAGAACCTGAACGCCGTGGGCTTCGACGCGACATTCGAGGTCATGGAATGGAATGCGCTGGTGACCTTCGCTTTCCAGCCGGTGACGGGCGACAACGCCAAGAAGGCCGGCGTGAACGGCATCAACATCAGCCGCGCCACGGTCGATCCCTACTCGGCTTTCACGCGCCTGATGAACAGCAACTTCGTGCCGCCGGTCGGCGCCAACTGGGGCGTGCTGAAGGACGAGAAGCTCGATGCCATGATCAACAAGGCGCACACCAGCTTCGACAAGGCCGAGCAGACCAAGGCCCTGTCCGAGGTCCACACCTACATCGTCGACCAGTCCTACTGGGTCTGGATCGCGCACGACCTCAACCCGCGCGCGATGAGCCCCAAGGTGAAGGGCTTCGTGCAGGCGCAGAGCTGGTTCCAGGACCTGACGCCGGTCGAAATCAAGTAGCGCAACACGCATCAAAGAGAGGCGGGCCGCAATGCTCCTCTACGCCCTACGCCGCCTGATCTACCTCGTCCCTGTCGCCTTCGGCGTGTCACTGCTCGTCTTCGCGCTGGTGCACCTGGCGCCGGGCGATCCGATCTCCGCGATCGTGCCGCCGGATGCGCCCAAGGAAGTGGTCGACAAGCTCAAGGAGTATTACGGCTTCGACAAGCCGCTGCCGGTGCAATACCTGCGCTGGCTCGGCGTGACGCTGACCGGCGACCTCGGCACCTCGATCGGCACCGGCCGGTCGGTCGCGGCCGAGGTCGGCAGCGCCTTCGGCAACACGATCATCCTGGCGATCGCCGCCACGCTGTTCGCCTTCACCCTGGCGGTGATCCTGGGGACCGCGGCGGCCTATGCGAAGTCGCGCATCGTCGACCGGCTGGTGACGCTGATCTCGCTGATCGGCGTCAGCGTGCCCCACTTCTGGCTGGCCATCGTGCTGGTCATCATCTTCGCGGTGGAACTGGGCGTGCTGCCGCCCATGGGCATCGGGCCGGAAAACTCCACCGGCTGGACGTTCGACCGGGCGCACCTCGCGCACATGGTGCTGCCGACCATCGCACTCTCCGTGATCCCGCTCGGCGTCGTCACCCGCACGGTGCGATCGACCGTGAAGGAAACGCTCAGCATGGAGTTCGTGACGGCGCTGCAGGCCAAGGGCATGCGCGACAGCCGCATCCTGCTCCATGTGCTGAAGAACGCCGCGCCAACCTGCCTCGCCGTGATGGGCCTGCAGGCCGGCAACCTGATCGGCGGTTCCATCCTGATCGAGACGGTGTTCGCCTGGCCAGGTACCGGTTTCCTGCTGAACAGCGCCATCTTCCGCCGCGACCTGCCGATCCTGCAGGGCACGACCCTCGTGCTCGCCGGCTTCTTCATGCTCCTCAACCTGACCGTGGACATCATCCAGACCATGGTCGATCCGCGCATCAAGCGAGGCTGAACCCATGGCCCTGCAAAGTCCCTCGCTCGACGTCGGCGGCGCCGTCCTGATGGCGCCGAAGCCCACCGCCGGTGGTCGCGGCTACTGGCAATCGGTCGGGCGGCGCCTGCGCCGCGACCCGGTCACGCTGATCTGCGCGGCGATCCTGATCCTGCTGGTGCTGGCCTCGATCGCCGCGCCCTACCTCTATCTCGCAGACCCCTACAAGACGTCGATGATCCGCCGTCTCTATCCGCTCGGCTCGCCCAATCACTGGCTGGGCACCGACGAGCTGGGACGCGACATGTTCGCCCGCCTGATCTATGGCGGCCGCCTGTCGCTGTTCATGGGCGTGACACCGGTCGTCTTTGCGCTGCTGATCGGTGGCTCGCTGGGCATCCTGGCAGGCTTCGTCGGCGGCAAGACCAACATGGCGATCATGCGCATCATGGACGTGTTCTATGCCTTCCCGTCGGTGCTGCTGGCGATCTCGCTGTCGGGCGCGCTGGGCGCCGGCACCGAGAACACGCTGCTGTCGCTCACCCTCGTGTTCATTCCGCCGATCTGCCGCGTCTCCGAGAGCGTCACCACCCAGGTGCGCGGCTTCGACTTCGTCGACGCGGCAAAGGCCAGCGGTGCCTCGGCCTTCACCATCGTGCGCGTCCATGTGCTGGGCAACGTGCTGGGACCGATCCTGGTCTATGCGACTTCGCTGATCAGCGTGGCGATCATCCTGGCCGCGGGCCTGAGCTTCCTCGGTCTCGGCGTCAAGCCGCCGGAGCCGGAATGGGGCCTGATGCTGAATACGCTGCGTCAGGCGATCTACGTCAATCCGGTCCTCGCGGCCCTGCCGGGCGTGATGATCTTCATCACCTCGATCTGCTTCAACCTGATGAGCGATGGCCTGCGGGCGGCCATGGATGTGAAGGCCTGACATGGACACGCTGCTTCCCATCCAGGACCGCGGCGGCCCCGCCCAGCCGCTCCTGCTGGCCACCGGCCTGCGCAAGCACTTCCCCGTCGCGGGGGGCCTGCTCGGCCGCACGACCAAGGTCGTGCGTGCCGTCGACGATCTCACCCTGTCGGTTGCCAAGGGCGAGACGCTGGGTGTCGTGGGCGAGTCGGGCTGCGGCAAGTCGACGGTGGCGCGGCTCCTCATCCGCCTCATCAAGCCGGACAAGGGCACGATGGTGCTCGACGGCGATCCGGTCGACGAGCCGCACGGCATCACCGTGAACGAACTGCGCCGCCAGGTGCAGATGGTGTTCCAGGATTCCTACGCCTCGCTCAATCCGCGCCTCACCATCGCCGAGACGCTGGCCTTCGCGCCGCGCGCCCACGGACTGCCGGCCGCCGAAGCACGCGAGCGTGTGCGCGACCTCCTGAGCAAGGTGGGCCTCGATCCGGCAAACTACGCCACGCGCTATCCGCACGAATTGTCGGGCGGCCAGCGCCAGAGGGTGAACATCGCGCGTGCCCTCGCGCTCCGGCCGCGCCTGATCATCCTCGACGAGGCGGTATCGGCGCTCGACAAATCGGTCGAGGCGCAGGTGCTGAACATGCTGGTCGACCTCAAGACCGAGCTCGACCTCACCTACGTCTTCATCAGCCACGATCTCAACGTCGTGCAGTATCTCAGCGACCGCGTGCTGGTCATGTATCTCGGCAAGATCGTCGAACTGGGTCCGGTCGAGGCGATCTACGGCAATCCGCAGCATCCCTACACACGCGCGCTCCTGTCGGCGCGGCCATCGATGGACCCGCGCAAGCGGACCCACGAGGCGCCCATCCAGGGCGATCCGCCCAATCCGATCGATCCACCCTCGGGCTGCCGCTTCCGCACGCGCTGCCCCTTCGCGGAAGACGTCTGTGCCCGCCTGGAACCACCGCTGGCCGATGCCGGCGCGCAGGCCGTGGCCTGCCACATGCGCGTGTCCGGTTCGGGACATTCCAAGGCGGTGGCCGCATGACCGACCAGACCAACCTCCTCGAGGTCCGCGACCTCCACGTCACCTTCGTCACGCCAGACCGCACGGTGCACGCCGTCAACGGCGTCAGCTTCGATCTCGCGCGCGGCGAGACGCTCGGCATCCTGGGCGAATCCGGCTCAGGAAAAAGCGTCACCCTGCGCTCGATCCTGCGGCTCCATCCCGAGCATCGCACGCGCTGGTCAGGTAGCATCAAGCTGCAGGGCGACGAGGTGCTCGAGATGGGATCCAAGGCGCTGTCCGACCTGCGCGGCCAGCGTGTCTCGATGATCTTCCAGGAGCCGGCGACGGCGTTCGATCCGGTCTTCACCATCGGCCAGCAGATTGCCGAGACGGTGCGCCGCCATACCGGCAAGAGCGAAACCGAGGCCATGAAGCGGGCCAAGGACCTGCTGGAAATGGTGCGCATCCCCTCTCCGGCGCAACGGCTCAAGGCCTATCCACACGAGATGTCGGGCGGCATGCGCCAGCGCGCCATGATCGCGCTCGCGCTCTCCTGCAATCCCACCCTGCTGCTGGCCGACGAGCCGACCACGGCGCTCGACGCCACGGTGCAGATCCAGGTGCTGCTGCTGATCCGCGAGCTGCAGCGCGAGTTCAACCTCGGCGTCATCTTCGTCACCCACGATATCGGCGTGGCCGTCGAGGTCTCCGACCGGATCGGCGTCATGTATGCCGGCAAGCTGGTGGAGATGGCGCCGGTCGAGCGCATGGTCGACGCGCCGCAACATCCCTACAGCCGCGGCCTGCTGGCTTCGACCGTCCATGACGGCATGCGCGGCCAGCGTCTCGAATCCATCCCGGGCGCGCCGCCCGATCTCGCGGAAGTCCCGTCCGGCTGCAGCTTCGCGCCGCGCTGCAAATTCGTCCGTCCCGATTGCACGACGGCGGTCCCGTCGCTGCGCGACGTCGAAGCCGCGCACGCGGTGCGCTGCGTGCTGGCGGCGTAGAGTCTTTCCGGCGAATTTGAATCAGTCGAGCAATTGCCTCACCCTGAGCAGCATCGCGCAGCGATGCGTCTCGATCGCGCGGGGTAACCCCCGCGCTTTGGTGGGGGCGCGCAACCAGCCAGTTGCCCATCCTTCGAGACGCGCCGCTTCGCGGCGCTCCTCAGGATGAGGTAGGTGCTTGAATCGATTCAATTCATTTCCGGCCAGCCTCTCAGGATGAGGTGGGGCGGGTGAACTTGAAGCGGAAAGACTCTACCGGTAGCCCAGTGAGCCTGAATGTCGGCGGCCTCAGCCGCCGAACATCTCCTTCACCTTGCTGAAGAAGCCTTCGGATTCGGGGCTGGTCTTGCCGGCCTTCTCGAATTCCTTGAGCAGTTCCTTCTGCTTGGAGGTGAGGTTGGTGGGCGTCTCTACGTTGATCTCGATGTACATGTCGCCGTGCTGGCTGGAGCGCATGATCGGCATGCCCTTGCCGCGCATGCGGAACTGGTGCCCGTTCTGTGCCCCGGCGGGAATGTTGACGCGGGCCATCTTGCCGTCGAGCGTCGGCACTTCGATGTTGCCGCCCAGCGTGGCCTGCACCATCGAGATCGGCACTCGGCAATGCACGTCGGCGCCCTCGCGCTCGAAGAGCTGGTGGCGGCGCACCGACAGAAACACGTAGAGATCGCCGGCCGGACCGCCGCGCGCACCGGCCTCGCCTTCGCCGCTGAGGCGAATGCGCGTGCCGTCCTCGACGCCGGCCGGGATGTTGACCTTGAGGGTCTTCTCGCGACGGACGCGGCCCTGGCCCGCGCAGCTCTTGCACGGCTTGTCGATCACCTGGCCTGCGCCGTGGCAGGTATGGCAGGCGCGTTCGACGGTGAAGAAGCCCTGCTGCGCCCGGACCCGGCCGCGACCCTGGCAGGTCGGACACTGGTGCGGCTTGGAGCCGGCCTCGGCGCCGCTGCCGTGGCAGACTTCGCAGGAGACCGAACTCGGCACGCGCACCGTGGCTTCGGTGCCGCCATAGGCCTGTTCGAGCGTGATCTCGAGATTGAAGCGCAGGTCCTGGCCGCGCATGTCGGCGCGTCCGCCGCGCCCGCGCTGGCCGCCGGCGCCGAACATCTCCTCGAAGATGTCGCCGAACACCGAACCGAAATCGAAACCCTGCCCGCCCTGGAACGGGCCGCCCGGACCCGCGCCGCCCTCGAAGGCGGCGGCGCCGTAACGGTCGTAGGCCGCACGCTTCTCCGGATCCTTCAGGATGTCGTAGGCGTGGTTGATTTCCTTGAACTTCCGTTCCGCTTCCTTGTCGCCGGGATTGCGGTCGGGATGGTGCTGCATGGCGAGCTTGCGGTACGCCTTCTTGATGTCGTCGGCACCGGTCGTGCGCTCAACTCCAAGCAGCTCGTAAAAGTCTTGCGACATAGCGGTTTACGCAGCCCCCACTGGCCCCTTGCAGATCGGCCTCCCGCTCGCGCGAGAGGCCGTCGTCCCATCTAGCCGGGTGTCCCCGATCAGGATCCCGTCTTCTTGTTCTTGTCGGTGACGTCCTCGAACTCGGCGTCGACGACCTTCTCGCCCTTGGCGTCGGTCGCGCCGCCGCCGGGCGCACCGCCCGCGGCCCCTGCACCGGCCTGCGCCTCGGCCTGCTGGGCCTTGTACATGGCCTCGCCGAGCTTCATCGCCGCCTGGGTCAGGTCGTTGGTCTTGCCCTTGATGGCCTCGACGTCCTCGCCCGCCAGAGCGGTCTTGAGGCTCTCGAGCGCACCTTCGATCTCGGCCTTCTCGGTGGGGCTCACCTTCTCGCCGTACTCCGCCAGGTGCTTGGTCGTGGAGTGGACCAGCGCTTCGCCCTGGTTGCGGGCGTCGATCAACTCGCGCTTCTTCTTGTCCTCCTCGGCATGCAGCTCGGCATCCTTAACCATCTTCTGGATGTCGGCCTCGCTGAGGCCGCCCGAAGCCTGGATGCGGATCTGCTGCTCCTTGCCGGTGGCCTTGTCCTTGGCCGAGACCTGCACGATGCCGTTGGCGTCGATGTCGAACGTGACTTCGACCTGAGGCACGCCGCGCGGTGCCGGCGGGATGCCGACCAGGTCGAACTGGCCCAGCATCTTGTTCTGGGCGGCGATCTCGCGCTCGCCCTGGAACACGCGGATGGTCACCGCGGTCTGGTTGTCGTCGGCCGTCGAGAAGGTCTGGCTCTTCTTGGTCGGGATGGTCGTGTTGCGCTCGATGAGGCGCGTGAACACGCCGCCCAGCGTCTCGATGCCGAGCGACAGCGGCGTCACGTCGAGCAGCAGGACGTCCTTGACCTCGCCCTTCAGCACGGCCGCCTGGACTGCCGCGCCGACCGCGACGACTTCGTCGGGATTGACGTTGCGGGCCGGCTCCTTGCCGAAGAACTGCTTAACGACCTCGATGACCTTCGGCATGCGCGTCATGCCGCCGACCAGGATGACCTCGTCGATCTGGCCGGCCTGCAGGCCGGAGTCCTTGAGCGCCGCCTTGCAGGGCTCGAGCGTCCGCTGCACCAGGTCGTCGACCAGGGCCTCGAGCTTGGCGCGCGAGAGCTTGATGACGAGGTGCTTCGGGCCCGACGCATCGGCCGTGATGAACGGCAGGTTGATCTCGGTCTCCTTGGAATTGGAGAGCTCGATCTTCGCCTTCTCGGCCGCTTCCTTCAGGCGCTGCAGGGCGAGCTTGTCGTTGCGCAGGTCGATGCCCTGCTCCTTTTTGAACTCGTCGGCCAGGTAGCTGATGATGCGCTGGTCGAAGTCCTCGCCACCCAGGAAGGTGTCGCCGTTGGTCGCCTTCACCTCGAACACGCCGTCGCCGATCTCGAGGATCGACACGTCGAACGTGCCGCCGCCCAGATCGTAGACTGCGATCGTGCCCGTCTTGCGCTTGTCCATGCCGTAGGCAAGGGCAGCCGCCGTCGGCTCGTTGATGATGCGCAGCACTTCAAGGCCGGCGATGCGGCCGGCGTCCTTGGTGGCCTGGCGCTGGGCGTCGTTGAAGTAGGCCGGGACGGTGATGACCGCCTGGTCGACCTTCTCGCCGAGATAGGCCTCGGCGGTCTCCTTCATCTTGCCCAGGATGAACGCCGAGATCTGGCTCGGGCTGTACTGTTCGCCGTTCACCTCGACCCACGCGTCGCCGCTCGGCGCCTTGTCGATCTTGAAGGGGACCAGCGTCTTCTCCTTCGCGACCATCGGATCGTCGAAGCGGCGCCCGATCAGGCGCTTCACGGAATAAAGGGTCTTCAGCGGATTGGTGACCGCCTGACGCTTGGCCGACTGACCGACCAGGCGCTCGCCGCCGTCAGTGAAGGCGACCATGGACGGCGTGGTGCGCGCGCCCTCGGAATTCTCGATGACCTTGGTGTCGCCGCCTTCCATGACCGCGACGCACGAGTTGGTCGTACCCAAGTCGATGCCAATGACTTTCGCCATGATTCTACTCTCTTCCCTCGGCAGGCCGTTTCGGACCCAAAGGCGTCCGATCAGCCCCCGTAATATGGTTACCTGCCGGAAAAACCGGATCAGGACAGGGGCTATATAGGTCCTGTCCGGCCGCCTGCAATGGACTTAAGGACCAAAATCTCCGCTGGAAAGTGCTGTCTGACGCACTACCAGCGATTCAGCCGGAAAGGCCGGTGCGACCGGCCCGACCCTAGTTTTCGTTGCCAGCCGAAGGGCTGGAGGCGGGGCCGCCCTTGGACACCGCGACCATGGCGGCACGCAAGAGGCGGCCGGCGATCAGGTATCCCGGGATCAGTTCCTGCACGACGGTGCCGGACGGAACGTCGGGGTTCTCGACCTCCATCATGGCCTGATGGAACTCGGCGTTGAACGGCTTGCCCAGGCTCTCGATGCGGGTGACGCCATGGCGCTCCAGCACCGACTGCAGCTCGCGATCGGTGGCCTGGATGCCGACGATCACGTTGCGCAGGGCCGGGTCCAGGGAGTCGAGGTCCGCCGGCAGCGCCGACAAGGCACGGCCGAAATTGTCGGCCACGGAAAGCACATCGCGGGCGAAGCGCTCGTTCCCGAACTTGCGCTCCTTCTCGACGTCCTGCTGGGCGCGGCGGCGCACGTTCTGCGCCTCGGCCAGGGCCCGGAGCTGCTTGTCCTGGAGATCGGCCTTCTCGGCCTGGAGCTGCTCGACGAGACGCTGCCATTCGGCGGCGCTTTCGGGCCGCGGCGGAATGTCGATATCGTCGGGGTCGACCGGCCCATCCGCCGGCGTGCCGCCCGCGGTTGGATCGCTGGCCATGTGTTGTCCCTTTTGTTGGTCTGTTGAAGCGACCTTCACTTAGGGATGACCCCGGCCCGGGTCAACTGCACGCGGCCGATCGTCCGGACGCGGATCAGACGGCCTGCAACGGAGCCTGAAGCCGGGTGCCGCGAACGATGATGCCGCCCCGGTCTCCGATGGTCACCGTGCCGTAGCGCTGGGCGAAAATCTCCGGCAGCGGCCGGGCGCGCTCGGCGGCCAGCCACAGTCGCAGAAGATGGCGACGGCGCTCCGGCTCGGGCCAGTCCTCGAATCCGGTACGGTCGTGCAGCATCGTGTGGTTGTGAACGAGCTGCACGTCGCCCGGCTTGAATTCCATGAAGGTGTTGAGCGCCGGGTCGTTGGCCAGCGAGTCGAACATGTCGAGCGCCTCGATCAGCTCGGGCGTATGGCGCGGCGCCTCAGGGAAGCGCTGGGCCGAGTCGATGTACTGGCGCTGGTAGATCGCGGTCAGGTAGCCCTGGTGCCAGTTGAACACCGGAATCTCGAAGAACGGCTTCTGGCCCTCCGGCACTTCGCCGCGCCGGTCGGTCGCGATCGGCTGGAACAGCAGCTTCAGCAGGTCCGGCCGGCGGCGGCGCATCTCGTTGAAGATCGTGGTCGAGCTGACCAGCGCCGAAAGGCCGCCCGACTTCGCGGTCTTGAGGCAGAGCAGGCCGACGATGTCGCAGGAATCGGTGTGATAGGTCTGGCGCTCGTGCGTCTGGTAGATGCGGACGTTGGGATCGTTCACGTCCATGCCGAGATCCTGGACGTGGCCCAGCACATGGCCCTTGCCGTTCTGCGAGCGCGCGCTGCCGAGATGGGCGCCCAGCCCGAAGAAGGCCGTGGCCGCTTCGCGCATCGACCAGCGTTCGACCGGCAGGCCGCGCAGAAGCAGAAAGCCACGCCCGTTCAGCACCTCGTCGTCGATCCGCGCCCTCAGCCGGGTGCCGAGCGTCGGCAGGGGGAAATCCCGCGGCTTCAGCACGGCGATGTCGGCATCGCGCGCCACGAGCGCCCGCGTGGCGGCCTCTATTTCGGCCACCTCGGGGGCACCGAGCGGCATCATCCAGTCGTCGCGCTTGGCGATCTCCGGTCCATACCATGCGGCGGCGCCGGTCTGTTCCGGTGGCAGTTCGAACGACATGATGGGGTTTCCTCGTTTTCTTTTGGCTCAAGCGTCCCAGGGGAACCTTGGGGCGAAGAGTTCGGTGTCGCTGGTCGACAGCCGGTAGCTCTCGGTGGCGTTGACGAGCGCGGCGCGGATGCCCGGTTCCAGCGCGCTGTGGCCGGCATCGGGCACCACGACGTAGCGCGCCTCGGGCCAGGCGCGGGCCAGCGCATCAGCGGTCACCGGCGGACACACGATGTCGTAGCGGCCCTGCACGATCGTGCCGGGCAGGTGACGGATGCGGCCGAGATCGGCCCAGGGCCAGCCTTCCGGCAGGAAGGTGCCGTTGGCGAAGTAGTGAGCCTCGATGCGCGACAGCGCCAGCGCGAAGCCGCCATGGTCCGTATCGAACGGCGCCCGCACCGTCGGATAGAGCGTCGAGCAGGCCGCCTCGTAGCGGCTCCAGGCGCGAGCCGCCGGCCGATGCAGGTCGGGATTGCGGTCGATCAGCCGCCGGTAATAGTTGCCCAGCAGGTCGCTGCGTTCTTCTTCCGGCAGGTGCCCGGCGAAGTCGCGCCACGCCTCGGGGAAGATCGTGCGCATGCCATGGAGGAACCAGTCGATCTCGGGCCGTGCGCCGAGGAAGATGCCGCGCAGGATGAACCCCGTCGCGCGCTCGGGATGGGCGAGCCCGTAGGCGAGCGCGAGCGTGCTGCCCCAGGAGCCGCCGAACAGCAGCCAGCCCGGGATGCCGAGATGCTTCCTGAGCTTCTCCATGTCGGCCACGAGCGCGGTCGTGGTGTTGTCGTGCAGTTCGCCGAGCGGCACGGAGCGGCCGCAGCCGCGCTGGTCGAACACCACGATGCGATAGAATTGCGGATCGAAGAAGCGGCGATGCACGGGTGCGGAGCCGGCGCCGGGTCCCCCATGCAGGAACACGACGGGGACGCCCTCGGGATTGCCGCTCTGTTCCCAATAGATCGTGTGACGACCGTCGACCGCCAGCATGCCGCTGGCATAGGGCGATATCTCGGGAAACAGATCGGAGCGAAGCGGGGTTTCAGAACGCGGCATGCGATTGTCCTTTGGCATCACTGCCATAGCGACGCGAGTCATGCCAGCCTTGCAATGCCAGCCTTGCAATGATTGCCGCGTCCGCGCCCGAGCGTCTAAGGTCGAGACGTCCCAGGAGGATTCGTGGAATTTCGCCGCATTCTGGCACTGGTCGCGGTGCTGGCCGCAGCCGTCGCCTGCACGCCGCCCGCAGAACCGCCGGCATCGACGACGGGCGGGCGCGGCGCCACCGCCCTGCCTCGCGACATCGAGAAGCTCGTCGGGCCGACCGACCGCGATGCCGCCCTGCAATCCTACGTCGATCGGGTGGGGCAACGGATCGTCACAGCGGCGGGCCTCTCGGGGGGCTATCGCTTCCTGGTCCTGGATTCACCGGTCGCCAATGCCCACGCCGTGCAGTCCTATGTCTTCGTCACGCGCGGACTCCTCGCGCTCCTCGAGAACGAGGCCGAACTGGCCGCCGCGGTCGGCCACGAACTCGGTCATCTGGTCCAGCGTCATGCGGCCCAGCGCGCCCGGGTCCGCCAGGGGGTGCTCGACGCCGCCGTCCAGGCCGCTGCCACCAGCGGTTCGGTCAATGTCGGCCGTTCGGTCGCCCAGGACGGGCTTCTGGCGCTGCGGCGATATTCGCGCGAGCAGGAGCTGGAAGCCGACCGGCTTGCGCTGGGCTACATCGTAAAGGCCGGCTATCCCGGCAGCGCGATGGCATCCCTGATCGACCGCCTGCGGCGCCAGTCGGCGCTCGAGGCCCAGATCATGGGCGAGTCCCCGGATATCGGCGACAGGCCGAGCGCGTCGTCGACCCACCCCGCGCCGATGGAGCGTACGTCGGCCATCGAAGCGCTGCCGCTGGCGAAGGCCCCGGGTGACTCGAACCAGAAAGGCTATTTCGCCGCCATCAACGGCATGTCGGTCGACGATCCGCCGAGCGAAGGATTCATCCGCGGCCGGTCTTTCCTGCATCCCGTACTGAGGATCGCTTTCACGGCGCCGCCCGGGTTCCGCCTGTTCAACGAAAGCGACGGCGTGCTCGCGGTCAATCGGGAGCGTTCGCTGATGGGCTTCTCCTGCCTGTCGACGCCGGTGACGGGGCCGCTCGACGACTGGATGCGCAACAGGCTGAAGCCCACGCCGACCGACATCCAGACCCTGGAGATCAACGGTGCAGAGGCGGCGATCGGCGCCCGGCCGCGCGGCTCCGATACCGGTCTCGGCCAGGCGCGCTACGTCGCTGTTCGACAGGGCGGCCGGGTCTGCAACTTCGCGATGGTGAGCGAGGGTGTGGATCAGGACCGCCAGATCGCGGCCATGATTGCGTCGGCGCGCACCTTCCGGACCCTTTCGGCGGCCGAGGCGGCGGCGCTGCAGCCCTACCGGCTGCGCATCGTCTCGCCGGCCGGGTCGACGCCAGCGTCGCTCGCCGCCTACATGCCCTATCCCGATCTCAAGATGGAACGCCTGCTGGTCCTCAACGCCGCGCAATCGCCGGCCGAACTCGGCAGCCGGGCGCAGATCAAGGTCATCGAGCCCTAGCTCAGGGCTCCACCCTGTCGATCACCGCGCCGTCGGCGTCGATCGCCACGGCGGCCGGCGTCTCGCGCGTGACGGTGAGGATCCGGCCCTCGTCCCGGGCGGCGTTCCTCGAAGGCCCGCTGCCGCGCACGACCCGCACGATGTCGGGCCAGCCGCCGTCGGTCGCCTTGCCCAGCGCCTCGTCGAGCTGCGTGTCCGTTTGCGCGTTCCACCAGAAAGCGTCGGCCTGCTCTCCCAGCGGACGGCCCGGATCGACGCCGTTGGCGGCGAAGACCACGCGGCCGTCGGCGCTGAGCGCGGCCCGCGACAGGGCGTTCAGGAGATCGCCGTGGCCCGGCTGGTGGGTCTGCCGTTCGCGCAACCCCGTGGTCCACCGGGCGATCGCGAGGGGCCCGTTGCGGCAGGCGATGCGTCCCTCGGCGATCGAATAGCCGTAGGCTTCGATGACGGCTGCGAGGCCGCGCGCCAGCATCCAGTCGAGCACGTCGAGGGGCGACAGGGCGAACTGGAGCTGCAGCACCTTGTGCCAGATCTCCTCCTGGGCGCCGCGCAGGAAGACGAAATCCTCGACCTCGGCGCCGGGGCGGGCGAGCAGGCGCCGGCGCAGCAGCAGCATGAGATCGATCGTGCGGGGGGTATTGCCGGCCGCGCCCAGCATGTTGCCGAGAACGACCAGCCGGTCGCCCGGCGTCCATCGCTGCATCAGCGCGCCGCCCAGCCGTTCGAGGGCGGCATCGTCGCCGGCCAGGGCGCCGAGCGCCCAGGTGGTGCCGCCGTCACGCAGACGGGCGATCGAGGCGACTTTGCTCATGGGTCTGATGGGTCGGGCTCGGGCCGGATGCTGGAGGTGCGGACATGAAAAAGGCGGCGCGACAGAGGTGTCGCGCCGCCTTTTATCTCATTCCGTGCCAGAACCGGCTAGGCGACCTTCTGCAGAACGCTGTTGAGCTTCTGGGTCGCCAGCTCCTTGTCGATCCGCTCGACGGCGGCGAGTTCGCGCGCCAGCCGGTCCAGCGCCGCTTCGTAGATCTGGCGTTCGCTGTAGGACTGGTCGGGCTGGCCGGCATTGCGGTGCAGGTCGCGCACGACTTCGGCGATCGACACCGGGTCGCCGGAGTTGATCTTGGCTTCGTATTCCTGGGCGCGGCGGTTCCACATCGCGCGGCTGACGCGGCTGCGGCCCTTCAGGGTGACAAGCGCGCTTTCCATGATCTTGCGCGAGCTGAGCTTGCGCAGACCGGAAATCTTCGCCTTGGCCACCGGAACGCGCAGCATCATGCGCTCCTGCTCGAACGAGATGACGAACAGGTCGAGCTTGTGACCTGCGATCTCTTTCGCCTCGATATCAATCACGCGGCCGACGCCATGCGTCGGGTACACCACGAAATCGCCCTTCTCGAAGGCATATTCCTTCGGCTTGGCGGGCGCCTTCTTCGGCTTGGCCATATCGTCTAGTCCCTTCACAACAGCCCCGCTTTCTGCGATACCGCGACCCACCGCATACGCTCCCCTGCGTATTCGGCCCGGCATCGCAAGCATCGGTAAGTTTCTTTCGGATACCGATACGGATACCGAGCCAGCGGCGGACCGGACCCCGGACCGCTTCCAGCCACTGGGTTATACCAGAAATTCCACGCGGAGTCGCGCCCGATGTTGCATTTGAGCAACGGTCTGGCTATGCAATAACTGCATGGCTATTGCAAAAGGTACAATAAAAGACTTGCGAGAGTAGTCTCAGCGCGCGGCGGGCTTGTCGCTGAAATACTTCTCGAACTTGTCCTTCTCGTCCTTGAACTGCTCGGCATCGCCCGGGGCCTCGCCCTTGCGGGTGATGTTCGGCCATGTGACCGACAAGGTACGGTTCAGCTCGAGCCACTTCTCCAGGCCCTTCTCGGTGTCGGGCAGGATGGCATTGGGTGGGCACTCGGGTTCGCACACGCCGCAGTCGATGCATTCGTCCGGATTGATGACCAGCATGTTCTCGCCCTCGTAGAAGCAATCCACGGGGCAGACTTCAACGCAATCCATGTACTTGCACTTGATGCAAGCTTCGGTAACGACATAGGTCATAAAGGCTCCAGAAACGAGCGGCGGCTGCTTAACGCGCGAACTCCGGTGACGCAAGGCATACGACGGAATGGCCGCAATCTAGCGGCCCTTTTCACCGCGAGTCGATCTCCTCATACAACGTGCGTGCCTCTGGCGCAGGGCCGCGCCGTTCGCCGAGCGCGATGACGCGCACGACCTTGACGTTGGGACCCAGCGCGAAGGTAAGGACCATGCCAGGACTGACCGCCGCATGCGCCTTGTCGACGGCGCGGCCGTCGATCCGGCAGCGGGACTTCTCGACGTAGCGGGCGGCCAAGGTGCGTGTCTTGAAGAAACGCGCATGCCAGAGCCACTTGTCGAGCCGCATCGCGCGTCAGGACCTCAAGGGCGGCTACTTCTTCCCGCCGAGCTTGAGCTCGAGCAGCTTGGCGAATGGCGAATCCGCCGTCGAATCGCCCTTCGTCTCGGTCGTCGCGTAGAGACGCAGCGCCGGACCGCCATTGTCGCGTCGCGGTGGGCGTGGCCCGCGCCGATCATCGCGTCCCTTGTTGTCGTGAGGCGGACGCCCGTCCTTGCGATCCTGCCTCGGCCCGTCAGGACGTGGTCCATCGGAACGCGGCCCATCGGGGCGGGGGCCGCCGCCGGGGCGGGGTCCGCTGCGGGGGCCGTCGTCCCTGCCGCGTGGCGGGCGGGGCGTGTCGGAAAAGAACTGACGCTCGTTCGGCCGCTCCGGCCGGTCGCGGCGGCGCTGGTCACGCTCCTCGCGCTGTTGCTTCTGCTGCAGGCGCTGGCGCTCGCGCTGCTCCTCGCGCTCGCGCACGAAGCGCGGCTTGATCGAGAAGGCGTGGAGCGGGCCGTTTTCCTCGGACGGCGGATGGACGCGATAGCCCAGGCCCCGCAGCACGTTGGCCATCTCGGGCTCGGAGCAGCCGACCAGCGACATCATCTGCGGCGTCGCGCGGAACCAGCCCGGCGGTAACGGCCGTGGCTCCTTCTTCGCGGGCTTGGCGTCTTCCGACGCGGCGGCGGCATCCGAGGTGGATGGCGCCGTCTCGGACACTGTATCCGGGGCAGGCGGCTCGGAAACGGACGGATCGGCCGCTTCCTCTGCCGGAGCGGCTTCGGCAGCCGGGGCAGACTCCTCCGCCGGCGCTTCGGCGACCGGTTCCGGGGCGACCGTGTCGGCAACAGCAGTCGGGGCTTCCACCTCGGTCGCCGGTGCGGTCGCGGTCTCCGCCTCCGGGGCGGCTTCCGGCTCGTTTTCGCCGAAGGCGGCCGCGACGATCGCCCATTCGCTGATCTCGTCGGCGGTCGCGGCTGCGGGGATCGCCGGTGCCTCACCGGCGGCCGGCCGCTTCTCCCGCTTCTCGGGTTTTTCAGGCTGTTGCGCGCGGCGCGCCGATTCGCGGCTGTCGCGCACGGCGCCGCGGGCCATGGCGGCCAGGCGCTCCACCATGTCGGCCCGGATCGCGTGGTCGCCCAGCGGCAGATAGCCGATGGCACCGTAGAAATCGCGCTCGGCATCGCGCGGCAGGTCCATCGACGTGCGGCCCTCGGCTGGCAGCGGCGGGATGGTTTCGCGATTCTTGGCGATCATCCAGAGGCCGGCGCGCAGGCGAATCGGCACCGGCTTCAGCATGCTCGGGAAATAGAGCGAGAAGACGCCGACGCGCACGCCCAGGCGCGCCAGGGCCTTGCGGTCTTCCTCGCTGAGCTGGGCGAGTTGCTCCTCGACGGGTCGGCGGGGCAGCACGCCCAGACCCTCGCAGAGCTGGAAGATCACGCCGCGGGCGCCGGCCGGCAGTTCGGCGGTGGCGCGCGCGTCCATCAATTCGCTGAGGCCGAGGCGGATTCGCGTCTCGACCCAGGTCGCGGCGCGCTTGCGCACTTCCTCTCGCTGCGGGCCATCGAGCAGGTCGGAGGCAATGGCCTCGACCTTGGGCGCCAGCACGTCGCCGGACGGCAGCAGGCGCGCGACGGGGCCGCCGCCCCAGCAGACCCGGAGCAGGCCGTCGAAGACGATCTCGCCATCGGGACTGTTCACGAAAGCCTGCAGGCGATCGGGCAGATCCTGGCGCAGCGCGCGCAGGGCCGCGCTCAGCACCGCCTTCTGGTCGGTCTGTCCTTCGGTTGCATCCGGCACAAAACGAAAGCCCTCGATGCGTCCGAGATGCTCGCCTTCAACGATGACTTCGCCGGCTGCGGCGATTGTCGAGTTCATTTCACCCTCATCGCGCAATCTTCGTACAAGCAAAGCCGCGCGTCTATCGACAAACCGTTGCGTCAGCCGCTGATGCAGAACGTCGGAAAGCCTGTCCTCGATGGCGCGGGCGCGTTCCTGCCAGTGGACGGCGCGCTGAATCCAGTCGGGACGATGCGAAATATAGGTCCAGGTGCGAACGTGCGCGATGCGTGCCATCAACGTGTCGATGTCGCCGTCGAAGCGCTCCAGGCGCTTCACATGGCTCTCGATCCAGTCTTCGGGCAACCGCTCACCGCCCTGCGTCAGGTGGCCGAAAATCTGGCCCAGCAGAGTCGTGTGCTCTTCCGTCATCGTCTTGCGGAAATCGGGAACCTGGCAGACCTCCCACAGCAGCCTGACGCGCTTGGACGAGTGAAGGCGCGGCAAAAAAGCCGACTGTGTCGCCAGGGTCTGCAGAGCGAGCTGGTCGTCCTGCTCGCGCACGCGCTGGAGCGCGGCATGCGGCGGGCTGGCGTTCAACGTGGCGATCAGCGACGGCACCGAGCGGAAGTCGAGATCGGTATTGCGCCATTGCAGGTCGCGCAGCGGATCGAAGCGGTGGTTCTCGATCGCCTCTACGACGTCCGGCTCTAGGCCGCTGATGCCGGCCGTCGTGCCGAACGTGCCGTCGTTCATGTGGCGTCCGGCGCGTCCGGCGATCTGCGCCAGTTCGCCGGTGCGCAGCGGGCGGGAGCTTCGGCCATCGTATTTGCGCAGGGAAGCGAACCACACATGGTTCACGTCCATGTTGAGGCCCATGCCGATCGCATCGGTCGCCACGAGGTAATCCACCTCGCCCGACTGGAACATGTCGACCTGCGCGTTGCGCGTGCGCGGGCTCATCGCCCCCATGACGACCGCCGTGCCGCCGCGCTGTCGGCGGATCAGTTCGGCGATCTCGTAGACTTCGTTCGCGGAGAAGCCGACGACCGCGGAGCGGCGCGGCAGGCGCGTCGCCTTCTTCGGGCCGACATAGGTGAGGTTGGAGAAGCGCGGGCGTGCGACGACGTCGATGTCCGGCAGCAACCGGTTCAGCACCGGGCGGATCGTGTCCGCCCCCAGCAGCATGGTCTCGTTCAGCCCGCGCGCATGCAGCAGCCGGTCGGTGAAGAAATGGCCGCGCTCCGGATCCGATGCCATCTGCACTTCGTCGACGGCGAGAAACGAGACCGGCCGGTCGACCGGCATCGACTCGACGGTACAGACGAAATAGCGCGCGCTCGCGGGCGCGATCTTCTCCTCGCCGGTGATCAGCGCGACCTGGGCGGCGCCCTTCAGCTTGACGATGCGGTCGTAGTTCTCGCGCGCCAGCAGGCGCAGCGGGAAGCCGATCATGCCCGAATCGTGCCCGAGCATGCGCTCGATCGCGAGGTAGGTCTTGCCGGTGTTGGTGGGACCGAGGACGGCGGTCAGGCGGCCGGAGGCGCCGGAAAGCGACATGGGCGGCACCTTCGCTTGCAGCCGCGGCGGAAGCAAGGCGATCAGCCGGCCCCTGAACTCAGCCCGAGTAGGCGGGTTCCAACTTGTTGCAGCCGATCATCGGACCGTGGTCGGTCTCCTGCACCAGCACGGCCATGCCCTGGGTGGGTCCGATGCGGTCGCCGGGGATCGTCCAGCTCCTGGCCGTACCGTCCCAGCGATCGACCAGCTCGATGTGGCGCACGGTGTTGAAGTTCTCGATCATGCGGCCCTGGTTCTCGCCGCTTTTCACCGGTGTCGTATGCCGGCGATCGTAGATCGCCAGCGTTACGTCGGCGACGCGACCGCCGAGCGGGAAGGCGTCGAGTTTGATCGAAAGCGGGCCGCCGAGGGACCGCGAGAGGTCGGGGGTCGCGCGTCGCGTCGCGCGGGCCTGGGCGCGGGCCAGCAGCGCCTCGATCGGCGCCCGATCGCGCCCGGTATCGTGGCCTATTCCCTCGACCACCATCTCGGGCGTGTAGACGTAGCGTTGTTTCAGGGTCCGCGCATAGGCGCGCTGGCGCTCCGTGGTCTCACGCGACGCGAACGGATCCCGCCAGCCGATATAGTCCCAATAGTCGACATGGAAGGCGAGGGCCACGATGTCCGGCCGCTTCGAAAGGCGGCCGAGATGGGCATCCGCCGGCGGACAGGAGTTGCAGCCTTGCGAGGTGAAGAGTTCGACCGCCCAGGGACCTTCGGTGGCGGGTCGCGCCGAGACCTCGCGTGACAGGCCGGCCGCAACGGCAGCGGCGCCGATCAGCACCGATCTGCGGCCGGGAGAGGAGGCAATCGACATGATGGACAGGATGCGCGCGCCGGCCCTCGCCTGCCAATCAACAATCGGTCACTGACCGGTGACGTACTGATCACGTCGCGCGTTCCGCCTCGTCTGGACTCGGCAAGGGTAATATTATAACAATCTATTCCCATGCCCCACCCTCGTTCTCCCGGCACGACCCTGCTGGCCATGAGCGCGCCGGCTCGCGTTTCAGCCGCGCTCGGCCTTTCGGCCCTGCTGTGGCTCTGCGCCTGGTGGGCGCTGTGAGGAGCGACATGACGGCCGCGCTTCGTTTGACCAACCTGACCGTCAGCTACGACCGCCATCCGGCCGTCCATCACGTGTCGGCGGAGATCCCGGCCGGCGAGATGACCGCCATCGTCGGCCCCAACGGCGCCGGCAAGAGCACGCTGCTGAAAGCCCTGCTGGGTCTGGCGCCGCGGATCGAGGGCCGCATCGAGTGCACGGCCAGGCGCATCGCTTATCTGCCGCAGCAGGCGGAGATCGACCGCTCCTTCCCGATCTCGGTGCTCGACACCGTCCTGCTCGGCCGCTGGTCGCGCTTCGGCGGCTTCGGTGCCGCCAAGCATGTCGACCTGCACGATGCCCATCACGCCATAGAGGCGGTCGGGCTCGGCGGCTTCGAGCGCCGTCCGATCGACACGCTCTCGGTCGGCCAGTTCCAGCGCGTGCTGTTCGCGCGCCTGCTTCTGCAAGACGCTGATCTTGTCCTGCTCGACGAGCCGTTCGCCGCGATCGACAGCAAGACCGTTGCCGACCTGATGGTGGTGATCCGCCGTTGGCGGGAAGAGAAGCGTACCGTCGTGGCAGTGCTGCACGATTTCGACCAGGTGCGACGCGACTTCCCGCATGCGCTGCTGCTGGCGCGCGAACTGGTCGACGTCGGCCCGACCTCGCGCGTGCTCTCGTCGGAGAACCTGCTGCGTGCCCGCGCCATGGCGGAAGCCTGGGACGAGCATGCCGGCGCCTGCGAAGTGCCGATGCGGCTCAGCGCCTGATCGAAGGCTGCGTCCGATGTTGTACGAGTATGTGATCGCGCCCTTCGCCGATTTCGGCTTCATGCGCCGCGCGCTGGTTGCGAGCCTGGCGTTGTCGGTCGGCGGTTCGGCGATCGGCGTGTTCCTGATCCTGCGCCGCATGAGCCTGATGGGCGATGCGCTGGCACATTCGCTGCTGCCCGGCGCGGCCATGGGCTTCCTGATCGGCGGCCTCTCTCTGCCGGCAATGAGTCTCGGCGGCTTCATTGCCGGCGTCGCGACGGCGCTCCTGTCGGGCGTGATCGCGCGCTTCTCCAGCATGCGCGAGGATGCGAGCTTCGCCGCCGCCTATCTCACGGCGATGGCGCTGGGCGTGCTCATCGTCTCGCTGCGCGGGTCGGCGGTCGACCTGATGAACATATTGTTCGGCGCGATCCTGGCGGTCGACGACGGCGCGCTGATCCTCGTCGTGTCGACGGCGACGGCGACGCTGGTCGGGCTTGCCGCCATCTATCGCCCGCTGGTCGTGGAGTGCTTCAACCCCGGTTTCCTCGCCGCCATGGGCGTGCGCGGCTCGCTCTATCACTATCTCTTCCTGTCGCTCGCCGTGCTGAACATGGTGGCGGGCTTCCAGGCGCTGGGCACCCTGATGGCGCTGGGCCTCATCCTGTTGCCGGCCGTCGCCTCGTCCTTCTGGGCGCGCGAAGTCTGGTCGATGAGCCTGGTCGCCGCGCCGATGGCCTTCGCGTCGGCGGCGGTCGGTCTTCTCGTCTCGTTCCATGCCGGTCTGCCGTCGGGTCCGGTGATCGTGCTGTTCGCCAGCTGCTTCTTCCTGCTGTCGCTGCTGTTCGGCACGCGCGCCTCGGTGCGGGCGCGCCTGTCGCGACCGGTTCACTTGCGCGGGTAACGCGGCAGGCTAGGGTGACCTCCGCGGAGGAAACCTGAAATGACCAACTCACCGGTGCCGGGCGTCACGCTCAAGACGACGACGGCCAACAACATCCATATGCGTTACGCCGAGGCCGGCAGCGGACCGCTCGTCCTGTTCTGCCACGGCTGGCCCGAGAGCTGGTATTCGTGGCGCCATCAGCTCCAGGCGGTGAGCCAGGCCGGCTTCCGCGCCGTCGCGCCCGACATGCGCGGCTATGGCGGAACGCAGTCGCCCGAACCGATCGACCAGTACACGCTCTATCATTTGGTGGGCGACATGGCCGAGCTGGTGAAGGCGCTGGGCGAGACGAAGGCGGTCATCGTGGGGCACGACTGGGGCGCGCCCGTCGCCTGGCATGCCGCCCTCTGGCGGCCCGATCTCTTCACTGCGGTCTCGGCCATGAGCGTGCCCTACGCGCCGCCGGGCTATGTCGACATCCTGTCGGCGCTGGAGAAGCTCGGCATCGACAATTTCTATCTTCAGTACTTCCAGAAGCCGGGCGTGGCCGAGGCCGAGCTGCAGCAGGACATTCGCGGTGCCCTGCGCAAGCTCTACTATACGGCCGGCGGCGAGATGACGGAGAAGGACAAGGGCTTCGGCCGTCTGACCGGCGGCACGCTCCTGGCCAATACCGTCGATCCCGAGAAACTGCCCGCCTGGCTGAGCGACGCCGATCTCGATTACTACGCGGCTGAGTTCGCGCGTGCCGGTTTCCGCGGCGGGCTCAACTGGTATCGCAACCTGCGCCGCAACTGGGAGCTCAGCGGTCCGTGGCGCGGCCAGCCGATCCGCCAGCCCTCGCAGTTCATCGCCGGCAGCCGCGACGGCGTGCTGCGCTTTCCTGCGGCCAAGAGCCAGCTCGAAGCCTATCCGAAGACCCTGCCCGGCCTGCGCGGCAGCCATATCCTCGACGGTGCCGGCCACTGGGTGCAGCAGGAGCGTGCCGCCGAGGTGAACCGCCTGCTGATCGAATTTCTGAAGGGCCTGTAAGTCGAGCGCCGCGCCGCCGCTAGACCAGCGTACGCAGTTCGGCGGTGGCGACCGACAGCATGGCGAGGTCGATCGTTCCCGCCGCGGCAAGGTCCTCCTTCAGCAGCCGGTCGACCCGTTCCAGCGCCAGCTTGCGCGGTTCGCTCCAGGCGGCGAGTGCCGCTTCGGGATTGCAGTCGTTGCCGCCACCGGCCCGCAGGGCCGACCGCAGCAGGTCGGCGTGCAGGGCGGCCAGTTCATCCTGCAAGGCGAGCGCGGCCTGCGAGGGCCACAACCCATCGCGCGGCAGCTTCTGCGCGGCATTGGCCAGCAGAGCGAGCGACAGCCGCTCGCCCAGCTTGAAGTAGAGCCTTGCCGCGTTGCCGATGGAGCAGCCGTTGGCTTCGGCGGCCAAGGCGAGATCGCCGGCCGCGGACAGCGTCTCGAGCGCCGCGGCGCGGCGGGCGAGATCGGCCGGCGCGCCCATCGCCTCGAAGGCGGCGGAGCGTTCGCCCAGCGCCGCGCCTTCGGCTTCGCCAATCAGGTCCGCGCGCAGGTCGCCCAGTTCGGCGACGGCTCGGCCGAGCTGCGCGGTCGCGGCGGTCGTGTCGAGCGGCTGTGGCAGGCGGCGCAGGGTCCACTGGACGGTGCGCACGACGAAGCGCTGCGAGGCGACCAGCATGCGAAGCTGCGCCTCGGCCCTGAGCTGCCCGTCGAGTGCCTCGATGTCGACCCACAGGTCGCGCAGCTTCCAGGCGTCGCGCACGACGGTGAAGGCCTGGGCGATGGGAGCGGCCGTGGCGCCGGTCCGCTGCGCGACGGTGTGCACGAAGGTCGGGCCGCAGCGGTTGACCAGCGAGTTCACGACCTGAAGCGCTGTGATCTCGCGGCGCAGGCGATGTCCCCGGAGGGCGGCCGCATGCTTCTCCTGCAGCGGCACCGGGAAGTAGCGCAGCAGTTCCTCCTCCAGGCGCGGATCGTCGGGCAGGTCGGAGGCCAGGATCTCCTCGTGGAGGTCGATCTTGGCGTAGGCCAGCAGCACACACAGTTCAGGACGCGTCAGCGGCTGGCGATTCTGCGCGCGCACGCGCATCGCCGCCGAGTCGGGCAGGTATTCGACGGCACGGTCGAGCCGGCCCTTGCGCTCCAGCGCGCGCATGAAGCGTTCGAGGCGGTCATGCTCCTCGGCCGCCTGGCCCTCGGCGATGCTGATCGCCTGGCTCTGCTGGTAGTTGTGTCGCAGCACCAGGGTCGCGACTTCGTCGGTCATGGAGAAGAGCAGCGGATCGCGCGCCTCGACCGTGAGCGCCCCCGAGGCGATGGCGCCGCCGGTCGCGATCTTGATGTTGACCTCGTGGTCCGACGTGTCGACGCCTGCCGAATTGTCGAGCGCGTCGGTGTTGATCCTGCGCCCCGCGAGGGCGGCTTCGACGCGACCGCGCTGCGTGAAGCCGAGATTGGCGCCCTCGCCGATCACGCGCGCGCGCACCTGCGCGGCATCGACGCGGACGGAATCGTTGGCGCGGTCGCCGGCATCGGCGTTGGTCTCGCTCGACGCCTTCACATAGGTGCCGATGCCGCCGAAATAGAGCAGATCGACCGGCGCCGTCAGGATGGCGCGCAGCAGGTCGAGTGGCGCCATGGCCGGCGCCTCGATGCCCAGCACCGCGCGCGCCTCGGGCGACAGCGTCACCGACTTGGCCGCCCGGTCGATGATCGCCCCGCCGGCCGACAGCAGGCTCTTGTCGTAGTCCATCCATGACGAGCGCGGCAGGGCGAACAGCCGCTGCCGCTCGGCGAAGCTGGGCGCCGGATCGGGCGAAGGATCGATGAAGATGTGGCGATGGTCGAACGCCGCCACCAGCTTGATGTGCGGCGACAGCAGCATGCCGTTGCCGAACACGTCGCCCGACATGTCGCCGACGCCTGCGACGGTGAACGGCGTCTCCTGGATGTCCTGGCCAAGCTCGCGGAAGTGGCGCTTCACCGATTCCCACGCGCCGCGCGCGGTGATGCCCATCTTCTTGTGGTCGTAGCCGGCCGAGCCGCCCGAGGCGAAGGCATCGTCGAGCCAGAAGCCGTAGTCGCGGGCCAGCGCATTGGCGATGTCGGAGAAGGTGGCCGTGCCCTTGTCGGCGGCAACCACGAGATAGGGGTCGTCGCCGTCGTGGCGCACCACGTCGGCCGGCGGCACCACGCCGCCACCCGAATAATTGTCGGTGATGTCGAGCAGGCCGCGGATCAGGGTCTGGTAGCAGGCGATGCCTTCGGCCTGGACCTGCTCGCGGGTGCCGCCGGCCGGAGGCTGCTTCACGTAGAAGCCGCCCTTCGATCCCACCGGCACGATGACGGCGTTCTTCACCATCTGCGTCTTCATCAAGCCGAGGATCTCGGTGCGGAAGTCCTCGCGCCGGTCGGACCAGCGGATTCCGCCCCGCGCGACGCGTCCGCCGCGCAGGTGGATGCCTTCCATGCGCGGGCTGTAGACGAAGATCTCGACCAGTGGCCGCGGCGCGGGCAGTTCGTCGATCGCACGGCTGTCGATCTTGAAAGAGATCCAGTCCTTCGTACCGCCCGACTGCCAGTAATTGGTGCGCAGCGTGCAGAGCACGGCATTGTGGAAACGCCGCAGGATGCGGTCCTCGTCGAGCGTGCCGACCGCTTCGAGCGCGGTCGCGAACTCCGTCTCGATCGCGGCGATCCTGTTGCCGCGGTCATCGGCAGCGGCATCGCCCAGCGACGGATCGAAACGCGCCCTGAAGAGGTCGACCACCAGGCGCGCCACCTTCGGGTAGGCGGCGAGCGCACGCTCCATATATTCCTGGCTGAACGGGATGCCGGCCTGTCGCAGATACTTCGCATAGGCGCGCACGATGGCGACCTCGCGCCAGGCCAGTCCGGCGCCGAGCACGAGCCTGTTCAGCCCGTCGTTTTCGAGCGTGCCCGAGCGCAGCTTCTCGATCGCCTCGACGAAGCGCGGTCCCGCGGCGTCGAGATCGACGGGCGACTTGTCCGCGGTTTCCACGCGCAGCACCTGCATGGCCACGCCATGGCTCTGATCGTCGCCGCCCTCCTTGCGCAGCAGGAACGGCGCCTCGCTGATGACACGCAGGCCGAGGTTTTCGGCGAGCGGCAGGATGTCGGACAGCGCGATCGGCTTGCGCGGATGGAACAGGCGGAGCGCGAAGCGATGTGCCGGCATGCCGCTCCGTCGCCCGACCTGCACGCCGAACCCGGCGCCGTCCACGATCGTCTGCAGCAACTCGATGTCGATGAGAGCCTGTGCCGCGTCGAAGGTCTCCCGATAGACGGCGGGAAACCAGTCGCGCCAGCGACGGGCGGCGGCACGGCCCTCGGCTTCGCCGAATTTGGCCTGAAGGGCGGCGCGCAACCGGTCGTTCCACGAGGTCGCCGCGTCCATCAACGCGCGTTCGAGCTCGGCGAGATCGGGGCCCGCCTGCTCCGGCGCGTGGAGCTTCAGCGTGTAGAGTGACTGGACCAGCGCGGAATTGCTGCCGACCGAGGAGGCGACAGAAGTGACGTGGCCGTTCCAGGTCTTCTCGAGGATGGCAGCGAAGCGGGCCGAGAGCGTCTCGTCGAAGCGCTCGCGCGGCACGAAGACCAGCGCGGTGGCGAAGCGGCCGACCGTGTCCAGGCGCGAGAACAGCGCGACGCGCCGTCTTTCCTGAAGCTGCAGGATGCCGAGCACATGGTCGTAGAGCGTATTCTCGTCGACCTGGAACAGCTCGTCTCGCGGATAGGCATCGAGGATCGCCAGCAGCGTCTTGCCGTCATGTCCGTGGCGATCGAAGCCCGACCGTCGCAACAGGCTCTCGATCCGGCCGCGCAGCAGCGGCACGTCGTGAACCGGCGCGTGATAGGCCGCGGAGGTGAAGAGGCCGACCAGCCGGTGTTCGCCGGTGACGCGACCGTCGGCGTCGCAGGTCTTCACGATCACGCAATCCATCGCGCCGCTGCGATGGACCAGCGATTGCCGGTCGGTCTTCACGACCAGGATGTTGTGCGGTCCACGCGCGAAGCGGGCCATCGCCTCGCCGCTGCCGACGCCGGGCTCGAACAGGCGCACCTCGTCGCGGCGCAGGATGCCCAGCGCCGATCCCGGCACGATCTCGTAGCGCAGGCCGGCGGGCTGGCTCGCATCCTCGACATAGCGGTAGCGGCGATGGCCGAGGAAGGTGAAATGGTTGGCCTCGAGCCAGCGCAGGAAATCCTCGTACTCGGCCAGGTCAGGCGCGTGGCCGGGCGCGAGGTCGAGGATGGCGTCGAGGCAGGCGCGGCGCATCGCACGCCAGTCGTCGACCGCGACGCGCACCTCGGCCAGCACGCGGGTCAGCGCCGCGGCGATCTCGTCCAGCAGCACCGGATCGGTCTGGCGATCGATCTCGATGTGCATCATCGATTCGGCGCGCGCGCGTTCGCCGGTTTCGAGCGCGATGCCCACCAGGTCGCCATCGAGATCGCGTCGCGCCGCCATCACCGGATGAGCGAGCAGGTGGACGGAAATCTCCCGGCGATTGAATTCGTTGGTGATTGAATCGACCAGAAACGGCATGTCGTCGTTCACGATCTGCACGATCGTGTGACGGCTCTCGAAGCCGTGGTCGTCGAGTGCCGGATTGAAGATCCTTATCTTGGCGACGCCGGGCAGGCGGCGGCGCGCGAACGACAGGAGCGAGACCGCCGCCGCGGCCCGCTGCTCTACCGGCGCGGCCGCCAGATCCTTGTCGGATACTCGGCTGAACAGGCGGCGTGCGAATTGTGCGGCTTCCTCACCGCCGGGCTGAAGGGCGGCGGCGCAGATGGCGTCCAGCCCATAGACACGCGGCGTCGACGAATTGGCCATATTTTGTGCATTCCTCGCGAATCCGGGACGGATGTTACGCCTGACCATGACATTCTGACGACGGAGTCTTGGCGAAGCCGAGAATGCCCACCGAATCGCGGCTTTGGCGAGGTGGTCCCGCGCGGGCGAGCCGATTCGCTGCGGTTTCTGTCCCGGGCCCACGGAATCCGCGGGTAAGCGCGTTTTGTTCTCATGTTATGCTGCACATGCGAAGGTGAAAAACGGATGCTTGAAACAGAATTTCAAACCGATTTTTCGCCCGATCTTTCAAGAGGTTAACCAACCATTCTTGAGATTCACATACGGGGAATAAATTTCGCAATGACAGGGTCGGCGCCACGCGTACTATCTATGGATAGTGGGGAGAGACGAACCGCTCCCTACATCTAGGTGTCTTCCACAGAGTGTTCTATCCACAACTGTGGACAAAAAGAAAAAGGGGACCGCAAGTGTTTGATGTCGTTCAAGTTCGAAGCGGTGCGCGGGTTGTTACCGATTCATCGCGGGATGCCCGCCTGACCGTTTTCGGCAAAGCCACACTGAACGACCGGTATCTGCTGCCGGGCGAAAACTACCAGGACATGTTTGCGCGAGTCGCCTCGGCCTATGCCGACGACGACGCCCATGCCCAGCGTCTCTACGACTACATCAGCAATCTCTGGTTCATGCCGGCCACGCCCGTTCTGAGCAACGGCGGAACCAGCCGCGGCCTGCCGATCTCGTGCTTCCTCAACGAGGCGAATGACAGCCTCGAGGGCATCGTCGGGCTGTGGAACGAGAACGTGTGGCTGGCGTCGCGCGGCGGCGGAATCGGCTCCTACTGGGGCAATCTCCGTTCGATCGGCGAAAAGGTCGGCATGAACGGCAAGACCTCGGGTGTGGTCCCGTTCATCCGCGTGATGGACTCGCTCACGCTCGCGATCAGCCAGGGCTCGCTGCGCCGCGGATCGGCCGCCGTCTACCTCCCGGTGAACCATCCCGAGATCGAGGAGTTCATCGAGATCCGCCGCCCGACCGGCGGCGACCCCAACCGCAAGGCGCTGAACCTGCATCACGGCCTGCTGATCTCCGACGCCTTCATGCGCGCGGTGGAGAACGACGAGGAGTGGGCGCTGGTCAGCCCGAAGGACGGCGCCGTGCAGCGCACCGTTTCGGCCCGCGCTCTGTGGATCCGCATCCTGACGGCCCGCGTCGAGACCGGCGAGCCGTACCTCGTGTTCGTCGATCACGTGAACAACGCCCGGCCCGAGCACCACAAGCTCGCCGGCCTCGAGGTCAAGACCTCGAACCTGTGCAGCGAGATCACGCTGCCCACCGGCATCGACCATCACGGCAAGCAGCGCACTGCCGTCTGCTGCCTGTCGTCGCTCAACCTCGAGACCTATCTCGAGTGGCACGAGCATCCGCACTTCATCGAGGACGTGATGCGCTTCCTCGACAACGTGCTGCAGGGCTTCATCGACACCGCCGGCTCCGACTTCGCGCGCGCGACCTATGCCGCGATGCGCGAGCGTTCGGTCGGCCTCGGCGTGATGGGTTTCCACTCCTTCCTGCAGGCCAACGGCATCCCGCTCGAATCGGTGATGGCCAAGGTGTGGAACAAGAAGATGTTCAAGCACATCCGCGCCCATTGCGACGAAGCGTCGATGACGCTCGGCAAGGAGCGCGGCGCGTGCCCGGATGCCGCTGACTTCGGCTTCCAGGACCGCTTCTCCAACAAGCTCGCGATCGCGCCGACCGCGTCGATCTCGATCATCTGTGGCGGCGCCTCGCCCGGCATCGAGCCGTCGGCGGCCAACGTCTACAACCACAAGACCCTCTCGGGCTCTTTCGTGGTGCGCAACCCGTACCTCGAGAAGGTCCTGGCCCAGAAGGGCAAGAACGACGAGGACACCTGGACGGCGATCATGACCGACCAGGGCTCGGTGCGTAATCTCGACTGCCTCGACGATCACGAGAAGGCGGTGTTCAAGACCGCGTTCGAGATCGACCAGCGCTGGCTGGTCGAGCATGCCGCCGACCGGACGCCCTATATCTGCCAGAGCCAGTCGCTGAACATCTTCCTGCCGGCCGACGTGCACAAGCGCGACCTGCACCAGATCCACATGATGGCGTGGAAGCGCGGCGTGAAGAGCCTCTACTACTGCCGCTCCCTTTCCATCCAGCGCGCCGAGAGCGTCGCGGGCGAAGCCCTCGCCGCACCGCTCGGCGACCATGCCCTTACGGCGCCCAAGACCGATGCTCCCTCTCCTCTGTTCCCCGGAACGCCGCCGGCACAGAGCAATGACTACGAAGAATGTCTTAGCTGCCAGTAAACGAGCGTTGTGCCCCTGTCGCGTTCCCGGCGTTCGGGACCGCGGCAGGGGATTTTAATTTCAAGCGACCCCATTCATTCGCCCGACATATTGGACGCCCGCGCCATGTCACTCCTCGACGCCAAGCCGATCTACAAGCCGTTCCACTATCCCTGGGCCTACGACGCCTGGCTGACGCAGCAGCGCATCCACTGGCTGCCCGAGGAAGTGCCGCTGGCCGACGACGTGAAGGACTGGCGCAACAAGCTGACCGACAGCGAACGTCACCTGCTGACGCAGATCTTCCGCTTCTTCACCCAGGCCGACGTCGAGGTGAACAACTGCTACATGCGGCACTACAGCCGCGTCTTCAAGCCGACCGAAGTGCAGATGATGCTGGCCGCCTTCTCGGCGATGGAGACGGTGCACGTCGCCGCCTACAGCCACCTGCTCGACACGATCGGCATGCCCGAGACCGAGTACTCCGTCTTCCTCACCGTCAAGGAGATGAAGGACAAGTACGACTACATGCAGGGCTTCAACGTCGACTCGAAGGCCGACATCGCCAAGACGCTGGCCGTGTTCGGCGCCTTCACCGAGGGCCTGCAGCTGTTCGCCAGCTTCGCGATGCTGATGAACTTCCCGCGCTTCAACAAGATGAAGGGCATGGGCCAGATCGTGACCTGGTCGGTGCGCGACGAGACGCTGCACTGCAATTCGATGGTCAAGCTGTTCCGGACCTTCATCCAGGAGAACCCCGAGATCTGGACCGAGGAGCTGCAGCGCGAGATCTACGTCGCCTGCTCGACCATCGTCGACCACGAGGATGCCTTCATCGACCTCGCCTTCGAACTGGGCGGCATCGAGGGCATGACCGCCGTCGACGTGAAGCGCTACATCCGCTACATCGCCGACCGCCGTTTGACCCAGCTCAGCCTCCAGCCGATCTATCGCGCGGATGCCAAGAATCCGCTGCCGTGGATGGACCAGATGCTCAACGCCATCGAGCACACCAACTTCTTCGAGAACCGCTCGACCGAATACTCCAAGGCCTCGACGCGCGGCACCTGGGACGAGGCGTTCACCTAGCGCCTGGATGCGATCACTGACCTACCCATTCGGGTGGGGGTTGTCGTCGCCATGCGCGACGGAGGGGCCATGACCCCATCGCCCTCGAAGACGACGGCACTTCCCCTTTGCGGGCTCCGCAAAGGGGAAGGAACCGAAGTGATCCTTCAACGGCCGCCTGAAAGACAACAGGCCGCCCCCGCGCGGCTCAGCCTTCGCCGAAGGTCCGCTTGTAGGTCCTGGTCATCAGTTCGTCGAAGCGCGAGCCGGGAACGAAGTCGGACATCTCGTCCGGCCGCGTGAGACCGGGGAGCTGGCGCGCGCAGTCCGAAGGCTCGCCGAGCACCTGCGTGATCGGATACAGCGCCGACCAGGCGGGGACGCCCTCGTAGTCTTCCTCTTCGTCGGCGACATGCTTGTCGCGGATCTTGCCCGAGGCCGTCTCGATCTCCATGCCGATCATGGTCGTGGCCTTGAACTCCTGCTTGTTCGGCTGGCGAATGAGCTTCGAGCGGCCGGGATAGATGCGGTCGATGAAGCGGTCCATCAGCTTCAGCTTCTCGTCCGGATCGTCGATCACATGCGCCTTACCGAAGGCCATGACGGCACGATAGTTCACCGAATGGTGGAAGCCCGAGCGCGCCATCACCAGCGAGTCGAGATGCGTGACCGTGAGGCAGACGTCGACGCCTTCCTTCTGGTTGCGGATCATGCGGCTGGCCGACGAGCCATGCCAGTAGAGGTGACTGCCCTCGCGCCAGAAGCCGGTCGGCGTGCAGTAGGGGCGGCCGTCGATCACGTAGGCGATGTGGCAGACCAGGGCGGCATCCAGAATCGCATGGATGCTCTCCTTGTCGTAGCGGCCACGATCGTGGACGCGCTTCACCTTGTTCACGTTGGTGACGGGGTAGCTGTCGGGAGGATTGACCGAATCGGGAGGGCTCATGGCTTGACCTTTGGCGCACCGGGAATGGGGTTGCTTGCCGGAAGACCATCGTCGGGATACGGATCAGGTGAAAGAGCCAGTTTGGCGGAAAGAGACTGGACCAGTTGAATCCCCGACCGACGTCCCGTTCCCGGCGTGCTCCGCCGCTCGGCCTCGCGCTCGATCCGACGTCGGCCGAGCCGCTGCATCGCCAGATCGGCGAGCAGATGCGGCGCGCCATCCTCGATGGACGGTTGAAACCCGGAACGCGGCTGCCCTCGTCGCGCCTGATGGCCCAGGACCTCGACTGTGCGCGCGGCACGGTGGTGCTGGCCTTCGATCAGCTCGTCGCCGAGGGCTATGTCGTGAGCCAGGCCGGCTCGGCCATGTCGGTCGCGGCCGACCTGCCCGACGAGATGCTGACCGTGCCGCGGCCCGGCACGCCGCCGCAGGGCAAGACTGTCGCCAGGCCCGCCGTGGCGCGTCGGACGCGGGCCCTGCTGGCGGAGACTCCAGCGCCCGTTTCCGCCGGGCCGCCTCTGGCCTTTCCCACCGGACAGCCGGATCGCGAGGCGTTTCCCTTCGCGCTGTGGGCCAAGCTGCTGGAGCGCGAGTGGCGGCGGCCCGGCGTCGAGGCTGCGAGCGCCGTCCATCCGTTCGGCCATACCGGTCTGCGCGAGGCGATTGCGGCCTATCTTGGCGTGGCGCGCGGCTTCACCTGCGATCCGGGCTCGGTCGTCGTTACGACGGGCATCCGTCACGGGCTCGCGCTGTTCGCGGAAGTCGTGCTCGATGCCGGCGACACCGCCTGGGTCGAGGAGCCGGGCTTCATCGGCGTGCGCGACGCGCTGGCGACGTCGGGCGTGCGCGCCGCGCCGGTCGCCATCGACGGATCGGGCTTCTCGCTGGAGACGGCGCTGGCCCAGGTCCCCGAAGCGCGCCTGGCTGTCGTGGCGCCGGCCCATCACTTTCCGCTCGGGACCGTGCTCAGCCTGCAGCGGCGCCTTGAATTGCTGAGCTGGGCCGAGCGCACCAAAGGCTGGATCGCCGAGGACGATTTCGACGGCGAGTATCGCTACAGCGGCCGCCCCCTGCCGCCGCTGCGTTCGCTGGACCGGGCTGGCCGCGTCGCCTACTTCAGCAGCTTCTCCAAGCTGCTCTTTCCCGCGCTGCGTCTCAGCTTCCTCGTCCTGCCGCCCTCGCTGGTCGAGGCGACGGAGCAGATCATGGACCGTGTCTCGGTGCGCGCCCCGCTGCTGGGGCAGGGCGCACTCGCCCGCTTCATCGCCGAGGGCCACCTCGCCAGCCATCTGCGCCGCACACGACAGCTCTATGCCGGCCGCCGCGAGGCCCTGCTCGATGCAGCCGCGCGCCATCTCGACGGCCTGCTCATCGTGGCGCCCGATCCCGGAGGCATGCACCTGATCGCCAGCCCGACTCCCCGGCTCGGGCCGCGCTTCGACGATGTCGTGGTGACGGCGGCCGCGGCGGCCGCGGGCCTGATCGTCCAGCCACTCTCCGTCTGCTATGCCGGCCCGGCGCGGCGGCACGGGCTGATCCTGGGCTATGCGGGAACGCCCGAGGCGGAGATCGATCGTGCGGTCCTGAAGCTGCGGGACGTGGTGCTCGGCGCGACCGGCCAACCGAGGCGTGGCCAGCGGCGCTGAGCATCGTCAGCCGGTGCGCGCCGCCTTTGCGGCCTCGAAGGCGGCGAGGCGTTCGGGGAGCTTGCCGAGCGAGGTGCTTGCCGTCGAGGCGGCCTCGGATTTCGGCAGCGTCTCGTAGAAATGGCAGGCGACGCGATGGCCATTACCGGCGTCGCGCAGCTCGGGTTGCTCCTGGCGGCAGCGCGGCTGGGCGTGGATGCAGCGCGTGTGGAAGCGGCAGCCCGGCGGCGGGGCGAAGGGGCTGGGCACGTCGCCGGCCAGCAGCACGCGCTCCTTGCGCACGCTGGGATCGGGGCGCGGGATCGCCGACAGCAGAGCCTGCGTATAGGGATGCAGCGGCCGGTCGTAGAGGTCGCGCTTGTTGGCGATCTCGACCAGCTGGCCGAGATACATCACCGCGACCCGATCGCTGATGTGCTTCACCACCGCGAGATCGTGGGCGATGAAGAGGTAGGAGAGGCCGAAACGCTGCTGCAGGTTCTGCAGCAGGTTGACGATCTGCGCCTGGATCGACACGTCGAGCGCCGAGACCGGCTCGTCGCAGATGATAAGGTCGGGATTGACCGCCAGCGCGCGGGCGATGCCGATGCGCTGGCGTTGGCCGCCCGAGAACTGGTGCGGATAGCGCCTTGCGTGCTCGGGCAGGAGGCCCACCACGTCGAGCAGTTCCTTAACCCTTGTCGCGCGCTCGGCCTCGGTGTGGAGGTCGTGCACGGCCATCGGCTCGGCCAGGATCTCGCCCACCGTCATGCGCGGGTTCAGCGACGCATAGGGGTCCTGGAAGATGATCTGCATGTGGCGGCGCAGGCGGCGCAGCGCGTTCTTGTCGAGGGTGGCGATCTCCTCGCCCTTGAAGCGCACCGAGCCCGCGGTCGGATCCATCAGGCGCAGCACGAGGCGGCCGGTCGTCGACTTGCCGCAGCCCGATTCGCCCACCAGCGCCAGCGTCTCGCCGCGCGCGATCTCGAAACTCACGCCCTCGACGGCGCGCACCATGCCGATCACCCTGCGGCGGATCAGGCCGCGGCTCACCGGGAAGTGCTTCACCAGCCCGTCGACCTGCAGGACGGGTGTTGCTTCGGTGGCGCTCATGCCGCCCTCGCCAGTTCCACGGGCGCCTTCCAGCAGGCCACGCGATGCTCCGGTCCGAGGTCGCGCAACGGCGGCGGCTCGACATGGCAGCGCGGATCGGCGAAGGGGCAGCGCGGCGCGAAGCGGCAGCCCTTGGGCTGGTTGTTGGGGCTGGGCACCGAACCTTCGATGGTCGACAGGCGTTCGCGGTCGACCTCGATGCGTGGGATCGAGCCCAGCAGGCCGATCGTGTAGGGGTGCTGAGGATCGGTGAACAGGGCGTCGACCGGCGCACTCTCGACGATCTTGCCCGCGTACATCACCACCACCTCGTCGGCGATCTCGGCGATGACGCCGAGATCGTGGGTGATGATCAGCATCGCCATGCCGAGCCGG